>Ga0315288_10002561_pt1 | contig 23488 bp, 23 predicted proteins | sample YL17G11_20_MG_FD_203454 | JGI IMG/M metagenome (GOLD analysis project Ga0315288, IMG submission 203454) | Sediment microbial communities from Yellowstone Lake, YNP, Wyoming, USA - YL17G11_20 | ecosystem: Environmental > Aquatic > Freshwater > Lake > Sediment | place: USA: Wyoming | collected... | reverse complement strand
TCGGTCTCGGTGATCGCACGCCAGATCGCCTCGGGCGTGGCCCGGATGTAGACGGCGGCGACGAAGTCGGGCGCGGCGGTCGTGGTCATCGGGTTCTCCTCCATGGGCTCGGTGGCAGGGCGCCCCAGGGCGCGCTGCAGGTCGAGCAGCGAGTCGGCGGCGCGAGTCCGGTACTTGTCGAGCCAGCGGTCGTGGAGCCGCCGGATCGGGACCGGGTTCAGGTAGTGATGCTTCTCGCGGCCAACGCGGCGCGTCGTCACGAGCTCCGCTGCCTCGAGGACGCGCAGGTGCTTCATGACGCCGAAGCGGGTCATCCCGGGCACCGCCGCCACCAGCTCGCCGAGCGTGCGGCCGTCGCGCTCGAAGAGGAGGTCGAGGAGGTGCCGGCGGGTGGGGTCCGCCAGGGCGCCGAAGACGGGGCCGTCCATCGACCCGAATCTATGTGACCGTCAGGTCACATGTCAAGCATGTTGCTGCGCGAGCCGAGGCGAACTCGGTGCGATCGGCCTTCCACGTCGGCTGCATCCCGCGCGGGGACTCCGCGACCGACCTGGCGCGACGGCAAACCAGCATTCCCGACGACGGGCCGGCGTCCACGAGCGGGCGTTCCTGCGGCCGACCCCGAAGGGTGACCTCGTGATCGTGACGCTCGAAGGCGACGATCACGGGGCGGGCGTTCGAGCAGATGATGAGCGCCGGCGACGCCTTCACGACTTGGTTCACCGAGCGGGCCAAGGCGATCCACGGCGTCGATCTGACCGCGCCGATGACCGGGTCGCCGTCCGAGCTTGTCGTGGACACGGCCCACGTGCCCGTACTGGCAAGGGAACCGAAGACCGCGTCTCCGGCCCGCACCCGGGGCGGAGCGGGCGGAGCAGGCGGAGCGGGCGTGACTTGATATCGCGCCAGCCGGTGAGATCGACGCTCTCCGTGCTCCGAAACGCGGCCAACCCGCGACTTCGCCGCGTTTCCACGCTCGGGAGGGTCGGTTCTTACCGGCTGCGCCGATGCGCCGTCACCGGGCGAGAGGTCGTCGCCGGGCGGCCGTCGCCGGGCGGCGCTGGCTAGCGAAGGTCGTAGCCGAAGCGATCGGCGATCCGGTTGAGCGCGCGCTCCAGGCCCGGGTGGCTGAGCGGCGTATGCAGCTCCGGATGGCCCGGGAGGCCGGCCATCGCCCGCTCGAAGAGCGCGATGTTCGTCGAGGAGCCGGCCATCGCCGACCGATAGAGCAGCCCGTGGACGGACGGGTACGCCGCGTAGATCTCGCGGCTCCAAGCCTGTGCCACGTCCCGGGGACCCGACGCGATCGCCTGGCTGGCCCCAGCCCGCGTTGGCCAGGCTCCGCGCAGGTCGAGCAGGGTCGTGTCGCGCCCGAGCCCGAAGCACACGAGCCAGGGCGCGTCGAGGACGCGGTCGATGAGGCGCCCGTCCGCGAACGCCTCCGCGATCGCCGCCGGCGCGTCGAGCGACCCGTAGAGGATCCCGCGGGTCGGATCGTCGTGCGGCGGTGGGTCGTGGTGATCGAAGCGGCCGGTGGCGACCGGTCCGTACCCTCGAAACGTGCTCCAGGTCGCCCGGTGTCGGCCGGCGGCCCGGTAGACGCGCCAGACGAGGGTGCCTCCCTCGAGGGCGACGATGTCGTCGGCGTTGGGTCGAGGCAGCGGCAGGCGCGGGAGCGGCAGCGTGGCCACGGACCGCTACAGCTCGCGGGCGACCGCGGCGACCGGGGCAGGGTCACCGCCGGTGCGGAGCCACTCGAGGGGCGACACGGGCTCGTCGAGCATCTCGAGATCGGGATTCGGCTCGGACAGGAAGCGCCACACGGCCACCGGGTGAACGCCGCGCGACAGCGCCGCCACCACGGTCGCGATGCCGGGGATGGGACGGCCGTCGTCGCCGAACTGCCAGCGGGGGAGCCGCCACTCGTCGTCGACCCGGATCGCATAGAGCGTCCGCTCGAGGGCGCGCTGGCGGATACGGGCCGGGCTGACGTGCAGGGCCGCGGCGACCTCGGCGACCGTGGCCCCTTCGACCTCGATCACCGCGAGCGCCGTGGCGGTCCGAAGGGCGACGTCGGGCTCGTGGTCCCGAGCGGGCGCCAGGTCGAGCCCGCCCTGCGCGAGGAGGCGCGCCTCGATCTCCGCGAACGTCGACGCGGGGTCGTGCTGGGCGGGGCTTCGCCACGCGGCTTCGATGACGCGCACGGCCTGCGTCTCGAAGGCCTGCCGGTCGATGCCCTTGTCATCGAGCGCGCGCTCGAGTCGGGCCCATTCGCCGCGTCGTCGTGCCTGGGCCACTTGGGCCTCCGGAGCTCCTTGCGTGTCCTTGCAACGCAAGGATACGCAAACGCCGGGTCGAGCGTCAACGGGTGGCGCGCGTCGGTGCCGGCGTTGCCCCTGCCGGTGTGACCTTCGGCCCTCGACCGGCCGGTGGTCGGGTTCATCATCACGACCAGAGCGGGAGGCATGGAGGCGCGGTCCCACTCACGGTCGCCGCGACCGCGCCGAGCCACTGGCGAGACCGGCCCGCCTGACCTCAGGAGAGGTGGTACGCGATGCGTCGAATCCTGGCGTGGGCCGCCATTCTCACGCTGCTCCTCACCCTCGCGCCATCGGCTGCCACCGCTCCCACGGCCGCGGCAGCCACCACGGGGCCGCTCATCGGCTTCGTGACGGACGGCCCCACGCTCTATGACCGCGGCTACAACCAGGCCGGCTGGATCGGCGTCAAGGCAGGAGCCACCGCGATCCAAGGCCGGGCCTCCGTGATCGTGTCCCAAAAGCAGTCCGCATACGCCGCGAACATCCGGAGCTTCGTGCTGCGCGGGGCGAAGGTCGTCGTGACTGTCGGCTTCCTCATGACCAACGCCACGGTCGCAGCCGCGAAGCTCTACCCGCGCGTGCAGTTCATCGGCATCGACCAGATCCCCGCCCGGCCGCTGCCGCGCAACTACCAGGGGCTCGACTTCGACCGGGCCGAGGAGGGATACCTGGCCGGGATCGTGGCCGGGTGGACGACCAAGACCGACACGGTCGGGGCCGTCGGGGGCATGGCCATCAAGCCGGTGCTTGCGCTCATCAACGGCTACCGCAACGGCGTGGCGTCGGTCAAGGCGACGACCACGGTCCTGGTGCAATACACGGACAACTTCGTCGCGCCGGAGCTGGGCCAGGCGTCCGCGGAGGCGCTGATCGTCGCCGGCGCCGACGTGGTCTTCGGGGTTGCGGGCCAGACGAACGCCGGCGTCTTCCAGGCTGCCTGCACGGCGGGGGTCTGGGCGATCGGCGTCGACGTGGATCAGTACCTCCAGTACCCGGCCTTCCAGTCCTGCATCCTCACGAGCGCCGTGAATCGGATCTCGCTGGCGACCGCGAAGTCGATCCGGCGGTGGTCCGCGAAGCGTCCCGGGTTCTTGACCGGGATCTACGTGAACGACGCCTCGAACCTGGCCATGCCCATGGCCCCCATCCGCAACATGGTGCCGCCGGCCGGCATGCTCACGGCGCTCAACACGGCCTTCAAGGGCCTCGCGGGCGGCACGATCGACCCCTGCTGGCCCACCGCCTGCAACCAGAAGTAGCCGCGCGCGGGACGACCGCGCATCGAGGGTCTCCGCGGACGCGCGACGCAGCGTGGCGCGTTGCACAATACGTTCCGGCCGCCCTGTCACCGGGCGTGCCAGCGACGCGTCGACCGCGGAGGCACACGCATGTCCGTCTCCATCAATCTCGGCGGGCTCGGCTCCTTCGGGCTCCATTCCGGCTCGGCGCCCGAGCCGTTCGACGCCCTCAACGGCCCGCGCCTCGCGGGTTCGCAGGGGAGTCACCCCCTTCACAACGTCCGCGCCGAGGAGCTGGTTCGATCGACCGACGGGGCGGTCCTCGGCGAGATCGTCCTGGACCGGCCGGCGATGGTGGGCGAGGGGATCACCGGGACGCTCCGCCTGACGGCCACGGAGAAGATCGACGCCCGGAAGGCGGCGTTCAGGCTGGTGGGGCTGCGCCTCGACGAGGTCACGCGCTCGCGGGAGGACCACGACAGCGACGGCCACGTCACGCATTCAGAGCACTGGGTGGAGACGAGCGGCAAGCTCTTCATCGAGGACGCCTTCCCGGAGCCGGCGATCCCGGCGAGCCTGGAGTCCGGGGCCACCGTCGAGGCCCGCTTCGCCGTCCCGGCGCCGCGCCTGGGCCCGCCCTCCGCGCATCTCGGCGAGTCGATCATCACCTGGGCCCTGGAGGTCCGCTGGGACATCGCACGGGGCTCGGACCACTTCATGGCCGTCCACTTGCCGCTCGCCCAGCACCCGGACCTCCTGCGCGCGGGCGTCGGCAAGCAGGGCGGGATGAGCATGATGGCGGGCGTGCCGGTGGGCGACGCGATGATCAGCGTCACCTCGCCGCTGCCGGCGCCGGCCGGGTCCGAGCTGACCGCGAACGTGCGCTGGCCGTCGGCGCCCGGCGGGACGAAAGGGCGCGTGGAGGTCCATCGCCGGACGAACGCGCCGAACGGGGCGGAGGGGATCATCGCCTCGATGCCGCTGGACCCGGGACAGCTGGCGGGCGGCGTCGACGTACAGCTCGCGATCCCCGCCGGCTCGGCGCCCTCGTTCGACGGGGCTGGCCTGGAGATCACCTACGTGATCCGGGTCCTAGTCGACCGGCGTTTCCGGGGCGACGCCGCGATCGAGCGGCCGCTTGCGATCGTCTGATGCGCGGTCGCCGGGCCGAGGCCGGCAGGAGGCCGATTGGGCCGGCCGGCCGAACCGGCGGCGCTCCAGGGAGGTTCGCATGAAGGTGCTGGCGCTGGGGCGGGACACGGCCCCGGCGGGCGACCCGCGCTTCGCCGAGCTGCGGCCGGCGGAGGCGCGCCGCGCCTGGGAGCTCTGCCAGCAGGACGTCCTGCGGGAGATCTACTTCCGGGCGGACCGGCCGAACGGCGTGCTGGTCCTCGAGGTGCCCGACCTCGCGGCGGCGCGCGACGTGATCGACAGCCTGCCGCTCGTCGTCGCCGGGCTCATCGACTTCGACCTCGTGCAGCTCAAGCCGTACCCCGGTTTCGCCCGGCTGTTTGCCGAGAAGCCCGACGGCTGACGCCCCGCCGGGCCTCGCCCGGCTCTTCCGCGAGGCGGAACCGGGGGTCTGACCCCGGCCGGATTGCGTCGCAGAGAGCGCCGCGTGGCGGCCGACGCAATCCGGCCGCTCGGGTGACCCCGAGTCAGCCCGGGTTCGTGTCGACGAGGTCGCCGAGGACGATCACGCCTGCGCGATCGCGGAGCGGTGCCAGGCGGGTCAGCCACGCGCGGTCGTTCGTGACGAGATGGGCGACCCCGGCCGCGAGCCCGGTCGCGGCGATGAGCGCGTCGGGCGCCGAGAGCCCGAACGCGACGCGGAGGTTCGCAGCCTCGGCCGCGACGTCGAGGTCGACCGGAGCGGCGACCAGGTTCGGGAACTCGCGGTAGAAGGCGAGGACCGTGCCGTGGGCAGCCGGGAGGCGCCGCAGGGGCCGGATGAGCGTCTCCATCACGCTCACCATCGACACGACGGCGGGGTTGCGGCCACTCCGCACGAGGCCATCGAGGAGCTCGGCCGCCACGGCCGACGTTCGCTTGCCTCCGTCGAGGTACGCGGCGAGCACGCTGGAGTCGAGCAGGATCCGGTCGCCCGGCGGCAGGCGATCGGCGAGGGCGGTCACGCGCCGGGGTCCGCCGGCCGGTTCACGTTCCCCACGACGCGCGCTCCTCGCGGAGGAACGCGAGAACTTCCTCTTCGGACCCGAAGACGCCGGCCGTGGCGCCCGACCAGGAGGCCCTGGCCTTCCGGACGCGAACGACGCCCGGCTCAGCCGGATCGGCCTCGAAGAGCAGGCGGTCGTCGGGCCGCGCCGCGAGGGCGGTCGCGACCGGTTCGGGGAGCGTCACCTGGTAGCGCGCCCGGACCCGCGCCTCCACGGCGAACGCACGCGGGGCCCTCGCTGCGGTCAAGGCTCGCTTCCTCATCGTGCGACGATCATAACAGCATCGTCACACCATGCTCGAACGAGCATACTCGGGTCGGCTTACCGGCCACGTACCCGGGACTTACCCGCCGATCGCGCTCCGCAGGTTGCGGATCACGGTGAGGCCCGCCTCCACGTCAGCGCGGGGCGCGTACGGCCCGGGCATCAGGAAGCACGGGCGAGCCGCCAGCGCCATCCCCTCCACCAGTCCCCACGACTCGGGGATGCGGCGGCCCGCGCATGCCTCGGCGGCGCGCTTGTAGACGAAGACGACGGCCGCTGGGCGCCAGACCGCGACCTTCTGCCAGAGTGGCCCGACGCCGACGCGCAGGGTGGCGTCGTCCGCGACGTCGCGCGCCGTCGGGAGCTTGAGGAGGTCGGTGATCCCGTGGCCCCCGGCCACGAGCGCGTCGTCGGCGGCGTCCAGGTCCGTGGCGGGCGGAAGGATCGCCGCGGCGACGAGGCGCCGCCACAGCTGCAGACCCAGGCGCCCCTGGTGGTAGTGGCCGGCGGCGACGCTTACCGGCGACGGGTTGAGCCCGACGAAAAGGAGGTGCCCCGGCTCCGGCGGGAGGTCGGCCAGGGTTTCGACGGGGAGGCCGTCGAGGATCAGCGTGATCCGGTGACCGGGGCCTGCGGCGGCCGCGGCGTCGGCGGGATCGCGTCGGGTCGGCATGACCTAAGGGTAGGGGATGGCGGAGGCGGCCGGTCCCGTGGTGGGTGCCACCAGCAAACCAACATGCTGATCTGCTGGCTTCATGAAGGTAACGGCGGAACGAGAGCATGTATCGTCGGATGGAGTGAAACGGACGTCTTGACAACGGTACGCTACACCGTATCCTGTACGACATGAAGACCATTGGCGTGACCGACCTGCGGCAGCGGACGGCCGAGGTGCTCGACGCGATCGCGGGGTCGGCCGAGCCGATTGCGATCCTCCAGCGATCCCGGAAGATCGCCTACCTCGTGGATGCCGACACCTACGACGCGGACAGGACGGAGCTCGCCAACGTGCGGCGCCAGCTGTTCCTGCGCGAGGTTCGCGAGGCCGAGGCAGAGTACGTGGCGGGCCCGGCGAGGGAGTACGACGACGTCGAGGAGCTGATCGCGGACCTCGGGCTGGCCGAGTAGCCGGTGAGACTCGCGTTCACGCCACGGTTCGGGCGGCGCGCACGCAAGCTCACCGCCCTCCAGCGGGCGCTGCTCCGGGCGGCGCTCCGAAGGTTCGCGGTCGACCCGCGAGACCCGGTCCTGCGGACCCACAGGCTCCGGGGGGAGCTCGACGGGTACTGGGCCTTCGCCGTCGATGATGACCTGCGCGTCCTGTTCCGGTGGGATGACGACGTGGCGACGCTCGTGTCCCTCGGCACCCACGACGAGATCTACTGAACGGCCCGCCCGCTCGGGCTCCTCAGCCGGGCTCGGGGTCGGCGTGCCAGGCTGGGTTTGCGTAGCGGTCGGCCAGGAGGCGATCGGCGGCGGCGAGCTCGTCGGGAGTCCAGGGCGAGGGCGTCACGGCGCCGAACCCGAAGGACGCGAGCACGGCGAGGTCGACCGCATCGGCCGTGGGCAACGAACGCCCCGCGGCGGCCAGCTCACGGGCGATCGAGGTGACGGTCGCCCGGCGGCTCTTCGTGCGCTCCCAGCGCGGGTCGCCCGGCGCGCCCGGCCCGGCGCAGGCGCGGGCCAGCGCGTCCAGGTTGGCGTCTACCAGCAGGGTTCCGTGGACCAGCAGCGCCCGCCCGCCGAGCCAGGCGGCGACGCCGCTCAGCTTCGCCGTCGTCCCGTCCGGTCGGTCGACCAGGAGGTCGCGCTCGGTCGCCCGGGCCGCGGCCACGCCGAGGGCGCGCGCGGCCGCCTCGAGCGGCGCGAGGACCAGCCGGTAGAGGCCGGGGAGGCGGCGCAGCTCGGGGTCGGCCACGAAGAGGGCGTCCTCCGGGCGCAGCACCACCGACACGTTCAGGTTGCCCGGGTCGTGCCAGACCGTGCCGCCGCCGGTAAAGCGGCGCAGGACGGGCGCCCCGAGGGCGGCCGCGGCCGCTGCGTCCACCTCGGCCGCGCCGAGCTGGAAGCGGCCGATCACGACGGCGGGCGCGTTCCGCCACAGGCGCAGGACGGGCGCGGGCGCGGCCGGGTCCGCGGCCACGTGCCGCGCGACCGCCTCCTCGCGGGCGAGGTTGAGCCGCGGGTCGCGTTCGCCGTCGTCGGGAAGGAGCCTCCAGGTGGTCATGCTCGCAGGGTACCGCGGCTGCGGGTTCGGGCCCGACGGGCAACCCGTCCGCCGCGCTACGGCAGCGGCGCGAACCGGGCCGTGAAGTGACGCAGGGCCGGGGGCTCGTCGACGATCCGGTAGCCGGGCAGGTCGCGGGCGCGCTCGGCGACCCAGCGGACCACCTCGATGACGTAGTCGACGTGGCTCTGGGTGTAGGTCCGGCGGGGGATCGCGAGGCGGACGAGGTCCATCGCCGCCGGCGTCTCGGTGCCGTCCGGGTGCCGCCCGAACATCACCGTCCCGATCTCGCAGCTGCGGATCCCACCCTCCAGGTAGAGGGCGACGGCCAGCGCCTGGCCGGGGTAGTGGAGCGGTGGGACGTGGGGCAGGAGGGCTCGCGCGTCCAGGTAGACGGCGTGGCCGCCGATCGGCCGGACGGTGGGGACGCCGGCCTCCGCCAGCGCGTCCCCGAGGTAGGCGGTGCTCGTGATCCGGTAGCGCAGGTAGTCCTCGTCGACGACCTCGCGGAGGCCCTGGGCGATCGCCTCGAGGTCACGGCCGGCGAGTCCGCCGTAGGTCGGGAAGCCCTCGGTGAGGATCAGGAGGTTGCGGCACTGCTCGGCCAGGCGGTCGTCGTTCATCGCCAGCCAGCCGCCGATGTTGGCGAGGCCGTCCTTCTTGGCGGACATGGTCATCCCGTCGGCCAGCGAGGCGATCTCGCGCACGATCTCGACGACGCTTCGGCCGCCCTGGCCGGGCTCGCGGGTCTTGATGAACCAGGCGTTCTCGGCGAAGCGGCAGGCGTCCAGGAAGAGAGGCACGCCGTGGCGGTCGCACACCCCGCGCACCCCGCGCAGGTTCTCCAGGCTCACCGGTTGGCCGCCGCCCGAGTTGTTGGTGATCGTGACGAAGACGGCCGGCACCTTCTCCGGGCCGAGCTCCGCGAGGAGCGCGTCGAGCCGGGCGAGGTCCATGTTCCCCTTGAAGGGGTGCTCAATCTCGGGGTGGCGCCCTTCCTCGATGACGAGGTCCACGGCCGCGGCGCCGGTGAACTCCACGTTCGCCCGCGTCGTGTCGAAATGGGTGTTGTTGGGGATCGTCTTCCCGGGCCCGCCGATCACGGAGAAGAGGATCTTCTCGGCGGCGCGGCCCTGGTGGGTGGGGATGACGTGGCGGAACGGGAACAGGGCCCGGACGGATTCGAGGAAGGCGTACCAGGACGGGCTGCCGGCGTACGACTCGTCGCCGTGCTGGATTGCCGCCCACTGGTCGCGGCTCATGGCGCCGGTGCCGGAGTCGGTGAGCAGGTCGACGAGGACGTCGTCGGCGTGCAGGTTGAAGAGGTTGAATCCGGCCTCCTCGATGGCCAGCGCGCGCTCCTCGCGGGTGGTGATCCGGATCGGCTCGACGGAGTGGATCCGGAACGGCTCGATGATCGTCTTCCAACGCTCCATGACGGGTGAGGATACGCGGCGCCGTCCTCGCCGGCGCGACCCATCCGTGGACGCGGGTGAGCGGGCCCGCAAGAGGGCGGGGCGGCGTTCGCGCGGGCGGGGCGGCAGGCCGACCGCACGCTCCGCGTTCACCCGGTCACCCCCTACCGCGCCACCCGGTAGCCGGGACCCCTCGTGAGCGTGGAAACGCGGCGAACCCGCGCGTTGGCCGCATCTGCGAGCGTGAGGTGGCTGATCCCTACCGGCTGGGGCGATATGCAGGCACCAGGTACCCAAGCGGCATGCGGCACCAGGAGAAAGGACTGACTTCCGCTGCTATGGGCCGGCGATCGGCGGGCTGCATACTGTCGGGCGAAGCAACCGCAACGCCGCTTGGCGCGTCCATGGGCCATGAGAAAGGTATTCGCCGTCCTGCCCCCGCTCGTCCTGGCCATCTCCGCGTGCGCACCGGCGGCCTCGCCGGGCGGCGACATCGCGCTGGCGCGTGCCGACATCCCCCGTGCTTCGGCCGCGCCGGCCGACGCCGCGGCCGCCGGCACCGCGATCACCGCCTTCGGGCTCGACCTCTACCGGGCGGTGGCAGACGGCAAGGCGAACGTGGTCCTGTCGCCCGCGAGCATCGCCCTGGCCCTGGCGATGGCCCGTGCCGGGGCGCGCGGGCAGACCGCCGCCGAGATGGACGCCGTGATGCACGGCCTTGCCTCAGACGACAACGCCACCTGGCTCAACGCGCTCGACCAGGCGCTCGCCACCCGGAGCGGCACCTTCAAGGACGACAGCGGCACGGACCTCGCGGTCGCGCTCCGGATCGCGAACGCTCCCTTCGCCCAGCAGGCGATGCCGCTCGAGAAGGCGTACCTGGAGGCGCTCGCCTCGCGCTACGGCGCCGGCCTCCGTCTCGTCGACTACGAGACCGCCACGGAAGCGGCCCGCAAGCTGATCAACGGCTGGGTCGACGACCAGACCGAACAGCGCATCCCCGAGCTGCTCGTGCCCGGCGTCCTGACGACGGAGACGCGCCTCACGCTGGTGAACGCGATCTACCTGAAGGCGCCGTGGCTCACGCCCTTCCCTGCCGACTCCACGAAGCCGGGATCCTTCACCCTGGCCGGCGGCTCGACCGTCGACGTGCCGATGATGGCGACCAGCGCGGCGATGCGCTACGCGGCCGGGACCGGCTGGCAGGCGGTGGAGATCCCGTACATCGGGGGCTCGCTCGCCATGACGGTCATCGTGCCCGACGACCTGGCGACCTTCGAGCAGGCATTGACAGCCGACCAGATCGCCTCGATCACGGCCGGGCTGGTGAGGACGCAGGTCGCGCTCAGCCTCCCCAAGTTCTCGATCGAGACGAAGGCCGAGCTGGCTGACATTCTCTCCGCGCTCGGGATGCCCTCGGCCTTCGACGACCGCGCCGACTTCAGCGGGATCACCCAGGCCGAGCGGCTCCAGATCTCGGATGTGATCCACCAGGCGAACATCGATGTCGACGAGAAGGGGACCGAGGCCGCCGCGGCGACCGCCGTCGTCATGCGGGCCACCGCCATGCCGGCGGAGCCGGTGACCCTCACGGTCGATCGGCCGTTCCTGTTCGCCCTTCGCGACGTGCCGACCGGGGCGATCCTCTTCCTGGGCCGCGTCGCCGACCCGTCGATCACGCGGTAAGGCGCCGCGGCTGTGGAGCCGGGGGGCGCGCGGTGCGGCGCCCGGCGCGTCAGCCCAGCAGGGCGCGGGCAACGACGAGGCGCTGGATCTGCTGGGTGCCCTCGTAGATCTGGGTGATCTTGGCGTCGCGCATCATGCGTTCGACCGGGTACTCGTCGACGTAGCCGTAGCCGCCCAGGACCTGGACGGCGTCGGTGGTCACCCGCATCGCGGCGTCTCCGGCGACGAGCTTGGCCAGGGCGGCCCAGCGCGCCGCGTCGCGCGCCCCCGCGTCGATCTCCAGGCAGGCGGCATAGAGGAGCTGCCGGGCGGCCTCGGTGGCCGCGTCCATGTCGGCGAGCATCGCCGAGATCATCTGGAACTCGCCGACCGCCCGCCCGAACTGCTTCCGCTCGCGGGCGTACTTCGTGGCGACCTCGAGGGCTCCCTGGGCGATCCCGACCGCCTGCGCGGCGATCCCCGGACGCGAGCGGTCGAAGGTCCGCATCGCGATCGAGAAGCCGTCGCCCTCGACGCCGATGAGGTTCGCGGCCGGGACGCGCACGCCGTCGAAGACGAGCTCGGCCGTGGGGGAGCCGCGGATCCCCATCTTGTGCTCCAGGCGCGCAACCCCGAAGCCCGGCCGGTTGGTCTCGACCACGAAGCAGGAGAGCCGGTGGTGGCGATCTCCGTCCGGGTCGGTGAGAGCGAAGACGGTGACCAGGTCGGCCACCGAGCCGTGGCTGATGAAGCGCTTGCTGCCGTCGATGACGTAGTCGTCCCCGTCGCGCACGGCGCGCGTCCGGATGGCCGCCGCGTCGGAGCCCGCCTCCGCCTCGGTGATGGCGAAGGCGATGAGCGTCTTCCCCGCCGCGAGGTCGGGGATCCAGCGCTGCTGCTGCTCCTCCGACCCGGCGAGGAGGATCGGCAGGGCGCCCAGGCCCTGCACCGCGAGAATGAGGCCCGACGTCGCGCAGACCCGGCTGATCTGCTCAATCGCGAGGCAGGCGGTCAGGAGGTCCCCGCCGAGCCCGCCGAGCCGTTCCGGGAAGTGGAGCGTGAAGAGATCGTGCGCCGCCAGCAGCTCCTTGACGTCCCAGGGGAACTCGGCCGCCCGGTCGATCTCCGCCGCGCGCGGGGCGATCTTCTCGTCGGCGAGCTGGCGCACCGTGTCGCGCAGGAGACGCTGCTCATCGGTCAGGCCTGGCATGGCGGTGGCTTCCTCCTGGGCGGCGGTTCTCGCGCGGTGAGCGCGGCGCTTGTCGATTGCCGGCTCTCAGATCGCGACGGGCTCGCGGTACTCGCCGAAGACGTCCCGCAGGACCGTGCACTGCTCGCCGAGCGTCGCGTACGCCTCGGCACAGCGGATGAAATGGGGCATGAGGTTCGTGGCGCTCGACTCCGGCCGGGAGGCGGCCTCGCGCAGCCCGGCCAGCGCTGCCGCGACCGCCTCGCCGTTGCGCTCGCGGCGAGTCCGCTCCAGGCGCGCGAGCTGGCGGGCGAGCGAGCCCTCGGGGACCTGCAGGACCGGCACCCGGAGCGTCTCGGACGCGTCCACGTAGCCGTTCACGCCGACGACGATCCGCTCGCCGGCTTCGAGCTCGCGCTGGTACCGGTAGGCCGCGTCGGCGATCTCGCGCTGCGGGTAGCCGGCCTCGACGGCCTGCACCATCCCGCCGCGGGCGTCGATCTCGTCGAGATAGCGCCAGACCGCGCGCTCCGTCTCGTTCGTCAGGTCCTCCACGAACCACGAGCCGCCCAGCGGGTCGACGGTGTTGGCGACGCCGGTCTCCTCCGCGATCACCTGCTGCTGGCGGAGCGCCAGGAGCGCGGCCGCCTCGGTGGGGACCGCCAGCGCCTCATCGTAGGCGTCAGTGTGGAGCGACTGGGTGCCGCCCAGCACGGCCGCCAGCGCCTGCGTCGCCACCCTTGTCAGGTTGTTGAGCGGCTGCTGCGGCGTGAGCGAGACGCCGGCCGTCTGGGTGTGGAAGCGCATCCAGGTCGAGCGCTCGTTGCGAGCCCCGTAGCGCTCGGTCATGAGCTTCCACCAGATCCGGCGCGAGGCCCGGAACTTGGCGATCTCCTCGAAGAAGTCGGAGTGGCTGTTGAAGAAGAAGGAGAGGCGCGGCGCGAAGTCGTCGACGGGCAGGCCGCGGGCCAGGGCGGCCTCCACGTAGGCCATCCCGTCGGCGATGGTGAAGGCCAGCTCCTGGACCGCCGTCGCCCCCGCCTCGCGAATGTGGTAGCCGCTGATCGAGACCGTGTTCCAGCGGGGGAGTTCCCGCGTCCCGAACTCGATCGTGTCGGTCACGAGGCGCATCGACGGCGCTGGCGGGAAGAGGTATTCCTTCTGGGCGATGTACTCCTTGAGGATGTCGTTCTGGATCGTCCCCTCCAGGGCGGCCCGCGGCACGCCCGCCTTCTCGGCGGCCACGATATACATCGCCCAGATCGGCGCGGCGGGGGCATTGATCGTCATCGAGGTGCTGACCCGCTCGAGCGGGAGTCCGTCGAGGAGGGCCTCCATGTCGGCCAGCGAGCTGACCGCGACGCCGCAGGTCCCGAACTCGCCCTCGGCATCCGGGTCGTCGGTGTCGTAGCCGTAGAGGGTGGGCATGTCGTAGGCGACCGAGAGGCCGGTCTGGCCGGCGTCGAGCAGGGCCCGGAATCGGGCGTTCGTGTCCTCGGCGGAGCCGAAGCCGGCGAACATCCGCATCGTCCAGAGCCGGCCGCGGTAGCCGGTGGGGTGGATGCCGCGCGTGAAGGGCGGGGCGCCGGGCTCGCCGATGGCGCGTCCAGCGCCGCCGCCGCCCGCGTCGCCCGGCCCGCCCACGCCGTCGTCCGGGGCGTCCCGGCCGTCCGCGTGGTCCGGCCCGCCCGGGCCGTAGACCCGGCGGATCTCCACGCCCGAGATCGTCGAGAAGCGGTCGCGACGCTCACGGGGACCTCCGGGCTGGCCTGCCATGGGGGGATGCTAGCGGTGGGCGTGCGCCGCGTCCACGCCCGATCGCGCCTGAGCGGCGCGCGGTCCCAATCCCCGGAGCAGTCGCAGGCATACGTGCGCTCGGGCGCGCTGCGGTTCGTGCTGACGGGCGGAGGCCGGGGAGGGTTCGGGGTCCCGGCGGAACGGGCGGGACCGTCGCGGTCTCGTCGTGGGTCGCGGAGGCCTGCACGCCGGTGCATGTCGGAGGCACGTCGAGCGGCGGTGCCGGCCTATCGGCCGCCCTGTACGACTGCGCGGGCGCGACCGACTGAGACGCGGCGCCGGACCCCGATGCGCACGGCGCCGGCGGCGAGGTGCGTGGGAGGCGCCCAACGGGCGAGCGGGCTCCGAATCTGGGCCCAGCGTGTCGCCCGTGCGCCTCGGGGGGCACCCAACCGGGCGGGCGGGGCCGCCGATGCGTTGATCGCGTACTTCTGGGAGTACATGAGCGTCCGCTCGGGCACGATCCGGATGCTAGCGGTTCCGCCGGAGCCTTCGCGGGCCCTCGTGAGCGTCCGCGCACGTTCGTTACGCTCCTGGGGCGCACCTCCGCACCCGCGGCGGACGAGGGCCAGGGCGGCGGACGAGGGCGAGCGCGGCGCGGCCGATCGGGACGGAGGGCGCGGCTTCAACCGTTGGCGCTCGCACGTGCCTTCGCGAATTGATGCCCGTGGCGGCATCAAGCGCGCATCATCGTCGCGCTGCGCCTCGTTGCGCCGTGTCGCGCCGTGTTGCGCCGTGTCGCGCCGAACGCCCGGCTGTCCTCGCCACCCGGGGTGATGCGCCGGTGATGCGGACACGGGCATCAAATCGTGCGGGGTGTGCCGCGGCGATCCCGAGCCGGCCGGACACGGCGCGGCGGACGAGGGCCAGGGCGGCGCGGCGGACGACCGGACGCGGCGCGGCGGGCGCCCCTGGGGAGGGCGCCCGCCGCGAGGCGGCGAGGTGACGAACCGGTCAGAAGACCCGGTACGCGATCTCCGCCGGGGCGAGGAGCAGCTCCTTGAGCTCGGCGTCCACCTTGAGCAGGGAGAGGTGCGCGCCGGCCATCTCGAGCGACGTGCAGTACTCGCCGACGTAGCTGCGGAAGACCGTGATGCCCTTCGCGGCCAGCTTCTTGTGAGCGATGCCGTAGAGGAGGTAGAGCTCGGTGATCGGCGTGCCGCCGAGGCCGTTGACCATGACGGCGACCTCGTCGCCGGCCACGAACGGCAGGTCCGGGACGATGGCGTCGAGCAGCACGTCGACGATCTCGGTGGCCGTACCCGCCTTGCGGCGCTCGCGGCCCTTCTCGCCGTGGATGCCGATGCCGACCTCCATCTCGCCGTCGGCGATCTCGAAGAGCGGCGTGCCCCGAACGGGCGGCGTGCAGGACGACAGGGCGATGCCCATCGTCCGGACATTGGCGATGACCTTCTCGCCGACCGCGACGCACTCCTCGAGCGTGCCGCCCTTGTCGGCCTTGGCCGCCGCCGCCTTGATGACGAAGAAGTTGCCGGCGACGCCGCGCCGGCCGATCGTCCAGGTGGAGTCCTTGACGGCCACGTCGTCGTTGACGAGGAGGTAGCCGATCTTCTGGCCTTCAGCCTCGCAGAGCTCCTTCGCCATCTCCCACGCCGCGCGGTCGCCGGTGTAGTTGTTGACGATGAAGAGCACGCCGGCCGGCGTGTCCATCAGCTTGGACGTCTCGGTGACGAACTCCACCGGCGGGCCGGCGAAGACGTCGCCCGGGCAGGCGGCGTCGAGCATGCCGGGGCCGACGATCATCGTGTGGGCCGGCTCGTGGCCGGACCCGGACCCCTGGATGATCGAGACCCGATCCTTCTTGGGCATGTCGGCCCGGTAGATCAGGTTGTACTTCGGCTCGAACTTGAGCGTGCCGTCCGAGGCGAGCGCCACGCCCTCGAGGAACTCGGTGACGAACGTCTTCGGATCGTTCAGGAACTTCCTCACGCCGTTTCTCCCTTACCGTGCTTCTCTCGCCACGCTGTGGCAATGGCCTGGAGGATGACGCCGATCGCGGTTGCGCCGGCGTCGACGGAGCCGATGCTCCGTTCGCCCGTGTACGCGGCCCGGCCGCGCATCGCGAGCATGGGTTTGGTGTCTTCGGCGGCCTTGACCGCCACGTCGGCGGCGCGCTGGATGGCGGCCACCCCGTGGTCGCCCTGCATCGTCGGGTCGCCGATCGCCGCCTCGAGGATGTCGGTGGCCGGCACGAGGGCGTCGAGGAGCGTCTTCTCGCCGAGCGACGCGCCGCCGCGGGCCATGATCCCGGTGATGGCGGCGCGGAGCATCGCGATGACGTCCTCGGGCGCGAACTCGGTCCGGTCGCCCGCCGCGATGGCGGCGCGGAGGAAGGCCGTGCCCCAGATGGGCCCGCTGACGCCTCCGACCTTGCCGGTCAGCGTGAGGCCGACCTTCTTCAGGATGGCTCCCGCGCTGGTGTGGTCGAACGCGTCATAGTCGCTGAGGATGACTTCCCAGCCGTTCCGCAGCGAATACCCGAAATCGCCGTCCCCGACGATCGAATCGAGCTGGGCGAAGTACTCCGCGTTGTCGACGATCGTCTTCGCCATCGTCGTGAGGACGAGGTCGAGATCGTCGAGCGACGCTTGTGCCATACGAACCTCCCTTCGTGCTGGGTGCTGGCTGCCGGAGCGGCTACGAGGCGAGGCAGGCCTCCAGGTCGGCGAGCGTCACGTACGCGCCCGGCCGCGCGGCCGAGCGGTTGGCGATGACGGTCGCCTTCTCCCCGTCCGGGTCCCCGAGTGACGAAACGACGAGCATCGCCTCGCTGAAGTCCTCCTTCTCGGTGTAGCCGTTGACCGTGACGAAACAGCGCAGGCCGGCGGCGTCCGCCGCCTCGAGGCCGTTGCGCGAGTCCTCCACCACGAGCACCCCGGCGGGATCGACGCCGAGCTTCTCGAGGGCGAGGAGGTAGATGTCGGGCGCCGGCTTCTTCTTCGGGACGCAGTCGCCGGCGAGGAAGACGTCGAAGCGGGCGGCCCGCTCCGGGCCGACCGCGTACTCGAGAATGGCGTGGACGGCGGCCTCGGCCGAGGTGGACGCCACGCCGAGCTTCCAGCCGGCGTCCTGGGCCGCGGTGATGATCCGGCGGATCCCGGGGCGGGGCGGCAGCTTCCCGGCGGCCACCATCTCCGTGTAGATGGCCGTCTTGCGCTTGTGCCACTTCGCGATCTCGGCAGCCTGCTCGTCCGGGTCCGTGGGCAGCCCGGCGGCTGCCACGAACTCCGGAGTGAGGAGGCTCGCCATCCGCTCCTTGCCCCCGCCGATCTTGAGGCGCCGGCCGTACTCCTCGACCGACCATTCGACCGGCAGGCCGAATTCGACGAAGGTCTGGTTGAAGGCCGGCAGGTGGCCGTGCTTCTCGGTGTCGGCCAGGACGCCGTCGCAGTCGAAGACGAGCGCGCTCACCACGCCTTGCCCTCGCTGCCGAAGAGGCGGATGTGGTACTTCGCCATCTCCATGACGGCTGCCCGCTGGGCGGCGAAGAGCTTGGGCGGGTCGTAGTCGCCGGGGTGCTCGGTCATGAAGTCGTAGCCCGACTTCATGTAGGCGATCTTGAGGGCCGTGCTGATGTTGACCTTGGCGCAGCCGCGGGCGATGAGGTCGCTGAACTGCTCCGCGCTCATGCCCGTGCCGCCGTGGAGGGCGACCGGCTTGCCGGTGGCCTCGACGATGTCGGTGACGCGCTGGGCGTCGAGGGTCGGGGCGGTCTTGTAGGTGCCGTGGGCGTTGCCGATGGCCGGGGCGAAGACGTCGACGCCGGTGACGCGAACGAATTCGACGACCGTCTCCAGGCTCTGGACGTGCTGGGCTTCGTCGCCGGTCATCTCCTCCGTGCGCTTGAAGCCCTCGATCTCGCCCTCGACGTCGGCGCCGTAGCGGCGCGCCTCCGCGACGACCTCGATGCACTGCCGCTGGTTCTCCTCGACGGAGAGCTTGCTGGCATCGAAGAGGACCGAGCTCCAGCCCTTGGCGAGACAGGCGCTGATCACGTCCCGCTCCGGGCAATGGTCCAGGTGGAGCGCGACGGGCACGCTCACGTGCCGCGTGTACTCCACCCACATGGCGTACATGGCGTCCAGTCCGGTCACCTTCACGTGCTTGACCGAGGTCTGGAGGATGACGGGAGCCTTGAGCTCCTCGGCGGCGGCGAGGACGGCCTCGATCGAGAGGTCGTTGATGACGTTGATGGCCGCGACGCCGTACCGCTCGGCGAACGCGCGCGTGAGGATCTCGCGGGTCGGCACGACCGGCACGCGAACACCTCCTTTCACATGGGACGCGAGCTTGCTGGGAGCTCCTTGGTGACCTGCTCAGGCTGCCGAGGCCGTCCGGCCGTTCACCTCCTCCTGCCGGCGGACCGGTCCCCGAGCGGGATCGGTTTCGCCCGGCCGCCCTGGACTGGCGAGGTCCAGGACAGCGTGCGCATTGCCCTCGTCGACCACGAGCACGTCGACGACGCCGGCGCGGAGCACGCCGAGGATGGCCAGCGGCTTCTCGGCCTCGCTGACCACGGCCACGACCGTCCCCACGCGGTGCAGGTCGTCGATGGAAAGCGCGATCAGGCGGCTGCGGTGCGGAGACGCGATCAGCCGGCCGCCGGCATCGACGTAGTTGCCGAGGATGTCGCCCACGGCACCCCGTTCGCGAAGCCGGGCGATCTCCTCGAGGGAGAGACAGCCGCTGCGGACCATCGTGCAGCCGTCGTCGACGCTGCCGATCCCGACGAGCGCGACGTCGGCCCGGGCGGCGGCCTCGAGGGTGTGGGCGATCGCCTCCTGCTCCAGAAAGCGGTCGCGAACCTCGCCGTCCTCAACGTAGGCGGGGGCGTACAGGCTCCGCGAGCGCCCGCCGCTCGCCGCGGCCAGCGCCTGGCAGATCTCGTTCGGGTTCGTGGGCGTGTCCACGCGAGGCGAGCCGCCCATCGCGCTCACGTACTCGCAGTCGAGCCGCCGCCGCGGGCGGAAGAACCGCGGCACCTCGCCGGCGTCCCGGCCGTGCCCCACGGCGATCACTGCGCCGTCGTGGAGGCGCCGCTCCAGGAACTGCGCGGCGCTGCGGGCCACCGCCTCGCGCTGCGATTGGGAATCCGCCCGCCGCGGGGCCACGATCGCGTCGGCGAGCCGGAACTCCTCCCGTAGGCGCGCCTCCAGGTCGAGGTTCAGCCAGGGGGGCGCGGCGATCCGGATCTCCACCACCGCCGACCAGCGGGCCCGCTCCAGCAGCCGCTGGACCTTCGGGCGCGAGAGCCCGAACTCGCGCCCGATCTCCCCCTGCGTCCGCCCGTCGACGTAGTAGCGGTGGGCGATCCGAGCGAGGCGCTCGAAGTCTTCCGAGCTGAGGTCTTCAGGTCCCATTGGATCCCCGTCCATGCAGGAGAGATCGCCCTCGGGGCTGGTGCGCGGGGCGCATCGGAGCGGGCGTCGAGTGAGCAATTGCTCGCTGCTGCACGCATGTTCAAGTCTAGCAGCGGCGCGTGGTCGCTGCAAGGCGTGGGCGCACCCGGCTACGCGGGATCGCCGCCATCGCCGGGGGGTTCCGGCGGGATCGCCGCCGCCGGCGGCTCCGGCGCGGCCGGAGGGATCGGCGTCGCCGCCCGGCGGAGCTCCGCGACGTCGAACGCGGCGGTGGCGGTCGACCAGGTCGCCGAGACGTCGATCCGGGTCGCCAGGATCAGCCGCACCAGCCCGGAGCCCGTCATCAGGATGACGAAGGTGGGGAAGGCGACGGGCAGGATGGCGAGGATGCTCGCCGAGCTGAGCTGGCCGACCGTGAGCCCCGCCGCCGTCCCGGCGACGAAGCGGCTCTGGGCCCCGATCAGGTCGACGCCGCCGGTGAGGCGGAGGAGCCGCTCGTTCGCCGCGAGCGTGCCGGCCGAGGCGCCCGCCGAGACGACGACGGCGACGCCGAGGAGGACGAGCCAGGCCAGGGGATTGCCCGGGAACGCCAGGAGCCCCAGGAGGATCCCCCCGCCGCGCAGGACGAACGAGAGCCGGAGCGTCCGCGACGCGGAGCCGCGGTTGAGCAGGCCGCCCACGATCGTGGCGGTGACCAGGGACGCCCCCGCCGAGACGGCCGACAGGAGGATGGCGTAGCCCGCCGACGCCCCGAGGACGCTGATCGCGTAGATGGAGAGGTACGGGCCGAAGCCGGCCCCGGCCGCGGCGAGCGTGACGATCCGGATGAAGCTTCGCGTCTCCGGAGAGGGCGGGGGACGCTCTCCGCGCCGTGCGACGCGCACCCGGCCCGGGCGGCGGAGGCGGACGACGGCCGCGAGCTCGCCGATCCCGGCCAGGCCGGCCGCGAGGAAGACGGCGGCGAAGATCGCGGGCCCCACCGTCTGCAGGCCCGCCTGCACACCGAGCGCGACGGGGAGGAGGAGAGCGGCGCCCAGCCCCTGGGTGATCCCCATGACGCGCGGGGCGACGAAGCGGCGCTCGGGCTCGGACAGGATGGCGCCGTACCAGGCCAGCAGGTTGGCGCCCCCGATCGCGCTGGCCGCGCCCCCGAGGCACATGACGACGGCGATGGCGCCGATGGCGGCAGCCGCCGGGAGGATGCCGGCGACGTGCAGGAGAACGACCGCGGCCAGGACGAACCCGCGGGTCTCGCCGACGGCCAGGATCGCCAGCGTGACGCCGCGCAGGTTGCCGTCGGTGCGCCGGAGGAGCGATGGCACCAGGAGCTGGGCGGCCGAGAAGGTGAAGGGGAGGACCCCGATGACGGTCGCCACGGCGGCCGGCGCCCCGAGGCCGAGAAGGAGCGGGATCGTGAGGCCGTCGCCGGCCAGGGCGACGACCGCCGCGGATCCCACGCCGATCCCCTGGTACGTCCGGAAGCGCCGGTCGCCGAAGGCGCGCCACTCGTTGAAGGCGAGCCGCGCGCCGGACGGGAGGCGCGGGCGGGGAGGGGAGGGGAGCCGCGGCACGGGTTGATGGTACGCGGCCGCGCGGCACCGGGGCCGTCGCCGGGCTCGCCCGGGGGTAGCATCCCCTCACCATGACCGCCAACCGGCTCGCCGGCGAGACGAGCCCGTACCTCCTCCAGCACGCCCACAACCCGGTCGACTGGTATCCGTGGGGAGCGGAGGCGCTGGAGCGCGCGCGGCTCCTGGACCGGCCGATCTTCCTCTCCATCGGCTACGCGGCCTGCCACTGGTGCCACGTCATGGAGCGCGAGTCGTTCGAGGACCCGGCGACTGCCGCTTTCCTCAACGAGCACTTCGTGGCGATCAAGGTGGACCGCGAGGAGCGTCCCGACCTCGACGCCGTCTACATGGACGCGGTCCAGGCCATGACGGGCTCGGGCGGCTGGCCGATGACGGTCTTCCTGGCACCCGACGGCCGCCCGTTCTACGGCGGGACCTACTTCCCGAACACGCGCCGCCACGGCCTGCCGTCCTTCCTCGACGTGCTGGCCGGGGTGGCGGGCGCGTGGCGCGAGCGGCGGCCCGAGCTCGAGGAGTCGGCGACGAACCTGGCCGCCCGCGTCGCGCGACAAGTCCGCCTCTCCGAGGGCGAGGCGGCGCTCGATGCCGGCCTGCTCGACGCCGCGGTCGGAGCGCTCGAGGCCGGGTTCGACGCGCAGCACGGCGGGTGGGGGAGCGCCCCGAAGTTCCCCCAGCCCATGGCGATCGACTTCCTCCTCCGCCGGGCCGCGGCCGGGGATGCCCGCGCGTTGCCGATCGCGCGCCGGGCCCTGGACCGGATGGCCGCGGGCGGCATCTTCGACCAGCTGGCCGGTGGCTTCGCCCGCTACGCGACCGACGCGGCGTGGCTGGTTCCGCACTTCGAGAAGATGCTCTACGACAACGCCCAGCTCGCCCGCGTCTACGTCCACGCGTGGGCGCTGACCGGCGAGCCCGCATACCTCCGGGTCGCGACCGCGACGCTCGATTTCGTGGCCCGCGAGATGACCCTGCCCGACGGCGTCTTCGCGGCCAGCCTCGACGCGGACACCGGGGGCGAGGAGGGCGCCACCTACACGTGGACCGCGGACGAGGTGCGCGACGTCCTGGTCGGGGCCGGTCTCTCCGACGCGTGGCCGCTCTTCGCCGAGGCGTACGACGTGACCGAGGCCGGCAACTGGGAGGGCCGGGTGATCTTCCGGCGCGTGGCGAGCGACGCGGGTCGCGCGGAGCGCCACGGCCGGGCGCCCGACGAGGTGGCGGACCTCCTGGAGCGGGCCCGCGTCGCGCTGCTCGCCGTTCGCGATCGCCGGCCCCAGCCGGCCCGCGACGACAAGGCCCTGGCCGGCTGGAACGGGCTCATGCTGGGCGCATTCGCGGAAGCGGCGGCGCTGCTCTCGCGGGACGGCGATCCGGCGCTCGGCGCGGCCGCCGCCCGCTACCGGGCGCTCGCCGAACGCGCCGCGGACCGCCTGCTCGCGGTCCTCCGCGGCCCCGACGGGCGATTCCTGCGCTCGTGGAAGGACGGGCAGGCGCGCCACACCGGGACGCTGGAGGACCAGGCCTGTATGGCGGACGGCCTCCTGGCCCTGTACGAGGCGACCGCCGACGAGCGCTGGTTCGTGGCGGCGGGCGAGACTGCGGACGCGATCCTGGCCCGCTTCGGCGACCCGGCCGGCGGCTTCCACGACACCGCCGACGACGCCGAGGCGCTCGTGGCCCGACCGCGCTCGCTCCAGGACAACGCCGTGCCGTCGGGCGGAGCCATGGCGGCCACCGTCCTCCTGCGCCTCGCCGCGCTCACCGGCGAGGGCCGCCACGTCGATGCGGCGGAGGCCGCGCTCGGCGTCGTCGGGGCGGCCCCCGCCGAGCACCCGACTGCGTTCGCCCAGTGGCTGGCGGCCATCGACTGGCACGTGGGGCCGGTCGATGAGATCGCCATCGTCGGCGACCCGGCCGACCCGCGGACGGAGCGCCTGGCCGCCGTCGCCCGCGGTGCCCCGGGCCACCTCCGCTGGCGGCCGCGCCGGGTGATCGCGATCGGCGCAGATCCCCGGGTCACCGCCGTGCCGCTCCTCCAGGGCCGGTTCGCCCTGCGCGGCCTCCCGACCGTCTTCGTCTGCCGCGGCTTCGCCTGCCGCCAGCCGGTGACCGAGCCGGAGGCACTCGCCGCGATCCTCGCCGAGTGAGTCGGGCCGGACCTAGACGGCCGGTTCGAGGGCCTCATCGAACTGGCTGCTGTAGAGCTCGTGGTAGAAGCCGCG
>Ga0315288_10002559_pt1 | contig 23497 bp, 21 predicted proteins | sample YL17G11_20_MG_FD_203454 | JGI IMG/M metagenome (GOLD analysis project Ga0315288, IMG submission 203454) | Sediment microbial communities from Yellowstone Lake, YNP, Wyoming, USA - YL17G11_20 | ecosystem: Environmental > Aquatic > Freshwater > Lake > Sediment | place: USA: Wyoming | collected... | reverse complement strand
ACTGTTGAAATCAAACCCAAAAAATTAAAGATCGCGCCGACGACGCCTGAACTCTTGAATGCCGCTGAAATATCACTGAACAACCCTGAGATCTTGCCCATCACAGTGCTCAACACTGTGAAGTATTTGGAGATCATCTCAAAGACCGGTCCAACGATAGGCAGATCGGCACCCTTTGCAAACAACTTACCCAACACGCCCCAAAAGGCACTCAATAGCTTAGTACCAAATGCCAGCATCTTGACTGCCAACGTGGGAATTGATTCAGCCAAAAATAGGAGCCAGTTACCAACGTACTTCAGGAATTTTTCACCCACGTCCATCAAGGCATCTGCGATGTCGCCTTCATTGCCTTTGAAAATTGTCTTGATCAAGTTGCCGATGCTAGCGAACAGGTCAATTCCAGCCGACAAGTAGGCCTTCAGGCGATCGGTAAAGCTCTTGCCAAAGAAATTCTCAACAGCAGAGAAAACATTTTTAGCAAGACCAGCAATTGACACTGCAATCGATTCCTGTACACCATCAGGCAACAATCCCAACGTCAAAGCATTGATGATACCAGTTGCCGCAGAACCTACTTTGGCCTCAGTTTTCCCAAACGTGGGGGCCAACTTGTCTTCAAATTTCTTCATCGCTGTGTCGACATTGACGGCCAGGTCAGCGATGACAGCAATGATGGCTGCTGGACCCAAAAACTTTCCCAATGAACCCAGCGACTTGGTCAAGACTTTGCCTAGACCTTTTGTTCCTGCAGATCCTGCGGCCTCGGCAGCAGGACCGGTGAAAGCAGTCATGACTGACTTCAACAACATCGTTCCCAACTGTGTGGTGATGAAGCCCAACAGTCCCCTTGTCAAAGCCGGGCCAAACAACACTAGCGCGATTGCAGGGGCAGCTTTTGCAACAAATGCTTTGACCTCAGGTTTGGCCCACAATATACCCCACAGTTCTGCCAGTTTTTTGACGATCGCAGAACCCAACTCCATCAATGCCGGCAGCAACACACGGACTGCACCAACGAGGGCCTCGCCCAATGGCTTCAAGAACGCTATCGCAGTGGCCATGAAACCACTTGTGGCCCCACCCGCAGCTTCCATGAATTTCTTTGGATCAGTGATGAAGCTAGCAATGCTGCGGATGACATCAGCCATTTTCGGGGCCAAGAACTTGATGCTTTCTGTCAAGATCTTGAAAATCGCTTCAAATACTCTTTTGAAACCCTGTATGACCCGCTTGCCCGGACCTGTCTCTGTGCTGAAAAAATCAAGAAAATGACGTTGAATGTTGTCCATCAAGCCCTTGATCGAGCCGGTGCCGGTCGTCATGTCTTTGAAAAATCCGGCAAATTCAGTCGAGATACCGCCGAACAACTTGCCAAACTTTCCAGGCTGAAACAAGGCTGCAATACCTTCTAGAACGTCTTTGATGGGTGCCAAGGCAGCAAAGGCACGGCCCAACTTGACACCTGCACGCTCGGTGGCAATCAGTCCCATCTTGATGTTCATAATGATGTCACGGAAGCCCTTGGAGGCCTGAATTCCTCCCAAGAAACCGCGGAAGAACCTCTCAAAGAAACCACCTTGACTGCCACCTCCTGATTGGACCAATCGTTCAATTGAATCTGCCAGTTTCTTCATGGCATCAGCCTGTGACAGTTGTTTCTTCTCTGCAGACTCGCTCTTCTTCTTGATCTCGTCTAGCCCCACACCTTGGTTCTTCATCGAAAAGGCCATGCGCGCCTGTTCTTCGGTCAAGCCCGTACTACTCGACAACAGCTTCAATTGCTGCCTGTTGAATGTCGAGGCATCTTGGCCTGCAGCTGCCATGCTCTTACGCAACATGTCGACCTGCTTTGCAGGATCCTGTGCTTCCATCAGCTGGAAGGCATCGACGTTCAAACCAAAAGCTTGTGACAATTTGGAGGCATTTTCTGCGGCTGTGTCAAAGGTCTCAAATGCGTCCAGGGTACCGGTGATATCGTGCAACTCCAGGCCCAACTTACGGGCATAGACTGAGGCTTGTGCAATCTCTTTGACTGCGGCGCCTGCAAAGTGTTTCATGTCGCCCAGTGCTTTGGTCATATCCCGCGAGATCAACTTAGAATCGATACCAAAAGCTGCACCTAGGTCCTGAGCCTGCTTTTGCATCGGCAACAGCACTGAGGCCATCGACTTGCCCATGACTTTGGCCTGTTGACCGATCGACTTCATCTGTTCATCTGACAGTCCGAGACCTTTCTGCCACGCTAGAATTGCGCCACCATTGTCTTTGAATTCTTGAGCAAAGCTCTGGAACAGTGGTCCCATGCCTTGAGCCAGTTTCAAGAATGCCTTCAGTCTCTCAGCTACGTTGCCGAAGATGCGAAATGAATCGAGGCCAGTGGCAGCGAACCCCTTCAATTCAGTGGCCATGTTCATGATGATCTTGGGAGAACCCGTTCCCAAGGCACCAAATTCCTTACGGAGATCTTCGATGGCCTGTGCTAGTTCACTTGACCCACCGCCGGCATTGTTGGCCATGTCGATCAAGCCCTTGAACATCTTGAACGGGATCGCAATGATGGCTCCAGCTACTGAACCGATGCCGCCGACCAGACTAGACATGAAACCCATGACACCTTTGCTCAAGGCAACCAGGTTCTTGAATCCCTGCACGAGGCCTGAAGTAGCCGCCGCGGCAACAGCCATTGACATTGGAAACTTCTTGCTGGCTTCACCTCCCAATTTTTTAACGCTAAGTTGTAGCGCCGCGGTGACGCTGCCACTGTTTTCAAGTGCGCTCAAAAACTTGTCGAACGACATCTTGTTGATTTCGTCCAGTGAAAGTTTCGTTTCCGTCATGCGGCCGGTCAAGGTGCTGACCTGAGTACCGGCCTCGACGGCCTTTTTCCCCAGTTGGTCCAGCGTTTCTTGCTGCGACTTGGCTAGCTCACCCATCTTGTCGACGATGGCCTTGACACCCTGTGAGACCTCGTTGAGCTGACTGACAGCCGCGCGCATGTCGAGTGCAGACATGGCCTGTGCCAGTTTTTCCATCGATGCAACCTGATCGCTGGTGTTAGCGTCAATTTTTCCAGACGAGGAAGCCATGCGATCCATCAAGGACGCAAGCTTTGTCGCTAGCTCTACCTGTTCTTTGTCAGCTGCCGCCATGGCTCACCTTTCACAGGGGCCAGGGTACGCCGAGGGCACGTTCGAACTCTTGGGCCGACATGTGCTTGACGCCGAGCTTCTGAACCACGCTGTCGACAGAGGCACCCGGCCTGCGAAGCTCTTCTTGAAACCTCCGTGAGGCCAACATGGCATTGGAAACTGCGCGAACTTGGTCCTCCGATCCCCTGATCTTAGTGTTGACCGCTTTGCCGACAAGCCAGGCGCCCACTGTGGCAAAGAAAATCTTACCGAGAAGATTGACTCCTAGCTCGTTGAGCTGTTGCTTGTCGCTCATGTTGGTGACCTCATGTTGCTTTTCTAGATAGGCGCGAGCTCGATTCAGGATCCCAATATCGCGCGAATTGCCCGCGGAGGCGAACAATTGCTCGGCTTCCTCGAGAGTGACACAGCGAACTTTTTCCATCTCGTCATCGTGGCCGCCCACAGGACCGGTCCTGACCATCATAAAATAATGTGTGATGCTCATGGTTCCGACACCCGTTCCCAGCCCTCCGTGAGGCAAAATTTCAGCTGGAACGCCGGCTTCTTCTTGGACCTCACGGAGGGCAGTGGCCTCGATTCCTTCTCCTGTGTCGACGCGGCCTTTTGGAAAACACCACGGGCCAAAATTATTGGAAGGTTTACAGACAAAGACCCTGTGAGGAGGGTCCATGCTATCGAGAACTACGCCGCCGGCTGACGTCCACTTGTCCTTGGGCATGACACTAAGTATCTAATCAGAACCGTCTCAATCGTGACGGTGTTTGTGGCCGAGCATTGCCTTGTAGAGCCCTAATTTCAGGTGTGTTCTGGTGCAAAGCCTTAGTCAACGGTTGAGGATTATCGCCACCGCCCTTGCCATCACCGTCTTTGTTGAGCTCTTTTGAGATTCGTTCGATGAACCAGCGCTTGTATGCCACGGGCATATTATACGCTTCTGCATACAAGAACCCACCGTAGTACATCAACAGGAAGGTGGGTTCCAGGATCAGCTGGACCTTATCGTCCGGCAGCAGGCCAAAGAAACGTCACGCCGAGTGGCATATTGACCTCCTCAACGTGCCCACAGGCAGGGCAGGATGTCTCCTGTTTCATTGAAATTCCAGGCTCACTATCGCGGATGTAGTTGCGCAAGGCTAGAGAATCGCGAGCGGGCATCATCCGAACGAAGGCCGCGATCTTGCCGCGGTCATCGATGGCGTCAATGTTGACGATGCTGTACAACAGGTTAGTGGTGACGCTGGCCTCACCTTGCAGGCCCAACTTCTTCTGCTTTTCCGACGTGGCCATAATCTCTTCTTCGTCGCGGCCGGTCAGAAAGCGAAACTTGACCGTCTTCTTGCTGTAGGGCAACAGGAACTCAAACAAGTTCATGCCAGCGGACACCGGTTCGATCTCCAGGCGCTTGATGGGCAAGGCCGACAGGTCGAACTGGTGAGGCGCCTTGGTTTGGCACTCCGGACACTCGATTTCTGCATCGTAGCCTGCTCCATAGCCAGTGATGCGAATGGCGACCATCAGAGCATTGCGATCCCCTGTCAACATGTCGCGCGGATCCATGCTCCTGTCAATGAGACATGACTTGATCAGCTCTGTGATGACAGTTCCCTTCTTGAGAAAGGCCTTACTCGTTAGGATGTCCTCCTCACGGGCCGTCATGGCCTTGATGTCGACAGTCTCGGCTCCGTACAGTGGCGAATTAGTCGGGTAGACGCGGCCTGCAGAAGGCAGAGGCACCGTCTCGACTGGAACGTCTAGACCAAAGTCTGACTTGACTTGGGCTGCCGCAGTGGTCTGCGGAATCCGCGGGTCGGCCGCTGAGGCCTCACGGGTCTTAAAAACTTCGTTACGCTGCTCGCGTTCTTCTGACATGTTTGGGGTTTCCTCTTACGTGATGGTACTTCCTGTCACCGCCTACGTAAATAGAGGTAACCATCACGTGGAGCCCAAATTAAGGCTTGTGAGCCTTTTGCAGGTCTTGCTTGCCGACCACCGCCAACATGATGGCCTCAGGTGCTGCATCGCGATCAAGTCGCTCCCTCGCGGAGGCAAAACGTAGCTGATCTGAATCGACCAACAGGACCATCACTTCTTCCGCCCGTGAGAGGCTGATCCCGACCTCGACGGCAATTTCTCCCAAAAACAAAGGGTGAGATACCCTGTGGCAATAATGCACGATTTTTTCTACCACGGCCTGGTGGGCCGAACCAGAGGTCCGCTTGACCCAATTGTCTGTCAACTGTCGCCTGTTTTTCGATCGCTGCACAGTGTCATGGTAACCTCTGTCACAGGACTTGATCAACTGTCAGTTTCGATAACGAACCTTGGGAGCCACTGCTCGCAGCTGGTCGACGAAGTCCCAACGCCGGTCGACTTCCTGCTCAAACTCCAGAGGCGACCACCCTGATGCCTGCAAGACCTCTGCATATTCTCTGTCGTAGTCTGATTGGCTCATGGTCCCGTCTTGCAACCTCACCTCAAGGTCATCGAGCAACGGTGACATGTCATCATAGGGCAATTTCATCAAAGGGGCCGAAAAAGTCGACATGTGTTCCCTGACCAGGGCACGGATCAAACGCTTGATGCGCAGCATAGACTTAAATAGCGCGAAGGTCCCCAACATGAGGACCTTCGCCGGACAGAGTGTCGATCGCCACTGCGGTGACAGGAATTCGATCGCTCCCCGAGTCTTATTGTCGACCTGAACTGTGAGAACCAAGCTGTGACTCAAGGTCATCCAACGATTCACGCATGCTAGTGATTGATTTTTTGACCCAGACCGGCAATGACTCACGCTGATGATCATCGAGTTCATCAGGCAGCTTGTTACACAGTTCGGCCAATTTTTTACACTCGAAACGGACGCTTGCTGCAGCTTGCAGAACAGTGTTGCTGAATGCTGGACTTTCAGACAGTGACGTTTGCACAGTCTCCTTGATCAGCCTACGGAGCTCACGAGAAGTCAGTTTCATCGTAACAGTAAGTATCAAGCACGAGTCACGCTGTCATTTGACAAAGCGATGTATACTGTCGAACAGATTAAAGCCGAAAGGCCTCCGAAAAGACCTTTCAAAACAACTACTTGAGAGATCGTATACGACTTAAAACTGCAAAACCGCATTGTCGAAGCGGAGTGTGAGAGAAATTTCCGCGAGTTCTCCACCTTCATACGTTAGCTCACCGAAGTTGACTTCGGTGGCAAACGCTCCCTTGATGTCCCACAATTCGACCACGGTACCGACTGGGTCCAACATCTTCAGCTGAATGTCACGCTTGTAGAAGTCAGCGTAGCCTGAACGTCCTGAGACGCTCTCGTAACACGTGCGGACCCACTCCATCACCTGCTGGGCACCGGAGGGTGCAATCGGATCGTGCAGCGTGACCGCGATGGTGTTGAACGTTGTCTTGCCGGCCAGGTACCTGGTGGCATTGATGAACGGGATGACGACTTCTTCGGTCGCCACAGTCGGTCGGGCCGCTGTCTTGATGATGTAGGCGTCGATGCCTTCGATCATGAGGACCCATCTATTTTTTCGTTTTGGCTCGAATTTGTTGGGGAGCATCGATGTTACGTCTAGTGTCTCTGCCGGCATGTTATTTTCTCCACTCCTGACCCATGGCGGGCCTTCAACACATAGATATAACTGAATCACAAACGTTTATAAACTATTTATGCATTAAACGCATCACCCCGCCTAAGTTATAATATCGGTAGGTCATCATCATGAGCGCAATTTCTGGTAAAAAGTTGGACGCTGTCACTTGCCACCTGTGTCAATCATTTTCAACAAAAAGGTTGACGAGTTTTGAACGCCACCTCCAAGAGGTTCATGGCACCACGTGTCAAGGCGCATGGGACGTTCTGAACTCAGGACCTGTGAAGTGTAAGTGTGGATGTGGTGCTACTACGGGATGGAACGGGTGGAAGACAGGGTACAGCACTTTCATAATCGGACACAATGCCAACCTGGACGCAGCCTACGGGCCCGAAAAAGCACGTCAGATCAAGGACACGAGAGCTGACAAGCTCCGAGGCAAGGTCGGATGGGCAAAAGGCAAAACAAAAGAAAACGACGCCCGAATTCGTGATCGCGCAAAGGCAACAGCGATCGGTAGAACGAAAGCCTTTGCTGAAGGCAAGATCACAGCATGGTCAAAAGGAAAAACGAAGAAAGATGATGCCAGGATCGCAGCGTTGGCCACTGTCCTCAAGGAAGGGTTTGAAACAGGAAAATACGTACCTTGGGCCAAGGGTCTCACAAAGGAGACTGACGATCGCATCACAAAAATGGCTGCACGTAACTCTATCACCCACTCGATGGTCAATCTGCGACAAAAACTCGATGCAACAAAACGTCTCACAGAGAACGACGTCAGATCGCGGGTAGAGGCCAATGGTTGTTTCACGGTGATCAGTGACCTCTCCACATATATCAGCGACAAGGAACCAAACATTCAAGTCAAGTGTAACACGTGCAATGCGACTACGTATGGTTCACTGCGAATGTTGAAATACAATCGTTGCTTCACGTGTGATCCTGCCGGGTCTGCGACACAGAGTGAGATCGCCAGTTGGCTACGAACCGTGATGAAAAAGGTGACCACTAATGATCGTACGGTCATTTCGGGTCCAAAGAGAATGGCTGAGCTCGACATATTCATTGCTGACAAGCACTTGGCAATCGAATACAACGGACTGTACTGGCACTGTGAAGCGCACAAGTCAAGCACATATCACAATAACAAGACACAGCAATGTTCAGAACACAACGTTCACCTTCTCCACGTGTTCGAAGACGAATGGCGAGACAAACGACAGATCGTCAAGAGCATGATCACTCACAGGCTAGGCTTGACAAGAGAACGTTTCTTCGCCCGCAAGTGTGATGTCGTTGAACTAACATTGAAAGAACGCCGCGAGTTCTTCAATGCAAACCACATAGACGGCGACACGAATTCCACTTTGGCACTCGGCCTCAAAACAAAGCAAGGCGAACTGGTAGCGGCCTTGAGCCTTCGGAGGCCGTTTCACAATAAACACCGCGACTGTCTAGAGGTGGCAAGATCGTGTTCAAGGATCGACTGCACGGTCACAGGAGGTGTAGGGAAACTCGTGGCACACGCAGGGACCAAAGCCAAGAAAAGAGGCATCAATAAATTGATGACCTACGTCGACACGCGTCTTGGGGGAACAGGGAACGCGTACGTGGCTGCAGGATTCACAAAATCATCAACGACGGCACCGCGGTTCTGGTGGACCGACTTTCACGGCAGGTTCAATCGCTTCAAGTATCGTGCCGACAAGAAAAACAAACTGACCGAAGCCGACGTTGCCGCGGCTGCCAACGTGGTCAGGATCTGGGGTTGCGCCAACGATGTCTATGAGTTGTCGTTGTCGACCGAACACGGGACTCAGTCGCTGGCACCTTGCCTGAGGCCATCTGCTTCAATTGCTTGATATACTTGCGAAACTCAGCAACCTTGTTGAAGAGATCGCTGTGCAGGCCGGCCACGATCGCCTTAGCTGCTCCCGCGGGTGCCATCTCGTGGGCCTTTTCAACTTTTTTATTGGTGTTGCTGAGGTCTTGTAGAATGTCATCAAGCGTGGACGAAAAATCTTTGCCTCCCAGGCCAAAGATCTCATTGAGCTCGACCTCTTCACGGATCACCCTACGCAGCTCACGGACGGTGGTTTTCATGGCCTTTTCTGTGCCCTCAAGACTGCACCAGAGAATTCTTCATCAATCAGATATTGTAGCTCCAACACAGAAATGCGCGATTCCTGAGGGGCTTCAATGAGGCTGCGCAGCGACCGTTTGGGCTCGTCAAATTGACCGGTCTGACGGTATTCACGGACCTTGATATCGAGGGCCTCGCCGATCAACTTACGGAGCTGCTTGACAGTGACGAGCTGGGCCACGTTAATCGCCTGTGTCCAGGATCAGCCCAGGGATCCTGCGTCAGCTTCGGCATCTGGTCGAGCTTCTTGATGATGGTGTTGACGGCATTTAGCAACCACTGGGCCTGAGCTTCCGCAGTGGGATCTGAGATCTGTTGGAACAGCATGCCTAGGTCTTTCTTAGCCAAATTGAGGTGACCCACGAATTCTTTCAATGGTCCCTCGACTTTGCCTTGAGACATCGTCGTCTCGGCAAGGTGTTCCTTGACGGCCTGCTTGATGATCTTGCGGAGCTGCTGTTCAGTAAGTTTCATTCGTTGTCTCCCGGTGGAGTGCCACCGTAAATCTTTTTGTTCAGGACATGAGCGTCTTCATCATCTTAGGAGTGAATCCTACGTACAACTTTCCATTGATCTTGCACGTATGCTTGTACACAATGAACATAGATCATCATAATCCATGTATAATACTGTGTCAAATGCTCTGGATGTTATTGGTGACCACAAAATCCAATGAAACGAATTCGATCGATTTCGTAGGTTGAACGAAAATTTTTCCACGTATCGTATTGTTCTCGATGTCCTGCTGCGTCGTCGTCGATGAGTCAATGATGACCTTGAACCGCTCGAGACCGGACTGGGCCTGGATGCTCTGCAGCCTCGGCGTGACTGCCGCAGTGAAGCGGGCCAGTGTGGCCGCCCTGTTGGGCTCAAAGATGATCGTCTGTGAGATGTCCCTGACCTGGCGACGGATCTCAATCAGCAACCGACGAACGTTGACACGGTCCAGGGCGGATGCCGCAGCCTGCAGTGTCTTCTGACCCCAGACGACCACACCACCCTTCGGGTTGTTTCCTCCTGAGGCATTGCCCGGGAAGGCGACCAACGGATTGACGGCCACATCGTACAAGGCATCCATGTTGGTCTTCGACAATTGAACACGGGCCTCAAGTGTCGTCGACAGTGCACCACGCGTGGTACCTGCCGGTGCAAACCATGGGTGACCGATGGCATCGTTCAAGGCTAGAGCACCCAAGACGACCACCGAAGGCGGCACGATGAGGTTGGTCTTGGTGTTGGGATCCGGCATCACCACGTCAGGGAAGTAGGCGGCCGCAAAGTTGTTATCGAGGGCCCGTGTGGCGAAAGCCAGCGCCGTCAGCGCCACCGAAGGCAGCTGGCTGTCGACAAAGACTTCATCGTCATTGTTGTCGAACTGCTCGATATCCATGATGTAGAGGGCATCGAAGCGATCCTTGACAGCGTCTGCCGCGGCATTGGTGACGATCGGGTGGCGGATGCCAGGGATCGCCAGCAGCTGGATGTCGGTGTTGACAACGTTCTGCATGATCTGCAGCGCCTTAGCATAGGCCCGGACGTTGGGTCCCTGGTCACGGCCACGGTTGGTGGCATTCATGTCTGCCGTCACAGCCGTGTTGTTGAGCTCGACTGAATCCCTGTCGAGCAAGTCGAGGCCGTTGAAGCCACCTTGCACCAAGAAGGTGAACTTGGCGAAGCGGCGGTTGGCCTGGATCAGGTCGTCGACGGTGAACAGTCTTGTCTTGGCGGTTTCATCAGGAACTGCTGATCCATTTCGAACGTACTGTGCAGAGACCCACTGTGTCGGATCGGCCAGCGTCGTCGATCCCGTGACGATTTTGACATTCTCGAGGGTGAACAAATTGTTACAGAACCGGTCTGCGTCGATGATGCCCAGGGCATCTGTGTCGACTGTTCCGGTGTTGTCACCGGCGGCCACGTTCTGATTTGTGATCGAAAAATCAGGCAGATACGTGGCAAACGCCTTGAGCGAATAGTTCTTCAGTGTTGAAGCATTCGGTGTCGACAGGCTGGTGACGTGTTCAAACTGCGCGCCCCAGTACAGCAACGGGTTGACAGAAACCTTCTGTCCTGAACCATTGGTGATATCGTTCCTCATCGGCAGAGGCGGCGACACGGCGCGGTGCAAGAAATTTGCAGAAGTCAACTGTGAACCAGAGATCGATGCCAGGGGTGCAGAACCCGAGGTGACCAAGTGTTCAACGCCGCGGAATCCAACAGGCAGTGCCGTCGGATCTGTGCTGCCGTTTTCAACGCCGGCGTCCATTTCGACCCTGACGAGGTTAGACCGTGCTGAATAGTTGCCGTCAATGACGATCTTCTGTGCAGGTTCAGCGCGGTTGAAGTCAAAGAACACATGGGCATCGCCGACGATCTTGGCAACGTAGCGGTCTGAACTAGGGTCCAGATTGATACCACGAAAGGCCTCGAGCGGCAATTGGGCAACGTCGCGGTCGTTCCAATCGCGGATCACCAGGTCAAATGACCCAAACTTGTTGGCTGGATCTGTCGAAGGCGTCAGATTTTCAATCGAAACCTTATACAATGTCGAGACATCGGCGCCGGCATCGAGAGCATGGAGTCTAAACAGGTCTGCCGCGGCACCACCGAACTTTTGCGAGATGATCCACGGTGACTTAGCGTGACTAAACCTGTCAGTGAAGGCCTCGTAATTAGGCACAGTCGAGCTACCGACATTGCGTGACAGGGAACTCGTCGTCAAGAAGACAGCGGCCTCAGCACCCGTCTTAGGAGCAGTCGCGGCAAAGGCTCCAGAAGTCTCGGAGACCAGGCCTGAACCTGTGACAACTGCAGTGGCTGGGTGAATATCCCAGAACGTATAGAGATAGTGACCGGCCTGCTGGACCTTGAAGGGATCGGTGTTTAGAACATTGCTGAAATAGTTGGGACTCGTCATATCAAACGAGGCCGTGATCACATTTGGATACAAAGGATCAGTGCCCTGGTGACCATTCAACAACAAAACAAAGTCCTGCTTGGCAGTGCTATTCTCTTGCAGGACAATCGATCCCACGAGGCTGCCGTTTGATGTTGCGTCAGTCGCGACCAACGTCGAGGCGGGGGCTGAGTTGGTCCCATCAGTCGACGAGGAAACACGCATAATGACGCCAGAAGGTGCCATCAAAATACCACGGACGATGGGTACAGCAGTATTGACACCCGGCGTGACAGATCCAGGGCCTTGAAGTCCTGCTGAGGAAAAAACCGTTGAACCGGCCGATTCTGACATGAAGGCGCCCAAGAAATACGTTCGCCCGAGAGGTGAACCCAACGTGCCTGAGTTGGCATATTGGTTTCCCGCTAGTGAGCCATCGGAAGCTCGCGGCAACAACTGACCAACAGTGAATCCGGCGGCATTGACTGACCCGTCCGACTGGTTCTGTTTTCCGTCGCCCACGCCGAGGACCCTCAGATAAGTGACAGCGGCGGCATTACGCATCCATTCAGTGACAGCAAGTGGACCGAATTTCTTACCGTCAGTCTTTCCGAATTTAGCGTAAAAATCGCTGATCGTTCCAACAGTGACTGGTACGAATGCCGGCCCCTTCAGGGCTGTACCGACGATGCCTGCTGGGATTCCGACCGGTTGCTGGACCACCGGTCCAGAAAGGTCAATTTCTTTTGCTGTAACGCCGGCGCTGCCAAATTTCAGTTGTGCCATTCTAGCCTCTGCGTTTTAAGTATCACATCACATCACATCTGTAGCCACGAAAAGAAGCGGCTCAATATCTGTAACAGATCCTTACATAGGAGTTCACACATCAAGGCAAGTGATGCCAGGGTGTTTCTTCAAACGTCCAGTCTTCGTACACATGCTATTGCTGCATGCATACTGGTTATCTTTCAATTGAAAGAAATACCAGAATTAGACAAAGCTTACTCCGCTGTTGGTAATCACAAAATCAATTGCGATATACTCGATGACGCGGGTCGGGACAATGACGATCTTTCCATTCAACCGGTTGAGGTCGATGTCCTGTTGCGAGTTGTTCGTCTCATTCATGATGACTTGAAACGCTTCAACACCGGCTTGAACTTGAATCAAGCCCAATTGCAAGACAGCATCTGCGACAAACTTGTTGCGAACCTCAGGGGTATTGTTCTCAAACACCAACCGCTGCGCAATGCCGATGATGATGCGCTTGACCTCGAGCAACAGGCGGCGAACGTTGACCCTGTCAAGAGCCGACTTGTTGACCTGCAGCGTCTTTTGCCCGTAAATAACGAACCCAAGCCGCGGGAAAGTGGCGATCGGATTGACCCGTGAATCGTACAAACGATCCCTGTCGCTGACGTTGAGACGGATTCCAACGTTAGTGACAAAATCTAGAGCTGCACGATTGAAACCTGCCGGCGCAAACCATGGGTAAGACACCCGATCGTTGAATGCCAGGGCACCCATTGCCGCGATCGAAGAGGGAACTTTGACGCGTCGACGGTTCGTTGCATCGTCAATGAAAACGTCTGGGAAGTACGTTCCTGTGTAGCTGTTGTCCAGCGCCCGTGAATCGAGCTGGTTGACAGTTTGATCAACGCTCGGCCTGGCCGTCGAATCGTCGTACAGACGATTAGATGAATCATCAAAAGCTGCAATGTCCATCACGTAGAAGGCCAGTCCGTAATCACGGACCTTCTGCATAGCGTAGTCGGTGATGAAACTCTCACGGATGCCTGGAAGTGCCAAGATGTTGGTGTTGACAACCAGCGGATCAGTCATGATATCGACGGCAGTCTTGTAGCTAGCGACTGTGCTGTTCGATTGACCAGTACCTGCAGGATTGAACCCAAGGCCGGGAGCTGTGTAACCGATAGCTGCTCCGCCGCCTGCATCAAATGATGAAGCCTTATCATTCAAGCGACGGGCATCGCGGTCCAGGAAGTTGGTGCCATCATAGCCGCCGGCCATGAAGGTGATGAACTTGGTGAACGTTGAGAACCGATTGAAGTCAGCCGCCGTCCCCTTGGCCAACAGAGTCGCCAGGGTGACACGGTTGCCGAGAACAGGGTCCTTGATGGTGTAACCAGACAGGTCCAGTTTACCATTGCGAATGTACGCTGCTTCTCTCATGTGATCGCTGACAGACGAGGTGAGGTCAGTCAGGGCGCCATTTGAGAAAGCAACCTTCGCTAGAGTGAACTTGTTGTTGTTCAGAGTATCGGCACCAGAACCGGTGACCAGAGCATCGAGCTGTGAAATGCCCATGAATTTGGTGTAGTTCGACAATAGACCGTTGGCCTCACCGACCAAATTAGGATCCAGAGGTAGAGTATTGCGCTCAAACTTGACGCCCCAGTAGTACAGAGACAATGTCAACTCAGTCGAACCGGGCTGACCCAACCATGCAGCACCGATGGGTACGTCGCCCTTGGTGACCTTGATCCTGAACGGAATTGGCGGTAGAATTGAACCTGACATAGAAGACAGCGAAGACGGACCCAAGGCACCGGCTAGACGACTCGAAGTTGTCGTTGGCGGTGTGTCAGTCAATGAATTGTTGGTCTTCAACAATTGCGTGCCGCGGAAACCAAAAGGCAATGTCTTCTGTGGCACCAGACCACGTTCGACCTGATCAGTCATGACGATGCGAACGTATTTCGAGGCATTCGGGTACTTACCCGAGGCGACGATTCGACGCTCAGTATCGATAGTGGCATCAAAGTTGTACATGACCTTGCGATCACCGATCAGCTTACCAACGTAATTGTCAGCCGTCGGGTTCAAAGAACAGTTTGGAAACAGTTCGAGAACAAAGGGATTAGTGTCACTGTCATTCCAGTCCCTGACCTGGACAGTGAATGTCCCATACGGGCTAGAATCATCCAGCGAAGCCTTGAGATCTGTGATTGCGATCTTGAACAAGGTATTGGCGTACTGCCCATCGTCCAAGGCCTCAAACTTAAAAAGATCGTACTCTGTCGCGCCGAAAGGCTGCGAGATGAAGAACGTCGTTTGAGGAGCACGGTACCGGGTGTCATAGGCACCAAAAACCTTACGCATGGCCAACGTAGTATCACCAGAGTTGGCACTGGTCACATTGGAACCCGAGACAGCGGCCACCGAAGTCGCTGTCGCCAATTCATCATCGACAGGGAAATCTGCGTATACCAAGTGTTGTTCTGAGACAAACTTGTCTGGGTCTGAATTGAGGATCTTGCCAAAGTAATTAGGGCTCGTTGGATTGAGAGATGCCGTGAAGATTTTGACACCCGGGTTATTGTCAGCATTCCAGAAAGCATTGCCCAAAGTGCTAGAAATTGCTAGCTTGAACGTCCCATTGACAAGGTTTGCTGAATCAATGTTTGATCCGTTGAATACACCCACGGTTGAACCCGTACCATCGAGCACCATCAAGCGTGCCGTCGTAGGCGTCATGACTAGTCCACGGACCAGGTTGACAATTGCACCTGAAAATGAATCGTTATCCGTGAACATCGGAATTCCGTAGGCTTCAGCTGTCTGCAACGTGTGACGGGCAGTCAATAGCTGGACCACACCATTGTGACGACCCAACTTATCGTCAGGTGCCGTTGTCCCATCGATGTGCATTCCAGCGCTGACTACGCGGCCAGTCACTGACGTGCGAACAATGTCAGTCGACGTTGCGTTAGCTCCGGCGCCGAGGACCCTGAGATAAGTCAGGGCATTCCTGTTCTTCAGGAATTCATTGACAGCATAGGGACCGAATCGTCTCGGGTCCAAGTTACCGAACGTAGCAACGAACTCATCGAAGTTACCGACGGTGATCGGCACGAAGGCAGGACCCTTGTTGGACGTTCCGATGACGCCTGCGGGAGTACCGACAGGCCCTGTCGGAGTCGTGGCCGAAAGGTCAATTTCGCGTTGATAAAAATTGGGCGACCTAAAAGTCTGCTCAGGCATTACCGTTCTCTCCTCTACTACGGTGTGGAATCACTATGATAAGTATCGGACGTTGGTGACGAAAATTGTTGACGGTCAGTTCTCAATGGTCACTATCGTCAAATCTCCTAGGTCGGTACCTGGAGCGAACACAGTTTCACCCGTGGCAGCATTGATCGATGCCACTCTGACCAACCGTGTTACCAATTTGCCTTGAGAATTTCTAGTGACAAGGCGTTTAAAATGTGCAGGTGATCTTCCACGGGGAAGCGACAACAAAGCAGGATCATTGGGATCAATCTCGTCTCCTGCGACAAACAGGCGCCCGCGACCATTGCGACGTTGATCAGTATTCTTGACACTTCCGTCGGCTAGCGGCAGCGTTGGATCATCAGCACCCAACAAGGGATCATCAATGAAACTGGTATCGTCAGCTTCAGAAGTGGCCACACCTGTGTTGAAAGAAATGTCAGGAGCACTAACATAACGTTTGACGGGGATGGGGACTCCGGGTGCAGAAGAAGCAAAGATGTACGCAGGAACCTTGACGTTGATCTTATACTTGATGAGTCGTTCACCTTGACTCATGTCTTCGAAATTTGTCTCAGCATTGTATACGTCATCAGTGATCGAAGCCACGAACCAATAACCCTTCGGGGTATCGATGCGCCAACCTTGTGTCTGAGGCAAAAATGATGAGATCATCGTCTCTAGAATCTGATTCATATGGTGGATGTACTGCGTCCAGATGATGATCTCGTAGTTGGCGGTGAAAAACTGCGGGCTGGGTATCACCAGCGTTTCATAGACGTTGTTAGTCCGATCAGGCAACATCAGGCCCCCATCATCGATGATCCCGTTGTCTGCAAGGTCACCCATGGCGCGGGAGGTCGACAGTTGACCCGTGTCAGCCTCTCCGGGAGGCACCGCGAGCCCACTCTGGTGGCGCAGAAAAATTCGATTAATCAGATTTTGGTAACCACGGTCTGATTTATCGAGCCTTCTCCTGATGACGATTTCTCCGGTTCGTTGGTTGATTCCGCGGCCGGTGATGTCGTCATTGACTGTCTGTGAAATGTTGGGTCGACCGATGGTGATGATGGGCAATATCAACGAACCCGTCTTATCGCGGAGTGGCCTGTTGCGCTTCAGCAGGGCCCATTTTTCACCGCCAGCGAAGACAATGGGAACTTTTTTGAGGTCAGAACTGTCTTCGCCACCGACGGCAAATGGAATCTCCTTGTCGAACAAATTGAAGATGCCCACGTCAACGTCACCGATACCCACGGGTGGAATGACAAGGTCACTCGTGGATCCGCCTTTATCGTAACCCGTGGGAAGGGGAGCGATACCGTAGTTAGACCTAGGTCTTGCGTTGAACCGTGTCGGCATTAGTCTTCATCCTCACCGTAGAACGCTGGGCCGGCCTGGTCCGGATCACCCAGAGGTGAAACTTCCTTCGGACCCGTCAGAGGAGGTTCCAGGACGCCGTTCTTGACAAGGTCTCGCAAGTCTGCTGTTCTGCCTTCTTTGTTCTCAGAGAAACCACGTTGTTGGACAAAGACCGTCTGCACAGCATCGGCTTCAGGTCGTGAAATGTCGGTCGGACCGACAACCAGTGCCTTGAACAGGCTCTCACGGGCACGGATTCCGACGAGCTTGACGCCGTCCTTGTGTTCAGGCAGACCATAGATGTTGCGCATGAACGAACGCTCTGTGATCTCATAGAACACGTCAGAAAATGAAAAACAATCACCGATCGTCACGTTGATTCCCTTTTCAATCAAGTCGCGGTACTGCACGTATGCCTCAATCTTGAACTGTGCATCGATGCCGAACTGGTCGATCTTGGTATCGGTCTGAAAATTGTTGTCGACCAGTGCATCGATCGCGATCGGGTTATCAAACACTTTTTTCAAGGCTTCATTGTAGATCGAGTGAACCTGTGTCTTGGCTTCAGAGATGGGATAGTAGTAGATCTTCTGGCCCACCACGTCCTTGATCAGCTCTTTGGTGATGTCAGAGATGAAGTTGAGCTCTCGGGGTGTGATGAAAAGACGCGACATAAACCGATCACGATGCTCTTGCCGAGAGGCATAGGGACGTATTTCAATTGTTTCTGCATAGATTCTGCCAGGGCAGCCTGTTGTTCCATCAGCTTAGCGTTGGTCAGGTTGTCAAGGAACTCTTTGAGTTGTGTGCCGAGCTTGTCTTTGTCTTCGCGGCCTTGCGTCACCAGGGCCTCACCGTTCAGTTGTAGGTCGGCATTGGGGATCGGGATGGTCTGAAACTTGCTACGAATCAGGCCCAACAGCTCACGGGCCAGGGCCAAAGTGTACTGACGGATCCATTGACGACCAGGCTGTGTGATGCTGACGAATGGAATGTTTCCCAACGGCACGTTCTGGGGACCTGATACACCATATATCGACTGGTCTTGGCCTTGGAGCGCGGAGGCATTCAATGGATCGAGCTGTCCGGCTTGTACTTTGACGTACAATTTGCCCAGTTGGATGTCTGTGACTGGAATGGGATAGATTCTCAGGTTGCTGCCGATGATGTCATAGCTGTAGTTCGATCGTCTGACACGAAAGGCAGTCTCTAGCATCCCGCGTCGGAGGACGTCCTCAAAGACGGGCAGCACGTAGAAGATGGTACTGTTGACGTAGCTCTCGTAGTTGAAGTTGGTAGCCAAGAAGTTGGTGATGTTGCTGGCATTCAACAAGGTCGACTGGGCAGCCAACGGTTCAAAGTGAAAGACCTCGATGATTCGGATCTGACTCTTGGTCGTCATGTTATTGTAGATGACGGTGCCTGAAACAGCGTCCTTGAGGGCGGTGTATATGTTGTAGTCCTGTTGACCGCCGACGATGTCAAAGTAACCCAACGTTGCATCGTAGGCACCCCCGACACCGGCATAGGTTGAGTATGGCGAAGCTTGACGCATCAAAAACTCCAGCGTCTGGTGGGGATATCGATTCGTCAGGTCGTTGGTGCTACCTGTCGGCATGCCCAAAACGTTGGCTAGTTCTGACTGGATCTTCATCTCGTGGATCTTGCGAGCGTATTCACAGCACGCTTCCTCGAAACAAGCCCAAATCTCTTTGCTGGTCAACTCAACTGACAGGACATCATCACCGAGCTTGCGCTTGACAAAGGTGACCATGCCGTCAGCCTCATGTTGAAACTGCAGGTCGCTGTCGAAAAAGCCGAAGGGCGTAGGTGCAATTGTCTGGACAAAACTCGGCATGTGACCTTCCTGCGATAAGTATAGAGCGTTGATCGATGAGGAACTTCAACTCTGACAGTGGTGTAACTCTAACACACAGAATGGTACGGTGAAACTATGGGATACAAAATCGGTGACGAGCTAGTTGTCCTAGTCGATGATACCTTTGGTTACCGTGACATTGTCATGAGGCCCGTGAAGGTCCAGATCATCGGCCGTGAAGGTGATGGCAGTTCAACATTGTACCTGTGTTACGTGCCTTCTTATCTAAGTCACCCAAATTCATCTATGATGACCGATAGGACGTTGAAGCGATATGGTGCAGACAAAAAATTTCTCAATGATGAAGGTATCGTAATTCGTCAAGGATCAGACGTGGTGAAACACATCCCATGTCAAGAAGGCGAAAAGTGCGATCACTGTGGCGATTTCATCATCAGTGGCGTCCGTGATATGGACAATTGTTTTAAGTGCCGGGCATGCCACGAGAATCCATGGCGCTAATCAACGTCGACGACCGCGAATAAAACTGCGCGCCAGGTCTCTGATCAGGCTTTCTTCGTCACGGGGTTTTGGTTTATTGACAATAGGCGCCGGTTCTTCACGGGTCCTAATTTCGTACCTCTCTTTGAGAGTCACCTCAGCCGCGACACGGGCGGTAGGCATGTGATCATGAATGCCTGGTGTCTTAGACCCCGCGTGTGGTGTTGCCGCAAGAATGATCGGTGTCGACACAGTGGGCACAGAAACCTGTGAAGGTTGAACCTGACGGCGATTGACCACTACTGGTGCTGCTGTGACAGTGATTTCTGATTTTTTCGCGCGTGGTGTCAAATTGAACGACTCAGCGACTACAGTGAGAGCTTTTTTGAAATTGATTTGAAAATGCACCGGCGCGAAATAGCGGTTTTCGATCAACACTTCAACGCGGGCTTGGTACATTCCATCAGTCAATCGACCTTTCATTTGAGGCACAATGAACTGGACAACGCCGTCTTCACCGGTACCATGACCATTGAACATGTACGATACGTCTTCAGCTTCACAGACTAGCCTGACACGGGCAGGAGCAGGGGAGGCGCCTTCAACTTTAATTTTGAAGGCCAGTTCGTTGGACTCTTCAGGATCCAGCGAGATCGTTTCAACGAGTGGTTCCATTGTCTCATAAGTATCTTGTCACTTCAACCGCCTGATCGTAATCTTGATGTCTTCCCAGGCTTTTCTAACACGTGTTGAAAGGTGTTCAGTCAGACCAATTGCGTAGCGAACTGCTGAATTTACTCTGACGCGGATGAAACCTTCTATCTTGACGAGAGGTGGTTCATCATTGATCCTGATCAACTTGGCCCATACAACGATTTCTTCCAGTTCACGCAGGGCTCGTTTGGCGCCCGATTGACCTACACGGACAATGCGTTTGAACTCTTCTACGATCCTAAATCCACCGTAGCCCTGTGTCACAAGGCCGGCGCGGCCGGGCCTTCCACGAGATGTTCCCATTCCACGGGTGACTATGCGATTGACTGGATGAGTCAAACGTCACCTCAAACTTTGATTCTCTGGAACACTGCGTCCATCGACGGAGCAACCAGATCATCATAGAGGTTATATGTCGCGACCAACGTGACGTTGTCTTCTTTGTAAAAATTCATCTGATTACCGATGATGTGCCAACGTCCATATGCTGAGTCGATCAATCTCTGAATTGAACCAGTGACTGAATTGACCATTTGCCAAGTGTCAGCAACTTTGGGATCATTGGCTTGAACATTCTGCTCTTCAGTCGCAAATGATTTTGACAAAATCAGGCTCATCGAACCTGTGATCGCAGGACAATCCCACAGGATTTGACCGTTGAAATTATCAGGATACGTTACGTTGGCAGCATATATGCCGCTGCCTGACGTCAATTGATAGACGCCTGTGGTCGTTCTCGGTGAGACGACTGCGCCTGCGACATCAAGAACAGTGTAGCCCACACCTGTCGAACCCGTAACGTCAGCTCGATTTCTACCGAAATTTGCATTTTGTAGCAGCGTCAGTGGCATTCAGTTCAATTCTACACCGCATCAAAGAACAGGCTTTTTCAAGAAATCATGTGTGGTAATTTTGATGTCCATTAACAAACAACGGCGCCTCATAAGTAGGAGGCGCCGTTACACGTGTTATGTTGAACGTCAGTGAGGTACAGCAACGACTCTAACAGGGGCATTCGAGCCACCCGTCATCATCCACTGCATCCACGGGGTCAGGCCACCACCGGGCGTGTAGCGCCCTTCAACAACTGCCTTCGTGTTGTCACTGAGCCCTTCCTGGGCTGCTGGACACAGGAAGACTCCGCCGGGCAGCAACCCAACCGATGCATTGACTGCAGTCCCCCAGTAACCACCGCGAGGATTGAGCACGAAGCCTACGTTCTGTCCGTCGGTCGAGTTTGTCAAGATGTGCATGCGATACAGGACACCGATGTTACCGTGGAGCCTCATGGCAGTGCCGTCAGTGGCATCAGTTCCCATTGCATCCGGATCAGATGCAGAGTTGCTGTTGAGCGGGAACTGTTGGATGCCCGCCGCAGTATCGATCGACACACCTGAGGCTGTGTCATATACTTTGTCTGCGAATGGGAACGTGCCACGATCGTGAGTATCGCGAGACAGGACCGACAAGCCTGGGCACACCGTCAACGGTGCATCATTCTGATCGAGGGCACAGACTGTCAACTTGTATGCCTGCGTCATGCTGATGTCGTAGATGCCGTGCATCAGCTGACCCGGATTCATCAGCACCTCAAGTGAAACCGAGTCTAGACGAACGGTCGTACCAGCAGTGACCGTCACAGGGGTACCTGCAGTCGACTGAAGCCAACGCTGAAATCCTAGCTTGCCGACAGTGACGAAGGCCGTTGAGGGACCTGCAACGCCTTTCTTCTGGATCGTTAGGGTTGCAGAACTTGCGCTGGTGTTCTTGATCAGGATCGCTAGCTTCATCTTGCCCGATGCCTTGCCGTTCACGTGGTAGACCCACATGCGGTTGTAGGTGGTGCCCGACGTGGCTAGGAAGCTATCCTCGTACAGCCTTCCTCGCACAGGAACGGTCTCGGGAGAATCAGAAAAGACAAGCGACCCACCCGACCAGGTTCCCGTCATCGACACCTCGGGACAGGTGATCGGATTGACACCTGCCAGGTCAACGATCGCACCTTGCGTTGCTACCGTTAGGTCAGTGTCGAGCTGTGCCGGAGTCGGGCACGTGACCAACGAAGCAGTCTGTACTGACACAGGCTCGAGAGAAGGCAGAGGCGCAGGTTCACCCGTAGAACACGCGACAAGAAGAACCAACAACATCACAATAAACAATTTCCACATTTTTCTCATGTCATGAATCTCCAATACAAGTTGTCAACCAGAACCACTGACGTACAATGCATCTTCCCAAACGTTCAAACGTGCACGAACTGTCGTTTGACTTGCCTGACCCGCAGTCGAGGTGATGCGAACGTACGTCTTTTCCTGCAGCGGCACAGACCTAAACGTACGTGAAAGATCGCTCCGTGAACCCGAGGCAATACCGACCATGTTGTCAAGGTCTAGAAAGATTGGGTCGACTAGGCTACCGCTGAACCACCGTTGAGCCTTGAGCTTCATATTTGCGTCGTCGCTGACGGTGACGCTCCACTCGATGACCTCGGCCTTGGAACCTGATGGAATGTAGTGATGACACAAGAATGCATCAGTCGTTGCAGCACCGATGCTGCAGATCTCGCCTAGACCCGTAGAACCCGTCGTCAACGTGATCTTGCCGACTGCTGCTGTGCCCTTGATGACCTCAAATTTTTCGATGAACCTGATGTCAGTGTTGACCGTCGCAACGGCGGTGGTGCCGTTGAGGTTGACGTCTTCGATCTTCTTCTGGTAGTTCGAGTTGAGGAACGTGATTCGGACGGCCTTGGCACCGGCGCCTGCAGGATTTGCATCGCTGGCAGAAGTTGACACCACGGCACGTTGGCCTTGACTTTGTTGCTCAAAGTAGCCATTTGTTGAGACCAGCAGTTCAAGGCTGCTAGTCGACGTCATGTTCCCGAGCCGGTATACCCAGCGATCATCGCCGGTATCGAACAACTTGACGGGCAAATTGCAACGTGACTTGAAGTTGTTTTCAAAGTCTGCCTTGTTGGAATCGTTTTGTGCCTGGCTATAGCCCGGTGCATCTGGCACTGTGCCCTTGGTGATGTAGGTCACATACACAAGAGGAGAGTCGACGGCAAAAATTGTGTACTGCGTGCCGTCGTCATCGTACTGCACTGATGACGAATTTGTGTTAACTGTGTTTTTAAATTGCTGCCATGTGACCGCACTGATGATGAATGCATTGCCAAACTGTACGCTCATGGTTCAGATCTCCGAGAAGTCGAATGACAATTCGCTTGTGGTGTTAGCACTCGATGGAATGCAATAGCCCGTGATCCTAGAGGGGCCTAGGGTCTTGATAGGAATGCCC
>Ga0315288_10002557_pt1 | contig 23505 bp, 14 predicted proteins | sample YL17G11_20_MG_FD_203454 | JGI IMG/M metagenome (GOLD analysis project Ga0315288, IMG submission 203454) | Sediment microbial communities from Yellowstone Lake, YNP, Wyoming, USA - YL17G11_20 | ecosystem: Environmental > Aquatic > Freshwater > Lake > Sediment | place: USA: Wyoming | collected... | reverse complement strand
GGAAGGGCCGCGCCGGGTTCGTCATGTCCTCCCAGGCGTCGAGCGCCGGGCATGGCGAGAAGGAGGTGCGCCAGAAGATCGTCGAGACGGGCGACGTGGACGTGATGATCTCCATTCGCTCGAACTTCTTCTATACCCGCACCGTCCCTTGCGAGCTATGGCATTTCGACCGGGCGAAGCCCGCTGAGCGCAAGGACAAGGTGCTTATGATTGATGCCCGGAACATATACCGAAAAGTGACCCGGAAGATTTATGATTTCTCGCCCGAGCAGATGAAGAGCCTGGCCGCGATCGTCTGGCTCTATCGCGGCCAGCGAGAGCGCTTCCTCGCGCTGGTGAAGGAATACCTCGGGCGCCTTTGCGCGGAGAGCGACGCGGTTCCGGCGGCGCTGGCCACCTTTGAGGCGACGCTCGCGGACCTGCGCGGGCGTTTCGACCGCCTCGGGGGTGCGGTCAAGAAACACGCGGAGCTCGAAGCCGAAAAGAAGCAGCAGCTCGCCGACGCCGCAAAAGAACTACGCGAAGCGGCCGCGCCATACGAGACCGACCGGAAGAAGCTCCTCAAGAGTCTGCACACCTTCGGCCAGAAGTGCGCCAGGGCGCTGCCCGATGAGAACGCCGCACAGCATGCGGCCCGAAAGGCCTTCGACCCCATCGCCGAGGCGATCCGCGGCCTGATCAAGCAGGTGGACCTGCTCTACAAGCTTGCCGCCCGCATTGGAGATCTGGGCGGTCAACTCCCTCTCCCTCTGGGAGAGGGCAGGGGTGAGGGTGAAGCGGCGTTCGAACCACGGACTGTTCGCCGCTTATTGAAGCAGCTCGACGAGGAACGAAAGGCCGCTGCGGAACAGCTCAAGCACGCCGTTTATTTTCACCGGCAGGTTTCATGGCTGCAGGACCGCTTCCCTAAGGCCGAACTGCAGTCTGTGCCGGGGCTGGTCAAGCTGGTGGACTGCAAGGATATTGAAGCAGCCGACTGGAGCCTCACGCCCGGCCGTTATGTAGGTGTGGCCCCGCCGGAAGAGGATGAGGATTTCGATTTCGAGCAAACCATACGCGACATCCACACCGAGCTGGCCGACCTCAACAAGGAGGCGGCGGAGCTGGCAGCGAAGATTCAGGAGAACTTCGAGGAGCTGGGAATATGAGCAAGCTGATGACGAATGAGTATGCCCTTCTGCTTGCCGAAGTCAAAGAGCGTATCCGGGCGGCGCAATACGCCGCATTCCGTGCGGTGAATAAGGAACTGGTGGCGCTGTATTGGGACATCGGCCGGATGATATCCGAGCGCCAAATCGCAGGAGTGCATGGCGATGCCGTCGTGGAGCAACTAGCCAGTGATCTGCGGATGGAATTCCCGGCTGTTAGCGGATTCTCGCGTCGCAACGTCTTTTACATCCGCGAATTTTACCTCGCATACCGCGATTTACCAAAAGTGCAACCACTGGTTGCACAAATCGGGTGGACGCATAATCTAATCGTTCTCCAGCGTTGTCATGAGCCGCATGAACGTGAGTTCTACATCCGCATGACGAAGAAGTTCGGTTGGACCAAGAACGTGCTTATCCATCAGGTCGAAAATCAGAGCTATGAAAAAACGCTGCTCGGCCAGACCAACTTCGACAAGGCCCTGACGCCCAAGCTCCGCGCCCAGGCAAAGCTGGCTGTCAAGGACGAGTACACCTTCGACTTTCTTGAACTCGGGGAGGAACATGCCGAACGCGAACTGGAGCGCGCGCTCGTGGGCCGCATCGAACAATTCCTGCGCGCCATGGGTGGCCTTTTTGCCTTCGTCGGCAGCCAGTTCCGGATGGAGGTGGACGGCCGGGAGTTCTTCATCGACCTCTTGCTCTTCCATCGGCGGCTGCGATGCCTCATCGCCATCGAACTCAAGGTGGGCGAGTTCCAGCCGGAGTTCGTCGGCAAGATGCAGTTCTATCTGATCGCACTCGACCGGCACGTGCGTGAGAAGGGCGAGAACCCCTCCATCGGGATCATCCTCTGCAAGGAGAAGCGCCGCACCATCGTCGAATACGCCCTTTATAATGTGACCAAGCCCATCGGCGTGGCGACCTACCGCATCGTCAAACGCCTGCCCAAAGAACTGAAAGGGCAGTTGCCGGGGCCGGAGGAGATCGCTAAGCTTTTGGAGGACGGGAAATGAACGAGGACGCAGCGTTCAGCTGGGACAATTGTGCAATGCGCTCTTGCACAAATTTATAGCACCGCGATGCCTGAGACCAAAGACCACTCCGGTGACATTCGCGTGCCGTCCAGGATAGCAACGACGGTGAGTATGTGGATGTGGGAACAGTGAAACAGCCTGTTTCACAATTGCTTTTGGAGACTTCAGCGGCAGCCTGCCGACAGTGGAGGAGATCGAGGCCGAATTGATGCGGAAAGGGCGGCCATGAAAAACTCCAACCGTTGGTTGGAGAAATCAATTGGGCCAACGTAGAAGGGGACGTTGGTTCTGAAGCAACTTGCCGCATCCCTCGCCTTGCAGAATGCCAAGAGTTCTCATTGTAAGTTGTCTCGGAACCAACGTCCTCTCCCCCAACGCTATTGAGACCAGCTTAGGATTTGACCCAGCCAATCGTTCTTGCTATGATTGACCCAATTTCAAACTTCCCCAACAAACCTTTTCCCTGGATTCGAAATCCAGGCCTCCCATTTTGGAGGGGGTATAGAATGCAGGGGGATCAGCCTTCCCGCCAATGGCGGGCCATCCGGGCCATCGAGGCCAGTCTAAATGGACTGACCGTAGCCGAGATCGCCAAGCGGGAGGAAACGGGAATACGGACGATCTGCCGCTACCTGGAAGCCCTCCAAGCCGCCAGCTTCCCGCTTTATACGGGAAGAGACAATCGGGTTAACCACTGGGCATTTATCGACACCTTCAAATTTAAGATCCCCTCTTCTTTTCCGATTGCTAAACCTTTCCTGGAGATCCCATGAATATTTTCAAGTTCCGCGATCAGCTCATCGACGAATACCGCTCATATGTCACGAGCTTCATCAGGATTGCTGACCCGAGAATTAGAAGCTACGCGGAAACCTGTTTCGCAAGAGGCGCTCTTTGGCCCGAACCCCTGATTCAACTCAATCCGACGTTCAAACCTGGCAAGACGATAGACGAGCTTACTGCAGAGGGCATTCTTCATCCCCTTTGTTCTGAGATTTTTCGCAGAGAAAAAACAGCAGCTCCTGGAAGCGGCCTCCCCCTTCTCCTCCATGTCCACCAAGAAATGGCCATTCGGAAAGCGAAGGAAACCAGGAACTATGTCCTGACAACCGGGACAGGCTCTGGGAAAAGCCTTGCTTACCTTATTCCCATTGTGGACCGGATTCTTCGGGGGGGTTCGGGCAAGGGGATAAAAGCCATCATCGTATACCCGATGAACGCTCTGGCCAACAGCCAATATGGGGAGCTGAAAAAATTTCTTCACTTAGGATTCCCGGACGGGAAAGGCCCCGTAACTTTCCAGCGATACACTGGGCAGGAGGACGATGAGACCCGTAATCAAATCATTGCCCAACCTCCCGACATCCTGCTTACCAACTACGTGATGCTTGAGCTTATCTTGACCCGGCCAAGGGAGCAAAAACTCATCGCTTCGGCCAAAGACCTTCAGTTCCTGGTGCTGGACGAGCTCCATACCTATCGCGGCAGACAGGGCGCCGATGTTTCCATGTTGCTTCGCCGGGTGCGCCAGCTCTTAGGAGGCAAGAATCCGCAATGTGTGGGGACCTCCGCGACTATTTCGAGCAAAGGATCCTGGGATGATCAGAAAAGGGATGTCGCCGACCTTGGCTCGCGTCTTTTCGGGGTACCTGTTCTTCCCGATGACGTTATCGGAGAAACGTTGGAGAGGGCCACGCTGGCTATCGATGAAACGAGTCCGGAAGACCGGCAGGCCTTGGTCGATGCGATCCGGGCCGGAAGCAACCGGGATATTGGCAATTTCGATAAGTTTCAAAAAGATCCAATCGCCCGGTGGGTTGAAGGAACTTTCGGGGTAATACCCGAGCCAAGCTCCGGACGCCTGGAGCGGTCAAAGCCTATTCCTCTTACGGGCCGCAAAGGGGCGGCCGAACATCTTTTGAAGATCACCTCCATTCCCGCCGATTTATGCCGGGAAGTTATCGCCCAAACGCTCCTCTCAGGGGCGATCAACATTCGCCACCCCCGCACGGGATTTCCTGTATTTCCCTTCCGCCTGCACCAATTTATCAGCCGCGGCGACACCATTTATTCGACAGTGGAAGATCCCGAAAAGCGATATTTGACGATTCACGGGCAGCTCTTTTCGCCAAACGACAAGACCAAAATCCTTTTGCCCCTTTGCTTTTGCCGGGAATGCGGCCAGGAATACTATTCCGTCTATTGGACCCGGGATGCCGAAACCAGCCTTGAGAAATTTATCCCCCGCGAAGCGCACGAGCGGACCGAGGTCCCGGGGCAGAAATTGGGTCTCCTTTACCTCGACCCGGACAATCCGTGGCCAAGCGCTGCCGATCAGGAAGCGCTTATGGACCGGCTGCCTCCGGATTGGCTGGAGGAGCGGAATGGCAAGAGGCGGATCATCCCTTCCCGCCGTGAGCGGGTCCCGGAAGCCATCACCGTAAAACCCGATGGGACCATAGGCCCAGGGGGCCTTGCGGCAGCGTTCATCCCGACTCCATTTGTCTTCTGCCTTTCCTGCCGCGTTACCCATTCGCCCCGCAAGCGATCAGACTTTCCCAAATTGGGGACATTGGGATCGGAAGGACGGAGCACGGCCACGACGATTTTGGCCACCTCTGCGGTTACAGGGCTTAAGCGCGAGGAAACGATTCCGGCAAATGCCCGTAAACTCCTCAGTTTCACCGACAACCGGCAGGATGCCTCGCTTCAATCGGGGCACTTAAACGACTTCATCGAAGTGGGATTGCTTCGGGGAGCCATTTTTCGAGCTGCCAGGGACGCCGGATCCGAGGGGCTTCGCGATGAAAACATCAGCCAGAGAGTCACTGCGGCCCTATCCCTCCCTTTTGAATCCTATGCTGCCGATCCCTCGATTAAGTTCGGCCGGGATGCGGTCGAGAAGGCTCTTCGCGGAGTTATAGGCTATCGCTTATACCGCGACCTTCGACGGGGGTGGCGCATCAGCGCGCCAAACTTGGAGCAGTGCGGCTTATTGGAGATTGCTTACGCCGAGTTGGATACCCTCGCGGCCGACGACGATATCTGGTTTGCCCTCCATCCGGTACTCGGAAAGGTCCCTGCAGAAACGCGGAAGTTGATCTGCAAAACCCTCCTTGATTTTTTGCGCCGGGAGTTGTGCATTGAAGTGGATTATCTCCAGCCGGACTTCCAGGACACGCTTAAGCGAAACAGCCGGAATCAGTTGCGGGAGCCCTGGGCATTCGACGAGGGCGAAACCTTCGAACACCGGAAAACGGCCTTCCCATGCGGGAGATCGGAGGCCGAACCCGAGCGGGACACCGCTTTCGTCTCCCCCCTTTCCGGTTTTGGCCAGTTCTTGCGCTCCGCCTCTACTTTTCCCAATCAACCCCACATCGACGTGCCAACCACGGAAGTGGTCATTCTGGCCCTATTCGAAGGTTTGCGTCAGGCAAATATTTTACGGGAATGCCGTCCCATCGGCGAGTGCGGCCCGGTTCCCGGATACCGGATCAACTCAGGATCTCTCATCTGGCGGGCCGGAAACGGCACTGCCGCCTTCCACGACCGGATTCGCATGCCCAACGCCCCGGCCGAGGGCAGTTCCCCCAATCCCTTCTTTGTGAATCTGTATAACTCCCGGATTCACGAGTTCCGGGGAATAAATTCCCGGGAACATACCGCGCAGGTATTCGCCCACCTCCGCATGGAACGGGAGCGGGAATTCGGCGAGGCCAGGCTTCCTATTCTCTTCTGTTCGCCGACCATGGAACTTGGCATCGACATCAAAGATCTGAATGCCGTCAATATGCGAAACGTCCCTCCCACCCCAGCCAATTATGCCCAGCGAAGCGGCCGGGCCGGGAGAAGCGGCCAGCCGGCGATGGTCTTCACCTACTGCTCGTTCGGTAGCCCCCATGACCAATACTTCTTCAAACACCCCGAGCTCATGGTCTCCGGCCAGGTCCAGACCCCCCGGGTGGATATTACCAACGAAGACCTCATCCGCTCGCACATCCATGCCATCTGGCTTCAGGAATCCGGGCTTGATCTTCGCAACACCCCCGGAGATTTGCTCCAACTCTCCGGAGAAAAGCCCTCGCTGGAGCCCCTTCCCGAAGTAAAAGAGAAACTCCTTGCCCGCATTCCCCGGGAAAGGGCCAGGGAACGGGCAAAAAGGGTGATCGAGTCCATGCTTCCCGCGCTGTCTTCTGCCGGGTGGTATGCGGAGGGATGGCTCGACGAGGTGATTCGCGGGATTCCCCAGGCTTTTGAGTCGGCCCTTGAGCGGTGGCGATTTCTATACCGGGCGGCCAGGAACCAGGCCGATCAGGCGAACCGGATCATTCTCGACCATTCGCGGATCCAGGACCATGATTCGGCCAAGCGGCTTCGGCAGGAGGCCGAAACGCAGCTCAGGCTGCTTACGGACAAACAGAGCGCCATCCAATCCGACTTTTACACCTATCGCTATTTCGCGAGTGAAGGGTTTTTGCCCGGTTATAATTTCCCGCGTCTGCCCCTATCCGCTTACATTCCCGGCCGGGCGGCAACGGATGATAAATCCAAGGAGTTCATATCCCGCCCCCGGTTCCTCGCGATCTCCGAGTTTGGCCCCGGCGCCCTGATCTACCACGAAGGAGCCCGTTATCAGGTGACCCGCATCCTCATGCCCATGCGCGAAGGGCAGGAAGGTGATATTCCGACTTCCAGTTTAGCCGTATGCAGCGGCTGCGGCTATCTTCATCCGGTGATCGAAGAACCCGGTCCTTCGAATTGCGAGCGCTGCGGCAAGGTTTTCCATGCCGAGGAGATCTGGGGAAACATGTTCGGCCTGCAGAACGTAGTGACCCGGCGAAGGCAGCGGATAAACTGCGATGAGGAGGAGCGTCTTCGTCTCGGTTACGAGCTGAAAACCGGGTTTCGGTTTGCCGAAAGAGACGGCCGGCCGCTCTTCCGGACGGCCCAGCTCACGGTTGAAAAGGATCGCCTCGCGGAGATCCTCTATGGGGATGCCGCCGAGATCTGGCGGATCAACCTCGGATGGTCCCGGAGGGAGAGGAAAGAGGAACGGGGTTTCTGGCTCGACGTGGAGCAGCGCCGATGGTCAAAGCGGGCTGTGGATCCGGATAACGAGGAGGATGGCGATGATCTTCCGGGAAAAATTCAGCGGGTAATCCCTTATGTAAAGGATCGGAGAAATAGCCTTCTTCTGACTTTGGCAGGAGATTCGGATCCCAAACAGATAGCCTCACTTGAAGCCGCGCTGAAGCGAGGGATTCAGACCGAATTCCAGCTTGAGGATTCGGAACTTGCCACCGAACCGCTCCCGGATAGGAAAAATCGCCGGCATCTTCTTTTTTATGAGGCTTCCGAAGGCGGGGCAGGTGTCCTTCGGCAAATGGTGGAAGATCCGGCCTCCTGGGAAAGGGTGGCCCGCACAGCCCTTTCCCTTTGCCATTTTGATCCGGAATCCGGCTCAGACCTTGGAAAAGCGGAACACGCCGAGGAAAACTGTCAGGCGGCCTGCTACGACTGTCTGCTTAGCTATTACAATCAGCCCGATCACCCCGCGCTTGACCGGCATGCGGTCCGTGATTTGCTCCTTAAGTTCCGGGATGCCAATGTGATTGTTTCTCCCGTCGAGATGCCGAGGGCCGCGCACCTTGAACAAATGAAGCGTCTTTGCGATTCGGGGCTTGAGCGCGAGTTTCTCGATTTCCTTGAAGCCCATACCCTCCGGATCCCGGCCCGGGCCCAGCATTTCTATGAATCCTATAAGACGCGGCCGGATTTTTCCTACATCGGCGAGAACCCGGCTTTTATTTATGTAGACGGGCCTCCGCACGATTACCCGGATCGCCATGAGCGGGACAAGGAGCAAACCGCCATGCTCCAACTACAGGGGCTTACGGTTGTCCGGTTTCACCATAAGGACAACTGGCTTGAAGTCGCGCGCAAACACCCCTCGATATTTGGAGAAGTGAAATGACTTTTGCATCGGGATCTCTTGTCCGCGCCCGGGGCAGGGAATGGGTGGTCCTGCCTGAGTCGGAAGGCGATTTCCTCATCGTCCGTCCCCTGGGCGGCACCCTTCAGGAGACCGCCGGAATCCACACGGCCCTTGAGCAGGTCGAGCCGGCCTGCTTCCAGTCGCCGGGACCTGAAGACCTGGGGAGCCATGTCTCCTGCCGTCTCTTGCGGGATGCCATCCGCTTTGGCTTTCGCTCAAGCGCCGGTCCTTTCCGATCATTCGGGCGGCTCGCCTGCCAGCCCCGCCCCTATCAGCTTGTCCCCCTCCTCATGGCCTTGAAACAGGACCCGGTCCGCCTCCTTATTGCTGACGATGTGGGAATAGGAAAGACCATCGAGGCCTGTTTAGTCGCCCGGGAGCTCCTGGATCGGGGCGAAATAAATCGGATTTGCGTTCTCTGCCCGCCTCATCTGGCGGAACAATGGCAGAAGGAACTCGTTTCCAAATTCAACATCCATGCCGAGCTGGTCCTTTCCAGCACGGCCCGAAGGCTTGAGAGAAACCTGCGGGGTGACCAGTCGATCTTCGATGCCCATCCCTTTGTGGTGGTCTCCACGGACTTTATCAAATCAGACCGCCATCGTTTTGACTTCTTGCGGACCTGTCCTGAATTCGTGATCGTTGATGAGGCCCACACCTGCGCTGCCGCGGTCGAAGGGCGCGGGACTTCCCATCAGCGCTTCCTTCTTCTTTCGCAGCTTCTTAAGGATAAGGAACGCCACCTCGTCTTGGTTACCGCCACACCCCACAGCGGAAACGAAGGGGCCTTCCGGTCGCTGCTTTCCCTCGTCGATCCCGCCTTCGGGGTCCTGCCCGAGGATCTTTCGGGACCCGACAAGGCTTCCCATAGACGGCGTTTGGCCGCCCATTTGGTCCAGCGGCGCCGCGCCGATTTGCGACACTACCTCCAGCAGGATACCCCTTTTCCTGAGCGCAAGGACCTTGAGACGCACTACGAGCTCAGCCCTGCCTACAAGGCTCTTTTCGATAGAGTTTTGGCCTATGCGAAGGAGACGGTCTCGGATACATCCGGCGGAACGCTTCGCCAGCGTGTCCGCTGGTGGTCCGCTCTTTCCCTCCTCCGAGCCATGGCGAGCAGCCCTGCGGCCGCCGCAGCTACCCTTCGGGAAAGATCGCGGGTCAATGAAGCCGAGGATGCGGCCGCCGCCGATGAACTCGGCCGCAAGGCGATTCTTGATTCCACGGAGGACCTGGGTGGGGAAGGCGGGGATCTGGCCCCCGGGGCAGACCCCGAGCCGGAAGACGGCGAGACCTCGAATCGCCGCCGGTTATTGGCTTTTGCTCGCGAAGCCGAGAAGCTTCGGGGAAAGGAAGACTCCAAGCTCCATACCCTTATCCCCCATATTCAGCGCCTGCTGGCGGATGGATTCAACCCTATCATCTTTTGCCGGTTCATCGAGACAGCCGAATACGTCTGCGAGGAGCTAAAAAAGCCTTTAGGGAAAAAGGCCGAGGTTACCTGCCTCACCAGCCGCCTGGCCCCGGAAGAGCGCTCTTCACGGATAGATTCCTTAACTGATGATGCCACAACTCGCCGGGTCCTTGTCTGTACGGATTGCCTTAGCGAAGGGATCAACCTTCAGGAAAAGTTCGATGCCGTAATCCACTATGACCTTTCCTGGAACCCTACCCGCCATGAACAGAGAGACGGGAGGGTGGACCGGTTCGGCCAGAAGAGCCGTGAGGTCCGGGGGTTGACCTACTACGGCACCGATAACCAGATTGATGGGATTGTGCTCGATGTTCTCCTCAGGAAACACCGCACCATCCGCAATGCCCTGGGCATCTCCGTTCCGATGCCGGTGGACAGCGAGCAGATCGTAAAGGCGATATTCGAGGGCCTGCTTCTTCGGAAAAAAGGGGTTGATGAATCCCAGCCTACCCTCTTCGGAGAGGACTTCTTCCGCCCCCAGCGCGAACAGCTTCACCAGGAATGGGAAAACGTCGCCGACCGGGAAAAGCGCTCCCGAACCATGTTCGCCCAGGAATCGATCAAATTCGAAGAGGTGGCGGCGGAACTGAAAGCCACGGATGCGGCCATCGGGTCCTCAAAGGACCTTGCCTCGTTCTTCCGTGGGTCCCTTACCCTTTCCGGTGCGACAGTTTCCGATGGTCCCGTTTTAAATGTCGATCTGGCCGGTGTGCAGCCAGGCCTGAGGGATGCTTTTGGCGGGTTGGATTCCGTGCGCCTCAGCTTTGACCCCGTAGCCCAGAGAAACGTCACCCACCTTCACCGGACCCATCCGCTTGTGGAAGGGCTTGCAGGCCATGTTCTCAACTCTGCCCTCGACCGGGAGATCAATGGGATTGCCCGCAGAGCCGGGGTAATCCGCACCCGGTCGGTGGATACCCGCACCGTCCTCCTGCTTCTCCGGCTTCGTTTCCACATCGTAATAACCATCCAGCGCGAAGAACGGCCTCTACTCGCCGAAGATTCTCTTATCGCGGCATTTACGGGTGCACCCGAATCGCCGAAATGGCTTGATGATTTCGCCGCGGAAGCGCTCCTCTCTGCTGATCCTGAAGGCAAAATCGCCCCCGATGTGGCTCGAAACAATCTTGAACTCATTACCTCGCATTTGGATCGACTTTCCGGATTGCTTGACGATCTTGCCCGCCGCCGGGGCGAGCAATTGCTTGAAAACCACCGCCGGGTACGCACGGCTTCCGGTGCAAGGGGGAGCTACCGCATCGACCATAACCCGCCCGATATCCTCGGGCTTTATGTTTTCCTTCCGGTCCTGAGACTGGAGTAACCATGGCTGCCATCCACACCTTCACCGGCATAATCTCTGAAGGCGGTATCCTCCCGGCCGACTTCCTCGCGGCCCTCGCCGACCCGAAATCGGACATCGAGGGGCTCGATCCGGTCAGCTATCGCCTTGCTCCAGGAGAACGCCTGGGTGACCAAATAAACCGGAGCTGGAACCGGCTTAAGGGATGCTGGGCAAATTTCCAGCGCTCGATCGCAGCCAAACAGCTTGGCGAACCCACCACGACTGAAACTCGCGAACGCTGGCTGTTTCCGTTATTCCAGGAGCTCGATTTTGGCCGTCTCGTGGCCGCTCGCCCAATCGAGATTGACGGCAAGAACTACCCCGTTTCCCATGGTTGGGGTCCGGTCCCAATCCACCTGGTAGGAACTCACGTGGATTTGGACCACCGCACGCCGGGGGCCGTGGGAGCCGCCAAGGCCAGCCCCCACTCTCTTGTCCAGCAGGTGGTCAATGCCAGTGAAGAGCGCCATTGGGGGATTATCTCCAACGGATATACTTTCCGCCTCCTGCGTGACAATTTAACCCTGACCCGGATAGCCTATGTTGAGTGGGACCTCCAGGCCATCTTTGACGGTGATCTTTACCCTGAATTTTTCCTCCTCTGGATGGTCTGCCACCAATCGCGGTTCGAAATCCATCCTGAAGGCCGAGTTGATCAGTGCTGGCTGGAGAAATGGAAAAAACAGGCGACGGAGAAGGGCCTGCGGGCGCTGGAAAACCTGCGCCCTGGCGTGGAGAAAGCAATTGCATCTATCGGTGCAGGGCTGGTCTCACACAAGGCAAACCAGGCCTTCCGCTCAAAACTCAGTTCAGGGCAACTATCAACCCAGGAATTATACCGACAAATCCTGCGCATCATCTACCGAATGCTTTTCCTGTTTGTGGCTGAAGACCGAGGACTCTTGCACCCCCCGCTTCCCAAAGATGACGAAGGAAAAGAACCGATAGAAGCAGCCCTGAGGGCTCGCCAGCGATACCGAAACTTCTTTTCCATTGGCCGTTTGCGGGATCTCACCCTGCATCGAGCAGGTACCCCGCACCCCGACCTCTATCAGGCCTTCCAACTTATCACGCGGTTTCTTGGTTCCGATTCCGGCTGCCCGGAGCTGGCGCTTCCCGCCCTCGGCAGCTTCCTTTGGAGCCCGAAAGCTACCCTGAACTTGAATGATTGCCTGATTTCCAACCGTCATTTGCTGGAAGCGGCCCATGCCCTGGCCTTCATGCGTGATGGAAATATCCGGAGGGCCATCGACTACAAGAACCTTGGATCTGAGGAGCTTGGTTCCGTTTATGAAAGCCTTCTCGAACTGCATCCCATTGTGAATGCCGAGGCCGGGACCTTCGAACTCAAGACTGCTGCTGGACATGAGCGTAAGACCTCCGGGAGCTATTATACTCATGACTCCCTCGTGCAATCCCTGCTTGACTCCGCCCTGGAGCCGGTCATTGCCGAAACTATTAAAGGAAAGGAAGGGGCCGCTGCTGCCGAAGCTCTTCTAAATCTAAAAATCTGCGACCTTGCGGTCGGCTCCGGCCATTTTCTGATCGGCGCGGCCCATCGTCTTGCCAGGCGTGTGGCTGCCGCCCGAACAGGCGAGGAGGAACCAAGCCCGGAAGCCACCCGGTCCGCCCTCCGGGAGGTGATCGGCCACTGCCTATATGGTGTAGATATCAACCCCATGGCCGCCGAGCTTTGCCGCGTAAGCCTCTGGCTTGAGGCCCTCGAACCCGGGAAGCCCCTATCCTTCCTCGATCACCACATCCGCGTTGGGAATAGTCTGCTCGGTACAAACCCGGAACTCATCGCCAAAGGTATCCCTGACGATGCCTACAAGCCGATTGAGGGGGATGATAAAAATGCCTGCGCGGTCCTAAAGAAACGCAACAAGGGAGAGCGGAGCGGTATAGGTGGGCTTTTCATTGCCGAAGACAAAACCAATCAGGAAGCTTTGCGCCAGGCGGCATTCTTCCTGGAATCAATCCGAGATGATACCCCCGAAGCAGTGCGCCAGAAGTCTGAGGTATTTGAGCAAAGTCAGCACAGCTATGATTACCTCACCGCTAAACACCTGGCCGATGCCTGGTGCGCCTCTTTCGTTATTCGCAAAATCTTCAAGTCTGAAACCAAAGACCCCATGGGCATCACCCAGCGCCATCTCATCGATCTTGCCAAAGGCAATCAGCTGCCCGCTGAACTCGGAATCGAGATTGAGCGCCTCGCTTCCGATTACCGCTTTTTTCATTGGCACCTTGCGTTCCCTGAAGTTTTCGCCGACGAAGGCTTTGTGGTTATTCTTGGTAACCCGCCCTGGGAGCGCGTGAAGCTACAGGAAAAGGAATGGTTTGCCGAACGCAGCCCGGAGATAGCCAACGCCCCTAACGCCGCCGCCCGCAAGCGCCTCATCGAATCCCTCAAGAGCGGGGACCCCAGCCTCTACCTGCAGTTTCTCGAAGACTCCCGCAGGGCGGAAGGAGAAAGCCACCTCCTGCGCCACAGCGGCCGCTACCCCCTCTGCGGCCGGGGCGACATCAACGTTTATACCGTCTTCGCCGAAGGCATGCGCAGTTTGCTAAACGAGGGGGGCCGCGTCGGCTGCGTACTACCCACCGGCATCGCCACCGACGACACCACCAAGTTCTTCTTCCAAGACGTGGTGGAGAAAAAGTCCCTCGCCAGCCTCTACGATTTCGAGAACCGGCAGGGCCTCTTCCCGGACGTGGACAGCCGCATGAAGTTCTGCCTCTTCACCGCCGGCCGCGGCCTGCGCCCGACCAGTGAGAGCGCCGAGTTTGTCTTCTTCGCCCACGCCGTCGAAGACCTGCGCGACCCCGAGCGCCGCTTCACCCTCTCCGCCGAGGACATCGCCCTCCTGAACCCCAACACCCATACCTGCCCCATCCTCCGCTCACGCCGCGACGCCGAGCTAACCAAGGCCATCTACCGCCGCGTACCGGTCCTCATCCGCGAAACGCAGGGCGGCCGGCCCGAGGAGAACCCCTGGGGCATAAGGTTCAGCACGATGTTCCACATGTCTAACGACTCCCACCTCTTCCGCACCCGGGAGCAGTTGGAGGCCGACGGCTGGCGGCTGGAGGGCAACATTTTTCGCAATAATGGGGAGGAATATTCGCCGCTGTATGAGGCGAAGATGTGCCAAATATACAATCACCGTGCCGCTGATGTCGTAATCAGTGCGAATGCAATTCACCGGCAAGCGCAGCCAGAGGAAATCTTAGAAAGTGAGCTTGCAAGGCCCAACCGACTTGCAATTCCCCATTTTTGGGTCAAAGAAAAGGAATGCGTGGCTGCGATACCACTTGGCTTTACCCGACCTGGATGGCTAATAGGGTTTACAAATGTAACGAGCCCAACGAACGCTAGGACTTTCAACCCTACGGTTATTCCTTTTGCGGCAATCGGAAACAGCATGCCAATTATTTTGATGCAGAAGCAAGATGATATATCTGCTTTCCTATATAGCCAAGCCTGCTCCTTTGCCTTCGACTTCGTGGTACGACAGAAGATCGGGGGAGTTAACCTCAATTTTTTTATTGTATCCCAACTGCCAGCATTACTCCCCATCGTCAAAATTCCTTTCGGGGAAAGATTTGCCCAATATCGGGTTTTGGAACTCACTTACACCGCCTGGGACCTGGAGCCATTCGCGAAGGACTGTGGTTGGTCTGGCCCGCCGTTCCGCTGGGACGAGGAACGCCGCTTCCTGCTCCGCTGCGAGCTGGACGCCGCCTTCTTCCACCTCTATCTGCGGGCCACCCCCGACGGCCAATGGAAGCCCGCCCGCAAAGCCGACGGCGCCGTGCAATGCGAGACCGCGGAAGAGCTCGCCGCGTTGACGCGCCACCTCCCCACTCCGCGCCATGCCGTGGACTACATCATGGACACCTTCCCCATTGTGAAACGCAAGGACGAGGAAAAGCACGGCGAATACCGCACCAAACGTGTCATTCTCGAAATCTACGACGAAATGGCCGATGCAATGCGGACCGGAAACCAATACAAAACCCGCCTCGACCCACCCCCGGCCGATCCACGTTGCTGCCACCCTACAAGGGAGGTCAAAACACCATGACGCTTCTCCATTGCTATCTGTACGACCTTAAACTGGGAGGAAACATGAGGAAGATTTATAATTTTTGAATATTGTAAAAGCCTCGTAAACCTGTTATAAAGTAGTCGACAGGCAAGAAATCAAATGAGATTTATTTCAAATTATAGTACCGGTCATTGATGAATGAAAAAAGTGATCTCATATCCAAAATTCGGCGACGAATTCTACTTTCAGTGGCATCTCACCGAAAGGTGTAATCTCAAGTGCAGACATTGTTATCAGGGTAAAGATACTGTTTCCGAGTTGCCACTAATGGACCTTCTCGTCATTATCGATAAAATGGAAGAAGCTTTGACGAAGTGGGGTAAGCAGGGCACCCTGTCTTTCACAGGCGGTGAACCTTTCCTGAGACGGGATGACCTTCATGCATTGATGGACCGCCTCGATTCATCTGAATGCCTGGCTTATTATGACATTCTAAGTAACGGGTCTTTTATCACCGAGAGAGAAGTAAAGTCTCTATCATCACACCCCTGTCTTAGGCGGGTTCAGGTATCCCTGGAAGGTGCGTCAGCGGAAAGAAACGATGAAATTCGCGGAAGAGGTAGTTTCGAGGGTACAATACAGGCCATTCGAAACCTTATGGCTGAGCATATTGATGTATCTGTGATGATGACGATAACCCGGAAGAACCAAGATCAGGTTTATCCAATGATCGATTTGTTGAAGCATGAGGGCGTCCGGACAATTGCGTTGGAGAGGCTAATTCCGGAGGGGCGGGGAGCGGAGCTGTCTGCTCTTATCCTGAGTCCGGAAGAACTTCACGCCTTATGTAACCACATATATCAAATAGCAGTAAACAATGGTTCTGTGCGGATTCTTATGCATAGGCCTTTGTTTGGGCTGGTGGCGCCTGACGATCCGACTGTAGGTGCATTGTGTTCTGCTGGTAATAACGCTCTCACAATCATGCCGGATGGAACAGTCTTTCCGTGCAGGCGTCTTCCCATTCCTATCGGCAATGTCATAACGGACGGTTTTTATAAAATCTGGTACGGATCAGATGTTCTCTGGCAATTGCGGAATCCGAAAAAGCTTAATGAAAAATGTCGAAAATGTGATCTTTTGCTGAAATGCCGCGGTTGCCGCGCGATGGCCTACTTTTCATCGGGCGATTTTCTGGGCGAGGATCCGCAATGCTGGCATTGAACCCGGACAGCCGTTTCGAGTTGGAAGAGGATATTCTGCTTCAGGCCCTTCCTGAGCTCGATCATTATTATGCCTTCAACACCAAGGATGGGGATAATTTCAAGCTGAATCACACGGCGCATTGGGCGCTGGCAGCCATCGGAAGCGGCGTGAATTATTCGGAACTTCTCCAGGGATTTTCAAATAAGTTTGATTTAGACGGCAAAGCGGCTGAGCAGGACTTGAAGGAAGTGCTTCAATACGCCATAGAAAACAAGATCATGAAGGAGGTCAAGCCATGAAGAAGGAAGAAATCAAGAAATATGAAAAGCCAGTCATCGTCAAGCAGACAAAGATGACGTTCCCAATTGACATCATGGAGGCCAATGGCAAGGGCGTCGTCTGCAAACAGTGCTCATCGTGCCATAGCTGTAGGTAACGGGGATGGCCGATCAATATACTAGAATAGACATGATCAGTGCAGTTCGCAAGTATCTGCTGGACAGGAAATATGAATTGCGACCTGAATATGATCCTGCACTTGCCCCAGCTAGAGTTCCTATATTTGCTTGTAAGGCCAAGCCCGATGGAGAGGGACAAGAAATATTTGTTGATATTATAACAGAGGGCAAGATTAAGGCATCGAATTACTTCCGAGATAGGGAAATCAGTGGATTGAAAATCAGGAATGCAAGTTCGGCTCAGTTTTTTCGGCATTACTTCCCCAACGCCCTAGTATATTGGGCAATACCGGATTATTTGGAGAAAGATTCTGAATTTGATGCATTCCTTAAGCATTGTAAAGAAGAAGGCATCGGGCTCTACGAGGTCAAGAAAGATGATGCAAATATACTTTCTGTTCGGGAATATCCAGGCGTTACTTCACAATCTTTACAAGAAGAAAGAATAAGATCTTTGTTTCAAGCTCTTGAAAAAATATCAAAACCAAAATTAAGTAAAGAGCAAAAGAAATCAATTCAAACTGTTATAGAAAGATACAGTCACGAAGATATTTCTTACCTCGTATTTTATCCTGAACCCAAATACCTTGCGGCTGACGTTTCGCTGCGAGACAAAAAATATAACATTAGTAGAGAACTCGTTAATAGGATGAGTGAAGTAAACAACATTTCATATAAAGATACAATTTTCAAATTTAGCGACACATACAACAGCAGAAGAGAAGATGATTACCAAATAGCTTATGAGGTAACCCAAGAGTTGTGGAAAAAATACAATTTAGAATATCCTAAATTGCATCAAGATTTTGAACAAATTCTAAAAAGAGATCCCAAATATCGTGATCATTTCTTACACGCTTTCCAGGTCTTTTTATATGGGGCTTATATTATAGATAAGAAATACAAACAGCTTTGCGGCACAGGATACGATTCTAAGGTTGGTAGCAGAATAGAGGATGCTTGGCTTATTGCTGCTACCTATCATGATTATAATTATATGATTCAAAAGTTTGAAAATTGGACTCAGGATTTTTTCAAAGAGGCATTGCATCTTTTAGACAACGCAAAAATCGCCCAACTTAGCTTTGGCGAATCATATATAAAAGACGGTTATATGTTTAAAACGAAGAGATTGACCGATAGCCTCGGATTATCTGTGGATGATATTACCCTGAAGTTCCTTTATAACAAAATACTAGTGGACCGGAACCATGGAATTATATCAGGTCTCTCCCTGCTCAAGTATCTAGACAAAAGTAAACATATTTTGAGTGAAAAAGTTGCAGATTCCGCCTGCAGGGCTATTTCAATACATGACAATGAAATTTGGCAATTCATGTCAGGCGTCGCAAAGGAAGACGATAAGGAAATTGAAGAAAAATTTAGAAAGAAAAAGGTGCTCCCGAAACTTTCATTTGATGAGGATCCGATCTCTTTTCTCCTTATCTTGTCTGATACATTACAGGAACAGGGACGAGAGACAAGCGGCGATAGCAAGGCTGAATTAGAGTCGGTTTATTTTAAGAATAATGAGATTTTTACAGAAATCTCATTCGAAGGCGATGATTCAAAGAAAGCTTTTGATTGTAAGATTGCAGAACTTACTGACGTGGAGAAGTTTTTAACTAGTTCTAAGCAATTCAAGATTAAAGTAATAGATAAAACATCAGACCATTCATATGAGCTACGAATTGGAAAGGCAAAGAGTTGACAATTGCTTACAGCTTTAATTTTTTCAAAGTTGTTGTTTCTGAAAAATGAAAGATAATCTAACCAGGTCCGCATTTAAAGCTTTATCTATATTCGTGTCTGACGGTATAGAAAGAAATCTTGAAACGGCCAGAATTTATCGTGCCATTTTCTCCTTGCATCATGCCGGGTTAACACTATTCGATGATTCTGCCTTGTTGGCTGATTGCCAATACCTGAGAGATCAGCTACCTGACGGCGGTTGGTCAGATCCAGAAGAGACCGCATGGGCCATCAGTGTCCTCTCGCAGCTATTCGAAAAAGAGAATGAGGCAGTTAGAAGAGCAAAAAGCTGGTTAAATAGCGTTCGACATCCAGGCGGTGGTTGGGGAAGGCATCCGCGAGATCAGGTGAGAATTCCGACAACAGCCATAGCCATTACCCTTGTTCCGTCTGTAGCAACCGACTTAGACAGAACCTGGGTAAGACAGGCATGGAAAAGAGACATGATAAGCCCTGTTCATCTGTCCTATAAAGGTGGGTTCTATTTACTTACAGCACATAGTAAACCAGGGGGAACGACCAATCCTCTTATTTCGCGAACACTAGCATATCTATCAGATGATCAGAATGATGACGGCGGTTTCGCACCTTGGAAGAATCACCCTATCGGCAGCGATCCCTGGTCTACAGGGGTTGTGCTCTGGGGGTTGTCGAAATGGATCGACCGGGTCGACCCGGCAGTCATAGAGAAAGCCCTTCACTGGTTAGAGGTTACGCAGCTTCCCTCCGGTTACTGGCCTTACCATTATCTGGATGAGGGCACCTCGTACGCCCTCATCGGCGCCGTGTCGGCCATGCGCGCGATGGCCTCTCGGAAATAAGATGTGCAGCATCATCGTGACCTTCAACGAATCTGATCCCTCCGTTCTCCGGTCGATGGCTGAGTCCATCCGCCACCGAGGGCCTGACAGTTTCGAGATCCTGGAAAATGGGTGTCATGGAATCGCGGCCTGCCGCCTGTCGATCTTCGGCGATTCCGATGGGCCGATGATCTATACCGATCCGGTTACCGGCCACGTCGTCTTGCTCAACGGCGAGATCTACAACTACGAGGATCTTTGGCGGGATCTGGCTGTAAAAGGGATTCAGCGGCGGAGCAACTTTGAAGCGGAACTCATTGCCCGGCTTTATGAGCTGCACGGCATTGATTTTGCCGGCCATTTGAAAGGCATGTTTGCCATTGCAATTCTCGACGGTCAGCGACTGATTCTGGCCAGGGACCGTTTCGGGATCAAGCCGCTGCATTATGCGAAATCGGGTGGATCAATCCTTGTTTCCTCTGAAATCAAGGGTATCCTGAGCCATCCAAGGATCACGCCCGTCCTGAATATAATGGCCCTGGAAGAAACGAGGGTGTTTGGGTACGTGACCGATCCCGAAGCGACCTTTTTTCAAGGCATTCGCCAGATACACCCAGGGGCAATCGTTGCCTTCTCGGATGACGGAAAGGTCGAAACAAAGCGATTCGGCGTATTGCCTCCAGCGAGATTCCTCAATGGCAATGGTTTACCGGATTATGAAGAGGCCTGCACCCAGGTCAGGGATCATGTGATCAAGGCAGTGGGAGGGATGTACCGCCACGGTCAGATGGAAAAGGGGATCTACCTCTCCGGGGGCGTGGATTCTTCCACCATCGCGCTGGTGGCGAGGCGGTTATTGGGATACCCGGTTCAGACCTTTACCCTGACCGATTCCGAGGAGAATTCCGATTTCCATGCAGCCCGGCGGGTGGCGCAAGCCTTGGGAACGCGGCATCACGAATATTTGGTCACGGTTGCTGATTACTGGCGAGCGGTCCCCGACTACATTGCCCATTATGAAAGTCTGATGGCCGGGGGAGTATTCCACATTCAGGGAGGCGTCGCCTTTCATCTGTTGTCCCAGCGAATTGCTCAGAACGTCAAGGTGGCCTTCTCCGGGGAGGGGGCGGATGAACTCTTTGGCGGCTACTACTGGATTTACACCCATCCGCTGGGTTTTTCCGACAGGATACGCTGCAACCTTCAGGATATTCTGCCCAACGACCGGATGGCCGGCTATGTGAATCGACTGTTTCCCGAACCGGAAGACGAAAGGGTTTACCGGCGCAATCTCTTCGATCACCTCCTGAGAGCGGGTCTGTCAAATTACCACCTGCAAAGCGTCGATCGCTCGGCCGGGGCTTTCGGATTTGAGATTCGGCCGCTTTACCTTGACGACGATCTCTCCCAGTATGCAATGGAACTGCCTATCGAATACAAGACACCGGACAAGAAAACGACGAAAATGATTCTTAAAGACGCCTTCCGAAAGGATTTTGCTGCGGCCGGTATCGGCTGGGTCCATGAACGGTTGAAATACGGTATGCCTGAGGCGATCTCGACTATCGATAAGGTCATTGAAGGTCAGGTTGCATCGGTCATTTCAGATGATGAACTGAATAGGCATCCCCTTGGACCCACATTGGGTTCCAAAATGAACCTGCTTCTCTATGACCTGTTTGAAAGGATCTTCTTCCGGGGGTGGGATCATAGGGCGCCGAATCCTCCTGAGGATTCACTATTGGCGAGAGTATGGCCCGAATAATCTGCATCAGCAAATATCCGCCTCTCGAAGGTGGCATCGCCGCCAAGACATACTGGCTGTGCAGGGCCCTGGCAGAACGGGGCCATACCGTGCATGTCGTTACGGATAGGGAGAGTATCGACGCCGATTACTGTTCCCCCGTTTTTCAGGATCAGATATCCAAAGAAAATCTCCATATTCACCGGCCCGATGAGAAAATCCCCTGGCACATTCCGAATGAATCTCATCGATCGCTGGCACTGTTGAATACCGCCGCGGAAGTCATTGACCGCTATGGGGCAGATGTGATTGATACGGGGTACTTGATTCCCTATGGATTGGTGGGTTATCTGGTTAGTCAGATTACTGGGATTCCTTTCTTACTTCGTCATGGTGGCTCCGATCTGAATAAATTTGTGGACAAGGGGATTTGGGCAAACCTGATCACGAAGGCATTCAAGAACACATCAGCCGTCATTACGGACAAGGAACATTTCGGGAGCTTTTGCGGCTTATCAAAACGCGCTGTTTCGATCCCGCCTTACGTGCCCGATCCGGCTTTCTTCAAATCGGTAGCAGGTAAAAAGACGAAACCCACTTTGGCGCTTATTGGAAAAGCCAATTATCATTGGCGCCACAAAGGCTGGCACAGGGCGATCGAAATCATGAAAAGCCTCGATGACCGTTTCCATTACTTGATTGTTTCCCAGGGGGTTGGTTTTAACGCTTTCAAGAAATATGTGGAGGAGCAAATAGACCTTCCGATAGAATGGAAGGGATTCGTTCATCCCTTGGAGATGCCGCAATTACTCCAAACCGTAAACGGTATATTTGTTTTACAACATGATTTGCCATTTCCTGTATTTTCTAATTTGGTAATGGAAGCTTTGTACTGTAATGTTGCTATCATCACAGACAGACACGATATGGTTCAAAGCTTAGAGGAATATGATATTCATATTGATGCTGAATCTCGTCATATTTTGGTCATTCCAAACGACGAACCAGATACGGCAGCAGAGACGATCACCAATTATTTTGAGCGGTCTGTTCCGGGGAAAATAGACATAAGCCACAGGACATTCGATTACACAACGTATATACAAAGAAATGAAGAAGCGATTTTATTAGGCAACGAATTGGGTAGCGTAGAAAGCTGGTGTAACGAAGAATCAGCTCTTCGTAAGTCGGCCGGAACTGGATAAGATATTCACCGGGAGGGTTCTCCGGGACAGGGGCCGAGGGATCAGAAAGTAGAAGAGGCGGTGGAGCGTCATGGGTACACCCAGCGGGAGGTGGCGGATTTTCTCGGCCTGCACTTTAGGTCAGTGAATAGGATCATGAATCAGAGAAGCAAAATGCAAAGAAAATGGAGCTGACCCTAACTGTACTGGATCGTGTCAATGCGGCCATGCTTCTTCAGGCCAGCGGCCGGGCAAATGCATTGCGGGCTTTGCTAAAGGAAGAATTGGAACGCGGCCCAGATTTCCTCCGCCTTGCCAACGCCTTGTCCGCGTTGTATCCTAAGGATAGCGAAGAAAAGCGTCTTCTCGATGCGATGTTACTGGCCATGCCAAGGTGAATGGGAGGAATGCCATGAAACGAATAATTTCCATACGCCCCGAGATCAACAGGATGGTTCAGCGAATCGTAAAACGGTTCGATCCTGAAAAGATTATCCTTTTTGGGTCCCATGGGACGGGGACCGCAGGTCTTGACAGTGATGTGGACCTACTTGTTGTCATGCCCGTCTCGGGGTCGAAGCGGGAAAAAGCAATCGAGATTGGAGTTGCACTTCATGGCATCCGCATTCCCAAGGACATCATTGTGACCACACCCGAAGAATTTGAATGGCGCAAGGATGTCGTGGGAACGATAGAAAGGCCGGCCGCACTCGAGGGAGAAATTCTTTATGCCAAGACCTGAGCAGATCATCGCGGTCGTGCGCGAGTGGATTGACAAGGCGGATAATGACCTGAAGAACGCCGCCCATACTTTGGCACTGGGGGCCGAAGGACCGACGGACACCATATGCTTCCACTCGCAGCAGTGTGTGGAGAAGTACCTGAAAGCGTTCCTCGTCTTTACCGGAATCAATTTCCCCAAAATCCATGACATCGAAGAGCTGATGAACCTGATCCCTGACCGGTCCAGGCCGGAATTATCTATCCAGGATCAAAGGAGATTGACGGCTTACGCAACGGTAACTCGATACCCCGGCGGATACGAACCAATCAAATTGAGCGAAACCCGGGCGGCAGTAAAGTTAGCCAGGCGTATCCGAAAGGGAATCCGAGGACATCTGCCCAAAGAAGTGCTTCAACATACGTAGTCCGTAGTCCGGGATAGTCCGGGACGTTGTTGTGTACGTTGCATTGGATATTCCAATTATTCCATTCCTGGGGGCGCAGTTTCCGTGGCCATGTACGACGAACACCTCGAGATTGCCAATCCAGGCTCGCTCCATTTTGGGATGACGCCGGAGAAGCTG
>Ga0315288_10002556_pt1 | contig 23510 bp, 24 predicted proteins | sample YL17G11_20_MG_FD_203454 | JGI IMG/M metagenome (GOLD analysis project Ga0315288, IMG submission 203454) | Sediment microbial communities from Yellowstone Lake, YNP, Wyoming, USA - YL17G11_20 | ecosystem: Environmental > Aquatic > Freshwater > Lake > Sediment | place: USA: Wyoming | collected... | reverse complement strand
GTTGCTCCTCCCCTGAATCGGACCAGCACCAGAATGCTCCTGTCGGTTGCCTTCGCATGATGTCGATGGCCTCATAGCGTTGCCTGAGCTCGTGCTGGATCTGGAATGCCAGTTCCACTGCCACAGGAGTGAATGAGCACAGGAGCAGCTCAGCGACCGCCTGATCGACCACTCTGCCGCTGATGCATTGGCATGGGGCATGTCCGGCGTTTCGCGTCGGCTGTTCCAGCGGCAGCATCCTTCAAGCCTCTGAAAGCGTCGACGGTAGTTCACGTGCATCCGTCGTCCGCACTTTCCGCACGGGATCAGCCCTTGCAGCAGAGCGGGCCCTTCCCGCGGGGGACCGCTGCGTCTTTCGGCACCATAGGCCTGGCGTTGCCGGCGAGCATTTTTTGGTTCTCTTCCCTCGGGAAGGTCGTGCGGGGGAAGCAACAAGTCTCCACCCTCAAGCGCGCCCAGGAACACGCGGATAGACGCTTGGCACCGCGGTCGGTATATTGTATAACGTGATACGTGATACGTTCCTTCCGAGACCATGGCACGGAAGACGTTTTTGACGGGTCAGACACCTCTGCCGCGCGCAAGACCTGCCCGGGAGTTCTGAGGGCAATTGCCCGGCGGAAGCTGGATCAAATCAACCGGGCAAGTGATCTCCGCGACCTGGCGGTGCCTCCAGGCAACCGGCTTGAACGTCTGAAAGGCAGCCGGAGCGGTCAGCAGAGCATTCGTATCAATGAGCAGTATCGCGTGTGTTTCCGTTGGGAGGATGGCGATGCGCATGAAGTCGAGATCACGGACTACCATTAGATCAACAAAGGGATTGCCGAGGCACAAGGCGCCTCGCTCTGTTGCTCGTCGGCGGCTCCCCCTGAACCGCCCGCCGACTCATCCCGGGGAGATGCTGCTCGAGGAGTTTCTCAAACCTCTGGAGATACGGCAGTCTGATTTTGCGGCAAGGCTGGGAGTCTCCTATCCAAGACTGAATGAGATCATCAACATGAGGAGAGGAGTAACACCCGATACTGCTCTTCGGTTGGCCCGTGTCTTGGGAATGTCCGCCGAATTCTGGCTGGGACTCCAGCTGGACTGGGACTTATGGAACGCCATGCAAAGCGCAGACTACCCAAAGATTGAGCAACTTGAGCCGGTCATGCACGGGGCATGAGGCGAGGCATGATCATGGCCGTGCGGCGGTTTGAGGCATGAATGTGATGTGCACAGGAGATCGCCGGAGCAGCTGCTCCGCTTTCAACGCCTTCGCGATCCCCCTGGCCGCATTCGCTGCCGCCTCGGATTCCACCGCCGACACGTCAGGGGAATCGCGCTCGTAGACATCGGCCCATGCGGTCGTGTCGTTCCTCGCGTCGAGCGAGCCGTCGGAGAGGCACCGGGCCGCGGCGAGATTCCAGAACGTGGGGTGGTGACGATCCCGCCCGTGCCGAACGATTCGTCGAGCGTGCCAGGATCCGGCGCAGCCGGAGGCACCGGGCAGGCTGCCAGACTGAGCACCATGGCCCCAGCCGCGGCTCAGTATGACGGGCCCGACGTCGCCTATGCCTGGTACTTCCGCTTCAGATCCTTCAGCATCGCGCGCAGCTCCTCGTGCTGCTCGAACCGGTCGAATATCGCGTCGCCGCTTCGGAGAAGGCCCGGGTGTCGACAGCGCGCGATACCGCCGTTTCCATGGCCCGGATGAAAGCTCTGCCCTCGACATACTCGGCGAGCATCACGCCGATGGGACCGCCCTGCTCAGGGATGCCGGCATTCACCAGTGCGGGAAAGAGGATCCCCTCCTCCCTGTCGTGATGGCACCTGTCCGCGAATTCCCTCAGGAAGCCGATGAACCCCCGGAGGTCTTCCGCCGCGTGCGGGCTTCCCTTGTCGAGCCGCCCGACATGGCGTCGAGGATCACGAGCGACGAAAGGATGGCCTTGCTCACAACACACCTCCTGCCTTCGAGCTGATGCCGCGAAGCTGCGCGAGCGCCTCGGCGACTTTGCGGCCCTCCACCTCGAAGATGGCATGAATACGGTTGTGCGTGGCCGGTTCTTCCTCCCTGTTCCCATGGGACCGGAAGCGAATACGCCCGTAAATAATCTGGCAGTTCCTCAGAACGCTTCGGATTGAAGTCTTCAGCGAGGGCGTCTCCTGCGGGTAGGTTTGCGAATGCGCCTCGCGCGGGCCTCGATCAGGAACCTGAGATCGTCGAGGTCCTTGTTCCGGCCGGCGGACCTCTTGTTCCGGATCAGTTCCTTCAGCCCGATAAAGTGCACTGTCAGAAGCTGGCCCCGATGCCTGAATCGTTCTGTTTTCCGGCCTTTCCAAGCGGCGGGAAAACCGACGCCGTCAATGCTGTTCAGGAGGTCCAGGCGGTTCGGCGGGCGGCCGAACTGGAACACCTTGCCTTTCCCGCGGAGAACATCCACATTCTCGATACCGGGGACTGCGCCGCGCCAGAACTCCTGAAGCGCCCGGTAGAGTCGCGCCGCGTTGGCCGCATCGGCCTCGTAAAAAAGATCCATGTCAGCGGTGAAGCGCGCATAGCCATACTGGATGACAGCCTCGCCGCCGACAACGAGGTAGCGCACCCGATGCTTCCGCAGCGTCTCGAGGAATTCGAGAATGTCCCTGGAAAAGGAAGCGCTGCTCACTTCCGGAGCGGACGGCGCGGGCGGAGCGGCGGGGGATTGTGGCCGTAAACCCGTCGCTGCAGCTTCCTGACGATCGCCCGCCGCTCATCGGCTGTCATGGCAACCTGCTGCATGACATCCATCTCGTCCGCTTCCTGGTGCGAATTGGCTATCGAAACGACCCGCTGGATCGACATTTGTCCCCTTCTGTCCCGACCCATACTACATGTTCACAGCCTTGGCGGCAATGGGGCTCCTCGGGTTCTGCTGCATTGCGCAACATCCACGAACTCGCCTCCGTTTCCCAGAAACGCGCCGAGGGGACGAGGATGGCCGCAACAGCGTAGCTGGCGGCCGCGAGGAGCCCCAGCGCCCGCCACCCCGCACTCATCGCCACGAGGGCCGAGCCTGTCGACGCAAGGACGGAGGCCGAGCCGTTCACGGCCCAGGCGTACGCGCGCCGCGGGCCCGTGCCGCCGAGCCCTCGCATCGCGGCTGGAAAGGGAATCCCGAGAAGGACACCGGGGATGCCTGTCAGGACGAGGGCCCCTGCCACCCGCAGCGCGAGCCCGAGGGGGAGCAGGGCGTGAACGATATGGGGGAGCGACAGCGCGAAGGCTGCGAGCAGAAGGGCGGCACCGGCAAGAACACGGCGCAGGCCGCGGTCTCCTATCCGGGCCGAGAGCAGCCCGCCGGCCGCCGAAGAGGCGAGCAGCCCGAATAGAACCACGGCGAGTGCGGCCGACGGCCCCGGGAACAGGAGAGCGAACGAATCGAGGAAGCACATTTCGCAGAACATGAACCCGAGGCCGATCGCCGCGAAGAACACCAAGGGCCGGCCTGCGCCCGAACCGCGGGTGCGCCGGGTGCCGGGGGCCAGGCTGCTGGCGCGCCTCGCGCCCGCGGCGAGCGGCAGCAGGAGCAGCAGCAGGCAGACTACGGCTCCCTGCGCGAGCGCTGCCGCGGCGATGAGCTCCCCCGAGAGGAACAGCAGGTACGCCCTTTCTCCCGTGAGCCGGTAGAACTCCCCGATCCGCAGCCAGCGGAGGAACCTGCTGGGGAACGGCCTGTCGTCCCCCTGGGGCGCGACGTCCAGCGGGTACCGTGCGATAAAGGAAGGATCGATGACGAGGTCCCGATACGCATCGGCGAAGAAGGGCCTGCCGTACCTGTTGAACCTGTCGATCTTGTCCGTTGTGATGCCGGGGAAATAATCGAGGTCGAAACCGTGGCGCGCAGCGAACGTCTCCAGGCGCGCGAGGCCGGGACCTGCCACGGGGAGGCGGGAAACGAGGATCGAGCAGGTGTCCCAGCCGCGGATGACCGCCATATGGTTCTGCGGGTCGTCAATCCCCTCTTTGCGCAGCGCCTCGAGTGCTGTGGCGAAGATGCGAACGGAATCGGAGGGCGGCAGCACGAGCCTGCGGGACACAGAGATGACGCCCCTGTCGCGGAGGCGGCTCCAACAAACGCGCAGGGCGTCGACGGTGAGCGTGGCATCCTCGGAAAGGCTGGCCAGCCCGGGAATCGAAGGGCCCCAGCTCTCGACGGCGATCAGGTCCCATCGCCTCGCGTCTCGTGCGAGGAATGGGCGCGGTCCTGTCGCTTCGACGGAGAGGCCGGGCACCCGGTAGCTCTCCCTCAGGATGCGCGCGACTGCGGGGTTCTCGACAAGGACCGTGATCTTCCGCGCGCCCGAAGCCGCCGCGCAGGCCAGCGCGAGCCCGCCGTCGCGCTCGACGACGAGGCAGCTCGAGACCTCCCCGGCCAGCACGTACCCCGCGAACATGTGCGAGCTGCGGGCAAAGCCCGCGCCGTCGGGCGTCCCCACCAGGTTGTACACGACTGTCTGCTCGTCCCCGTCCACTACGACCGCCCGCTGCGGCGGGAGCGACCCCGTGAAGCCGAGGCTCAGCCCGGGCGCGAACCGCAGCGACGGGGCCTCAACCGTCTCCACTCGCCCCAGCAGTCCTGTGGAGCGCGAGGTGAGCCGGCTCGCCGGCGCCGCCATGATCTGCGGCAGGCTCTTGTATGGCGACGGCTCCACCGAGAGCGCCGCTCCTCCCTTCACGAGCATCAGGGCGGCAAGACCCGCTGCCATGGCGGCGCCGGCGAGCCGGGACCGCACGCCGACACCAGGCCAGAATAGCACGACGAGCAGGGGCGCCATGGCAGCGGCGGCGATGCTCCCTCCCTCGCCGAGGGCAGGCAGCGCCACGAGCGGAAGGAGCGCCCCCGCACCCGAGCCCAGCATGCCCGCGCACGCTATTGCCGCGCTCCTTCCCGGCTCCATCGCATACGCCGTGCACGATGCGAGGCCAGCGGCGAAAAACGGGAGGGAGAGGATGATGCAGGAGGCGAGGAGGTACAGCGGCTGCAGCCCGTCAACGGGAAAGCGCAGGTAGTCCAGGGGAATGCGCTTCACGAGAAGGAACGAGGCGGCTGTCGTAAGAGAGCAGAGCAGGCACAGCCCGGGGAACGTTTCCCTCCTGCTCCGCGCCGCCGCGACCCATCTGTCACCCGCAAGGCTCGCGAAGGTCCCGCCCGCGGCGAAGCCGAGCATTGCGATTCCGATCACGAGAAAGGAGAGGTGGTTGCCGTGGGCGAGGGAGAAGAAGCGAGTCAGCAGCAGCTCGTAGCCCAGCGTCGAGAGCGAGAGGCCCAGGACGGCGGCGAGGATCATCTCGCCCCTTCGAGCGCCTTGCCCGTCATGGGAACGAAGAGGACCCCGAGCACGTGATCGACGGTGTAGGTCCCCCCCGTGCGGGTCACCAGAACGAGGTCCTGGAAGGCGAAGGGGTTGCCCAGCGGCAGCACCATCCTGCCCCCGTCCTTCAGCTGCCGCAGCAGTGGCGGCGGTACGTGGTTCACGGCAGCGGTGATCATGATGCAGTCGAAGGGCGCCTTCTGCTCCCACCCGTCGTACCCGTCGGCCTGCCGTGAGACGACATTGCGGTATCCCAGGGAGGCCAGCAGCGCTGCCGCGCGCTTCTGCAGGCCGGGCCTGATCTCCACCGTGCACACCTCTTTCACGAGGAGCGAGAGCACGGCGGCCTGGTAGCCGAATCCCGTGCCGACCTCGAGCACCTTCTCGCTCCCCGACAGGCGGAGCGTCTCGGTCATGAGGGCGACGATGTAGGGCTGCGAAATGGTCTGCCCCTCGCCGATGGGAAGCGCCGAGTCGGTGTACGCCTGGCCGCGCATGTCGGCGGGCACGAAGAGGTGCCTCTCGACCCGGCGCATGGCGTCGAGAACACGCTCATCCCCGATCCCGCGCGCCTCGATCTGCGTCTCGACCATCCGCCGGCGCTCGGCCGCGAAATCCTGAGCGGAAACCGGAAGCCAGGCGGCAAGGAGGAGCAGAAGGGAAGCCCTGAAACGGCGCATCGACCTCTCCCCGGCCAGTATACCCCGGCCCGCCCTGCGCCTCAACGTCCCGTGCCGGCAACGCCGCGCCGGGACGGATCGTCAATCCTGCCGGTATGCTTCCGCGCGATGGGCGATGCGCAGCACGAGAATTGCGTCTCCGAGCATCACATACACAACTCGATAGTCGCCGATCCGGTAGGAAAACAGTCCCTTGTACTGGCCGGTGAGAGCCTTGTCTTTCCCTGGGTGCGCGGAGAGATCCGTGTCGATCCTCTCGACGATTCGCCGGGCAGCCGGGCGATCCAGTCTTTTCAAGTCCTTGAGCGCGGAGGCTTTGTAGAGTACCTCAGCGGCCAAGCGCGCGCCTCACCGCATCGGCGGTGATGATCCCGTCGTCCTTGTCTCGTAATCGATCGAGGGCGATCTGATAGTCGGCCTGTTCGGACAGGTAGCTTTCCAGCGCCTTGCGGATGACAAAGGTGCGAGGCCGTTCGAGGTCCCGCGCAAGCTCATCCAACCTACGCGTCAGTTCGGCTGGAAGGCGGATGGAAATGGTCGCCGGCATGGATCATACCTCTCTTGTAACACAAGTATACCTATGCAAGACACTGATGTCAATTCCAGGCCCTTGGCGGAGATAGCGAACGCCTCGTCAGGAGGCGTCCAACGTCGCACAGGGGCCGATCAGTGAGACCTCTTCGAAGCTCTCCCGTTCCTCATCCCTGACCCACGCGGCAAGATGAACTGTATGGCCGCGCACGAAAGGGAGCTTCGGAGAGAGTTCTCGCAGTCGTGCGATCACGCCGGCGGTCTGCCGCCTGGCGGACCACTTCGCCTCCCCGACCAGCACGTGGTGCCCGTCAAGGGATTCGGCCGCAACATCCACCTCGACGGACCGACCTGCCAGGTCGTTGCCCCACCAACGCGATGCCGGTCCCCACGTGACGCCGTCGATGGGAAGCCGCGGCACGGAACGCCTCGCAAGGTGCTCCCACACTTCCGCGACGTGCGACGGCAGCTCTGCCCGGATCCGACTGTGCACCTCATCCACAAGATCCATCTCGAGAAGCGATCCGGCGGGCTGCACGAAACGGTACCAGAACTCCACGAATGGGTCGGCGATCCGATACAGCGAACGCCTGCTCGACAACGGACTCTCGCCGAACGGCACTTCCCGCCTGATGTATCCGAGATCCACCAGCAGCGCAAGCGGCCGCGTGAGAGCGGTCACCGGCCGCCCGAGTCTCGCGGCGATCTCCCCGATGCGATGCGCGCCGGCCCCCACAAGGGAGAGGATGGAGCCTGCCTGCACCGCGCTGCGCAGATCATCGAGGAGCAGCCGCGGCGGCTCTCCATGCAGAATGCCGGCCTTGTCGAGGATGAGCGCTTTCATGGCAGCGCCCGTCCCCTTGTGCGCCGCAGCTAGCTCCCAGTTCCTCGGCAGCCCCCCCCAGACCGAGTAGGCCTCGACGGCCTGCCGATCATCCAGGTGCAGTGCGTTGCGGATCCACTTGGCTGCGAGCGGCTCCACTTTGAGCACCTCCCGAGCCCTGCCGTAGAGAGGCGCAGCCGCATCGAGCGCCAGCCCGTACATCATCCGCTGCGATGAGCCGCACAGAACGATGCGCAGGGGCCCGGTCGAACGCGTCTCCACGAGGCGTTGAAACACGCTGGGCAGCTCTGGCGCGATCTGGACCAGATACGGAAGCTCGTCGATCGCGAGAATTGCTCCCGCAGGTGCCCGCTCCCGCCATGCTTCGAGGATGGCGGACCATTCGGGGTAGAGCACGGAATCGAATCGGGGGATCCTCCGCGCGATTTCGCGCGCCAGGGCCTGCCTTTGCACCGCCGCGTCACGCAGGTCCGCCTGGAAATACACGTCCCGGCTCGGATCGAGCGACTCCAGGAGAAGGCGCGACTTGCCGCAGCGCCTGCGGCCGTAGATGACCACGAGCGCGGATCCTGCATCGGCGAATGCAGCCTTGAGCCTCGCAAGCTCCCCGTTCCTGTCAAGGAAGGGCAATCGGAACTTTTCTACCACCATTAGTATGCCTCTCAAACATTATGTTTGAGACGTATAAAGATGTCAACATCTATTCAGAGAAGCGCACAGAAAGCCACGGGGCGGCGGGCCTCAGAATTCCGGTCCAAGAAAGCGTCTTGACGGGAGATCGGGAACGTACTATCTTTATGTTATGCGGGAGCACATGAGTATTACAGTTGACCAAAATACGGCCCGGCGACTCAGGCGGTACGCGCGTCGCGAGCGCAGACCCGTGAGCCAGGTCGTAGAGATCGCGATCGAGAGGCTCCTCGAACAGCATGTACCCGCCGCCGAGAAGATCGTGACGACTCGGGGAAGCTTCAAGGGGACCTTCTCGCGGGAGGAAACGTATGAAGGGCGCTGAGGGGCGGGTCCTGATCGACACCAATGTCCTGATCTATGCCACGCTGGAAAACGATTCTCGGTTCGAGCGCTCGCGCGAGCTGCTGCTCGCGTCGGATGAAAACGAACGGTATACCTCCGTGCAGAACCTCGCGGAGATGTACCCCAATCTGACAGGCCCGAAGATGGAACAGCCGGACGAACCCGCGGTTGCCCGGGCCAAAATCCAGTCCATCGCGTTGCTCCCGAGCCTTCAGGTGCTCCCCCTGACAGGCGATGTTCAAACCATAGCCCTTGAGCTGTGCGAGAAGTACGGAATCACCAGACAGCGCTACTACGACGCCCAACTCGCGGCCACAATGGTCGCCCACGGCATACGGACCCTCCTGACCGAAAATGATCACGACTTCAAGGGCATGACCGAGATCCGGGCCATCAATCCATTCGCGTCGATCTTCCGGGGTCTTCAGTAGTGCACGTGCGGGATCGCATCCGTCGGGTAAACCCTCACGCACAGGCCGCGGGATTCGGGATTCTTGTATCGAGCCCTCGATCGATCCCCGAGACCTGTCCCGTGAGGATGAGCGCGGATGCCCGCGGGGCTCCACGATCTGATCGATCCACCAGACGAAGAAGATGACAAAGAGCAGGATGAAATCCTTCTGCGCCCCCATGAACCGCCTGCCGTCAAACAGGGCGAACTGCGATCAAGCAGCGTGTCCAGGTCCGCGGCAGTGGCCTGCCCCTCAGGGGGAACCCAGCGCGCCGCTGCCGAAATGACCGGAGCGAAGGTGATCCAGATCAGTTGGTGGACTGCCAGGGACAGCACGAAGCCCGCAAGCACCACCTACCGGTGGCGATGAGCGCTTCGAGTTTCGTCGCTCACTTGAAAACGTACACGGCCCCCGCTCCGCCCGACACCGCGGGATCGGTGGCGCCGAGGACGGCACGCGTGTCGCTGAAGGCTGCTGAAGCCCCGAAAAAGGTATTCCCCGAGCTCGCATCCGATGCGGTGAGGGTGGCGAGCAGATCCCAGGTGTTGCCCTGCGGCCTCGTATACAGATACGCGGCGCCCGCGCCGGCAGCTGCATCGTCCCGGTAGAGGGCGCCGACCATGGCGAAATCTCCGCGGATGGCCGTGGACATGCCGTACCAGTCTCCCACTGCCGGCACGGCGAGGGTGAGTTTCTGCGCCGTGATGGTGTGCCAGTCCGTCGCGCTCGTCTTCTGGAAAATGTACGCAGCCCCAGCCATGGTCTGACCACCTTCTGTTTTCCATGGAGAGCCAACGATGGCATAGTCCCCGGAGATGCCGACCGATGCACCGAAAATGGCGTTGTCCTCTGAGTCGGGCGCTGTAAGCCGGTCAGACAGCTCCCACGAGTCGATGTTGAACCGATAGATGTACGCGGCCCCCTGTTTCAGGGGCGCGGTCCCGCTGCCGTCGACGTCCTCGTAGTGGGCGCCGACTATGAGCTGATCTGCTCCGAGGTCCACGGCAAACCCGAAGTTGGCGCTCTTCTTTTCCGCAACGGCACCGGGGTCCAGCCGCGTATCGTACGTCCATGTACCGGAAACGTTCTGGAACATGTAGACAGCGCCGTAGTTGTCATTCGTCATGTTCAGGTCATCCTGCCGGGCGCCGGCCGCGATCCACGCCCCGTCGATCGACACTGAGAAACCGAACCTGTCATAGTCGACAGGCCCAGCCCCGATGTCACCGAGGGTTTTCCCCGTCCCCGCATCCCAGCTCGTGCCTCCCGTCCTGTGGAAAATGTAGATGGCGCCGTCGCTCGTCGCGCCCACGTCCTTCCCTGGCGCGCCGACAACCGCCCAGTCCCCGCTGATGGCCACGGCAGAACCGAAACCGTCGCCTGCGGTCGCATCGGAAGCTGTGATCCTCGTCCCCGCGTCCCACCCTCCCGTTCCTGTCCGATTGAAGATGTACACCGCCCCCGCTCCGCCGTCCTCCGCCGGGGCCCCGGCGATGATGAAATCGCCGCTTGTGTCCACTGCCTGGCCGAGATTGCCCGTATTGGGGTTGGGCGCGGGCGGTACGAGCCTTGTTTCCTGGTGCCTGTAGGGGGGGCCGAAAAGCCTGTCGAAGACGAAGGTCTGCAGCGCGTTCTCACAACCAGAAAGGGCGAGCAGGAAAGCCGTGGCGACCAGGATGGCGAGCCGTCTGCCTCTCATCAGTCCTCCCATGCCAACACCTCCCTGTCGCGCGCATCGCCCGCGCGGGTTCCCTCGTCCGTGGTCCTGACCAGAGACTCGTGCTTCTGCGCCGTCTCGGGCGATATCCGGGCGAGCCGCGCATAGGTTTCGTCAAGCTTCACCCGGTTTTTCCCTTCACGGTACACCTGGAGGAGGCCGAGCAGGACGTTCGGGTTATCCGGGTCCTGGCGGTAGGCCCGCGTGTACAGCTCCAGGGCCCTGCTGGGGTCGTTCTTCAGGTACGCAACGTTCCCGAGGTTCAGGAGAGCCGGCACGTACTCCTGCTTCGCGAGGATCTTCCTGAACTGCTCTTCCGCTTTGGCAAAAAGCCCGAAGCGCGCGTAGAGGGTGCCCAGGCTGTTGGCCAGACGGGGGCTGTCCTTCGACTCCCGTATCCGGGCCTGCAGGTCCTTCTCCCTTTCACCCACTTCCTTCTCCACCACGCGCGAGAGCTCGCTGCGATAGGCCTGCGCGATCTGCGCGTCGGGGGCCGTATCGATCTTGGCCTCCCCCGGAAGCCCGACGGGGGCGAAGACGCTCCACGCGTCAGCCAGCGGGTAGAAGCCCGCCTTTCCCGACGCGGAGAACTCCTTCCACTCCCGCGCGCCTTCCTCCCAGGCCGCGAGGAAGCCCTGCCGCACGAGGGTCACCTCCAGCGGCAGCCAGGCCCGGCCGTCACGGACGATGAAGCCGCGGGACTGGCCGAAGATCTTCGCCGCGACGGCGGGATCCGTGTCCAGCGCGAAGGCGATGTAGATATGATCGGGGACCGTGACGAACGCGGTCTCGATGCTGACGGATTCCAGGAGTGCGGAAAAGAGGATGGATAGGTCGTCGCAGTCCCCGGCCTTGTAGTCGAGGGTCTGGCGAGGGAACTGGAGGAAATCGACGGCCTGCGCGTTCTTCACAAATTCGATATACGGCGTCTTGGGATCCGGCACGTAGCCCAGCCCGAAAAGGGACAGGGCCTGGTTCATGCCGATGGCAACGCGCAGGTGGTAGTCGACGACCTGGTTCTCGCCGGTTCGAACGACGCTCGCCACTGACTTGGCAAACTTGAGCACCGCCGGGTCGCGCGCGGTAACGAAGGCAGCCGCCCGCCTGTTGTCGTCCCAGATCGACGCGTTTCGATTCTCCAGCTTCACCGTGGCGACGTTCTCGCTCCGCTTCGATTCGCTTCCTGCCCTGTACTCCAGGACGATCTCGGCGGCCGCTTTTGTCCCCTCGGTAATGTCGAGGACCTTCTCGGTGAACAGGGCGTACAGGTCGATTTCCTTCTTCTCGCCCGGCGCAAGAGTGCCCGGCACATCGAAGGTCTTCGGGCTGTCCATGTAGCTCCTGATGAAGACGGAGACCTTCAGCGCGCTCACCGGGGCCTTCTCCTGGTTGTGCAGGAGGGCCTTCCCGATGGGGTGGTCATCATAGTGCTGGTAGAACACGGGGAAAATGCCCTCTGTCCGGACCTCCGTGAGCTTCAGCAGGGCAGGTTTGGCCTGCAAGGGAGCGAAGTCCTCCGCCGCGCCAAGGGGGAAGCGGTATTGAGTGGCCAGGAACACCCCGACTGTGTTCGCGAGAGGCTCGGGCAGGCCGAGGTAGCTCCTGTAGGCTGCGCCGACCCCGATGGAGAGCCGGGGATTGATAAGGAAAGACACCTGGCCGCCCGCCCATACAAACGGGTTTCCCCCCGAGACGGGGGTTCCACTCTCGTCGCGGGTCAAACCGAAGTAGTAGCCGGCCCGGGCGTACAGGGAAAGGGACAGCCGGTCGAGGAAACGGATGTCCACGCCCGGCCCCGCACCGGCGGCAAGGAGATTGAGGTTCAGGGGCGCGGCGAGATTGAACGGCAGGAGACCATACCCGAGATCAACCCCGATCTAGATGGGAAATGCGATGGGCGGTTTGTAGGCGACGGTCAGAACACCCGATGCCCCGGTGGTGAAATGGGCCGTGCTCCCCCCGACCGGAAACTCACCCCCCGGGGCGAGTTGAATGGAGAGCGCCGAATACTTCCCCTGCGTCGTCCCCGAAGCGACGGCAATAAGGAAGAGAGTCAATGCACACGCGAGAGGTCTCATGATCCGCATCTTCATTCACCTCTTCCGCCACTATAGTCAATTTCCCGGTTCATGCCGAGAGGAGGGTCAGGGTCCGGGCTGCAGAGTGGAGTTTCTCGGCTCTCCGCTGTTATGAAAGCACCTCTTCGCGCCGTGGCGCGCTTCACTGGCATCAATCTACAGGGTTCCGGCACCGTCTTGCTCGCCATTGGGCAGCCCTCGCAGCCTTGTGCGCAAGCGCGCGAGAATCCACGCCGACAGGCTCTCCCTCTCGATTGGTGGATCGGGGAGCATCCGGGGCGCGCTCGAAGCCGAAGAGCTTGCCTCGGCCGGAGAGTTCCCTCGGTTCAATCCTCATGTATGCACAGGATCTTTTTGGAAGGTGGATTCGACCGCAAGGAGAAGTTCGTGCACGTGCCATCCCTCAATCTCGCGAGGCTCTCGCGAAGTACAGAGCGAACTCGAAGCTTTTCCCCACGACGCAATTCCTGGTCGAGCTCCTGCAGCATCTCCCCGACGCTGGCTCCAAGCTGATTCCCTGGGCGTCAGCAGGACACAGCCCTGCGAGAGTCCGTCGCTATGGGTTGTGCTCTTCAGGATTCCGTGGCACATGTTCCGGCAAACCCCATCTTCCTCGGCCCAGCCGAAGAGGACGAGCCCGATCAGTCCCTGTCCGCCAGAGAGTCTCGCGCCGCTTAGGCGCGGCCCCCCCCGGACACTCAGGACCGCCCTGCCGACGCCACTCCGGGCCCTCACGTGGGCTTGTGAAGCAAGAAGGCTCCTGACCAGACATGAGGCACACGCCTTGCCTTCCATTGTCACCCGTTGTAGACTTGCCTTAGGAGTTCGACTGTCGCAGCAAAGTGGGTATTTCGGGCAATATTACTGTTTCAAGAAAGTGGGGTATCCATCTGATGGCCCCTGTGGTAGGATTGCGGCATGCGTCGTGCCGGGCAGCACTACCCGGGGACCTACGGCGCGATGCGTGCATGGTTTCCCGACGATGCCGCTTGTCTCGGCTACCTGGACTGGCTCCCAGGCGTCGTCCTATCGTACCCAAGGGGACGCGCTCTAAGCCGGGGAGCCTGGTGCTTCCACCAGCGGGCCGTCAGTGGCGGCAGGTGGAAGCGCTGGAGTGTGACCCCCTTGTTCAGGGGCCATCAGATGGATACCCCCCTATTGCTAAAGGGTTCTCAACGAAATCGGCTACCCGGATAATGCTCCGGACAGAGCGGAAGGCCGCTTCATCCCGGATCCCGTGAAGGATTTCCTGGTATACTGGCAGACAGAGCACTCGCTGTTCGGGCGGGCAAATGTCGCGAAGATCGCGCGAAGATCGAATGATGAGGTCTTGTTGAAATGAAGAATCCACGCTGAAGTGTCAACCAGGTACAACATCATCACCGCGCATTTCGGCCAGATCTCCTTCCCAAATGCCGGAATGCGCGTATCGATCGATTCCGGCGAAGGTTGTGCGACGGAGGAGCTCCCGCAGGGCTACGTTCACGACCTCGGAGTATGTCTTGAAACCGAGCGCCTTGCGCGCATCGTCCAGCAGCACTTCATCAAGCACAAGATTCGTGCGCCTCATGTGTATAATATGCCTCACCGTTGCGGCTTTCGTCAAGCAGATGATAATGTGAGCTGTATCTTGAAGCGTCCGATATCGAGCCTCTGGGGTATCCATTTAACCGGAGTAGGTGGTAGATTGGTGCGGTGAACCCCCCTCGCGCCGGCATAGACTACCCGAGGTCCGTGGGGGAGTTCCAGGCCTGGTTCCGGACCGATGGGGACTGCCTGGACTTCCTGGAGTGGCTACGATGGCCGACCGGCTTCGCCTGCCCGGACTGTGGTCATTACGGGGGCTGGCGGCTGGGCGATGGCAGATTCATGTGCTCTGGATGCGGCGGCCGTACGTCGGTGACCGCGGGCACGATCTTCGACCGGACGCGCACCCCGTTGACAGTGTGGTTCACCGCCTGCTGGCTGTTCGCCACGGGCAAGGACGGGATCTCCGCCCTGAGCCTGAAGCGGACTCTGGAGATCGGATCCTATCAGACCGCTTGGGCGATGCTGCACCGGCTGCGGTCAGTACTGGTGCGCCCGGGACGGGATCGCCTGGCCGGTGCGGTGGAGGTGGACGAGACCTACATTGGAGGTTACGAATCTGGGCTTCCCGGTGGCCGGGCCCCTGGCAAGAAGGTTATTGCCGGCATCGCGGTGGAAATCCACGAGCCCCGAGGCATCGGCCGGTGTCGGATGCGGCCGCTGGCCGATATCTCGGCAACCTCTCTACACGCTTTCGTGAAAGATCACGTCGAGCCGGGCGCGAGGGTCATCACCGACGCCTGGCAAGGCTACCGCGGGCTGGAGAAACTCGGCTACGTTCACGACCGGCGCAGCCAGCGGGCAGTCCGGGCCCGTGGGGAGGACCCTGGCAAGCTCCTACCTGCAACGCACCGGGTTGCCTCACTGGCCAAGCGGTGGCTTCTGGGAACACACCAGGGATCGGTTGATCGTGCGCATCTGGCCAGCTACCTCGATGAGTTCGTGTTCCGCTTCAACCGTCGCCGTTCCCGCAGCCGCGGGATGGTGTTCTACCGGCTTCTCGAGCTCGCCGTCGCCCACGCCCCGGTGCGTTACGAGGGCCTCATTGCCGCCAAGCGGCCCCGAGCTGCGCCGCCTACACCGCCTTCAGCGCGCGGACACCCGCCGAGCCTGGAGCGCCCTCCAGCGAACCGCCCGTGGAGAGCAGCTGGCCTGGGTCACTCCGGTTAAATGGATACCCCAGTCGAGCCTTCTGGAGTCTTTGGTCATCCAGAACTTGGAGGCGCATGCGAGGGAATCGCAGTAACTTCCGTCGAGCCGGGCGCGGCAGATCTTGTCACGCGGGGGGAAGTTTATCTACTTTGCCAGGAGCAACCGCATGATCGCTCAAGGCGCCACTTGCGGTCCGTGGTGGGCCAGGCCTATACTTTTCCCGCCGTGGCGAGAGCGACTTTTGCGGATGCGCGGGAAATAACCGCCACAATAGTCACGGCTTATCCCTCATCAGGCGGGCTCCTGCCGTGTTTGGCCAAGCAGGCAATGATGGTCCGGATCTCCGCTGGCCAAGAGGCGCGCCCATGCTTGCCTGCTGTCGCTCGCGCTTACCCCCTGATCCTCGGTGGGTTCCCTTGCGGCAGGAGGCTTTGCCCCTTGTCGGCCGTACCAGTTCTGAGGCGCCCGAGAGGCGAGGACGGGGCGGTCTTTCCAGGTCCCCCGCGGCCGCGGGCCTCTCGCCGTTTGCTCTGCAAACGGCTGCCGGCCTAGGGCAAGAGAAATGGCGCTCCGTGCCCTTGTAGAATCCCTTCTGCGGCGCCTTCCATGTGACGGTGTCCTGTTCCTGATCCCATTCAATCATCGTCTGGGAGAAAGGGGCGCGCAGGATATACTGGCTCAGAGATCTGCGCGCATCCTCGTCATAGATACGAGTTGCACCGTCGATTGAAAATCCAGAGTGACGCCAGGAAAGCAGAGTACGTGCGAACTGGGGATTCAGCAGGCCTTGAAAGCATAGCTCCCTGGAGCGGCCGGCCCGCCGCCTAGCTGAAATAGGAGGACAGGATGTCGAAGATGAGCCTGCCGATGTCGGAGAACAGGGTTCGGTCGTTCCTGAGGAAGGGGCGTAGAAGTTCGGCGGCTACCAAGCGGTTGCGAGGGTCCACTTCGTTGTACTGCTCCCATGCCCGGCGTTGTTCGTATTCGGCTTCTTCAAGTTGCCTTCGCATGGCGGCTCCGACGCGCCGACCCGGTAGGGCCTTCGGAACCATGCTGGTGGTTGAGGTCAGGAGCTGCGATGAACCTTTTTCGTGATCGGCGGTGGGATCGAGGGACCCGCCAATGCAGCCTCGGATTCGAGCCTGCAGGACGCGTCGAGCGCGAACCCGAACTCTTCGAGAAGCTTGCCCGCCTCCTGGCGCATGTCCGCCACCACGACAAGGCAACCGGGCGCCAGCGTGCCCATGAGGAACGGCCGCAGCCGCGCACTGCGCCGGAGCGCGTCGAACACCTTCGGATCGCCGATTTGGAGTAAAACGACGTCCCCTAAAAAGACCTTCCCGCGTCCGCCCGACCAGTTCCTGATTGCGGACGCCAGGACCGGCGGCACCGGATGACTCAGGTGGGCTCCCAGCCAGGCAAGCACCTGGTCCGCGGGAATACCCAGTTCCCGTGCCGCGCGAATCGACTCGGGGGTAATCCGCCAGCCGGAGCCGGAGGGGCGGGCAAAGCGACGCAGTCTAGCCTTGCCGATGAGCGACAAAGACCCGCTCGGGAAAACGACCCCGTTCTCGTCGACTCTCCAGTTGCGCGCCGGCGTTTCCGACTCCGGCGTGATGCCCAGCTCCTTGGCCCCCTTGACCGCTGCCCGGGGCGGGGCGACGACGAATCGCGTCCCTACGGCGCGTCCTCCAACGGCTTCGTGGTTTTGTGGCAGATCCGCTGCGAGGGCCACCGAGCCGCGGATCACAAGCGCATCCCGCTTGCGGGACCATTCGGCAAGGGATTGCGACACGTTGGCCGGTACCCCATTACGGCTCCGTGTTGCGAGGAAGGATTCGATCTCGGCCGGAGTCATCCCTGCTTCCAACGCTGCGTAGACGGACCCGCGCGTAAGCTTGAAGCTCTGCACGATCCCCGTAGCGGATTCCCGCAAGGCGATCCGCCCGAGCGTCGTCACGGCCGACCCATCCGCGGCGTCGAGGTACAGCAGGATCTCGTAGCTCGGCTGCAGGGTAAGGCATTTCCCGCTATCCACCGTTTTCTCGATCCGGATCTCGGGAGCGCCGAAGACCGCTTTGCCGACCTCAGTCAGCCGGAAGGACCAGCGCTCGGAGCGTGATCCTCCATTTCGTCCCCGCTCAACGACGCCCAGATGGACGAAAGTGGACAGCAGCGCATTGGCAGTCCAGACACCTGCATCGTCCATCCAGAAAGCGCGCGAACGCTTGAAACCGGCCGGCAGCTTGTCCTTTCCGGCAGCGGCGGTGAAGCAGGGCTGCCACGCGTAGCGGTGCCAGTAGAACGACCGGCCGTCCTCCCCAGCGGCCGCGTAGAGGTCGAGAAGGAAAGTCTCCAGATCAAGCCAATCGATACGGCTGTGGGCGATGCGGGTGAGTGCCCAGACGAGCAGCTCTCGGGCCTTGCGCATCGAGTCCGGATCGATGCGCGTGGATTCCTCGCGGTTGTCCCGGTCCGGTACGCCCCCGACCCCATCCTGCCAGATGCGCAAGGTCATCCAGGCACGGATCCACTCCGACGCCTGGGCCTCGGGGGACAGATGAAACAGGCGGTCGGCACGCTCGGGTTCAAGCCACCCATCGGCTTCATCGGACTCGACCACTCCAAGGGCGCAGAGAAGGGAGTAGTGGAGTACGACCCTGTCCGGCGGTTCCAACGGGTCGTTGGCCTGGGATGGGAGAAGTCTCTCGAGCCGTTTCCGTCCTGCCGCCGGCAGCGCCCTGCCCAGGTTGACCTTCCAGCCTCCCTGGGCCTGAAGCGCACTCGTCGTCTGCTCCAGGTCGACCAGCATCTGTGCCGGCGCCCGGAAACTCGTGGATTCGGGGGCCTTCCCGACCGGCGCCGATGCTTTCCACTCGAGCGAAGCGGCCGGTTCGACTATGGCAGCCACGCGGCTGGACAAAGAGACGCTCGGGTATTCGCGCGGGAATCCGTACGAATAGGATTGATAGCCACCCACAAGAACGAGGTGCTCGCACAGATCTTCTACCGGGTCTACCTCCCGATGGGAGTAGTCGGGTTTTTCGCGGTTCGGCTCCTTCACGATCCCCCTGGCCAGAAGCTCGCGCCGAAGGAGCACCCCGGAGATGGAACCGCCGAACCGTCGGACGACGGCAAGCACCGCGCGTTCCTCGGGTCGAAGTGCGGACACGACAGCGGCAGCCCGCTCCGGGTCGCGCAACGCGCGGGTGAGGCTCTCGATGCACTCGGCCTTGCGAAGCGAATTGGCTTCCTTGCCGACCCAGAAGCGCGCAGCCCTCTTCGCGCCATCGGAGCTGAGATGCTCAAGGTTGGGCTCGGTCCGCTCATGCTTGGCGGCCAAGACGAAAGGAAGGACGGGCCCCGTCACGGCTCCATCCCCTTCACGGTCCCGGGCGTATGCCCTGCCGCGCGCAGAGCCTTGATGAAGTTCTCTTCGGCGCCCGGGTCGACGAGTGCCACGGTGTCCGAGAGCCGCGCGAGGAGGTACCGGCCGATTCGCGGGTCGCGGCTGATCTCAAGCAGCTGCGCGGGGTCTTGGACCTCCAAGAGGGCGGCGTCCGTGAGCACTGCCGGCCCTTCGGGCTCGAGGAGCGGCAGGAACGGGTCGATCGGGTGCTTGGCAACTGTCATGACATCAGGCTCCCGGGGCGATTTCGATGCGATAGGAGTAGCCCTGTTCGGTGAGGAATAGCTGCCTGTGGTGTGCGAACTCCTCCTCCCGGGTGTCGCGCGATACCAGAGAGAAGAAATGGGCCGTACGGCCGTCCGACTTCGGGCGAAGGATGCGTCCGAGCCGCTGCGCCTCTTCCTGACGCGACCCGAACATTCCCGACACCTGGATGAGCACGTCGGCGTCCGGGAGGTCGATGGCGAAGTTCCCCACTTTGGACAGGACCAGATGGCGAACCTCGCCGCGGCGGAATCGGTCGTAGAGCTGCTCACGTTCGATCTGTGGCGTCTTACCGGTCACAAGCGGGGCCGAGAGTTCACGCGCGAGCCCTTCGAGTTGCGTGATGTACTCGCCGATGATGAGCACGCGGCCTTCTCGGCAACGTCCGAGGATGGTCCGGACGTGGGCTGACTTCTCAGGGTTTTCTGAGGCGACACGAAACTGCGCGCGCCGCTCGGCGAGGGCGTACTCCATCCGCCGCTCTTCGGACATCGGGACGCGCACCTCGGTGCAGACCGCGGTGGCGATCCAGGCGCGCTGCTCAAGTTCCCGCCACGGAACGTCGTAGCGCTTGGGGCCGATGAGCGCGAACACGTCTCCCTCGCGGCCGTCCTCCCGCACCAGAGTCGCCGTCAGCCCCAGCCGGCGTCGCCCCTGGAGCTCAGCCGTGACACGGAAGACCGGCGCGGGGAGGAGGTGGACTTCGTCGTAGATGATGAGCCCCCAGGACCGGGCCTGGAACAGCGACAGGTGGGGAAAGCCGCCGTCTCGATCGGGACGCCAGGTGAGTACCTGGTAGGTCGAGAGGGTCACCGGCCCGGTTGCCTTCGACTCTCCCGTGTACTCGGCGATCGCGTCCGCGCGGAGCGTCGTCTTGTCGAGCAGCTCCCGGCGCCACTGCTTCACCGCGGTGAGGCTGGTGGTGAGCACGAGCGTCGTCTGCTCCACGGCCGCCATCGCCACCATGCCGACGATGGTCTTCCCCGCGCCGCACGGCAATACGATGACGCCGCTGCCGCCCCGCTCCGACCCGGCAAGATGGAAAGCCTCGGCCGCCTCGAGTTGGTAGTCGCGCACGTCGAACGACGCGCCTGAGAGACACCGGTCGCGAAGGGCTATCCGCATCCGTTCGCCCGTCACGTATCCGGCCAGGTCCTCGGCCGGATACCCGGCGGCGACGAGCGCCTGCTTGAGTACGCCGCGCATCGCGGGATGCACGCGGAAGCGGGTCGCGTCAATCCGGTCGGCAAGGACGGGACCCGCGGCCTTGTCCCGGGCGAGCCGCTCCGCGGTAGGCCGGTCGAGGCAGGTGCAGACCAACGCGTCGCCATCCTTGGTAAGCACCACGCGTCCGTAGCGCGCGGCAAGCTCGCCAACCTCGGTCACGACGTTGTCCGGAATGGGGTATTTCGCGTGCTCGCGCAGGGCGGCGATCATGGCGGCGCCGGAGAGGCCCGCGGATCGCGCATTCCAGATGGAGAGCGGCGTCAGCCGGTAGGTGTGCACATGCTCGGGGCTCTTGATCAGCTCGGCAAAGGGGGCGAGTGCCTCCCGCGCCGCTTCGGCGCGGGAGGAGTGGACCTCCAGGAAGACCGTATTGTCGCTCTGGACGATGAGCGCGTTCTCGGCGGCGACAGCCATGCGCTATGCCTCGGCCGCCATGCGTTTCGCGGCGGTTTCCCGATACCTGTCCATCTGCTTCTTTGGAATATGCATGCGACCGGCCCTTTCCTACCGCATGATAGAAGCGGGCAACCATCTCGTCAAGGCGGGGTGTTTTCCGCGAGCGCAGATTGCCGTTCGCGGCGCACCCGTACGTTCAAGATGATCCACAAGACTCGCATACAGGGCGGCGGTCAACACGGGAGAACGCTCAGGGCCTCGCGATGCTCCCGGTGTTGGGATCGGGGTACTCGGTGGGCCGCAAGCCCAAGGAAACGAAACCGGCGTGAAAGGTATTCCGCTAGACAGCCCGCCCGACAAGGAATGGGCCGTTCCCAGCATGTTCCACGCGTAGTCGGCTATGAAGCACGGTCAGGTCCAGGATCACCGCGTCGTAGCGCTCCCCGTCCTCCATGGCCTTACGGTAGAACTCGATCGCTTCCGCGCCTTCAGCCGCGGCCGTCACCTCATAGCCGAGTCTCCGTAGCATCCGGCAGACCCTTTTTCGGATCTTCCCGTTGTCATCCTTCACGAGGATCCTGCCGGACCGCTACCGCCGGCGAGACCGGGTGGGGCGTGGACCATCCTGCCCGTTCGATCACCCTGGACCCCAGGCACACGCGATCTGTCCACCCAGCCCACGGTGAGCAACCACCATCCGTGAAGCACCCCGCACCACCTATGCCCCGCGGACAACCGATACCTGTAAGTTATAGGAGGAGGGCGACAAGGCGCTTGATTGTACCTGGCCCTCGGCAATGATTCCCACCGAGTGCGCGATCCGTTCCCTTCTAGCTTTGAAACTCATCTGCAAGGAACGCAAAAGTCACGTCATGGATATGGTCTTCGATCAGGGGATCGCACTGTTCGCCGGGTTAAACGTGGTTCCCAAACGCTCCTGCCTTGCCGCCTACAGCTCACGTGTGGACCATCAGGGCTGTCTGAGACTCATTATCATGATCAGCTCCGTCAGGTTACAGTCACCGATTTGGGCCATGAAGAGCCGACGGTCATTCTGACCAACAACTTCAAGATCGAATGCCCCTCCCTTGTGACCCGCTATGCGCAAAGAATGATCATCGAGAACGGCATTTCGGAAGCCATCCAGTTCTTTCACATAGATTCCCTGTCTTCCATGGTCGGGATGAAGGTGGATTTCGATCTTCAGATCATCCTCATAGCAAGCTCGTTATACCGGCTCATGGCCAAGAGCATCGACCGAGAGTACGAGAAGGTGACGGCGAAAAAGCTGTTTAGAAACCTCTTGGATGTCTCAGCCAGTGTTTCTATCGATGAGAGCCAAGTAAGGATCGCACCGGGCCGCAGATCTCACCCGAGATGTACAGGCGCATCTTCAAGCCCCGTCACAGCCTGCTGTGAAAGACGGCCAAGAGCCTTACCGCTCGGCGGTGCGCCGTATTCCGCGGTCAGGCGAACAGGATGTCCCCCACCTCAATGGCATTGTCGACCACGACGTCAGCATTCATCGGGTAGCGCTTCGAGGTCCTGAAGACGATGAGGCTGGCGAGGACGTTCTCTTTCCCGTAGACCGTTCGAAAAGCACCGAGCGCTTTCGCGTCTCTCTCGATCACGAAATCGACTTCTTTCCCGTCATGCGTCCGCCAGAACCAGAGCGGCGGGCTGCTGGCTCCTCGGTTGGCAGCAAAGGCACGCAGGATCTGGTTGAGCACATACGTCTCCCACAACGCTCCCACAAGTGGGGATCGGGAAGCCTCTTCCCCATATTCCGGTGGTATGGTTCGAGGAGAAAAACAAGACCGGAAGTCTGGAGAATCGACAGCCAGGCCTTTGCCGTGTTGGGAGCGATGCCGACATCCCGGGCAAGGTCCGACAGGGAGAGAACCTGTCCTGTGCGGAGCGCGACTGCCCTGAGGAACCTTCCGTAGTCCCGCAGGCTGCTCACGTTGAGGACATTCCGCACATCTCTTTCGAGATACGTCGCCACGTATGAGGGAGACCACTCTCGCGCATCTTTTACGGCGCCGGTAGACCGGCCGGCAAGGCTTTCGGAAACGCCCTGCATGAGCGGGAAGCTCTGAGATCCGGTCAGGAAGAACCGGCCCTTCTTCGTGGAGGCGTCCGCGGCGATCTTGATGTGGCGCAGGAGCTTCGGAGCATACTGGATCTCATCGATGATGACTGGTGGAGCATGCTGAGAGAGGAACTCATCCGGGGAAAACACCGCCCGAGAGGCTCCCGCGGGATCGTCCAGGGAGACGTATCTCATTGCCGGAAATGCATGCCGCAGCAGGCTTGTCTTTCCCGACTGCCGAGGGGCGGTGACGCTGAAATTTTGCAATCGAATTGCAAAATTGTCAAATATGAATCAGCACGGACACCTGCGTCGGCGACCTACTGTGCGGTGGGGTGTGAGAAGGCCGCTTTCACCGCCTCCTGGATCAGTGAGACAGCGGTGAAGCCGGGCGCGCCCGGGCCCGGCCCGGCGCCCTTTTCCCCGCGCGGGTCGATGTCCTCCCGGGGCCCGATCACCCTGTCGAAGCCCAGCTCGCGCGCGGCGCGCACCCGCTTGTCCATTCCCGTCACGGGCCGCACCTCGCCTGTGAGACTCACCTCCCCGACCACGGCGAGCCGAGAGGGCAAGGGAGTCCCCACTCGCGCCGAATACAGCGCAAGGCCGATGGGCAGCTCGACGCCGACCTCGGCGATCCGGATCCCGCCGGCCACGTTCACGTAGATGTCGTGCTCCGCGAGGTGCAGGCCGAGGTGCTTCTCCAGCACCG
>Ga0315288_10002555_pt1 | contig 23518 bp, 29 predicted proteins | sample YL17G11_20_MG_FD_203454 | JGI IMG/M metagenome (GOLD analysis project Ga0315288, IMG submission 203454) | Sediment microbial communities from Yellowstone Lake, YNP, Wyoming, USA - YL17G11_20 | ecosystem: Environmental > Aquatic > Freshwater > Lake > Sediment | place: USA: Wyoming | collected... | reverse complement strand
TCATCCCCAGGACGATCGTTGCCTTTTCTTCGTTGGACCAGATCTTGCGGTTCATGCCACTTGACTTCCTTTCCAGTGGCCTGACTATAGCTTATCCAGCCCTCCAGTTAAAACGGGGTGCATTCCATTCTATTAGCCATTATACTTGCCGCGCTCAGAGCCGGTCAAAGAAACACGAGTTTACTGAGTTCATTGAGTCTGTTGAGTTGATTGAGTTTGTTAAGTGCTTTTGATAACTACTCTATAACTCCATAAACCCAACAAACACTATCACCATACCCTGTTCATTGACAACCTGGTGAAAGAGGGCAAACTGAAGGTAGCACCGGCCACTGACCTGGGCAACGTGGTCTTCCACGATTTCTGCTACCTGGGCCGTCATAATGACATTTACGAACCGCCGCTCAGGACTTCCGCTCGCCCCGTACCCCGATGGTGATGTCGCGGAGCGGGATATTCTTGCCGCTTGCCTGAATCGCTTCCTTTGCCATGTGTACCAGCCCGAAACAACAGGGCACTTCCATATGCAATACGGTCAGGCTCTTCGGCGCGGCGGCTTTCAGGATGTCCGTCAGCTTGGCCAGGTGCGCGTCGAAGTTGTCCAGCTTGGGGCAGGCGATGATGAGGGCGTGGTCTTTCAGAAAGTCCTGGTGGAAGCCGGCGTAGGCAAAAGGAGCGCAATCGGCAGCCAGCAGGATATCGGCGCCCTTGAGAAAGGGGGCGGAGGGCGGCACCAGCCGGAGCTGGACGGGCCAGTTGGCAAGCGTCGATTTGAGGACGGGGGCGGGCTCAGCCTGAGCGACCTCTTCCCGGTCGAACTCCCGCAGAGCCGAGCTGGGGCAGGCGCAGGGCGCTTCCTGCTCGGCAAGGTGTTTGGCATGGTGAAACTGTTCGACGGCCGCTTCATCGAATTCATCCGCTTCCCGCTCTTCGATGATAATGGCATCCTGAGGGCACTTGCCGAGACAGGCGCCAAGGCCATCGCAGTAAGTCTCGCTGACCAGCCGGGCTTTGCCATTGATAATTTTCAGGGCGCCCTCGACACAGGAGGGAACGCACTCGCCACAGCCATTACATTTTTCCTCATCGATTTTGACGATTTTGCGCATTACTCTGGTTGTCATTTCGCTTTCTCCTCCGGAAACAGGCACGCCCGGTCCTCCTGAAGCGCCTTCCACCGCTCCTCCCCGAGGCACTGTCGCGCCGCGGCGCACCAGTCGATGCAGGAAGGCATGCTCTCGCGATAGATGGGTTTCTTGCACTTCGGGCATTTCACCTTGACCTCATCCGAGAAAATCTCCACCTCGGCGCCGCACTCCGGGCACTTGATGAGGGAAATCCGCAGGTTCCTGGTATCCTGTCCGGGACATTGACTTGGCATTGCCGTCATCTCCCCTCTTCAAACACGTTCAGTTCTATGATAACAGCATTCAGCCTGAGGTAGTATGATTTGGGTCACATAGGTGAAGAGAACCGGTCATTGTGAGCGATGAGACCCTTCGCTCCGCTCAGGGTGGCAGAGACCGAAGTGTCATTGCGCGCGAAGCGAAGCAATCTCAATGGATTTGTTGGGATTGCCATCCTTCCAGTGAAGGACAATGACAGTGGTGGCTGAGACCGCTGCGTAACTTAGACCCGCGGCGGGCCTTCCGCCAGCAGCCTCAGCTTCAGCTCGTCGACAATGGTTATCTTGCCGCGGACGGTGCTGATGATGCCCCGCTCTTTGAGCTGGGTGGTGAGGCGGATGGTGGTCTCCGTGGTCGTCCCCGCCATATCGGCAATCTCCTGTCGCGTGAAGGGCAGGGTTTTGCCCAGCTTTGCCGAGAGCATCAGCAGGATGCGGGCCAGACGCTGCTCCACCCGCTCCCCGGCCAGGTCTTTGAGCCGGTTGGCGGCATCGCGTAGTCGACTGCCCAGCACGTGGATGATGGTCAGGGCCACCTGCGGGTGCCCGGCGAGGAAATGGAGAAAGTCATCCTTTTTGATTGCCAGCACCCTGGTGCCGGTGACGGCCTGGGCGGAGGCGGGGTAGGGTTTGTTCTCAAATACAGCCACCTCGCCGAACATCTCGCCCGGGCCGAAGAAGGCGATGATGAAATCCTTGCCGGTGCTTGAGTGCTTGACCGCCTTGACCCGTCCGGAAGCCACGACGTAGAAGTAGTCGGGCGCATCGCCCTCCCAGAAAATGAACTCGTTCGACTGGTAACCGCGTTCAGTAGCCAGTCGAACGAGCGTCTGTAACTCATTCTCGCTTAGACCGGAGAAGATTAGCGATTGTCTCAGCGCCTCCGCCCCACCCATCGCCGTCTACTTCGCCACGGCCTTCCGGCCGCAGATTTCGTGGCTCCAGTACCATTTCTGCACCGCCTCCACGACTTCCTCAGGGGTATCGCACACCCGGAGCAGGGTCAGGTCTTCTTCCGAAATGTAACCTCGCGCCAGGGAGTAGTTCTTCATCCATTCGAGGAAGCCGCTCCAGTAACCGGAATCAAACAGGATGACCGGGAAAGGCTTGATTTTGCGCGTCTGAATCAGGTTGAGCACTTCGGTCACTTCATCGAGTGTGCCCAGGCCGCCGGGAAGCACGATGAAGGCGGAGGCGTACTTGACCAGCATCACTTTGCGGATGTAGAAATGGTTGAAGCTGATGGTGATATTGGAGTAGGTGTTGGGGGGCTGATATTCCGGTAGCTCGATATTGAGTCCGACTGATTTGACGCCCGCCTCGAGCGCCCCTTTGTTCGCTGCCTCCATCAGCCCCGGTCCGCCGCCGGTGATGACATTGAAGCCGAGCTCGCCGAGCCGTCGGGCAATCTGCACCGCCTGTTTGTATTCCTCCTTGTCCGGCGTGACCCGCGCCGAGCCATAGATGGTGACCGCCGGCTCGATGCCGGCCAACCGGTCAAAGCCTGTCACCATCTCCCCGATGAGGCGAAACAAGCGCCAGGACTCTTCCTTGGCCAGTTCGTTGATTTCGTAGCCATGCGGCATATTAGACCTCCTGTGTGTACCTATCTATTATTAAACGCCGACTTCAAGAAACCGGTAATCTTGCGACTGATTACAGGATACCACAGCCAGATGGTGGTGTGGGTGGCGGGATACCAGGCAATTGGCGGCTGGCGAGTTGCGGTGGTAGGCATACGGATTCATCCCTCAAATTGTAGCTTGAAAAGGGATGATGTTCAACTACAGGCTGGCACTCTCAAGGCTTCGTTCCATAGAACATCAACAATAGAACGTTTATCTTATTGACAAACCGCGGCAATGATGCTAAGTTTGCAAAGGTTCAGCGAATTCAGACGCGGCATATTAGCGCTACGGGAGACTCGGGTGCTTCCACGGGCCGTGGTTGTGTGCTTGACGCATCAAGCATCCCCGCTCCCGAATCGAGAATAATTGATAGTGAAGGGGGGTGAGATATGGGGTAACCTGACGGTAAGCCCGGCAGTCAAATATTTTTATTGGGAGGTTATCGTACAATGAAAGGAAGAAAACTACTCATCCTGGCCAGTATTTGCCTCATTCTTGTTTTGTTCACAATTTCGCTTCTATCCGCCTGTGCCAAACCGGCGCCGGCACCAGCCCCCGCACCGGCACCCGCGCCCGCGGGCAAGACCTACAACTGGCGCATGGCTCAGGCAGTTTCCGACCCGAATAATGTCCGCCCCAGGACTGGTGATAGGTTCATCGCCTCAGTGAAACAGATGTCAAAGGGCCGCATCAACATAACCGGCTACTGGGGCGACCAGCTAGGTGACTGGACGGTCATGAATGAGCTGGTTTCCAAGGGCAGTCTTGAAATCAGCATGGAAGGACGGTTTGCCGGACTGGACAAGAGACTGAACGCTGAATTCGTGAATTCCCTGTTCTTTGACTGGGACAGTGCCGCCAAGGCGTTCAAGGAACCGGGCGGCTGGATGAACAAGGTCATGGAGCCAATCGACACCGCCGTGAACATGAAGTTGCTGGCGGTACTTAATCCGGGCTTTGTCGGTGTCGGCATGAAGAAAGGGAAGGTGCCGAGCATTGCCAGCAAGGATGCCTGGTTCAAGGATGCGGGCAACATCAAGATTCGCTGTGAGCCTTCCAAGCTGATGGAGAAGTACTCCGAAGCCATGGGCTTCAAAGTCCAGGTTATCCCCTATTCCGAGCTCTACACCGCCCTCCAGACCGGCGTGGTGGATGGCTGGATTGGCGGCGCACTATCGGATACGTACATCTGGGCAGATATTCTGAAGCACTTCATCAATACCCGCGACCGCATTGACAACGAGAACTTCATGATTAACCTGCCGCTGTGGAAGACTCTGGACAAGGCGGACCAGGATATACTCAGCGCTGCGGCCATCGAGTCCCAGAACTGGGAGTGGACTCAGGCCCAGAACGAAGAAAAGAGCTGGGAGGACAAATCCAAAGCGGCCGGAATTGAGATAGTCAATCTGCCTAAGGAAATCATGGACGAAATCATCAAACGCGACCGCGAAATTGAATGGACCTATGCCGAGGAACTCGTAGGAAAAGACTTAGTGGACTCGATCCGCAAGGCCGCTGGCATGTAGCGGAGAGTATTCTAGTGGGGGAGGGGTGGCAACACCCCTCCCCCCTCCTGCCTCACCCGGTTGCCCGAGTAATTTCGAAAAGAGGAATGACTTTATGGCAAAATTCTTGGCTAAGTCAGCCAGGTTCATAGGGCGCTTTTACACCTGGTTCATATACATCAGTGTGGCCAGTGTTACGGCAATGACTGCACTCCAGGTTTCACTGCGTTTTATTCCCGGAGTAAAACTTTACGGTACCGCCGAGCTGATTACACTCTCAGCAATATGGATGTACTTTCTAGGCATGGGCTATGTGTCCTACCGGAATAAGCATATTACCGCTGATGTCCTTTCGTGGCTTCTCCCGGAAGATAGCATGGTGGCAAAATATTTGGGCTTGATGGGCTCTTTTCTGGGAATTCTGGTCTGTCTATTTTATGGCTACCTGGCCTGGGAGTTTATGGTAATGGTGGCCGTGATGAAACAGCAAACGACTGACATCGGTTTTCCCCGGATATGGCTGGTGAGCAGCGTCGGCGTGGGTTTCCTGGTGATGGGCTTTTTCGCCATCTATCATTTCGTTAGAGAATTGAGGGCACTGAGGCGCTTTCAGCAGGGGAGGGCACGTTGACTATTTTAGCTCTGGTCGTGCTGGGAATAGTTGTTCTCATGATACTCAGGGTCCCGGTGGCTTTTGCTTTCGGCATCGGCAGCGCGGCGATGATGTTGTTCTACAACCTGGGTACCGACTGGGTGATGATACAGTCCATCAGTCTGGTAACGAGCTTTCCGCTCCTCGCCATTCCGCTGTACATTTTTCTTGGCCAGTTGATGGAAACGAGCGGCCTGGTGACTCGTATCATCGATTTCAGTGATGTGCTCATCGGGCGAGTGAGGGGGGGACTCGGGTATGTCATCGTCCTTGGGAATGGCATCTTCGGCGCCATATCCGGGAGCGCCGGCGCCGCGCTGGTCACCTTCGGCACCATTCTATTTCCCAGGATGAAAGCGCAGGGCTACCACGAAGGCTACAGTGTGGCGCTGATTGCCTCTTCCGCTATGCTCTCTCTTTTCATTCCGCCAAGTATGGATATGATTATGTTCGGCTTTATGGCCAGAATTAACATCGCCGCCTGTTTCCTGGCGACGGTGGGTCCCGGTATCTTACTAATGGTTTTCTATTCCGCCATCAACTTCTTCGTAACACGAAATATGCCTTTGGTTAAGCTGCCCAAACGAACACCCAAAGAGGCTGTGAAGGAGTTTGCCAATCAGGGCCGGCGCGCCTTTTTTGTGGTCATTGTCATCCCGTTCATCATTCTGGGCGGTATCTACGGCGGTGTTTTCACCCCCACCGAGGCGGCGGCGGCTAGCGTTGTCGTTGCCATTTTAGTTGCCGTGCTGGTCCACCGCAGTCTGACGATGAAAGGTCTGGGCAAAGCGATGCTGGAATCCGCCTATCTCACCGGCATGATTATCGCTGTCCTCTTTTTCATCTTTGTTTTTGGCCGCGCCCTGCTCTGGGAAAACATCATTCAGTCGATGATGCTCTTCTTCACCACGGTCTCCAAGAGCATAGAGATTCAGCTCTTGATGCTAAATGTCCTCCTCATCATTATCGGAATGATTATCGATGACAATTCGGCTTGCATATTGGCCGGTATCCTGCTGGTGCCGGTGATGAGACAGCTGGGTGTCAACGAGTATCACCTCGCCGGCATCGTGATGGCGAACCTGGGACTGGGTCTGCTCACGCCACCCGTCGCCCCGCTTCTCTATGCCGCCGCCGCCGTTACCGGAGTACCGCTAAAAGTGTATTTCCGGTACTCGATATACTTTATGCTCTTCGCCAACGTGCCGGTAATCATCCTGACCACTTACATCCCTCAGGTAGCTACCTATCTTCCCAACCTGGTCTTTGGGACCGGTCTGGGAACGTGGTAGATGGTGAATGAAAATAGCAAAGTGTAAATAGTAAAATTAACAAAAGGAGGTAACCAAAATAGCCACCAAAATCAAGGCTGTCCAATACGGGTGCGGACCGATTGGGTGCAGCGTCTCCGTTTTGCCGCACAGAGACCTGACTTAGAGTTGGTGGGGGTAGAAGGCCTAACGTGAGAGTCGCATTACTCCGAGCATTATCGTTGAGATTAAGAATAAAATCAACAAGGCTGAACTTGACCCAAAGAGCCTTTTTCTTGACAATGCATAGAGAAAATGTTAGCTTCTATTGGTCAATGTTTTTGGCGAGTCTCTGGACGATAATTGCGGAAGACAGCCTAACGCGAGACCTCAAAAGTGTACTTCTTTTCCCTTGGAAGCCGTGGGTAAAACAAAATTAAAACTAAAGGAGGAGTCTAACAAAAATGGCAGCCAAGAAAATTCGAGTTGTCCAGTACGGATGTGGTCCCATCGGATGCAGGGTAGCAAGTTACGCTCTTGAGCGCCCGAATATAGAGATGGTCGGTGCTATCGGGCGAACGACCAACGTAGGACGCGACCTCGGCGAGGTGGCGGGCCTGGGTCGGAAACTTGGCATCATCATTTCCAACAATGCGGAAGAAGTGTTTGCCAAAACCAAGCCCGATGTGGTCCTTCACACCACTAGTTCTTCCCTGGTGAAGATACAACCTGAGATAAATCAGATCGTGAATGCGGGGATAAACGTGGTCTCCACCACCGAGGAGCTCTCCTATTCGTGGAAAACGCAGCCCAAGATATCCCGCGAGATCGATGAGCTAGCCAAGAAGAAGAAGGTCACTGTGCTGGCTACCGGTGTAAACCCTGGATTTGTCATGGATACCTGGCCTCTAAATCTGACTGCCGTCTGCAAGGACGTCAAGAAGGTCAGAGTGGTCCGTTATCAGGATGCCACCACGCGAAGAGGACCATTCCAGAAGAAAATTGGCGCCGGGCTCACGCTTGAGGAGTTCCAGAAGAAAGTCGATGAAAGGACTCTGCGCCACGTAGGCCTGACTGAGTCAATCGGTATGATTGCCGCTGGCCTGGGCTGGGAGCTGGACGATATTAAAGAGACTCTTGAGCCAATTGTAGCTCAGAAGGAAGCTAAAAGCCAGTTTGTAACGGTGAAGCCGGGACAGGCAATGGGCGTCAGACAGGTAGGTGTAGGGCTCAAGAACGGCGAGGAAATTATACGTCTGGACTTCGAGGCGGCAGTAGGCCGCGGCGAAACCTACGATGCTGTTTACATTACGGGAACACCCAACCTCGAGATGGTAGCGAATGGCGGAATTCATGGCGATATCGCCACCGCCGCGATAGCGGTCAATGCTATCCGCCGCGTGTTTGATGCTCCTCCAGGACTTCTAACGATGAAGGATATTCCTCTCGTTACCTGTTTCATTGGGCCCGTGGGTTAATAGCGAAGATTGAAGGGTGAGGAGTTGGGCAACAAGTTGTAAAATCATATCTAGGAGGAGTTAAATGAAACAAACGTTGACCAAGGAAACCGTAGTTGAAAAGTGGGAGAAATCCCACCCCACGTCTAAGAAACTGCATGAGAAAGCTATGGCGTTTTTCACTGGTGGCGGCGCCACTCACTCGGCGCGTATACTTGACCCCTTCCGGCCATACGCCGTGAAAGCCAGCGGCTCGCGTAAATGGGATATCGATGGCAATGAGTACATCGATTACGTGATGGGCCACGGCGCCCTTATTCTGGGGCACAGCCACCCGGCTATTGTCAAAGCGGTCCAGGAACAGGCGGCCAAGGGCCTTCATTTCGGCGAAAACACCGAGGCTGAAATTGAATGGGGCGCTTTGATAAAGGCAATTATGCCGGTGGCGGAGAGGGTTGAGTTCTGCGCCTGCGGGCAGGAAGCCAACCAGATGGCGGTCATCCTCGCCCGGGCTTACACCGGCCGGACGAAGATACTCCGCTTCGAGAACAACTACCACGGCTGGGGCGGTGAAGTGGCGCCCTATGACGCCGTCGGTATCTATCAACCGGCAGTCACCCTTCTCCCGATGCACGATATGAACAAGGTGGAGAAGGCCCTATCGACCAAGGAATATGCCCTTTGCATGATTGAAGGCGGTGGCGCGACAATGGCCGGCGCTACCCCGTGGGACTACCAGTTCGTCAAGAACCTGGCGGCGCTCTGTAAGAAATACGGCACCCTGTTCCTGATTGACGAGGTCGTCACTGGCTTCCGCGAGTCGCGCGGCGGCTGGCAGGAAGTCGTCGGTGTCAAGCCGGACATGTCCTCCCTCGGTAAGTGCGTTAGCGGCGGCATACCCTCCGGGGTAATCGTTGGCCGTGCCGATATTATGGACGGCTTCAATCCCAAGCGGCCCCTGGAGAGACGCGTCGTTCATCACGGCACCTGGAACGCTAACCCGTTGCAGAGCGTTGCCGGGGTGGCCGCCTGCAAGCTCTATCTCGATGGCGCACCGCAAAAGAGGGCCTTCGAGGCCGCCGGCTACCTCCGCGACAAGGGTAATGCCGTCCTGAAGAAACTCGGTATCAGCGCCCGGCTCTACGGCCGGACGATTGTCCACCTCTACTTCGGTCCCATCGACTCCGAGCCGAAGGAAATCTACCTGCCGCCGACCAGAGACATCAAGAACATACTCAATCCAGCGCAGGGTCCGATGAAGGCGAGATTGTGCCTGCACATGCTCCAGCGTGGCGTGGCGACGATGGGGGCGCGCTTCTTTGTCATGAGCGGCGCTCACACCAACAAGGACATCGATGAGACCGTGGACGCTCTGGAAGACTCGCTGAAAGAGATGCTGGCAGAGGGCAGCCTCAAACAGTAGCTCCCGTCCTGGGTAACAAAAAAGGGGGGTGGGGTGATTGCCCCGTCCCCCTTTTTTTTGCCGGCCGGTTTCCCTGACCGGCTGGTGCTACCTTTGGAATGAGGTCGGCAAGTATTCGGAGATGAGACCCTTCGCTCCGCTCAGGGTGACAAAGTCCCTGAATGCCGTTCTGGGCGAAGCGAAGAATCCAGGTATTCTATGGGCTCTCGTAACTAAGCATTATTAGCTTTTCTGGTACGATTTGAAAGTCTCGTTTGCCTGCTCACAGGCTTGCAGCAGTATCGCCGCGTCAACGAGATAGGTGGCATACTGGTAGCCGCAGTCGACGAGCAGTTTCAGCATGCTCGCGTCCCGGGCAAAACACCCGGCTACCTTCCCCGCCGCCCGGATTTTCTGAGCACATTTGCGGATAGAGTCGACCACTACCGGGTCGTCTACCTTTCCCGGTTTCCCTACGGACTGTGAGAGGTCATAAGGTCCCACGAATACCACATCGACGCCGTCAACCGTCAGGATTTCGTCCAGGTTATTGACCCCGTCCATCCCCTCGACGTTAAGGATAACCATCGTATTCTTGTTCGCCTCGGCGGTATGCGTCACGGACTTTTTCAACGAATAGGAGCCGGCGCGGGTGAAGGGAGAAAGACCTCGCTCGCCCAGGGGCGCGTACTTGGCATAGCGCACCGCCTGTTGAGCCTGCTCCCTGGTGCTGATTTGGGGCACCTGGACGCCGTGCGCGCCGATGTCCAGCGCCCGCAGGATTAGCGCCGGGTGGTTTTCGGCAACACGGATAATCGGGCTCATCTTTTCCGCTTCCGCCGCCCGAATCATATCCTCGGCGGTCTCCATGTTGATTGGCCCGTGCTCTGAGTCAATGACCACGAAGTCGATGCCGGCGCAGCCAATGACGTTGATAACCGAACCCGAGGGAATTTCGCAGAAGATGCCCAGGGCGAATTTCCCGGCCGCCAGCTTTTGTTTGAGAAAGTTCTCTTTTCGCATTGCTTTTCCTCGCCGCTATTTTTTGTTTGCCAGCTTGTAGGCGACATCGATAATCAGGTCTTCCTGGCCGCCGACCGTCCTCATTTTGCCCAGCTCCATCAATATGTCGAGCGGGGCTACCTTAAACCTCTCGGCCGCTCGATAGGTATGCAGGAGGAAGCTCGAATATACCCCGGAATAACCGAGGGCTAACGCCGCCTTATCGATAATCTGGGGTCGGGTCATGCGGGGAGTGACTACCTCCTCAGCAACGGTCATTATCTTGTACAGGTCGATGCCGGTCTCGTAGCCGGCCCGGTCCAGCGCCGCCACCAGGACTTCCTCCTGGGCATTGCCGGCGCCGCCGCCAAGTCCGCACACACAAGCATCGACGATAGTTGCCCCTTCGTCCACGGCAGCCAGGGTGTTGCCGATGCCTAACCCCAGGTTATTGTGCGCGTGAAAACCGACTTGAATCTTCAGTCCATTCTTCAGGGCGCTCACTCTGGCACGGACCGCATCAGGAACCATCGCACCAGCTGAGTCCATAAGATAGACCGCATCCGCCCCGTAGCTTTCATAGAGCTTCGCCTGCTCCAGTAGCTTGGCCGGCGGCTCCATATGGCTCATCATGAGAAGACCAAAGACCTCAAGCCCCATATCTTTAGACATCTTAATGTGCTGTTCGGAGATATCGGCTTCGGTGCAGTGAGTTGCTATCCTGACGATTTGGGCGCCGCATTCCACGGCTTTTTGCAGGTTCTCCCTGGTTCCGATGCCGGGGAGAAGGAGCACCGCTACTTTAGCCTTCTTCGCCGCCTTCTTGACCGCGGTAATCTTCTCTTCATCGGAACAGCGCGCAAAGCCGTACTGGAAGGAGTGACCGGCGAGACCATCCCCGTGGGAAATCTCGATTGCCGGAACTCCGGCATCATCCAGCGCCGAAGCAATGGCGGTGACATCCTCAACGGTGAACTGGTGTCTGACGGCGTGGCTGCCGTCTCTCATAGTATTATCGACAATTCGGACGAACTTGCGATTCGATTTCATTGGTTTATGCCTCCTTCCCCAGCATTCTCCTGGCAATCAGGTCGCCAACGGCTAGCGCCGCCGAGGTCTCGATGTCCAGATTGCCGGCATACTTGGGCAGGTACTCACCGGCGCCTTCCACCTCGACCATCGTGGTGACCTTCTCATCATCGAAGATGGGCGGAACGCGCAGTCGGTAGCCGGAGACATACTCTTTCACTTTCTCGACCATTTTGTTGACCGCTGCGATTATCTCGTCCTTCTTCTGCTCTTTCACGGCCGTGTAGATGGTGTTTCTCATCAGGATGGGCGGCTCGGCGGGGTTAAGGATGATGATTGCCTTGCCTTTTTCCGCTTTGCCCACTTTTTCCAGGGCGCGCGCCGTAGTCTGGGTAAATTCGTCGATGTTCTGGCGGGTGCCGGGTCCGGCGCTCTTGCTGGAAATGGTCGCCACGATTTCGGCGTAAGACACTTTGGTGACCGACCCGATTGCTGCGACGATAGGCACTGTTGCCTGCGCGCCGCAGGTCATCAGGTTGATGTTGGGCGCGTCCACGTGCGCGGCGATGTCCACCACCGGGCAGACATAAGGTCCGATGGCGGCGGGCGTCAGGTCGATTGCCCTGATGCCGGCTTCCTTGAGCAATTTGGCGTTCTTGAAATGGGCGGAGGCAGTGGTGGCATCGAAGGCAATCTTGATGCTCTTGTCTTCGAGCAGGGCGTCGATACCATCGCTGGAATTCTGTACTCCAAGCTTATCGGCTATTTTCAGTCCATCTGAGGTGGCGTAGATGCCGACAATCATCTTCAGGTTCATATACCTGGAATACTTCAGGATTTTGTACATCAGGTCGGTGCCGATGTTTCCCGGTCCGATGATACCCACGTTTATCCTTTTTTCGGGCATATCTGTTGCGCTCCTTCTTTTACTGAGAGTAGTGTTTGGGGCGACTTAACGACTCCGGTTGCGCCGTCAGACTAGTCGAGTTTAGCAACTCCGCAGAGGTAAGTCAAATAGACAATTTGCGCTTTCTCAAGGGGGGAACTCTACTTGTCATTGCGAGCGCAGCGAAGCAATCCGCCCGAGGCGAATGGCAGTCTCTTTCCCTTGTCATTGCGAGTCCCGATTTCACCGAAATCCGCACCTTGGGGAACAGTTCCCGAACTTCTGTTTGAGAAGAAAGGGCTGATTCCGAAGATACAACAACTACTTATATATTCAATTTAACCAAGATGGATTTCTATGTCTTGTGGAATTTCCGTTAATACTCAGGATCATTTGCGAGCGATCACAACTGGTTGGTAGTAGCCGGTCTCTTCCGGCATCAACCAGCGAATACCAGTAAAGCCTGCGCGTGGGAGAATCTCCGTCAGTTCCTCGCGGCACAATCCCCTGTATTGCGAGGAATAACGAGAGACTTTCCAATCGCCGTGAGTCTCCCTCAGGATGAATAGATGGAACAGGTGATTACGACCGTCCCCTTGCCAGTCCCAAACTTGGAAAATGATGCGTCTCCCTTCAGCGTCATCGAATACCTGGGGTAGGGTGGACTTTGCCCTCTCTTTCAGAATTTTATCGTAGTCACGGATGCTGGCCAGGAAAAGGCCGTTGTCCCGCAACTTGGAACGGATGCTTCTTGCCGCTACCTCCAAGTCGTCATCGTTCAAGAGGTGGGGCAGGGAATTATCGTACGATATGACCACATCAAAGGAGCCACTCACTCGTTTCTCGAGATCGCGGATATCAGCAACGCCGAAGTTGATCGACACGCCGAACAATTCAGCTTCGCGTCTGGCTCGGTTGATGGCTTGCGTGCTAATGTCCGTTCCTGTGACGGTGTAACCACGCAGTGCGAGCCCGATTGCCTGCGTCCCAATACCGCATGAGCAATCCAGTATTGACACCTGCGCCTCACCGATTTCTTCACGGATTAGCTTGTCCAATACTTCTCCTTGCCATCGAACGGAATGCCTCCAATCGGCAAATATGAGATGGTATTCACCGGCCAATTGGTCGTAGAATCTCTGGGTAGAATCAGGCGTTTCGGCGTTCGGATACATATCAAGAGCTTAGAACAACGTGTCACGCAAGTCAACAGGAGAAAACAATTAGCTAAATTCTGCTAATTTTTGCAAGTGGTTGGTGGAGATAGGGGGATTCGAACCCCCGACCTCTGCGATGCGAACGCAGCGCTCTCCCGATTGAGCTATATCCCCACGTACCACTAAAATTATAGCATAACCGCGGCGGCTAATGCTCGATGCGCTTGACCTGGTAGCGCAGTTTCCCCGCCGGCACGCTGATTTCCACGATGTCCCCCACACCCCGCCCCAGCAGGGCTTTGCCGATGGGCGAGACGCTCGAGATTTTGCCCTGGGTAGGGTCGACCTCTTTGGGGGTGACAATCCGGTACTTCATCTCTTCGCCGGAAGCCAGGTCCTGAAGCACCACGCTATCGCCGATGCCTGCCTTGACGGCTGACTTCGGCGCGTCATCGATGATGCGGGCCACTTTCAGCGTCTCTTCCAGCTCGATGATGCGGCCTTCGAGGTAGCCGAGCTTCTCCCGCGCGGCGTGTAGAGGAGCGTTCTCGCGGAAGTCCTTGTCAGCCGCCGCTTTGCGGATTTCCTCGATAAGGTGGGGGCGCTTGCTCCTCAACTCGGTAAGCTCGGTTTTCATCCCCTCGTGGCCCTCTTTGGTCAGGTGAATGACCTCGGGCGCCGGTCGCCCCGGACTTGCCGGCCCCGGCTTCACCTTCTTGGCTTTCAGGTGGATGGAGAGGTTAGCGAGCGTCCAGCCTTTCTTCCTGGCGCAGATGAGAAAAGCGCGCACCTGCTCCAGCCTCTGGATATAGTCGGCATCGGTCAGGGACAGCCGTTCGGCATAGTTAGCCACTTCCGGCGGGGCGAGCCGGGCGATTGCCCGCTCCGCACCAAACCAGCGGACGAACCGATTGACTTCCGGCTGGCTGGTCTCTCTCTCTTCGGGCTTGAGGGTGGCGAGGTAGAGGGTGGCGGTTTCGCTGAGGCTGAGATTGTTATCGGTCATAGCGAATATTCTAAACTTTCTGACCGCTGCCGGTCAATTGCGGGGCAGACGGAAGACATTCACGGCGCTGGCGACGACCTGGTGCCCAAGCAGTTTCAGAATCGCTTTGCTATGCCAGTCGAAGGAGAGGTCTTTTTCTTTGAGCAGGGCTTCATTGATGCCGTTCCGCTTCACTATGTCGAAAATATTATCGATTTGACGGTCGCTGAGCTTTTCGAAAAGCTTTCTCGCCCAGTAGCCGGTCCTCAGCTCGCGGCCCAGTAGTTGCTGCCACTCCCGCTCGTAACGGGCGAGGCTTCTGGCTGACAGGTCGTTGCTTTGCAGTGCCTTACGCAGAGTCTGGGCGGCGATGTCCGCGCCGAGCAGTCCATAGTAGATGCCGCCCCCCGTGGTGGGCTTGACGTGACCGGCCGCGTCCCCGACCACCAGGAGACGGTCGCCGTAGGTGCGGGGGAGGGGCTTGAGGGGAACCGCACCATGGTTTATCCCGACTTCTGCGGAGGCGATTTTGCCATCGGCGGCGAGTGATGCCAGGAGTCTCTTGAGGTAGAGGGTGGGGTTCTCGCGCGAAAGCAGACCCACTCTGGCTTTGCCCGGTGACGTCGGCACCAGCCAGGCAAAGAACCCCGGCGCCACCTCTCGCCCGAAGTAGACTTCAACCTCGGAGGACTTGCTTTCGACCTCCGCCTGAGCTCCGGCGGTAAAATCGGCGAATTTGCCCAGTCCGTCAGTCAGTCCGGAACCGAATCCTGCGGCAATCACGGCGGCTCTGGCTGCGAAATTCCCCTGCGCCGTTTCGATTGTGACCTTGTCATCAGCGCTTTTGATGCTCTCAACAGGCGTGTTCAGATAGTACTCGGCGCCTTTGCTGCGGGCGCGCTGCGCCATCGTGCGGTTGAAGGCAGCGCGGTCCAGGATGTAAGCCTGAGGCTCCTCGCGGTGGAGTTCGATTCTGTTGCCGGAAGGTGAGAAAAGCGTGGTGCTGTCCGCCTGTCTTAGGATGGTAGTCTCATCAATGACGAATGCCTCAACGCACTCCCGCCCGATGATGCCGGTGCAGGCCGCCTTGCCGCCGATGTCCGGCCGGCGTTCGAGCACGGCGACCCCGAAGCCCAGCCCCGCTAAGTGGTAAGCCACCCGACTGCCCGTGGGGCCGGCGCCGACCACTACCACGTCCCATTTCATTCCTCGTCCTCGGGTGGGGTATCCTCTGGCTTTCTGATGCGTCTCAGGAGGTAATAGAGGGGGAGGGGGACGATGCTGACCGCCAGAATTGTCAGCAGGGAGTTGACGCCGTTGATGCGCACATTGAGGATGACGTTCATGGCGATGATGCTCAGGGTAACGATAGCAATCGAAAGCCCAAAGGATAGAGCGATTCTCTCGAGGTGGTGGAGCTTTCGGAAGAAGACGAACGTCCAGGCGAAGCCGGGCAGAAAGAAGACAATGACAAAGCCGAGCGCGGCCCGCACCGGGGAGAGACTATCGAGTAGACCGACTAGCCAGTTCATTGCTTAAATACTACTGAAACTGGCTGGCGACTGCAAGGGCGAGCACCTTTATTGTCCAGAAAATCCATTTATGCTAGTATAATAGGGTCAATCGGGGTGTAGCGCAGCCTGGTAGCGCACCTGAATGGGGTTCAGGTGGTCGGCGGTTCAAATCCGCCCACCCCGACCATCAATTTAGCCTCGAAATCACCGCTCAGTTTTCATAATGTTGCCCCTAGATTATGTCTTGTAAACACTTTGGTAAACACTTTTGTGAACACCGGTGTTCACAAAACGCTGTCCTCAAGAGAACTTAAAGAAATCAACAGATGCCAGGCTAAACTAGGACTCTCTGCCCGTACGGTTGCTCGGTTACTGGGGATTTCCGTTACCTACCTCTCTTTGCTGAAGCATGGCAAGCGGCCTATTTCTACCATCCTGATGCGACACATACATGACCTCGATCCTCAGGATGTCATAGCTGCCGTAGAGGTTTTGCCAAGAAAATACGCATTAGTATGTATGGAGACAAATTCTAATGCGAACTTGACACCAGTCCGGCAGGTGGTGGAACATTTCCTTGTCGCTAAACAGCTTGAGGGGTGTGCTAAAGATACCATAAGATTCTACCGCGAAAATCTGGTGCGGTTCCTATGGTGGGGTGAGAGGAACGCGCTTCCCGACGAGGTATCCAAAATTGATGTCCAGCGCCTGCGAGACTTTCTCTACTACGTTCAGACGGCTAAGGAGCGGTTTGGTGGTCGTTCGGTCTCGGCCAGGCGGCTGGCATCTCCCAGTACGGTGGACGCCTACTGGCGGACGCTTCAGTCGCTTTTCGCCTGGCTCGTACGGGAAGGAATTGTAGCTCCGGACAAGAACCCGATGGTTCGTATCCCGCGACCCAGGGTGCCCGAGAAAGTGACGCAGGACATTCCTCTCGATTTGATTTCAAAGGTACTCGAGTCCTACGACGATTCATCCTTTTTATCCGTACGAAATCGGGCAATCATCCTCGTGACCTGCGCCACACCCACGCAACACTTATGTTGAGGCAGGGAGTGCATCCGAAGGTCGTAAGCGAACGCCTAGGGCATAGTTCCATAGCAATAACACTGGATACATATTCTCATGTCATGCCAGGGATTCAGGCAGCAGCGGCACGACGATTTGACGAGGGACTACAGAGGACTACAGCAGACTACAGCAGGGCTTTCAGCGGATAAGGTCGGTTAGCAATTGGTTAGCAATTCTTACTCTGGTTTGGTCTTCTTAGGTCAATTCCGTATTTAAAATTGGAGGCGACGGGCGGATTCGAACCGCCGAATAGGGGTTTTGCAGACCCCCGCCTTAACCTCTTGGCAACGTCGCCACTGGAGCGGAAGACGGGATTCGAACCCGCGACCCTCTCCTTGGCAAGGAGATGCTCTACCACTGAGCCACTTCCGCAAATGGTGCCGAAGGGGGGATTTGAACCCCCATATCCTTTCGGACACTAGCCCCTCAAGCTAGCGCGTCTACCGGCTTCCGCCACTTCGGCATGATTATTTCTTGTCTTCTTCTCTCCGGGAGCGCCAGGGGCCGCAGCATCCGCGGCGCCAGAACCTCCGGAAGAGGAAGACCAAGCCAAGTATGATGAGTAGAACGGGCCAGAAATAGCTCCATATTGAGCCGGTGATGACACCCAGTTCCACGAGCAGGGCAATAATGCCGACTGCCAGCAACGCCAGGCCGATAAACATCCGTTCCACCTTTCTTTCTGGCAGGTGTGGAGGGATTCGAACCCCCGACCGGCGGTTTTGGAGACCGCTGCTCTACCGGGCTGAGCTACACACCTATCCCAAGCCAAGTTATTTTATCATAATTCTGGGGAAAAGTTAACTTCTGCGGTGGCGCTGGACGAAGCGGGTCAGTCGCCGCAGCGCTTCTTCGATGTCGGGCAGGGAGTAGGCATAGCAGATGCGGACAAAGCCCTCGCCCTGCGCGCCGAAGAGACTCCCCGGCAGAATCAGTACCTTTTCTTCGAGCAAGACTTTCTCCACGAACTCGTCCGAGGTCAGGCCGGTAACTTTGACCGACGGGAAGGCGTAGAAGGCGCCTTTGGGCTCGTGGCAGGTCAGACCGATGTCATTCAAGCCTTTGACGAACACCTTGCGCCGCCTATCGTATTCGGCGACCATCTGCTGGATATCGTCTTCGCCGGCCTTGAGCGCTTCGATGGCGGCGTACTGCGCTACGCTCGACGGGCTAAGCATGGTGTGCTGGTGAATCTTGGCCATCGCCGCGATGATGTCCGCCGGTCCCGCGGCAAAGCCGAGCCGCCAGCCGGTCATCGCGTAGGCTTTGGAAAAGCCATCGAGCAGGATGGTGCGCTCCTTCATCCCGGGCAGGCTGGCAAAGCAGGTGTGGTCGATGCCGTAAGTCAACCGATTATAAATCTCGTCGGAGATGACCAGGAGGTCGTGTTTTTCCGCCACTTTAGCGATTTCCGCCAGTTCCTCGCGGCTCATCTCGGTGCCGGTGGGATTGGCCGGATAGCCCAGGAGGATGACCTTGGTCTTTGGCGTGAGTTTAGCCTCAACATGGTCGGGCCGCAGTTTGAAGCCGTCATCGCCACTGGTTGGGACGGTAACCGGAATGCCGTGGGCGAGGCTGATGCAAGAGGGATAGCACAGGTAATAGGGGTCGGACAGGATGACCTCATCGCCGGGGTCGACGGTAGCGCGAAAGGCGAGGTCCATCGCCTGGCTGGAGCCGACGGTGATGACAATCTCGGTGTCCGGGTTGTACTTGATGCCGTAGCGGTTTTCCAGGTACCTGGCGACGGCGCTGCGGAGCTCGGGGTAGCCGCTGGTAGGCGTGTAGCCGGTAAAACCCTTCTTCATCGCCTCGATGGCCGCTTCACAGATGTGCCACGGCGTCTTGAAGTCAGGCTCGCCGACGCTTAGCGAAATCAGCCCCTGGTTCGCCAGTGAGTGCGCGATGTTCAGGAAGCGGGCAAACCCGCCTTCCGAAACCGAGTCCACTCTTTGGGCTGTTCGTTTCTTCATTGTTCTAACTACCTCTGACTTCGAAGTTCAGATAAACCGCTCAAATCTATCTTTTTTGGCTTTGCAAATGGGGCAGACTTCCGGAGGGCTGCCCCGGGCGCAGAGATATCCGCAAACCTTACACCTCCAGACGGGCAGAGGTAATGATTTTAAGGCGGCAGGCATACCCTTGGTTTTCGTTTTGACCCTCTCCGCCTCCGGCGGTCTTCGCTCCGGAATAGCGCGGACTTTCGGCTTGCCATCGAGAACGGCTTGAGAGACGTAAAGCGCGCAATAGCAGGCGCCGTAGTCGGTAAGGTCGGGGTCACGGTAGTCGCAGGGGCAGATGATGTCGAGGTCTGCTTCTTTTTTGCCTGAAGCGAGCCGGCAGGGACAGGCTTGATAGCCGTATCGCTTCTCGTTGGTCAGCAAGCCTCGCGCGAGGTCTTTGGTAAAAACTATGTCTGGATTAAGGTGGTAGCCGCCAGCTTCGGCGTCTCGTTTCAGACTCTCGTACAGCCTATCGATTTCCGCCGTGGGTATGTCGGCGGTCACTTCAGCGCCTCTCTGATTTTATCCTCCTGGAAGCCGATGATGCATTTTTGGTTGTTGATGACGAGAGTCGGGAAGTTGCACGCCGGGTTCCATTTCTTGACAACCTCCAGGACTTCCTTCTGCTCCTTATCGGGCAGGAGGTCAAGGTATTCATAGGAGTACTCGACTCCCAGGCTGTCCAGGAGGGCTCTGGTCTTTTTGCACCAGACACAGGTGCTCAACGCGTAAAGCATAACGGAGCCAGCCTTCCTGCCGGGGACCTGCTTGATAGCTATATCGCACCTCCTATTTCTAATATTACTATAAGTATGGGCTAAAGAGTAGCAGGTCAGGAAAGCCTAATAGCAGGGGTTCTGGTACCCCTGGGGCGATTCGAACACCCCACTTCCTCGTCCGAATAGAAATGCGGTCGGAGTTCGGTCTCCGGGATATAACGCGTTGCTTGTCTGTTGCTTGTCTAATGATAGCCTTCAGTGTCCCAACATCGAGTTCCGCATGAGCGGGAATAGTCAAGGTCTGCTTCTGTCCGCCGGCAACCATTCTGCGCAGTTTCACGTGGCCTCCTTTTTGAGAATGTATCTTAAAGCCAAATGCACAGAAAATGTCCACCACTTGTGAGCCAGAAAGCTGCCTCAGCTTAGGAGACAACGGCTGGCTCCAGTTCCAGCGTTACCAGCAAAGAAGGATTGGGCACAAGGTCAAAGTCCGCCGGGTTCTCGCCCTCAAGGTGAAGCGCAACTGCTTGCCGGAGGTTAGCGATGGTTTCGTCCAGGGTTTTCCCTTGCGTCACCACAGCTATCTCCAGACACTCGGCGATATAGAACTTCTCGCCCTTGTGGATGAAGGCCTTAATAGTATGTCTCATCATCCCTCCCTTCCCGCGCCTATTTCGTTTCTGGCACCCCTGGGGCGATTCGAACGCCCGACACGCGGTTTAGGAAACCGCTGCTCTATCCTTCTGAGCTACAGGGGCACGCCAACTATATTCTAGCGTTAAAGCGCCGCTTGTTTCAATTTAGCGTGCGTTTAAGGTATCACCTTCCTCTGCGCCACCGCCATATCATGCTGGCAGAGAAGGATATCAGCCATCCCCTTGATTTTAAGCATGCTGGTATACCCCGCCATCAGGTCGGTATGAGTGCCCGGCGGAATGACTGGAGAATAGGTCCTGATTTTCTCCGGCGGATTGAAGTTCTCTGGCACACAGCAGAAACCGGTGATGACCGCCTTGCCTTTTTCCGTATTGATGGCTACCGCCATGCTTCCCGGAGAATGGCCCGGCGCTGGAATCAGGTCGATGCCCGGCGCCACTTCATACTCTCCCTTGATGACCCGGAAGTTCACGCCTGCGAGGAGTTCCCTCTTATAGCTCAGTCCGGAAATAGGGTGGGGCGCCAGGGCAAACTGGAGCTCATCTTCCTGGACGATGACCCTGGCCCTGGTGCATTTCTGCGTATTGGCGCAGTGGTCCCAGTGCAGGTGCGTCTGAACGACGATATCGATATCCTCCGGCTTCAACCCGAGCGTGCCCAGCGCCTTATCGAAGTTCATCACTTCTTCCGCCGGAAAACCCCGGTAGGAAGTCGCCAACGCGGCATCGGCGCCGGTATCAACCAGGATATGTTCATCCGCGCCCTCGATGTACCAGGCGACCACCGGCGACTTAATTTTCACGCCGTAGTTGTAGCGATAGGTTAGAATGCCCTGGTCAATCTCCATAATGGTCAAGAGGAGCGGGCGGATGCGGTAGGTCTTCATTCCTCCTCCTTCTGAGCTACAGGGGCACGCCACTCATATTCTAACGCCTCTCTACCTCTCATTTCAATGAAGCGTAATCCCCCCATCCACAAACAGCACCTGCCCTGTGACAAAGTCGGCGGCATCAGGTAGTCTTGCTCTCAATCACACAGCCGCAGATTGTAGGCCACAGTTAAAAACCTCCAGCACGCATCGTTTGGTCTATTCTACTACATTGCGTGACTATCTCCAACGGGTTTACGGGACAGGCTCTTTATTACCTTTTGGTGGAGCTGGGGTGATAATAGGCAGAACTTTTGAATTTGCCTTCGCTCTTTCAATCTAGCAGGGCCAGTTGCACATTCCAAGCCAATATGACGCCACGATCTGGACGATTATTTAACGTATCGTAATTGACATGGACTTGGTGGCCGTGGTAATACCATCAGCTACCCGGACAGTGAAGTTAGATGTGCCGGCGGTGGTTGGTGTCCCGGAGATAACCCCGGTGGCAGCATTAAGCGACAGCCCGGCAGGTAGTGAGCCGGCGGATATTGACCAGGTGTAAATGCCGCTGCCGCCAGAGGCAGCTATGGCCTTTAAATAGGCAATACCAACAGTACCATCGGGTATTGAGGCGGTGGTGATGGTTAGTGTGGGATTCATCTTGATTGATAGGAACTGGGTTGCCGTGGTAATACCATCAGCTACCCGAACGGCGAAGTTAGGTGTGCCAGCAGTGTAAGATGTCCCGTAGACAACGCCGGTGTCATCATTGAGCGATAGCCCGGCGGGCAGTGAGCCAGCGGATATTGACCAGGTGTAAATGCCGCTGCCACCAGAGGCAGCTATGGTCTGTGAATAGGCAGTACCAACAGCACCATCGGGTATTGAGGTGGTGGTGATGATTAGTGCGGGATTGATTTTGATTGACAGGGGCTGGGTTGTCGTGGCAATACCATCAGCTGCCTGTACAGTGAAGTTAGATGTGCCAGCCGTGGTTGATGTCCCGGAGATTGTGCCGGCGGTGATTGGTGTCCCGGAGATAACGCTGGTGACAGCAGTCAGAGACAGCCCGTCAGGCAGTGAGCCAGCGGCTATTGACCAGGTGTAAGTGCCGCTGCCACCGGAGGCAGCTAAGGTCTGTGAATAAGCAACACCAACATCACTATTGGGTAATGAGGTGGTGGTGATGATTAGTGCGGGATTGATTTTGATTGACAGGGACTTGGTGGCCGCGGCAATACCATCGGCCACCCGGACAGTGAAGTTAGATGTGCCGATAGTGGTTGGTTTCCCGTAGATAACGCCGGTGTCAGGAGCAAGGAATAGCCCGTCAGGTAGTGAGCCATCGGATATTGACCAGGTGTAAGTGCCGCTGCCACCAGAGGCAGCCAGGGTCTGTGAAAAGGTACTAGTAAAGTCACCATTGAGTAGTGAGGTGGTGATGGTTAGTGCGGGAGTAATCTTGATTGACAGGGGCTTGGTTGCCGTGGTAATACCGTCGGCCACCCGAACGGTGAAGTTAGATGTGTCGACAGTGGTTGGTGTCCCGGAGATAACGCCGGTGTCAGCATTAAGCGATAGCCCGGCAGGCAGTGAGCCAGCGGATATTGACCAGGTATAAATGCCGCGGCCACCAGAGGCAGCCAGGGTCTGTTCATAGGCAACACCAATAGCACCATCGGGTATTGAGGTGGTGGTAATGGTTGGTGTTGGGCTGATCGTCGTAATTGACAGGAGTTGGGTTGCCGTGGTAATACCGTCGGCTACCCGGACAGTGAAGTTAGATGTGCCGGCAGTGGTTGGTGTCCCGGCGATAACGCCGGTGGCATCAGCAAGCGATAGTCCGGCGGGCAGTGAGCCAGCGGATACTGACCAGGTGTAAATGCCGCTGCCACCGGAGGGAGCTAAGGCCCGTGAATAGGCAACACCAACACCGCCATTGGGTAGTGAGGTGGTGGTGATGGTAAGAGGCAAGAGCCCGATATTAATAGTGAGGGGCTGTGTTGCCGTGGTAATACCACCAGCTACCCGGGCGGTGAAGTTAGATGTGCCGGCGGTAGTTGGTGCCCCGGAGATAATGCCGGTGGCAGCATTAAGCGATAGCCCGGCAGGCAGTGAGCCCGCGGATACTGACCAAGTGTAAGTGCCGCTGCCACCGGAGGCAGCTAAGGTCTGTGAGTAGGCAACACCAACATCACCATTGGGTAGTGAGGTGGTGGTGATGGAAAGCGGTGGGGTAGGAGTAGGAGTGGGTGTGGGTGTGGGTGCAGGTGAGGGCGCTGGTTTCGGCGAGGGAGTCGGCTTGGGGGTAGGACTGGGAGT
>Ga0315288_10002552_pt1 | contig 23537 bp, 19 predicted proteins | sample YL17G11_20_MG_FD_203454 | JGI IMG/M metagenome (GOLD analysis project Ga0315288, IMG submission 203454) | Sediment microbial communities from Yellowstone Lake, YNP, Wyoming, USA - YL17G11_20 | ecosystem: Environmental > Aquatic > Freshwater > Lake > Sediment | place: USA: Wyoming | collected... | reverse complement strand
CAAGGAATACCTCTAGTGCGCTAGTCACCAGAACTGCTTGCCCAGTTGAACTTCCTCTGGAGGAATGACAAATCATCGAGAAGCTTGAAACCCTGTCCTTCAGGATAAGGATAAGATTGTGGCTGGTTTCGTCACATGCCCGGACATCGGTCAGTCATGCAACATATCATGATTGACTCAAAGGGGAACTAGAAGAAGTGGTAGCGGGGGGTCGATTTGAACGACCGATCTCAGGGTTATGAGCCCTGCGTGATAGTATGAGCTTGGTTACGGCATTTGCAGCTGTGCCACGAATTCGGAACTTCCCAGCTGTGCGTCCCACCGGGATTTATATAGCAGAAGAACGATTCCAAGGCTGAGGGCCAGCGAATGGAACCAGAAGATATCAAGAAAACCGTGGACGAGGTAATCGAGCTAGTGAAGGACGTACCTGAGCCTTACCGTTTGACGGCTTTCCAAGTGATTCTGCAGCAACGGTTGTCGGGCGTTCAGCCTGTTAGGCCTGGAACAGCAACGGGAGAGAAGGAACAGGAGTCCTGGGACACCGAACTACCCATTGATGTGGAGGCCTTCCTGAACGAGCATAGTCTGAGCATAGGACAACTGAAGAGGCTGTTCGTGGTTCATGAAGGTGGAATTGGGAGGTCCTATGACAGCAAGGTAGACACTTCGAACCGGACGGACGCACAGATTCAGCTAAGCCTGCTCACAGCTCTAGAACACGCCTTGGAGGGTCGTGGCTTTGCATTCTCCTTTGACGAGTTACGGGATAGAACTGACGACCTAGGAATATTCGACACCCGCCGCTTCAAAGAGCGATACTTGAGCCACGAGAATCTGTTCAACGGTTTTGACGACGAATCGAACGTAACGCTATCAACAGACGGAATGGTCGCACTAGCCAACCTCATTGCTGGGATTACGCATGAATAAGGACGAACTGACATCTGTCCTTGACGCGCTCAGAACCTACAGGACCGTCATGTCGAACTTACAGTAGACGCGAAATGCGATACTCTACCGACGCACAAATCACGGAAAGCTATATAGCGGGAGGTCCCTTGCATAGCTGGGGGTTTCACCTTTGGAGAAGGAAGAATTCGACAAGATCGTGAAAGAGGTAGTTGAATTTGTGAAGGATGTGCCGGATGAGTACCGTCATATCACCTACGAGGTCCTCCTAGCGCACCGTTTGCGTTGCTCAATACTAGCTCCGAGCGAGGCGGAAAAAAAGAAAGACGAGCTTCCATCCATTCCTCTTCATGTGAATGTCAAGGGGTTCATGAGGACACACAACATACCTGACGAAGTTCTCGGGAGGATGTTTCTAGTTGAAGGAGAAAGCACCGCTTGGGCGTTCACGATAACAACAGAGGCAAAGGCAACAGCACAGATACAGGTCGCCTGTCTGACGGCTTTGGAGCACGCTCTACATAGCGGGGTGTTCGAGTTCTCTATAGAAGGCGTCAGGCAAAGAGTCAGGAACTTGAACCGCTATGATGGAACGAACTTCATGACGACGTTCAGGCAGAATTCTCAACTCTTCGAGAGCCTTGATGACCCTGAGCACGTGGAATTGACGTCAGAAGGCTTGGCGGAGCTGGCGAGGGTAATGGAGGAGGTCATGCCTTGGAAAAAGACGAACTGATTAAGGCACTTCAAGAACTGAGAAACAGCTTGATGAAGCTCCGAAAGATAGTTGATGCCATCGATGCTGAGAACATATCCAGGCCAGATATCAAGAAGATGGCGGGACAGGCATCAAAGGTATGGTTCGAATCCCTCAAACACGTCTTGCCAAGTTTTGGTGTTGCCAAGGAGATTCTCGGCAAGTACGAAGTACATTTCGATCGTCTTCTCCATGCCTCAATCGATCCCGCTACCAAGACGAGTACCTATGCCAAGACACTCACGACCATCCTAGACCAGTTTGATGATGACATCCTGCTGCCGGTTCACAAGAGCGCAGGGCAAATCGCTGATGTTTCACACCTAGAGAAGATTCTGGAGAATGTCGCCAATGATGATGAACGCAAGTATCTCGAACAGGCAGTTGGATGTGCCCGGTACGAGTTTCTAGGTGCATCCGTGGTCTTGGCTTGGTGTGGAGCAATCGACAGGATTCAGAAGAAGATTGAGCAGATCGGTTTTCCCAAGTTCAATGCAACAGTAGTAATGATGAACAACACAAAAACGGGTCGGTTCGCGAAGTTCAAGAAGAACCTCGTTGTGAATTCACTCAATGAACTCAGAAACGATGTTCCAGACAGTGTCCTTCTCTGGGTTGTTGAAGGGCTTGGCCTGATTGACAAGGCAGAACATGATAGGCTGGATGACTGCTATACGAAGAGATGCAACGCAGCCCATCCCGGAAATGCTCCGATTACTGATGACAACCTTAGGTCTGTCTTCTCTGACCTCAAAGTGATAATCTTTGACAACCCTAAGTTTGCGCTCTAGTTAGTAGTCGTTACCAGCAGCGACCGGTCTGCTTCGACGTCTATCCACGCCTTGTAAAGATGACCAGAGCAAAGAGGACGCCAACTGTTAGCGCAACAACTATGATGATGGTGCCCGAATTGATCTGGATAGATGAATCGGGAATGAATACATGTATGATTATCTGACTTGGGCTGGGGCAATCCAGCTCAGCACCTGATGCTACAGGAATAGAGAACCCAAAAGGGATGGGTAGGACTAGCCTCGGCAGCGTGAAGCCTGCCGTTTCCAGTTCAAAGAACACGGAGTTAATGACAATCGAGTATCTGTCAAGTTTCAGTCGTGTCTGTGACAACGAGAGTAGGATGTCTTCCTCTGCAGACTCTGCGACTGAGAATTCGCGAACAATGGTTTCGTTCTCATCGTCCCATAGGAGGGTTTCGCGGATGTTGGACAGGAGCGAACTGCTCTCCACCAGCAAATCAGATAATAGAGAACCGGCCACTTCTACTGATGCAGTCACACCAAAGTAGACACTCACTTTGACACTTGTCAGAATCAAAGGAATAGTAACGGTGCCAATCTTGACCTTTGCTTCAAGTGGCTTAATAACCACAGAGCTGCCGATGGGTGTAGTCATTTCAGCAGCAAGATCCAGTTCCTCGTCTACGTCGATGACCCCAATAGTGGCTAGCCCTCCCAAGAAATAGAATCTGACTTTGAGTCCGGCATGAACCTCCAGTCCGACTCGTCCTCCTGGAAGCCCCTCGGCATTGAACAACAGCTCAGAATCACTTCCTTGGTTCACCCATTCAGGATAGACAATTCTGAGTTCTGCCGGCAGGTCCACACCGACGAAGAACCCTGCGGTTATTTCGCCCTTCACGCCCACGATGCCAAAGATATCGACTTGCCCGGATGACTCGAAGTCTGCACTGACGTGATCTCCAGCACTGAACGGATGGACAAGAGTTATTGTACCGCTCAGGGACTGGGCAGTCACGGGAATGACCAGATAGCCGACAAGTAGGACTGATAGCAGGACAATACTTCGGGTTGTGTTCGCATTCATGCACTATCACAGATATTTACAGCAATTAATCTATAATACTATTAATCGCTTAAGAACTTACACCTCGCTCAGCGCGCCCCACTAGATGTCAGCACTCGTCATCAATTCAACCACGATCGAGCCGACTGTGTATTCGCCAACGCATTCACTCGTCGAGAATCTGCTAAGAGAGTCCCGATGACCGCAGGATGGGATTCATCTCTGTGCCTGTAGCTTCTTGAGCTCCTCTATGATTGCCGGCACGACCTCGAACAAATCTCCGACGATGCCGAAGTCTGCAATCTCGAATAACAGCGCCTCGGGATTCGCAGTTCCGATTGGGCCAGCGCCTTAGAGAACACATAACCTTTAACTAGCAAGCTGAAGAAACACGAACGATAGGAGAGGAGTTCCGTGACGAGGAATCTTGAACGCCAAACCATCGAAGTCGACAGCTGGGTAACGAGGTTTCTGCATGAAGGTGGCATTGACCTGTACCCTGTTGAGGGATACTCAGTAAGGGGCAATCGTGTCACAGCCTTGTTCGAGAGACGCGCTTCAGATACTGAACTTATGGGCTGGACAAATGACGAAATCAAAGGGTGGCTTCATGCAAACGAAGACAAAGAGTCTTGGAGGGCTAGATACGCACTATCAAGCTGCTTGGGTGTTCCGCTGTATCTCGTACTGTGGATGGAAGACAAAGAGGCCTTTCGCAAGTTCAGGATGGTTGTTAGTTCGCCATATGGGATTATGCTCGCCGACGAAGAAGTGTTCGATTCGTGCAGAAGCTTTGCGAGGTGGTTGGCCAAGCTCAAAGACATTCAGGTCACCAAAGCCTTCATTGAACCCGGACGCATGTCCTCGATAGATGTGTGCTTGCGAGAGAACGATGTACCATGGCCTGGAAACCTCGATGGATTCTATCCTAGTCCGACTGAGAAGTCTGTGAAAGCCATATTCGAGTTCAGTAGAACCAAGAAGTATCCGGTAGAAACTCACGATGTGAACAACTACTTTCGTCAGGACATCAACAGATGGCGACCCCCCGGTATCCTGAAAGAGCAGCTGGATGCCTCGCTGTATGTTGTGATATGGTCGAGTAGTGAAAGACTGATCAAGGTCTCTGAAGTCAGTAGTGTGGGAAGCACATCTCTCGCTTATGCTAGCACAGAACTACTGACTGAAGAGAAAATCATACCGTGCTTTCGCCGCATTCTCGCATAGGCCAGTACGTTGTCAACGCGGTCTTGGCTGGTTTCTTGTAGCGGGTTTCTACGGGTCTAGAAATCAGTGAGCCGAGCCTGGTCGCTGCGGCTGACTAACTCAGCTCCCTTGAGCTTGCCAATCTTCATTCTGGCCCCCTCTATCCCTTCTATCATGACGTTTGCTTCCTTACCCTTCCGTCGTGCCTCAGACAACGCCTCTGCGAGTGCGGCTATCTCTCTGACGCGTGTTTCGAGTCCCAGAGGAGCGAGCACAGACCTATCCAAGTCCTCGCTCTGAATAGATCCCGATGCAATCATGTTCCTGAACTCGGTGCATATCCTGTCCTTTTGTTTAGCCGACAGGCGTCTCGGGTCTAGAACCGGCATGTTCTCGAACTCGTAGACCATCAGCTCGCTCATTCCTCCCCCAGTGGTCCTAGAGTGCACCTCTCTAAGCAATCGGGACAGGCTCGAGTTCAGGATTCCAGCAAGAACGTCCTCATGGTCAGTGTAGACTTCATAGAGCCTGCAGTCAATCACAACACGGTCTACGTTGAGGGGAAAGAACACGCGGTCCCAGTAGCCCTTTGCTGCAAAAAGAGCAGGTGTCTTTAACGAACCGAGGTTGAACCAACAATGATTTCTCTGTCTGTTCTGCAGGCATGTCGACCTCTTCTGGGGAGGCTGATCACGGCCCCAGTCTTTCTCCCACATACTATGGACTATGTAGTTGTACAGACCTCTGTGACCGTCTTGCAGCATCCGACTGAGAACATAGACCTCCTCAGCTGAGAGGTCCATCAGGGCGGCATCGGCGGGCAGTGTGCTGCTGTCTAGGCTTGCTCCTCTGATTCGCTCCTCCTCACCCTGTTCAAGCACATACTTGATGTAGCCTTGCAGATCGAGGACGAGTGTGTCAGTCTGCACTCTTCGGAACTCGACCGCGGTCGCTTGTCTGATTGACTTCACTACAGGCTTCAGGAACTCGGCCTCTATTCCCCAAGATTCAGCCTCACCATCGGTCATGTAGAAGAAGTCGTTTGCGCCTGATGTCTTTCCTCTGCTCACACTAGCGACGTCCTTCAGTGTGCACATCTTTTCGTGGGTTAGAATCTGCCAGTAGATCGTTGGTGCATAGAGGAAGTGACTCCACCTGTTTGTTGAGGACAATTCGCTTTGAGCCAGTGCAATCAGTCTGTACTGTCCGTGGTCTATGAGTGTGCCTGCCTCCTCCCCACCAGTGGCAAGTCCAATGAGCTCGTCTATCTTCATTGGGGTTCGTACTCTCAGAAACGTGGTGGTGTTAGAGTCACGTTGCGGCTTCGAGGAGCACTTTTCCAAGATTATGACGCACGTTGGCACAAGGGCAACATCGAACATACGATGACCGAAGCTTATGATACAACGGACGAGGAAGTTGTCCAAGAAGAACCTCTGAAGGCCCTCACCATACTCCGCAGTCAGCCACTTGTCGGATGTTATGAAGCCCATCCTTCCCCCCTCCTTAAGAAACTCGGTAGAGTGAGTGAAGAAATAGACATAGATGTCCGAACGCTCGCTCAGAAACTCGTAGCCGATGCGCTTGAGATGCTCGCGACACTTGACCTTGTCAGCTATCTTCTCTTGGCGTATGTATGGCGGGTTTGCCATGACAACATCGACCTGTGTCCTCCCTGTGGGCACTACCTCGTACAGTTTGCTTGAGGCCGGCTTTCTTATGCTCACTCGCTCTGTAAAGAGTCTGTCTTGGTCTGGTCGGATATTGAAAAAGTCCTCTACAACTAGATTGACCTCTCTGGTTTCCGCTTTTGGGCTCTGAAGTGCTAGGTTGATCGCAGAAAGGTGTGCCGGAAATCGATTAATGTCAAACCCGAAGAGCTGCGACAGAATATCACCATGATTGTCAGGGAGGCTTTGCTGTTGCTTCAGAGCCTTAAGGTGGTGGTAGGCCCTGATGAGGAAGCTACCACTTCCGCACGCTGGGTCCAAGACCTTGTCGCTCGGGTCTCTGATTGTCATCCGGGCTATGAGTTCGACTATCTCAGGAGGCGTATAGAACTGGCCGAGATCGTGTCGTTCCTGTGGTGGTACTATGTCCTCGTAGATGTGGCCTATGGTGTCGTAGTGGAAGCGGTCGAGGTCGTACTTCTCAAGTTCGTCCAAAAACTCCTCGACCTCTAGGCTGGCCCTCTTGGACAGCGGGATGCTGTCGAACACAGGGTCGTGCTCGTACACAGCCTGAAAGTCAACCTTCTCAGTAAGGCGTCGAAAGCCCTCCCTCCTCTTGACGGGGTCGGCAAGGTCATGCAGTGCCAGTTTTGGTACATCATGACCCGTGTCTTCGAGGATCTTGTAGAACAAGAGCTTGTTCATGAGCAGATAAGCGGCCTGTCTGGAGAAGCGCAGGCCTGTGTCTTGCTCCTTCACTTCCCAACCCTGCTTCGTGGCCCAGTCAATGTAGACCTTCTTGAACAGAGATGTGGGACTGACCACATAGCCAACCATCTCAGACGCGAGTCTTTCGTGGAAGACACGGAGGCGATTGACGAAAGCCTTGGGGTCAGGCTCCCAGTTCAGTTTTCCCGTTTTGATTGCGGCGACCTGTTCCAAGAACTCCGCCGCAAACACCTTGGTGTCTCTCACTCTGTATGCTCTGCTCTTCCTGTCAAGGAGATGGACACCCATCTCGAACGTGCTCCACAATACGAGGTACGCTCCATTGAAGGTGGCGAAATAAGGCGCACCAAGATGCCCCGCATACCTGAAAGCCTGTTCTATCACTCTGGGCGAGTAGGGGTCGATGTTTCTGTCATAGCCCTCCTTGGTTTCCCTCTTTGCCTCAATGACAACAAGGGGCCTTCCCCGGTCGTCTTGAATGACCACGTCGGCTCGTCCTGAGTCAACTGCCATCTCAGCCACTACTTTGCCATATCTCACACCGTAATACTCGGGACTCTTTTCGATAGCGTTCTGAAGACATCTGTAGAGCTCGAAATGCAGTCCCGCCTCTTTGGTCAATGCCATGTACCTAGTCCCAAGTCGAGGCACGTCCACCTATTGTGGTTATCGCTCACTTTCTCTAGAACGAGAACTGCGAAACACAGTCCTCATGTTATCTCTGCCAGTGTTCGAGTGCCCCTTGGAGTCCGGGACTCCCGGAGATACCGAGAAGATGACGCATGTTCCTTCGCGCAGCCACTCTCTGTGACTATGAACGCAAATGATGCCCCGCCGGGTTGCTCATGGTCCGCCTCTGATCTTGGAGTGCGACCGAAGACTGTGACTGTGGTGCTGACGATAGTGTGGTGTTCGTCTGATGAAACCGGGTGAGCTGTCAAGCCAAGTTGGTTCAGCCTCCACATGCATCCAAGTACAGAAAACACAAGTTTTTATGGAATTAATTCGTACAGAAATATACGGTTATACGATGACAGATAATGAAGAAAAAAGGGAGAGATTTCTGAGGGCATCACAACGGAGAGTGAACAGCGTGCTTGAGAGGATTCGTGTGCTCGGTAAGTGTGCCAACATCCAGTACTACAGTTACGACGAAGCCCAAGTCAGAAAGATGTTCAGGGCGATAGACGACGAGCTCAGAAGGGTCAAGGGTCTATTCACTAAGAAGTCCGAAAGCGAGTTCCAGTGGACGGAGAAGTGATATCAGTTGGACGCGAGAGAGCTCTGTCTTAGGCTCGCCAAAGCCGAATCCGAAAACACGGTCATTGAGATCTTGAAACAGGCAGGCTACTGGGATGAGCCCGGGGCTTGGACTGACTTCGGTGGCATCGAAGACAACTGGAGCACGATTGGCAACCTATCCGACGATTCCGACAAAGCACTTGTTGAGAAGATTATCAACTCTATCGACGCCATGCTTATGCGTAGGTGTCTTGAGGAGGGGCTGGACCCCCAAGGTCCATCGGCTCCTCAGAGCATAAGAAACGCCGTAGAGAGATTCTTTGACTTGCCCGGTGGGGCAATCGAGAGTGTTATGAGACCAAGGCGGGCCCAGCTCGCCGAGGACATAATGCTGGTTGCCACGGGGTCGAAGAAGAGCCCTTGTTTCCATATCATTGACAGGGGGGAAGGTCAGTCTCCGGCTCGGTTTCCCAAGACTTTGCTGTCGCTCCATCGAGGAAACAAAGCCAAGGTGGCTTTCGTACAAGGGCGCTACAACATGGGGGGATCAGGAGTGATTCCGTTCTGCGGTGGCGAACACAAGCTCCACCTTATTGTAAGTCGAAGATGCCCTGCCCTTGCATGCAAGGAAACTTCCGACCCCACAAGAAACATGTGGGGTTTCACTGTGGTCAGGAAGTTTCCGTCGATTCCTCCCATGAAGAACCCAGTTGTCAGGTATCTAGCCCCAGCTGACACGGTCCTAAGCTTCGATGGAGATCCTGTTCCTCTAGTGCCGGGTGAGCACCCTGATGCGTATGGACAACCCCTCGAATGGGGCACCTTCATCAAGCTCTATGACTACGAACTCAGGGGACGTCTGTCATCGAACATTCGGCTGAACCTGTTCTTCAGGCTGTCGACTCTACTGCCCAGACTGGCCCTGCCTGTCAAGATGATTGAGCGGCGGGGATTCGAGTCCGAGAGGCACGAAACTGTGCTGTCAGGCTTGGAGGTCAGACTAGCGGAAGACCCCTATAGAAGGCTTGAGCCCGATGGTAGGCAATCTGGCTTCTTGAGTGTTGAGGGCCAGCCTGTGAGATACTCCATCTACGTCTTCGCCAAGACCCCTCCCAAGGAGGGCTCGAAGAAGCGCGGCAGGAAACCCCTCGAGGCTTACTCTGACAAGGAGGTCGTCCTCTTTGTCTTCGACGGCCAAACTCAGGGCTCTATTGAGAGGTCGAGACTCAAAGACAAGTTTGAACTCGGGTATATTGTGGATTCTCTGCTGGTCCTTCTTGACTGCTCTGACATCTCAGGACCTATCAGCAGCGAGATGACCATGGCCAGCCGAGACCGCCTGAGAAGAAGCAAGTTTGTCAGGCAATTGGAAACCATGATTATCAAGGAGCTGGAGCACAACCCCTTCCTAAGAGAGCTGAACAACCGACGCAGAGACCAAGAACGGCATGAAAGCCAACCGAGCAAGAGGTTCGCAGAGCTCATGGAGAAGCTCATCAAACACTCGCCCGGCTTCAACTTCCTCCTCAACCCCGGACAGAAGATCCATCATGCCTACAGCCTGATACCAGTGGCTACTCAAGAACAATACAAAGGTGAGGAATGGCCCACCTTCTTCAGACTGGTAACCTCCAAAGAGCGAGCCGCGCATCTGGGGAGTCGCTTCGAGATGAAGTATGAAACCGATGCTGCGAATGACTACTTCGAGAGGGCTAGGTACCCAGGATTCTTCACATTGTACCTGAATGGCGCAGAAACCAAGAACTACAGCTTGCGGCTCGTGAACGGCTTGGCGACTCTCAGCGTGGTGTTACCAGCAGACGCTCATGTTGAAGATGTGCTTAAGTATCGATCAGTCGTCAGAGACGAATTCAACACAACCGATGAGCATTTACCTCCAGAGGAGTTCATGGTGACTGTGAACCCCTCCATCGAAACCCATGGGGGGCCGCAGGGTAAGCCGCCGCGACCACGAGGCGATAGGCCCGGGATCGAAAGGCAAGGTCCAACTACAGCGGACGTTCCGGAGCCCATTGAGCGGTCGAGGGTACACTGGGATGAGATGGGCTGGGATGAGTTCAGCGCATTGCGCCCAGTTCGCAACGGTCCGAGCTATGATTTCTACGTCAACATGGACAACACTTTCCTTGAGCATGAAATCAAGGCAAGGAAGAACAGCAATGCCGTGGAGTTACAGGAGAGATACAAGTATGCAATGGTCTTGATGGCAATGGCACTTCTGGGGAAAGATGAGCGTACGGCAGTCCCCTCTGGTGACAGCGGCACTTGGCCACCAGCCACAGAACTTGTCGAGCGCATTACTCAAGCAGTTGCACCCGTTCTGGTGACTATGCTTGAGGACCTGTAGTGCCGTAACGGGTCTTTCTTGTCGCTACCACCGGGAGAGTAGACAAAATGATTGGAAATCAGTAATCATGTCGAATGAATACAGAGGGATCTGGTCCTCTCATGATTTCTATGGCTTTGTTTCTCGTATGACTCAAGTGTTTCAGCACCGAGGTGATGCGCCTAAGCGCGGACTTGCTGGGGCGTCTTGTTCAACGACAGACGGCCTCTTAGCCACTTCAAAACACGCTTATCGTATTCACGAATGAGGACCAGACCCACTACGGCCCCAGTCATTATCTCAATTGTGAAAATGAACAGAGCATTAGGTATTGGTATCTCGATGCCGGCGGCGAAACTAGACACGCACCAGAGTCTGACTTCAATGCTGTCATTCCTGAAGAAAAGACCGAAAAGACCAGTAGTGCCATTGATGGAACACAAGCCGAATCCGACTGGTTCTGAGTCGTCAAGTTTCGTGTTAATTGTCACCCCCGGCACTCTGTAGCTATTCCAAGTCTGCTCTATGACAAAGTCATCACTGGACTGATATGCCTCCCAATGGCCCATCATACACGCAGACCCTGTAGACCTATAGGGGCGTGCAGCCACATGAACCTGGTCTGGTTCGAACATGTCCAGAAAATAGACATCAGTTGCGTTGACACTAGGGGATGACCTCTGAATCGAGAGAAACACCTGATATTCATCTAGTATGTCGATGCAGCCACTCACGATGCTTTCTTGGTTGAAATAGAGGCTTGAGTTCGGCGAGTCTATCTCCCATTTGAACTCAAGGGTGGTCTTCTCCTCAGATGTCCTGAGAAAAGAGAGAATGGCGTAGTTGTTGGCGGGAGCTAGAACTGGTGATGAAGCACTACCGTTCTGGTTAGGCCATACCTTCGCCGCTTGGTCAACGCCAAAAGAGGTCCACTTGCTCCAGCCATAGGTGGAAGTCTTCCTGACCACGATACTGCCTTCGTTGTCGGTCCTGTTTTCATAGGCCACGTAAAGGCCATTCAAACCTGTGGCTGCAGTAGGATTGTAGGCATCATCGCCCTCGCTGACGCGGAGTATCTCTTCTTCGAACCATGCAAAGATGTGGCTCGTACCATAATAGGCTGACTCGAAGATCAACATGACTTGGTCTTCATTGGCTACCACGACTGGATTGAAGGTGTCATTCCCTGACGGCAGGCTGACAATGCGTTCTAGACGCCCGTTGAGGCGAAACAGCGTCACCATCCTCTTGTCCGTCGTTGCATTCAGAGTGCTCAGAGCAACGAAAGCCGTGCCGTTATGGTCCGTTGTTGATGAAACATCCAATACCCTTCCAAGTTCGAAGTCTTGCTGGTACTCTATTGGATGAATGTCTTGGAACTGCGCCTCGACAGTGTACCCGTGAAGAGTCCGGGAAACCACTCTTATGACCAGACCGCTACTGCTATCCAAGAACTCCTCCCCGGGTCTGAATGTAACCGGTGCGTTCATGTATGGATCCGTCCCGCGAGCAGGGCGGACTATCTCTGCTCTTCCATACCCACCAACACTTCTTGAGCAATCTACTCTGGTTATGAGGACTCCTGACCGGTCACCTTCATTGGGTCGGGCTTCAGCCAAGTAGAACCGCCACAAGTCGACTTTGATTCGCAGGACTTTCGTGCCGTCGCCCCCAGTATCTGAGGAAACCAGTTCGCAGGTGATGTCATCCGTGGCATCTATAATCTCACCTTGCTTGATCCAGCCGAGCCTTATCTTAGAGTATGCACTCATGTCACTGATGTGGAAGTCAGAACCTGGATTGTCCATCAAGTCCCATGACCCCATGTAAGCCCCTAGACGGTCGGGCTCCTTACTGTACAGGTCGTCCAATCCAAATCCATGGGCCATTTCATGCGCCATGGTTGAGAGAGTGTAGAGTTCAGATACAACAGAAATCTCTACTCCGATTGAAGAGCCGTCAACTACTACGGACTCCTTCTGATCTATCCCTGAATGGTGTGGATGAATTGTGTGGCTCCCCGAGTACACCAGCATTATCTGTTTTGTAAAGTTTGATCTTGTCCATACCAGCTGCGCGAGCACATCACGCCTGAATAGGCTGGCTCCAATAGAGGCGTTTTCGGCTCTTGTCTTGTTCTGGCTTAGCAAGCTGCCCCTAGCATAGTAAGATGTATTATGGGGCACATGGACCCAACTCACTACAGTGCCACTCAACCACACGCTCCCGTAGGACTGGTTGTAGAAGTACCAACTGAGGTTCTGGAATACGAGCCTGCTGAGGTTCTCCAGAGGGGTCACTGGAGGATGGTCAGGGAGCCAGACAGGAACGACAGTCAGGTCTATTTCCCCTTCGACTAGAGTAGGCCTGCCTCCCGGAGCAGCGGCTTCCTGCGGCGGAACGGTTTCAATGTAGAGCTGATATGTTGAACACAAAACAACGGATACGACTAGCACGAAGACGATTGCCTGACGCCGCTTCATTGCATTTCCTCCTCGCCCACACTGAATGCTGATGCTTCTGTCAGCTATCTCGGTCTAGAACGATGCTGCGATTTGCCCAATGCATACTTGCTGCGCAAACACGTCAAGGTGCTTGCAGTGTTCGGCGAGCCAGTTTTCGCATTTATTTGTTTCGCGGAATTCAGTAATGAGCGCCTTCTTGAGCCCTCATTGCTGGTGACTCATATGCTACCTGCGGCATCCTGAAACCGCGCAGTCGAGGACCAAGGACTAGACGGTGTAGTCAACCGAGGTAGTTATGGTGGGGAGGGCAAAGCAATTCGACAAGAAGGAGAGGTGGTAGCGGGGGGTCGATTTGAACGACCGATCTCAGGGTTATGAGCCCTGCGGGATCTATGGCGGCCTGCAAGAGGCAGATGAGAGTGGCACTTGAAGAGGGACTATTCCGACGTTCTTGGGCCTCTCATCTCTGTAGAGCCACTTGGCATGTCGCAGAGACAGTCTGCACGGTTAGTTGCAAAACGCGTAGGTGGGCAATTTTACTGCCGAGGTCTGACGCTGCGCCAAAGCTCGTCAATGAAGGCGGCGGAGCCCTCCATCTTGAACTCCTTGGCCGGGGTGTAGATGATGAGTGACTCCCGCTTGACGACTGCCCACACCAAGATCAACCCGATTCCTCCGAAGAAGGGCAACAAGCCGAAGAGCAGGAAGGGCATAAGCGAAAGATACAACATGTAGCCTCCCATGGATAGCATGTCGAAGAGACCCAAGGCGACCAGTATTCCTCCCACGACGACTAAGACAGCGCCGAATCTCCTGCGTTTCTCCATTAGGGCTGCGCCAATGAAGGAGAGCAAGACCTCGAAGGTCCTCCACTTGGCGCCTCGGCAGGTCATCCGCGTCCCGTCGACGGTGACCTCGATGTACTTGACATTGTCTATCTCGAATTCCTCAGCACGCCTGAATGCAGTCTGTTGACCACTTGCCTCCACGAAACCACCTGAAGGATGATGGTCACAGAGCCTGTATTTATGTCATGTCTCAGCAGCCGTAGAATCAGAGTGAGAAGTGGTAGCGGGGGGTCGATTTGAACGACCGGTCTCAGGGTCATGAGCCCTGCGGGACGTTGTAGCCACCTGTTTCTGTTATTGGGTAGTCGGCTGCTGTAATGGATTCGGAGCTTCAGCTTCCGGTGCGGGCGAAGACCTGACAACCGTTCTCCAGGAAACCGAAGATGAAGCCTCGGTTTCTAGTGGGTGACAGGTTCAAATATGAAACGAAGTACTGATTACTGTGGGACAGCAGCAAGGGAGTATTCATGAATGATTAAGCGCTACTCCATGCAAGAGGATTCCTTCGATCAAGTCATCAGAGTAGGTCGAGGCGTCTTCGCCATTGTTGAGTTCCCTGCGGTGCAGGGAAGAACACTCACAATATGGGCCCGGGAAGACAATGAGTATGACTTTGACCTTTTGGTCTTAAGATCGGAGGACGTAGAAAAGGATGCTTTCTGGGTAAACTACGCCTTTCTCCACGAGGAGCATGAGTCATACTACCAAGAAGAACTCAAGCTCTCTGAGAGCGGTTCCATGTGTCTGATTGTCAGCAACCTGCGAGGCAAATGGGTCATGAGGAAGGTCCACCTGAAGATTTCCGTGTCCAGGCAACCTTCCTCGATGGCTCCTCCGAGTCATCCTGTATCGGTGTCCCCATCCTTGCATGACGCTGCATCCGTTACGGTAGGACAGACGGATAAGGTAAAACTGCTTTTTTGGGTAACTTTCATTTCCGAAGTGGCAGCTAACCTAGCCGCCAGCCTGATATTCCTGCTCACGCAAACACAGAATCTCGGTGTTGTCATCGGTCTCAATCTACTGGTAATCACGTTATGCGTTCTGTTTGTACTTGTGATTCAGCCTAAGATGTTCGCAAGAGGCACTGATCCGGGCAAGAAACTCGATGCTCGGATGACAACGGGGATTCCACCGGACCGATGGCCGATTCGGGTCGGGCTCTTGCGTCGAAAGAAGATGGGTGAGCTATGGCATTATTGGAGCCTGAGCATTCCGCGTGACAGGGTCAGACCTCGTCAAAAGCGCGGACTAGATGAAACCCAGTACTACTATGTTCAAGTGGAGTTTGCAGAGTACATGGGTATCTATAGAGCACCAAAGAGAATGCATTGATTTGGCGATTTCAGATTGGGATGGCCATCTCAGGATTCCTTAGACGCCAGTCATCACGACTTCAGCGTTCACATGAGCATTATGGCTCTAATGGAACCCGTGCAAAGGTTTCGGCGTTCGTATCAAAGAAGTAATGAATCACAGGCTCTTACTTGAGGGTCCAAGAAGCGCATAGTGAATGAACCGGGGGCTGCGCAAGATTTTTCACCAACCGTATCTCTCTACTCTATCTGCTTTGCGGCTGGGGAGGACCAGTGGTTGAGCGATTCAACAGTGACCATGAGTATTGAAGGCAGATCCGAGTCCGGAATATGCTACCGCATTCAGTTCGTAGAATCTGAGGACGAAGCAGACGTAGTCAAGGCATTTTTCTCTCTGGAGAAGCTCGTCACATCAGTCAATCTCGTGATATCATTAAGAAAGCAATGTCATCTCCACAACACCGGCTTCTATGTACCCAATGACAATTCGCTCAAACAGCCAGAGCGACTCTGCCTCGCTGCGGCAGCATCCTATCCCTCGGAACTGCCTGCAGAGTTCATAGAAGGGGTTCTTGCGATACCTTACAATTCATACCGAATGTATGTTTCCTCGCATGATCAAGAATCAAGAAAGTTCCTAAGCTTGGGGTCGGAAAAGCAGATATCAATCTCCTTCGACGGTGTTCGATGGATTGCAGTGAGGCTATCCCCGGATGCGCAGTCACTGACAGGGTAATTCCAGGAGGATACCAGATGGAGGAATTGGATCTTCGTGGGGTTGAGCTAGAGAGAGCCGTGCGTGGAACTATCGTACGCGTTTCTCCAGCGGAAGGTGAGGTATTCGAGGAGTTCTACAATCGTTTTGACAGCATCTGTCAGAGAGTTGAGGACATTGAGATTGTGAAGGAGCGAGCGATGTGGACTAGTGAAGCAGGTCCCGATGTTGAAGAGGCTGTGTCACGGACGAAGCACCTACTGGGGCTAAGTCCTACGGAAAGGGCGCGGGTTGGTTTGACGAATGGCTACCATTTGGTGATACTATCGTTACTACGACACTTCGATTCGTGTATCGGTTCTGCTGCGATTGCCGACGAATGGAGAATCAACAGCGGTAGCGTTTCGAGGGTGTTCACGGCATCTCGTAAGGCGTATGAGGAATACAAAGGGCATTTCGAGAAGTGCAAGAATGGTGGCTACCATTTCACCAAAGATGGGCTAAGATATGCATTGGAGGAGGGCATACCTGAAATCCTAGGTGAGAATGCTCCTGCTGGCAATGAGGCTGAATGATACGTCGTTGTGTGCAGTCAGAGGCAAAAGAACTGGATGAGGTGTGGATGAGATTGGCGGGAGTCATTGTTCCTATCATATGTCAAGCAGATGATTGCGGCCGCAGATTCTGGCTGCCGATTGATAGACATGGAGTCTATGCGTTTTTCTTCAAGCCAACAGAGTACACAAAATACCAGATGAGGATAGGTCGTTCAGAAGAGGACATTGAGAAAGAAATCGAGAAGGCTCAATGTCCCATCTGCAAAGAGCAGACAATGGTATTCATAATGAAGAGAGAGTCTGCATTGAAGTTCCGGCAACTTGTTTCGGAAGCCCAGTTCGTACCGCCTAGCCAAATGCGACTGCCCGGTGAAGAAGTGACTAATGTTAGTCCACCCGGTTCACCTGCGCCATCTCGGTCTGACTTCATCGATATCGAAGCGCACTATGTAAGCGACAAAGTCTATAGCCAGTTGATTGGCGAAATCAACACATGCTATGAATACGAGGCATACTCCTCGGCGCTTGTTATGCTCCGGAAGCTCCTCGAAAACCTGATTGTAGACATCTTGCGGTTCAAGTATGCTCCAGCGGGGCAGCATGACAAGTATTTCGATTATACCACGAACCAGTTTCTTCCTCTGAATGCTCTCATCTCGAACTTCGAGCAGATTGTGAATGAGTATGCGAAGTATGGGCTCCTGAAGAGCCATGTTGCTGCCATCAAGGGCTTTCGGAAAGAAGGAAACATATCGGCACATAGCATCGTCGACTTCGTGTCCGGGGAGAAGCTACTAGCAATCAAGAAGAGGGCCAATGAATCAGTGATAGTCCTCCTTCGCATCATTGGCATTATCAGAGGCATACTAGATGAAAAAGGGCGCATTATCAAGAAGAAATGAATGATCTGTAATTCAATCTGCAGTTCGTAGTCCTTTCGTTGCCGGAACGTCTTATTTCACGATTGCAGACAGGCTGAAGTAACCAAAAGAAGTGGTAGCGGGGGGTCGATTTGAACGACCGATCTCAGGGTCATGAGCCCTGCGGGAGGCAAGCACACCGGCTGGAGTAGAACGGCCACGGCTGGTTTCGAGGTTTTGTTATTTCCTAATAGACGCCAAGGATAAGCCCGAATGCTATCAAGAAATGACGGAAGGAACTCTTCTTAGCGGTCACGAAAAGAGTTATCTCTATGGTCCTTTAATAGGAAAGGCGCCGATACGTAGGGGTATCTTAGAGGAACTCTCTAGTTCGCGGTGTCGTCTGTGTCAGATAGTTCGGAGCGGGAAGTAGCCAAACTCTGGCTTCCCTTAGCCGTTGTGAATATTGCTGGTGTTGTTGAAGGGAGCACTCGATTACAGAAGCTCGTGTTCCTAGGAGAGTTTGAAGGAAAAGTGGGCGAGTATTTCACATTCACTCCTCACCATCACGGCCCCTATTCATCGGATTTGGCACAACAGATCTCTTTCTACAAAGCGCTTGGTTTTGTGACTGAGTCGCAGTATCTGTTATCGGCAGATTATGGCGGAGGATACAGGCACGACTACAAACTGACACCTGAAGGGATTGAGGAACTACAAGCTCTCGAGGAAACCAAGGCGATACGCAAACTGCGAGAGCGTCTGGAAAGCACGATCCGGAACTACATGCAGCTGCCTCTCAATGACCTGCTTGAGTATGTATACAGTGAGTATCTTCCTGGGAAAGACAAGCTTGAGGAAACGCAATCGTCTCTTGAGAGCCATTACAGACAACTCAATAACGATTGGCAGGAGCGGGAAGACTCCTTCTATCCGTTGTCATGGTTTGTATTGGCAGTACTTGAGCAGATTACAGTCACATCTACACAGCTCGACGCCTTGGAGAACGACTTGGACCGGCAAGTGCTGCTAAACGCCGCTTGCGATATCGCAGGTGCCGCTATGGACCTCCTGCAGGTACTTGACAAGTATTCGTGCGATGACACGACTAGGAATCTTCATCCGGTATGCCGTGCTGTCCGTTCACAGTTGCTGGACCTTCACCGGTTCTATGAAGACTACGCATCCAAGCGTGGAATTCTGAAGCCTCTCTCCAAACTGAAACTTGAAGACGTGACCACAGAAGAAGAACGCACAAGGATTATCAGTGAGCTGCGCCAGCTTCTCTGACCGTGATAGGATGGCAGAAACGAGGGTCGTTCTTGACACTTGTGCAGTGATTCAATTGCGAAAGTCAGCATGCATCGACTCCATGGAGAAGAGCCTTTTCCAACTTGCTGGAGGCTCACAGAATCTTAAGGCACAACGAATGGGCGAAAAGCTCAGAGGTTGGCTTGACAAGGCTATTGGGGAATCGGGGTGGACAGTATGCATCACGAAAGGGGCCATAATGGAGTCTGAGGGGAAGCTGAAAGACGCGATTTACAGACTTGCAGGGCAGGCACAGGGCAGACCTGCCGCAGTGAAGCTCATACTTGACAATCGGCCATACACGAATTTGCTTTACGAAAGGTCCTTGGACTGTTCGGGTGTTTCAGAAGAACGTATGGCCGAGATTAAGGAGGAAATCAGTTCTGCATATCATAAGTGGGAGAATGATACCACAAGAAACTGCGTGACCAAATACGGAATTCGGGATAAACCGTACACTCCCGAGCCGCAGGATATCAACCGGCTGGCAGAAGCAGTCGCCAACAAGAATGGATCGAGTAGGACAGTCATCTTCTTGTCGAGTGACAGTCACTTCCTTTGCCACGTTTCAACAATCAACAAGGAATTCGGAATTGAAGTGAAGGATTTCAGGAAGCTGTAGTTCGGAACCATGAGTTTCACAAGATTGGAAGAAGAAGATGGTAGCGGGGGGTCGATTTGAACGACCGATCTCAGGGTTATGAGCCCTGCGGGATAATGAATTTCCACTGTGAGTGCTTCTCACTAAGGTCTGTTTCCACAGAGTGTATCATTCCACACAACGGATTGACCGAGGGTGTGCCTCTGGTGAGCTTCAACTATGACAAGTAGTGTTTGGCTGTTAGACGTCCCTGCGTCTTGTGACTCTACAGTATCCTTGGGAGCGCAGCCTTTGTTTCACTCGAGGCCGTTCTGGGCAAGATATATATAGGTTAGCACCGAAGACAATAATATCATCGCGATGTAAATCATCATATCGTGGATGATTGAAGGTGGAGGATAGGATTGAGATTCTGTCGGGTGTCAATAAGTGCCGCATTGATATTGACTGTGCTCTTGATGATGCAGCCAGCTCTTCCAGGGATTGTGAGTAGTTCTTCCAAATCGCAGTTACAAGGCATACAGGATTCAGCAAGCACTACGAGTAGTTCCTTGCAGTCGGATCTTGAATGCATACAGGTACCAGCAGGTCCCGTGGTACAGGATTCGCAAGCTGGAGATGGGAAACTACCTTGGATAACGCGTTACATGCAGACCCAGTGGGAGATTGTGGAAGATGGCAAGGCGTCCTATCAGTATAATTGCACGTCTCCGACGAATGGCCCTGCATTTACGAGTTACGCGATTCAGGAGAATCGGACTGCATATCCCGATATGAATGATACAGTCGTATCAGATCCTTCCGAACAGCCCGAGCGCAGTGGAATCGACTCAGACCCCATCTGGGGGAAATTGGCGACTCCATTGACACCAGCAAAGAAGGGGCACTACTTCCCCCTCAAGGACTACTCAAGGATGTACTTCGACTTCAATGCTCCTCTGTTTTTGGGACAATATCGCATACATCTAGAGATTGAACAGGTTAACGACGTCTGGTCACGGACTCTGACAGTTGCACTAGACGGGAACGACTTCTTTACGGACACCATTGGCCCGGAGGGTTTCCATGATGAGATATGGACCCCCTTCATGTGGTCAGGCAGTCACACAATACGAGTTCAGATTAACTATGGGGCATTAGTGGACAAAGCTTGGAAGCTGGAGCATTTCTGGGTCTATGATACAGGCTTGAATCCTATGGATGTTACGGCAGAGTACACATATCAGGACTATCACTGCAAGCTGGTCTATCTTGTTGAAATGGGACCAAACACAATCATGGACCTCAAAACAGAGAATGGATGGGACGACCTGCCAAGATTCTGTTACGTGTACGTGGATGGCGTGTGTTTTCTTGAAGGCTACAGTCCGGGACAGTACTCCATTGACCTTGGTGACTACCCGGATGGAGAGGTCCATGAGATAACTATCGACATATGGTCTTGTGCCAATACCGAGTATCAGAAGAAAGTCACCATCATGCTGGTCCATCATGATGGGGCATTCATCGAGATGGACTATCGCTATGATCATGTGCCTGACTCCGCTGCATTAGAGTACTTCACAGCATACTACCGGCTCTACTCATACCATAGAGTCACTGTCAACGTTGACGAGTCGCTTCCGTCGTCAGTGATACCCGACACAATCACTGACCAGAATTTCAACTGGGATGCGGTCAAGGCCCAGCACTTCAGCAAGATTGGTCAATGGACAGAAAAGGAGGGTGATATAGACTATATCTGGTGCCTTAACTGCCACTATATCTACGGAAACGCAGGTTTCTACGGCGGTGACATGATTGCAGTAGCTGATCAATCATGGATTGATTACTGCAACCTATACGGTTACTCGATTAGTTTTCAAAGAAGAGCAGTATTCATGCATGAGTTCGGACACTACATAGGTATGCCTCACTACACTGGCAATGTCGCATGCCCTAACTATCCCTGTGTGTCTTCCTCAGGAGTACCTGTCGAACACCCCACATATTGCGTGTGGCACTGGACCAGAGGAGCGTACTATGAAACTATCTGGCATGAGCCCTGCGGCCCGTCGACCTCAGATTGGGTTAGAGCCAACCCAAGTGACGGGTTCGAAGCCTACAGAACTCAGGATGCCTCGGGCACCATGAAGACTCCAGGCTGGTACTTCTACTGTAATGACATCCAGTCATCTTCTCAGTGGAAACACGGTCCGCTGTTCATACACACTTTAGAGTATCGCGTTGAGCTGAGAGACATTCGGGCATTCGAAGTCTATCTTGAACTCTTTTCCCCAGGCAACCGCATGGGTGACTTGGTCATTATTCTTTATGACCAGTTGAAGCAGATATCAATGGTCTTTTGCCTTTACGACTCGTGGTACAATGATTGGTCTCGCGCCTATTTGGACTACTGGTTAGCGGGAACTGGTTACAACCAATGGAATGAGGGGGACCATTGGGACTACTGGAATGCAACTTGGCGATTCTGGTTCGACCCTCACACGCAGGACTCTTGGAGTTTGAAGAGCCTCTTAGATTCGGGAGACGCTCCGCCTCATGAGCACACGCACTATACGGCGCCCAGTGGTGAGAACCTGCGATGGATCAAGTACATCGGCATTCAGTTCGCGCGTGCATCGACCTACAACTTCCATGACAGCTATGTGAGACTGCACGATATGCGCCTGTGGTATCATGACGACGTTGTCAGATTCCCACTCGGAGCATTATCGATGCAGCTTCCCCCGGATACTGAGGCATTGAGCGACACCAGCAGAGATTACGAACAGTCCGCATCCACAGAGCACATGAGCACGGTTCAGGAAGTCGCGGCCTTAGTCATAGAAAAGGAGCTTGACGGTAGTTAGATTGTCAGCCTCAACAGTACATGCTTCGTATACGAAACTACTACATCCACAATCTCATGACATGCGGATGTTGGTCAGCTGGCCAACAGCCATGGACGAAAAGGATAATACAGTGCGTTTGTCTATGTTATACAGATACGCGCTCGGGGTTAGGCTGGAGATGCAAGGCGGATAGGGAGGGATAGGATTGATACGACGGAGTGTTTTGGGTGCTGCTGTTATCATGGTCAGTATCTTAGGAGTTGCCGGAGGCGTCCTCGTTCTCTATAACCAGAGTGCAGGTCTGCACTGGGGAGTGCAATCAGGCACGGAGATCACCTACACTGTGAGGGTCACAGGCTTCACTAAGTACTGGCAGATGAATGGGTCGCTCTCTCCGCCACCCCACGTTGAACTGAATAATACCTATGTGACAATACGAGTCGATAGCCTTCCTGAGATTCCCCTCTTCCCGAACGGGGCAACATTCGCAGAGAGCATACTCAGCTATGTGAAGACTGCTATCATAGGATCCGTTGAGTATGTGAATGGGACCGAAGTTGTTTCGGTGGACTACTCGTTCCTCAACAATCTCATATCTCAGTCCATTCTGCCTGTGGGAAACTGGCCCTTCATAGACTCCCTGTATCCTGACAAACCGGATTCAGAGTGGTATTGTGACACCTATCTCTCATCTCTGAACATATCATTCATGATTGGCCATAGAGCATATCTAATAGACGCAGGCGGGGGATGGTATGCCGCCATGGACATGAGCACAGGACTCCCGACAAACGCCACAGTCTGGGCCTCTGAATACTATCGGGATCCTTGGTACTCGTACGAAGTCACATTGACTCCGTTGGTGCCCCATTCTCTTTGAAACAGGACACGAAGATTTTGCAGGTGACTCGGGCAGCTATCTGCAAACCCACCTCATTTTGAGATTGTCCTTTATGCAGCCAAGTGGTCAGGGGATAGCACCCCTTCACGCGCTTGTTTCCGGCCCGGCGAGCGCTGCAATAACGAGTAAGGGAAAGACAATCGTGGCATCGCCTATGACCGTTTCGAACTTGCCTTCCGTCTGAACCCTCTGTCACGAAACACTCTTCGGAATGCCTGAATGGTTATGTGCAGGCACATCAACTGCAGGAGAATAGATACCTTCGAGGCGATAATCGTTCCGAAGGAAGCAACCTAGAAAGTCAAAGGGTCCAGCATCCTTGCGATAATCTCCTGAGAGAAGAGGCCGCGACCGCACTCTTCTATCGCAGAAGGGAATCATACTGCAGATGAAACTGATCAAAGCTCCTTGATGGACCAGAAGAGAAATGGTAGCGGGGGTCGAT
>Ga0315288_10002551_pt1 | contig 23545 bp, 38 predicted proteins | sample YL17G11_20_MG_FD_203454 | JGI IMG/M metagenome (GOLD analysis project Ga0315288, IMG submission 203454) | Sediment microbial communities from Yellowstone Lake, YNP, Wyoming, USA - YL17G11_20 | ecosystem: Environmental > Aquatic > Freshwater > Lake > Sediment | place: USA: Wyoming | collected... | reverse complement strand
AAATTCAAAGACTCTACGAACAGCTTATTACAGCAACAAGACCAGCTAGCGTTCTCTCTCATGTTCTTACTGGAGCTAGTTCTTTTGTTTTAGGCTTTGGTGTTGGTCTGCCTGTTGGTCTTTTACTAAGATAACTCCTATTTAACACCAAAACAAAGGAACGTACACAATGTGGCTAAAAAATACCGATGGCGACAAATCTGCTTCGTTTACAATGATGATCATGGGTTACGGAATAGTAACTCTATGGCTATTGCTGTCAGTCTTCCAGAAAATTGGTCACTTTGAGATTCGTCCATTTTCTGGAACAGAATCAATGACTTACCTCGCCCCACTTTACGCTCTGTACTGGGGTAGACGACAGCAGCAGTTGGGTGTAGGTGCAACTGACGAAACTCCTGACAAATCAGGTACTCAGCCATAACTGGGTGAAACTACTTAAGAATTAATTTCACGAATAATAAGTTGATATTCGGTTCTAGGCATGGTAGGGTAGAATAGTACCCGCTGAGAGGAAGAAAACACAGATGAAAACAAAACTTCGTTCGACGGTTCGTAAGATGGTGCGGGAAGAATTTGGAAAGCGAATCCAAGCTGAAACCGAAGGTGATGGCGAAGTTAAGCCACGCTTTGGCAAGGTGTGGGACACGATTCCAGCTACAAAGCGTGATGACTTTGGGCGTTGGGTAAAAGCTCACTTTGGAACCAAGATTCCTTCTTCTGTAGAAGATAAGGTGGTTGTGGAGTTTCTTGACAAGAATCCTTCTGCGACTCGTATGTCACCAGTACAGCTGGTTGATATGTTTATCAAGATGCCATCGATTAAGTCTGGACTCAGTGCTATTGGCGACGAAGACATTGCACATATTGGCAATGCCATCACAGCTGGCAGCCGTTATCAGCACGGAGATACTAGTCTTGCGGCAGCTGGAGACACCATCGGCGTTTCTAGCCAAGGAGCAAAGCTTATTGGACAGAAGGGCGTAGACTACGTAAAGAAGTTCTACGATGGAGAGCACCCAGAATCACTAAGCGATGAAGATTTTAGTGATATGTTTGGCAAAGGCGGAAAGTTTGATGCCGCTGTTAACACAGCTGCGGATATGTACGCTAGGATGCTTAAAGCATCTGATGGCGACGTAGACAAAATGTTCAAGGCACTCGAAGGTGCTGGTGTTCTACAGTCTGGAGAATCGGAACTTCTTTCGGATGCAGAACGAGTTGCTGTGCAGCATCTTGCAGAGCTTGCTTCCGAAGGGAAACTTGATGTAGTAAAGCATCTTCTTAAGAAAGATTTGGACAAACCAATCGAAGATGCGAACATCGTGAAGAGTTTTCAGAACTTGGTTTCAAAGATCGTTCGCAAGGATCTTGATGCGTTAGACATTGCAGCAGGAGTCAAGAAAAGCCGCGGTCGCCCAAAGGGTTCGAAGAACAAGTAACTCGTTGCTTTAAACCCACCCAACATCTAAATAAACGGAGAAGCGCTGTCGAAACATCACAGTCTTCTCCGTTTCCTATTTTACCATGCCAATACCAACCAACACACACGCCCAAGATATTCTTTATATTAGCGCTGATGCAGAAGAAGTTGCAGATGCATCTTCGATGCTACCAACCAGCGTTTCTCCACTCACTTTGACTCCGTGGCTAGAACAAAAACTCGAAGACATGGAAGTTAAACTCCCCGTTGTTTTAAACATCGAGCTAGAACCTTCCTGTGTAACCAACGTTGCAGCTTTTATAAAATCAATATCATACCACAATAGCAACTTTACTCTCGTGTTGGAACTACCCATGGATGCGTTCCAAGAATTAATTAAAAGCCTTTCTAGGCACTTTTGTTTTATAACCAGCGTTTCCCTATACAAAGAATCCGAAGCCTTAGAACAGCTATTAGAATTCGATCTAGCCCGTAAGGTTCTATCGGTCAAGACCTTGGCGTTAACCAAACGAAAGGTTGTGGTAGAGGTAGTATTAGAAAAGCTTTGATATTTACGAACATTGGAGTCAGGTAAAGAAATGAACACAAGAGCAAAGCTTATCGCACTCAACCTTTTTGAAGGAGTGAGACTTGTTATTGAGCAGGACATGCAAGTTGCACAGCAACCGCAGCCTATGCCGCAGCAAACACCACCAGCACAACTTGGTGGAGACATGTCGCAGCCAGCTCCGCAAGGTCAAGCGCCAGCTGGTTCAGCTGTTGGAGCTGATGGTCAACCACTGACGGTTGATAGCATGATTGATCGACTAAATGTAATTCGTGGAGGGAAGTCGTTCTCTGATCCAGAGGTCTACGGGCAACTTACCACCATGTTCAAACAGCTTCCAGATCCGGATAAAATGTCTTTGGACAAGGTGTTGATGGAAATTGGCAAGGTTATTGTTAACGCACAAGAAAACACCCAAGGCGGAGCACAGCCGCCTCCAGCACAGAACCCAGCTGGGCAACAACAACAACCAACGATGCAAGGTAGTCAACCAGCAACCGCAGCTCCAGCTGGTGGCGGGGCTCCTCAAAACGCAGGTATGGGCGCTCCACCGATAGCAGCGATGTAAACCATGAACCATAAACTTTATACTGTGATTTTCGAACAGTCAGAACTTGTGCAAGAACACCGCAAGAAGAATGCTGTAGTTGTTCTGAATGGGAAGGAAGTGCCGTTTGGTCATGCCGATCACGTTTCGGACATGCAGGCTACGTTGGCTGGGCTAGAACGAATCAGAGACTGCTACGAACATGGAAGTGGCAACCGACTGATGTATTCTCAAGCTTGTGGCAGGCTAAGGAAGCTGATTAAAGACATTACAGAAAAGGTTGCTACGTCACTCGAACATAGGAACAGCAGCAGCAAGTAAGTTTCCAGAGTTCTTGTTCAGTCCACGAAACATGTCTGGAGCCATGATTCGAACTAGTGTTGTTGTTACAGTCTTTGTTTTCTTCTTAGTCGCATATTTGTCGGTACCAGCAACCTTTCGAAAATCCGAAACATACTGAAAAGCAAGTGCTGTGTTTCCAGCTAGAACATAGAGAATCTTAGAACCTACTGGATTCTGATACAAGCCAAAAGCTCTAAATGCTTTTTCCGGAATAGTTTCAACCCCCATACACATTCCAATAAAGAAACTCTTGAACTTTGGTGAGTTGTATCCACCAATCCTGAGAGCCTTTGGAATTTTAACATGGACAAGTTTACCTGGCTTAAGTGCCTCAAGCTTTTCAGAAATCACTTCTGGCGACTTTAGGAGAACCGGTTTCGTTAGGTTGGTGCTCATTACTTAATATTTACCACCCAAGGCTTGGAATATCAACTTATTATTCCATGGGGGCAGGATTATGAAATAATAAGTTGATATTGGCAAAACCATATGATAGGCTGAGTTATTATGAAGATGAGAAACTACGCAGCTCAGGTAGCACAATTCCGAAATTCATCAGGATTTATGCACGACCGTCGCTTGCAACGTGGCGGGGATTTAAACACAGTTCGTGAATTGGTAGAGGAATATGAGAGTGAAAAGTATTTTGAAGTGGAGTTTGTTGGCGAAAATACTGAAGATTGACTAAAGGTTGGACATTGGCATTGGATTTGATATGATGGTACTATGGCAAAAGAAAAGTTTGTAGCTGGAAGAACTTTCCGTGTGGTGCTTGAAGAAGGTGCTCCATATCTTCCATGTATCCCAAAACCAGATTCAGAACAACCACACGCAACACTACGAATAGAAAAAAACGAACTGGTAAAGCTTGTATCGGTTTATAGTATTCATGAAGATTCATTTCTTGAGTTTGTGGTTGGTAGTCTTGGTGCAGCACGACCGGTGTTGGTTGTAAAGTCAACAGCAGAACGGTGTATGCTTCCAATTAACACTCGATAGTTATTGGTATGGCTGTTGAAGGGCAGTTGTTGAGGTAACATCACCAAGAGCAGAAACGGTGTGGTTGCATGGCTTTGTTTGTTTGGTGTACATGCAGCACAAGAGAAAACATGTTTCTCAAATAAACAAACCCTAGTCTTGGGTGGTTAAAGATGGTCAAGGTTGATGTTGCTCTAGTCAATGCTCCCGCTATAAAGCACGGTGCTGTGAATGGTAACCACTCCATTCCTTGTCTCCGAGGGGTCCGTCAAGCTCCCTCACTCTTTCCTTATAGTGTAACGGAAAACATAAATCTTTCCTAAAGATCAGATCCGAGTTCGATTCTCGGTAAGGAAGCTAATGACAAAGCGAATAGTTTGGTGTTCGGACATCCACCTTAACTTCATTATACGCAATGGGATGCAGAATCCATTGGAAAAGTTCTTGTACTTCTGCTCCGAGGTAAACAAGCTTAGCCCAGATGCCGTAGTTCTTACTGGAGATATCACAGAAGCTCCACACCTAAAAGAACACATGAGACTGCTGGAAAGTCACATTCAGTCAAAGATATACTACGTTCTCGGAAACCATGACTTCTATCGAGGAAGAATCTCTTCTGTTAGAGAGATGATTGGCAGAGAACTCCAGTCTGATAAACTGTGCTATCTTTCTTGTGACGGTAGTGTTCCGTTAAACAACGACACATGCGTTATCGGGCATGATGGATGGTATGACGGGCAGTATAGTAATTGGTTTGCTCCGCATGTAGTCAGAATGTGCGACTACATGCTTATTGGCGAATTCAATGACAAGTACTTGGATTATTCCGCAATGCCTTCAAACCCAGAGATTAAAATATTTGGAGAGATGCAGAGACTTGCAAAACAATGTGCAGATCATATAAAAACAACAATACCAGAAGCTTGTAAGAAATACAAAAACATTGTGTTTGCTACGCATGTTCCGCCATGGAAAGAGAATTCGCTTTACAAAGGTAAAATAAGCAACTCAAGTTGGTTACCAAACTTTTCGAGTAAGCTTACTGGAGATGCTTTGCTTGAAGTAGCTAGGGACCATCCAGACAATAACTTTACCGTGTTATGTGGGCATTCACATACTAGAGCAGAGTTTCATCCACTTCCCAACATGGTAAGTTACACAGCCAAGTCTGAATACAACGAACCATGGCTGAGTATCAAACTGCTAGAACTGGAATAGTTTTTGGCTGAATTATCTATTTAGCTTTTAGAGGTAATTCACATGCCAACACCATTTCTTCCATTAGTTGCATACACCGGTTCTTTCTCTGTTCAAAACCAAAGAGACGCTGGAGGGACCATGCAAACATATCTTGCATTCAGAAACACTCCTAACGCACAGTTCCAACTTGCAAATACCGACAGTCCTATAACAGTATTTCAAATTGATAGAAACATCTTGGTAGCGCTTACGGCTTCCATTTCATCTTCCATTGCGAACAGCACGGTTACTGGCAGTTTTTAATCCAAGTTTAGTTTCCTGAGTCTGTAGTTTAGTCTAGTAGGAAGGCAGCATATAGCGATGAAAACAAACTGTCACAAGCGAAAAGATAGTGCTTTTAAAAAAGACCTGTTGATTGCAACGTTTCCGACATTGATTGCTATTGTTGCTCAAAAACTCATGGATGAAGTTTTCGAACACTTCGCTAGGAAGCGAAGTAAGGAAGCTGAAGATGCAGAACTGGACGAAGACGATGATGACACCGAATCAGACGATTCTGACAAGCCAGAAACCTAGAACCGGAAATTGGTTACAGACTTTCTCCGGAATTTCCTTCTACCCACTAGATCCACAACCAGAAGACATTAACATCGCTGACATAGCTCATGGACTTGCAATGACATGTAGGTTTGCAGGTCAATGTCAAAAGTTTTATTCCGTAGCTCAGCACAGTGTACTAGTAAGCCAAGTTTGCAAACCAGAAGACGCTCTCTGGGGATTGCTTCATGATGCATCGGAAGCTTACTTGGTTGACATGCCAAAACCGCTAAAGATACTCCCAGAGTTTAAGTGGTTTGTGGAAGTAGAAAACAGAGTTCAGTTGGCAGTATCGAAGCACTTTGGAATCAGTGAAGTGCAACCAGAGAGTGTGCACTCTGCCGATAGAGCGCTTCTCATGACAGAGAAACGAGATTTAATGCTTAATGTTGAATTGCGACCATGGCAGATTAAATTCGACGAAGAGCCTCTTTTGTTTGTTATAGAACCACTCGGACCAGAAGAAGCTAAAGCTTTGTTCTTAAGTCGATTTAAAGAGCTTACATGAAACCACTACAACATGCAAAGATTAGTGCCAAGATTCATGGCGGACACTACTCCGAGTACATGAAAATTCATGAATGGTTTGACCAAACTAAAGGACTGGTTGCTGACATGCGACACAGAGCCATCCTACATAATGCATTTGGAATCATGCTTTGCAGACAGGTATTTGGCGAAGTGATGGTTAACAGTCTCGGAAGAGATGTTAGTGTACGAGACATTGGCGAAGAGCACGTACTGCAAGACCTTGGAATGATTCCGACCATGGTAGAGGTGATTCAATCAATTAGTACAGATCACCTTAAGTGGCTTGGCGGACCAACCCGCGATCAACAAATTATAACAATGTCAGAGTTCCTAGAAAGCAACAAGCATGACTAAAACAGAGAAAAATGACCAATTGAACAATCTTTTGGATAAAATTGACTCTGCAAAAACAGAAGCAAAGAAAACTGGGAAGCATGCTGTCGTAGAAGCGCTTCAAAATTGGTTTGACTCTCATCCAAAGCTAGGAGCTGTATTTTGGCATCAATATACCCCAGAATGGAACGATGGAAGCCCATGTCACTTCGGGATTTCTGGATTTGGAGAATACACCAAAGCAGAGAACTACAGACTGCTTACTGCTAACGAGCTTAGAAAGCTAGTTCCTAATGTTTTTTGGAATGACCCAGAAAATGAATGTATTCCAGAAGATATTCTTACGCAAGAAGATTTTGTGATGGAAGAATTCTGCAAACAGTTTACAGACTCTTCTGGGTTAGAAAGCATCATCTCAGCTGCTAAAGAGATTTTAGAGCTATCGCTTGGAGATCACAAAAGCGTTCTTGTGATACGATCTGACAATGACAGTACTGTCAAGTTTTTCATCACCCACTACGAACACTCATAATACTTTCAAAAACAGCTACTGTGTGTTAAGATAGAACTAAAGGTATACCTACATGCGTTGGTACAAAAAGCTTTGGTTTAAGTTTGTCCTGGAGGGAGTTGTAACAGTACTTCTGTGGATTTCGTACTATATTGTACGCCATGTGTTGCCAAAGAAGTACAGGGTCAATGATTCCACTCTAAAGAAGTGGATGAAAGACTTTAGCATTGTCACTACTAATCTTGCTGCGAATGACGATGGAGTTGGCGATGTTCTGAAGAAGTCCCAGAACGTATTTGACTACTTCTATGACCAAAGAAGTAGAATCCAGAATACCAACCACGAGTTCAAGATTTTCATTCGTGATCTTATGGATGAAGTAGATGTGCACAAGAATGGAACATTTACACAGATGATCCTGCCAAAGCTCGAATCATTTGGAGATGTAAAGGTGATTCATGAAATAAGTGCTTTGTGCTTTGTGGTGAAAATGACTTTTATAGTCAAAGACCAACCAGAGCCAGTTAACTTCTACATGATGCAAACTTCAAACGAACGAACTGAATACAGTACTTACGATGCTACATTCGCTTGCTCGAAGGGCTTCAAGTACTATGGGCTGGCAAACTTACTGTTTGAGATGTATGAAAACAGACTCTATCTCTCAGTTAAGAATGACATTCTCAGTGCCGAGAAGCTGGAGCAAGAATTTAACCAAGAAGACTACCTTCTTCCGCAAGAAACATACGATAACCTTTTGAATGAGATCACAAAGTTCAGGGAACAGAACATCCAGAGAAGCTATATCATCTATGGTCCGCCTGGTACTGGTAAAACTTCTTTCTGTTTGGAACTTTCGAAAAAAATCTCTGGCAAAATCCTAAAGATTGACTCTAAGGTCTTTACGGAACTAAGCACAAACCAGACAAGAACTATTATCGAGGGGCTTGAGTGTGATTTTATTATTGTTGACGACATAGATCGAATTTCAATTGGCGACCTAGCTGCATTCTTGTATATGTTGGAAACACTTAAAGCTTACAAACAACGTCCAACACTACTCGCTACGGTTAACAACCTAAGCAAACTCGATAGCGCTATCTTGCGCCCAGGTAGATTTGATGATATTATCGAGTTTAATCTTCCGAATAAAACTGGGCGGGCACAGTTTCTTAAAACCATGATGGCGAGATACGACATTACACACACCAAAGAAGAACTAGCTCAGTTTGTCGTGGAAACCGAAGGACTCAGCCAAGCATACTTGAAAGAATACTGCATGCAACTGCGAATTGAAAAAGACTTTCACAAACTAACAAGTCGAATCAAGCGACGTAAAAAATATATTACTCAAACTCGTAACCACTATGGCGACGATGCTACAATGGAAGAAAACATTGCAGAAATCGGGACCGAAGTAATAGAAGACGACTAGACTACTTCACTCCTCCTGCCACATACTCCAAAACACAACACACTACCAATCCCAGAAACTAAATGCTATATTCATAGTATGAAATCTATCAACTATGAAAAACTCGTTGTTGTTGGCGATATCCATGGATGCGCTGACGAACTCAACGACTTGGTTAACCAATGTGACACCAACTCAACCTTCCTATTCCTAGGAGACTTGGTTGACCGTGGACCAAAAAGCAGAGAGGTCGTTGAAACAGTCTCTAGGATCGTCAAGGATGGGTCTGGATTCGCCGTAAAAGGAAACCATGACGAATCCCACGTTCGATATGGAAGGCACCTTAAAAGGCAAATGGCGAATTCCAAGTACCAAATACCGATGCAGTTTTCAGAATACAAGAAGAGGGTATATGAGTCTCTTAGTGAAGAGAATGTAAGGTTTCTTGACAACCTTCCGTATGTACTGGGATTTGAGTTCAACAACAGCTCGTGGGTTGGAGTTCATGCTGGACTAGAGCCTGGAAAGACACTAGAAGAGCAAGACAGAGGAAAGATGACACATATTCGGTTTGTTAACAAAGAAACAAAGAAAACCGTATCTATGTTGGAGGGATTTAGAGCACCAGAAGGCAGTGTGTACTGGACTAGTCTTCATTCCAGTTCTGTATCTGTTATATACGGACACATGGTTCATTCATTATCAGCTCCGCTAGTAGAGCGTCAGGGATTAGCAACTTTGGTTGGTTTAGATACTGGGTGTTGCTTTGGTGGAGTACTCTCCGCAGCAGTGTTTGATAAAAAAGCAACCGAGATATCTTGGATACAAGTTCCAGCAAGAAAGAAGTATTATAGGTTCTAATGAGTATAGTAGCAGCAAAGGCAATTCCTTACTATGAGATGGAGTTGCTAGTCAAGACACAAACACCACTAAGCATCAGACACTTTGCATCTCAGTTCGACAGAGTGTGGTTGGTATCCATCACAGATCCAGACGTTCCAGCGATCTTTTCCAGAGATCATGACAATGCCATTGGCTTAAGGTTTCATGATGCAGACCCTGGACAGCTAACAATAGAACAGTTCTATAAAAACAATCCAGCTATGCAGCATGTTCAGTTTATGAACTTTGAACAAGCAAGACAGATTGCAGACTTTCTTGTTAAAGCAGATCAATCTAGTAAAGATTCTAAAGATGTATTGATTGTGAACTGTATGATGGGAGTGGCAAGGTCTGGAGCTGTTGTAGACTTTGCTAGACAGCTATTTGGATTTGACTACGAAACATTCAAAAGAATGAACCCACAGATTGTTCCAAATCTCTGGGTAAAGAAGCTGCTAATGAAAACATTCCAAGGTTAGCTTACCAGTAACTGCTCTTTACTCATCACGCAAGAAAACAACCCTAGAACTTTTCCAGTAACAACATCTGTTCGTTCAACTCTAACTATAGCCTCTGTTGAACCATAAAGCCCTGTTATGGTAGCACGAACATTGGTGTTGGGATCGATCATCACGTAGAACAAACCACCTTTTGTTGGTGTTTTTGTAGTTTGTTGTTTTGGCGGTTGCTGGTTAAACCAACCATACATTGGTGGTGGAGTATCTTCGTTATCATCAGAAGACTCTACCACTTTCTTTTCCCAGTCATAAGCTTCTATTGTTTGATAAAAACCTTTAAACTGGAAGGCAAAAGTAGAGCCAACTTTGAATGGTTGCTGTGCCATGGTTGCTAATGCTTTTGATCGATCATCACATCAGCGCAGAAAGTATGAGCAAAGCAATGTAGTAAGTCTTCCTCTAAGTCTTTAAACTCCCAAGTATGCTTTACTGTATCTTTAAGATTCGAAGCTACAATCTCTGTTTTCGTGTAGGAGATTTTATACTGGTCTGGGATATGCTCTTCGCAGACACACTCTACTATATCCAATGCATCTTCTAGGTCAAGTCTTGATGTAATACGTCGAACTAGTTTCTTAATCACTTTACTTACTCCCGCTACGTTGTGGTAACTCATAACAAACCAACTGAACCAGTGTACCTGCGCCAAGTTTTTCAAACACTTGTTTTACAGATTCTCTCGTAAGCCCACCAAGTCCAGCACCAATCATTGGAAACCCAACAACTTGAACCTGGTTTTCTTCTGCGTGACGAATCATCTTTGTCATTGATTCCTCAATAGCTTCAACGGTTGCACATGGTCCAGGGAATGGCTGTGTACACAAGTTATATACTAACACACTACCTTCTTTTACTGGAAGGCATGAGCCAAGAACAAACTCTCCTCTCGCGCAAGCTGCTCTATAAGATTGATATACCAGCGGATACCTGCGTTGGATCTGGAGAGCAAACCCAGCCCCCATTACGGCTTTTGCATTGCAACCATGACTAATGGCTGGTAAGTTAGAATCAAACAAGTTTCCAGTAACATATGTCGTTGGCATCTCAGTACCTCAAAAACAGAAGTGGTTCGTCGTGAACTAAGTGACAGTACTTCGGGTCTGCCCAGACAGTTTGCAGTGTTGTTTCTTTTCCATTCAAGACACAGTTGTTACTAACCATCCTTAGTCCATGTGAGTAATCAACATAGGTGTTGATGTGATCAACAGGATTCAGTCCTTGAATAACAGTACCATCAGAATTAAACCAGCCATAGATTGCAACATTGTGTTTGTTTTCTGCGACTCTTAGGGAGTTAGAAAGTACAACATCCTTTTTGTGACCAGCAACCAGTAAACTACCAAGAGGTCTGTTGAGTGGTTTTGTAAGCACTTCAAACTTCTCTTGGATTTTCTTGTTCATGTCTACGTAGCAAGTATTTGAATCTCTGTTGTATTTCTTTAGTTTCCACCTGTAAAGGTTGTCCCAAGCAAAAGGTGGAATTCGAATGTTCGCTTGGCGATAGATTTCATTCACCATTGTTTTTGTTGGTAGGGTTAGGTTATGCATGTCCATAAAAGAATTAGCAGCCATTGGTGTCATTGGCATTCGAATATAGTCATCATCGTCGCCAAGACACAAGTAATCTGGCATAACTTGATAACTCAGAGTATTTTCTTCTTTGATAGAAGTAACAGTTCTAAGGTTATTCAGAAATGCTGGTACATATCCAGCTTCAAGCCAAGCTCGAATTAATCGTTCTCTATCAGACCCTTGAGTTGTTCCCAAGGTGTTCAGTAGCGTCGTTGCTTTCATCTACTATCCCCAGTCTTTGCTTTGACTTTATATACCACTCATCGGTGATTTCAACAACCGTGCAGTTTCTATCTCCGAGGTGCTTGCATGCTAATGCTAGTGTACCATATCCACCAAATGGATCAAATACAACATTCTCTGGATTTGTGTAAGTCTTTATTAGATATTCTATAAGCTTGACAGGTTTCTGGGTGGGGTGAACCATCGGTCGATCACGTTTAAACTCTAGGATGCTTATAGGAAACTTCCCAACATAGGTTCCGCCTGGGTGATAGACAGCCGCAGAAGACTCTGTAAGCCCATCCGTCTTTTTTGTTCTTGCTTGTGGCTTATAGGTTAAGACTTGATCTAAGTTGGTCTTAATCGGATTGTAGGTTGGTTGTTTACGATAGAACACATGTATGTGTTCGTGAACCTTCATTGGTTGTCTGTTTGCATGCTGGAAGTTACTACCGCGTTCTTTTTGCCATATCCAGTCGTAACGATATAGTTTTTTTGCTGTCGGATGGTCCATTAAACTATAGCTGAATGGTGGATTACCAAACAAAAGAATGGCTCCAGTTGGTTTAACTGCGTTGGTTGCAGCCTTCCAGAACCTATCCCAGTCAACAGGCTTGTCCCATTCATTTGCTGTAAGAACATATGGAGGGTCGGTACAGAGTAAATCAACAGAGTGTTTTGGCTGTTGCTCTAACGCAAGCAAGCCATCACCATGGATTAATTGAATTGTTGACATGAAACAGAGGATAAGTTAGGAGAGGGAAGTTGGATTGATGTTATGTTCCGCTGATTGTGTAAGCAGCTGAGCCAGAACGAGCGCCAACAACCAAGAAGCTTACGCCATCACCAAGGAGAGCTACCGACTGTCCGACTGTTCCAGATAGTGTTAGTTTTGATCCCACGGTTGTCAAGTCACTGAATACCTTAGTACCAGCAGCTTCTTGAGAACCAGTTAGAAAGTGAGCTTGGTTAGACGCAACTCTGAAAACAAAGTGCGCGCCTGGTACAGTGCTTGCTAGTGGCATTGATTGCGAAAGTACAGCTGTGCCAGAAATTGTGCAAACGCCAGCATGGCTAGCGTCTAGGATTCCGCTTGTTGTTAACGCTACAACGGCATCAACACCGAAAGGCATAAAGCCAAGGTTATTAGAATTACGTTCTACTGTTAAACCAGCAGTGTTGTTCGTTGTAACAACACCTCTAGCTGCATCAACTCTTGTTCCTACACTCAAATTAATCGCTCCTGACCTTTAAGTATATATTCTGTTTCCTATTTATCAGTATTCAATGAAACTTACACAGCTGCTATTCGAAGCTTCTGGAGACTTTTCTGGCGCACCAAGTTTTGCTGGTGGTCCTTTTGGTTTTGGTGGTTTTAGACAACTAGTAAAGCCACACACTCCGGTTACAACAGTAGATCCAGCAGAAAAAGACAAGCTGGAAACCTATGACGATGGCTATGATAGTCGCTCACATCTTCTGCCACATGAAGACGAAACTCTTCGTACTGAAAATGCAGTAAACAATCCAGCTAGAGGCGCTTATTCAGACCTACGTGGATATCCAAGGATGAATTCGCTAGCAGATAAAGTTGACTTTATTCCTCCAGACAAGGACAAAGCAAGAAACTTTCCAGAAGAAGACAAGGATAATGTTAGAATTGACTTAGTTCCAGACGGAAAAGATGACATGGAACCAGAGTACTGGGGTTATGGCTCTCTAGATGAGCCATATGAGACTGGCAGAACAGTTCCAAGACGGAAGTTTGAAGAAACTCTCGCTCTTCAAGGCAATCCAAGCATAAATAACTGGAAAACAACAACGAGGCAGAACATGGGAAAACAACAAAGAAGTGTAGACTATAGTCAGTTGGTTGAACCGCACGACTGGGTTAAAGACCTACCGGCAGATGACTGGGATAGAAATAAGTTAGATGATCCAGACGATGTACTAACACGCCCTGGAACCATGGGAACTATAACAGCTCCAAGAAAACACATGCCCGATGGTGGTCATGAAATCACTAATGAAACTAAACACACCAAAGATGATGTAGAAACTCTTATCGATACAATGAACCCATATCGCCATGCAGGATCTGGAGGAACTGTTCTTGTAGGACAAGAAGACTTTGTTGTAAACTTAGAACAAACACTGCGCGCAGTAGCCAAAAAAGCTGTAAGAGAGTCACGAAGAAAACGCTAACACACAGATGGAAGAGCGAAAAATCGCAGCAAAGTCCCTACGAATGCTCTTAGACTTTCTTTCAACAAAAGAAGGACTTCGTAGTGTTTGGAACACAAAAAGCGATCCAATGACTTTTGGATTTGACGCTAGCGTTCCTCTTGGTAGCGCTGGTGAAAACCTAACTATTCAGTTCATGCCAGGTGGTACCGGAGCTAAGTTTTCAAGACAAGCTAATGGCAGAAACGTTATAACCATTTTTCATACCAAACACATACCTTCGGCTGAAAAGGGAGTGTTGTTGTTGCGCGAAATCTTACTAGGCAGACAAGGTTCTTTTGTTCATGAGTTTGTACACTTTCTTGACTATGGTTCTAAGCCATCAGAAGAAGTTGTTATGGCAGGAGAATCAGAACAAGAACAGTACACTCACCATTCTGAAGTAAAAGCCTATGTTGCACAAGGCTTACACGACGTTGAACAGATGGTCGAAAACACTCCAAAGGCAGTAGTTAAACAACGTTTTGGAACTAAAGGTTTTAAATCATTTTTCGCAGCTGCAATCAAACTGTTTCATCCATCGTTGCTTAAGTTCGCTTCGGATCAAACAAAAGAACTTATTCGTGTTGAGTTAGAAGCAATATACCAAGAATTTATAGATGAAAAGACTATGAACTTAGAACAGTTGATCAAAGAATCAGTAGAAGAAGCACTAACAGAAAAAGCCCCACCAGGAATGGAAGACATGGTGCTCAAACTAAAAAAGAAATATGGAGAGAAAAGCCCAACTCCATTTAAGATTGCTTGGGCTCAGTACAACAAGAAATAAGCTCAGGAATTTCACAAGTTTCTTGACAGTCTTCTCGTTGTTTCATAACTTGACACTCTAAAGATAACTGAGCTAAAAACCTACTCTTTCCAGATAAAGCAGAAAGCAACACTCTCACTACACAGTCATCATCCATCTGTTTGAAAAGATTTTCTAAACTTTTCTTGTCAACGCTAGTTTGCATATAGCTCCATTTCTTAACTAGAAAAACTATCCAACCAAGCTTTACCTATTTAACCATAATATACCAATGAACATGAAACGCGAAGATGATGGCTCGCTTGAGTGGTTTGATCAAGTAACCAGACAAAGAATTAGAGGCGGACACAATGCCGCACAACAAAATACAGGTTCCAAGTACCAGTTTGCGGAAATTAATCCAGATACAGTAACAGATCCACAGTTAAAAGAACAGCTGCAAGCTGTGCGTCGCGCTGGACTAGAGGCAAAAGAAAGATATGTCAAAACTTGGCATGCTGGACCAGCTCACTTGGGAGGAAAAGTTATAGATCCAAACCAAGCAAGAGACTATGCTGTAACAGCAGATGTAGACCAGATATCAACAGCAATTGAAGCAAAGCACATGCAACAGAGGCAGCTTCTGAATGAAGTTGATTCAGCTGAGATGCAGCTACAAAGGCTTCCAGGGTCTACAAGAGGTCAAGCAATGAATGTTCTGAATTCATTACAGCACAGACAAACAGCATTTCCACAACACAACTTGGTTCGACTTAACGAAATAGGAAATGGAAACTTCATGCAACCACAACAGACTCAACAGCAAGGACCGCAGGTTTGCAAACTCCTTGAAGGTCATCCATGCTTCAGAGCACTTCAAACTGCTGGGTTTGGTTCTAACCTTGTCATGGCACGAGCAGTTGGGCAGATTGTTTCGCAGATTGCTATGCAAGAGTTCGTTGTAAAAGGCATTGTAAATGTTTTTATAGTACCACCAAATCAAACTGTGGTTGATATAAACATAGTTCAACGCAACCCACAGCTGTGTACACAACTTGTAGAGATTTCAAATCCACACCTAGGAAGCTTGTTAGTGCCAAAAGAAGCTCTTGGCATTGCAACAACCAGTCCATATGGGCAGCAAAAAACAATTCTTACCGACAGCAGACAGAGACAACAGCAACCAACACAACAGATGTTGTTAAACAGAGCAATACAACATACTCCTCAAACAGCTGGTGGTAGGGGAATGTTAAAAGGATAGTGTTAAGTTATGCAAAAAGCTCCTCTTGGTGTAAAGTGGCTACTTACAGGGATAGTAGATGACAAGTTTTCCAACAACGCTCGATTCGTTTGTTAATCCAACAGCTACAGACAAGCTAAATGGGACTCCAAATCCAGCAGTTCTTCACCACACACAACACTCAGACCTAAACGATGCTGTGTCTGCTTTGGAAGCAAAGGTAGGAGTTAACTTTTCAAATGTCAATTCAACCGTAGACTATGCTCTACAGATCCTTAATTCAACACAGACTCAACACTCTATAGCAAAAATCCGCGATGTTGTTGGTCCACCATTTCCTTCACAGGTAATCTGGTATGCAGACCTAGCAAAAACCATAAAGCTAGTTGAGAAATTCTACACATATGGTCCTGGGGCTGCAAAGTTTATTACACAAGTCCAATACAAACTTTATGATGGCACAGTATCAAATGTTATCAAGAGAACCATCACAGATTCGATAACGCTTACTGGACCATTTGAAACTTCTAGAACGAGAACAGTAACTTAAAAACTACTTAAAGAAGTAAGCAAGAAGTAAAAGTTTTTGCTATAATATACAAGGACCAATCACAATGAGTTATGAATCTCCAGCGTCAATTCTATTTGATATCAATGGCATTGCCATGGCTGTATCTGGTGGTATAGCTGTTCCAGTAAGTACAAGTGGGTTGATTAGTACTGGTATGACAAATACTGGTACAGCCAGTTACATACGAACTGAACTAGATGGCACTCAGTGGATCACTGGATCAGTTGCTTCTAGTTTTGCAGGTATTACTAATGTTTCTGGAGCGCTCCCAGTATTCATTACCGCTTCAAATCCTATAACAGTCAACCAAGGCACATCAGGTTCACAGGCTCAATCTTGGTTTGTAAAGATTTCAGATGGAACCAATGTGCTTGGCACTGGTTCTTCATCTCCTTTTTGGATTACTGGCTCTGTCTCTACCACATTTTCTGGGCTTACCACCGTAACTGGAACTGTTGGAATTGCAGGAAACAACCAAGGCTCTCCACTATTTATCACCTTTGCAACAAATGCAACATCTACCGTTGTCTCAAGAAGCCAAACTAATTCTTCTATTGTGATTCTATCAGCAAGTACAACAACAAAAGAAACCATCATCTATAATGATGCTTCTGTAAACTTGTTTTTGCGTTTTGGATCGGCGGCAGCAAGCTCTACTGACTTTACACATAAAATGACTGGTCAGAGTTATTACGAAGTTCCAGGATCTTATACTGGACAGATTACTGGTGTCTGGGCATCCAACGGAACTGGATTTGCAAGAACCACCGAAATCTCTCCATAATATTTCCATTTCTTTCTCATCTAATCTCTCTTCTACTTAAACTTCACACAATGCCATATTTTGATTCAACCCCACAAGTCATTCTTATTGGTGATGAAGCATCAGCTGCACCTTTAGCTGTTTCTGGGACTATTGCATCTGGAACTCCTGGATTGCTATTAGCTGGTTATGTTTCCAACACTCTCTCTTCTAGTTTTATGTCATTTGACAGTACTGGAAGATTGCGAGTTTCCAGTTCTTTCCCTGCTGCCTTTGATCAAGGTGCGAGTGGTAGCGTTCCTTGGAAAGTTGAATTCTATAGTGGCTCTACACAGATTGGTGTTCCATTGCAACCAGTTTGGATCACTGGTTCAACCACTGTAACCAACGCGAATCAAACTCCTTTAAATATAATTTTTGGGATATCTGGTAGTGCCAATACACTTCCAAAACTAATCAATCTTTATTATAACAAATCAGATGGCGCAATCGTTGCCAACGTTTTTAAACGTGTGATTACTTACACAGCTCCTACTGGTTTTTCTGGCTACATTGCAAAGTTTACAAGTTATCAAGCTGAAACGGCTGCTTCTAGACTTGTGTATGAAATCAACATGTCCCAACTTAGTATAGTAACAAACGTATTTACCGCGGGATCAAGTTATACAAATCCCTTATGGACAGCAGCAGGTCAAGCAGAAGTAACAACTGGGCTGTCTGCTGGAGCTGGCAACGTCGTAGTTACAATAACCTATACTAATGAATCTGGTACTGGAAGCCGTTCTGGTACCATAACAATTCCAAAAGGATCTGCTGTAGGAAGTCGTTGGGATATTGTGTTGCAAGGTACCGATCTTGGCATTCAGTCAATCCAAAACTTAAGTGTTACTCCAACGTTGGCAGCAGGAGTAATTAAAGTACTTGGTTTAGTACAACTTTCTGTCCATGAAGACCAATCAACCAACTCACAAACAGATACTCAATATCCACCAGGGATGATTAGTTTTCCAAGTGGTACAGTAATGGGGATTGAATACTCTGGTGGTACAGTATCAAAACAGCGAATATTTGACGCTTTAATTCAACTGTATTAAGGAAACCATATGGCAACACTAAAAATACAATCTGGCATAGAAATCAACTTTGGTTCTGATTGGTCTGAATTTAAAAAATGGATCAATGGAACGAACGCTTCTTTGCGCTATACTTGGACAGATGACTCTGCTTCGTATACTATTTTATCGGTCGATGGTCCAGTCCATCGAGTTGTTGGCATAAACAAAGATGGTGGTACTGATCAAGTAGACTTTGAAACCAACTTTAAAGCAACCGCAAGTATTACATTTGCAAATGTTTCGGCATCTGGAAGCCCATTGGCTTTTTTGGAAACTCCGCAGAGTAATGGAGCAGCTCGTGTTGCTATAGCACCACTTGAAGGTTCTGAAACAATCTACAGTACGCATAATTTTGTTGATCCAACAACATGGTACTCACAATCAACTAGAGTCACTAATGAAGTATTAACTGATAGTGGAAACGGCTTGACTTGGGACTCCATCAATCCAATTTGGATTGATATGGTTTCTGGAAAAGTACAGGATGAAGATGGAATCATAGAAGAAGAAGCTGAGAGAACACCAAGCCATCATGGTTGGTCTGTTGTTATTAAAGTTGATGATGTAGTCAAAACTATGAGAGAACCACTAGAAAGTTCTGGTGGAGATTACACCGTAAACTATTCAACAGGTAAAATCATTTTCTTTAGTAGTCAAGCTGGTAGTGTCGTTAAGGCCACTTATTCCAAAGAAAGTGGATCTGGTTGGCGTTTGAAACCAATGCCAAATAAAATACTTGACATTATTGACGCAGAAGCACAATTTAGTGCCGATGTTGATATGACTGATACTCTAGAGTTTGCTGTAAAGGGTCCAATTGATATATTTGCACCACAAATGCTGCAAAGTAATGGTGGACCATATCCACCTGGAACTATGATACCACTTGTAACTCAAAAATATAAAAAATTTACACAGCTTATTGACGAGGCACGCGGAGCATATCCTGTGATTTCTAGTATTGGTGGCACACGCGGGGTAAGTGCAGCAATATATGGATTCCCATTCCAATATAGCACTACCAGAGAACTGAAAAGTAGTTTAGGACTTGAACTATGGATTAGTCTAGTACATGAGCGAAAATTTGGCGGACAGCACGCAACTGCAACGTTTTATTGTACGTCTCGCAGCGAGTGATGGCAAAAGCTATGAACAAAGCAGATGTAACAAAAGAATGGATATATGAAGAGTATGTCAATAAACAAAGAACAATGGACGATCTTCGTAAAGAACTGCACTGCCGTACTTCTAAAGTATCCGAAATGCTAATAAGTTGGAATATTCCAAAAAGAACATCTAAAGAAGTGTATTTTTTATCGATTGGTGGTGATAAAAATCCAATGAGAAAGCCAGAAGTTATAGAAAAGCTTTCTGGTCAAAATCATTATTTTATTAGATGCCCAGAACTCAGGAAGAAGTTTATTCTAAACAATCCAATGAAAACTGGCAACAAAGAAGCTATGAAAAAGGTTGGAGCTGCACACAGCAAAGAAAAATCTAATTTTTGGAAAGGTGGTATAACGTCAATTAATCTATCGCTTCGTTCTCATGCAAAAATGAAAGAATGGCGCTTGGCAGTTTTCAACCACGATAATTTTACTTGCTGTATTTGCCACATAAAGGGCGGCAAATTAAATGCAGATCATGTTATAGCGTTCAGTAAGACCTTAAAAGAAAACAGCATTCAAACAATTGAAGCTGGACTTTTATGCAAAGAACTATGGAATACTTCTAACGGACGTACACTATGTGTTAAATGCCATAGGAAAACAGATAACTATGGAGCAAAAGGATGGAGAAAATGAGCAAAAAAACAGCGTTAGTGCTTTCCGGCGGAGGAAGTCATGGAAGTTTCGAGGTTGGAGTACTTAAGGCACTCACAGAATTCGGTAAAACCTATTCTGTGATTTCTGGAGTTTCTGTTGGAGCACTCAATGGTCTTTGGTTAGCACAATCTCCAAAAGCCATGCAGCGTGAAGCTGTACGAAGTTTAGAGACACTCTGGACTGAGATGTTAGCTGGAAACGGTTCTGTGTACAAGCCATGGTACTTCTATCCATTCAACTATGTTGCGTCGCTATGGAAAGGTTCTCTTAACCACACAAAGCCACTTAGAACGATCCTAGAGTTTAACTTCAACAAAGAGAAGCTAGCTAGCTCTGGCGTAGTTCTACGTGTCGGTGCCGTAAGCTTAACGACTGGACTGTATCGTTCTGCTAGTTCAACTAACCCAGTAGAACTTAACAAGATGGTTGATTGGGTTATGGCTTCTGCTGCTATGCCAATTATCTTTGAACCAGTGAGAATTGATGATGAAGTTTGGGTAGATGGTGGAGCAAGAAACATAACTCCAATATCTGATATTCTGGAGAACCATCCAGACGTTGATGAAATAGATGTTATCTTAGCAGACTCGCTTGAAGCTATGCCGCAGAAACCAATTAAGTCATTTACGAATGTTCTGAATGTCGCCGCTAGGTGTTTGTCTGTTGCTGTTGATGAAGTTCATAGAACAGACTTAGATGCAGTTAACGAAGCTGGGCAAAAGGTTAAAATCAACATCTATGCTCCAAACAAAGCTCTAGACTTCGAATCTTTTGACTTTGATGGTAAAAAGCTTAAAGCTGCAATTGAACTTGGATATCAAGAAACCTTAGCAAAACTAAGACAAGCTAATTAGCTAGTAAGCTAATGCCAACTCCAACCGTCTGTTTCTATGATGATCCATATGTCTACGACTCAGATGTATACTGGGATGGCTCATGCTCTCCAGAAGCTTCCCCAGTCGAAGTTCCACTGATTCAACTTGGAAGAAGCAGAAGACCAACTCCAAATAAAATATACTGTAGGTTTGAAGTAAACACTCTGTATTGTTACTACAATGGCAATGTTGTTCCTATAGAAACAACTCCAATTAGATTTGAGTGCGAAGAAGAGGAAGGGCAAGAACCACAGATAGTTCTAGAGTCCATTGAGATTCGTAGGAAGCTTACAGAAGAAGATACTCTAGAAGTTATTGTAGAAAACATGCATATAGCAACAGAAGACTTTGAAGTAAGAGCCGAGGTACGCTCGGTCAAACCCTTGTCCGACAAGATTGATGAGTTGGATATTGTGGTTGAAAACTTTAAAGTAAAGTCCTCGATATTTAAGACTTAGAAAGAACACATACACATGACCGAAAGCGTACAGTTCAGCTTAGACGAAGAACAGGAAATAATGTTTAAACTTTCTGTACGTGGCTCTACGTCAGATATGTCAAACATCACACCAACCATTCGCTTCTTGATATCAGAGAAACAAGGGAGTATTGCTGTTGGTCTGCCAGCTAAGCCAACAGAGAACGGACATGTTGTTGTTGTTATTCCTCCACTGAAAGCTTTGTTTTCAGAGTCAAAGGAATATGTTGGTAAACTGGAAATTATCATTGGAAGAAAGTACTTCGCGCCAACATCAATGAATATTCGTTTTACGAATACTCAAACGAACATTGCAGCAGAGCATGTTCAGCCAAAAGACATTAAGCAGATTAGTGAAGATGTAGAACAGGTATTGGCGGGGATGATTGAAGAAACAGAGATAAGCTTACCAGCTACTAGCGATCAAAAACTACAGCTAAGTAAGCCTGTTGTTAGCGGAGTAAAAAAACAAGTCCCGAGATCAAAAGAGCAGCTTGCTAGAGCTAAGCTGAAACAGAACATCAAGAAACTGTTTCTGTAGTCTCTTCGCTCTCAATGGTAAGTGACTCAATGATTCCACTATGGCGATAAGACCATAACTCAATAGCTCGATCACCATTCACCAAGTCAAGAATTACCTGCCCAAACCTACCAGCACTTAGCTTTCCTCCAACCACAGTCCATTCGCCATTGTAATCTGGTTGCGATGAAACAACTCGAATCTTTGTTCCTTCCTTGTCTTTCAGAGGTCGCATTACAGCGTTAAGTGCTCTCGCTGCAACTTCATCACGAGGAAAGTCTTTCGGAGAACTTCCTTCTTCTTCGCTTCCAGTCGTAACTCCATTCATTGTTAGATTCAGAATGTAGTCTGATACTGGAGTACCAATACCACGTAGTTTGTCGCCTACAGTAAGTCCTTCCAAGAGTTGGCCAGTCTTTGTGTCCATTAAACGAACAACTCTACTGCCGCCCTTTCCACGACCAGACTTTGATTCAAGTACTTTATACTCCCCAGAGAAAGTCTTGTACTCTTGGAGAAAGTTGATTGTGATAAAAGTATCCTCTGTTGGCACTCCATCTTGGCCAATAGGAATACTCATTAAAACCTTGTGTAGTGATTGCTTATCCATCTTTACGATCTATCTTTCTTGTTTCAGTTAGCCATTTAGTATCTGAGTACTGGAATTATCCCAACACTCGAAAAAGATACTTTGCCTTTTGCATACCCGAGAATATTTGAAACTTCTGAGTCTCTTCTGAATCTAGTTCCACTGTGCCAAGCTTAAGGTTCCTGTTTGCTGCAAACTTTGCAACCGTCAGTGTTCCGTTTTTTCGTTCCGTTACGCGAACGCGCATAGTACGGCTACGACCGTCATACACATGCATAAAACTCGTTCCATCAATACTAGAAAATGCTGGTGTGCCCATCGTTCAATACCTTTCTAAGAACTTCGATCTTTTACTAGAAGCTTTGCTGCTTCATACGCAAGCCAAATTTCTTCCCTCGAAGCTTCGTGTTTGAAGTCTTCATAGATTTGAACTACAGAAACTCCAAACTCAACTCGCGTAGCAATCCTACGAATTAGATTCTCGATACTGGAATCATCCGTGTTCATTGTGTTGAATGCCTAGGTTCACCACGAAAATTAGCAAGAACTGTTTCAAATGCCTGCTTTCTTTCTTCGATTGTTCCGGTTAGCCAGATGTTGAGAAGCATTGTTCGCTGATAGTTGCAAACCGTCTGAGTTACTGTCCACATCCTTGGTTCCTACCTTCTTACTCAATTTAACACCCAAGCGAAGGAATATCAACTTATTAAATTCCATAAAGAATATCAAAGGACCGAAACTTGATTTTGAACAGGTATTGCCGTATAATGATAGAGTATTAATTTACTTAACTGTAATTTTACAGAGAAAAGCTAAATCAAGTCACATAACAGGTAACCGAGTTCAAAGTAATTCGCGTTTCTGTTACACTGTTAGTGGAAAAGGATACCAAAGAGATGAGAATAGATGTAGGTAACCCAGAAGTAACAATCTCTACCAATATCTTGGAGATTGAA
>Ga0315288_10002550_pt1 | contig 23549 bp, 21 predicted proteins | sample YL17G11_20_MG_FD_203454 | JGI IMG/M metagenome (GOLD analysis project Ga0315288, IMG submission 203454) | Sediment microbial communities from Yellowstone Lake, YNP, Wyoming, USA - YL17G11_20 | ecosystem: Environmental > Aquatic > Freshwater > Lake > Sediment | place: USA: Wyoming | collected... | reverse complement strand
CGATCGTCTTCACGCGCGGATGCGGTTTCCGCTGTCCGTACTGCCATAACCCCGAGCTGGTAGACCCCGATAACTACATTACGCCATTAGATGAAGCAAAAATCCTCTCATTCCTAAGAAGTCGCGAAGGCCGAATCCAGGGTGTCGTCATCACGGGAGGAGAACCCACATTCCATGACGACCTGAAGGACTTCATTCGCACGGTCAGGGAGATCGGCTGCGAGGTGAAGCTCGATACGAACGGGAGCAATCCCGCGCTTCTCGAGCGGATCATCTCCCTTGGCCTCGTCGACTACGTCGCTCTGGACGTGAAGGCCCCCCTTCGGCTCTATTCGAGTGTGGCGCGAGTCCTTGTCAATACGGGAGACATCCTCAGGTCGATCCGCATAATCATCGACTCCGGCCTCCCCCACGAGATGCGGACGACCTACCTCGAATCCCTTCTGTCGCTCGACGACATGAGAGAAATCGGGGAGATGGTGAGAGGGTGCAGGCTCCTGGTCGTCCAGCGCTTCAAGCCCACGAAGGCGCTGGACCCCGCCATGCTGAAGCAGCCCACGCCTCCGGCTCACGCCATGGAACAGATCCGTGCAGCAATTGACGCCATGGGCGTTCCCTGCGAAACGCGCTGAATATAGTCCCGCGCTTTCTTTGGCGCTCGTCACGTCCCCCCCCCTTCCTATCCGCGGTCACTCCGTGAACTCCCGAACCGAATTGATGCCTCGCCATGGGACGATGCGCGCCGTCCCGCGCCGGTGCGGTTCCCGGCCGCCGTACACCAGGTAGACGCTCCCCGTCGATCCGGAGAACGCCTGCCACCGCTCGAGCCCCCGGAACTGGTCCGGCGCGAGGGTCTGGCTGGATTTCATCTCGACGGGTACCAGCCGCTCGCCATGGTCTATTATGAGGTCGATCTCGTCACCGGTGTTGTTCCGCCAGAAGTACAAATTGGATGGCAGGGCCCGGTTGAACCGGGCCTTGGCAAGCTCCGCCACCACGAGGCACTCAAAAAGTCCTCCGCGCAACGGGTGAATGGCGAGGTGATCGGGGCCCTGGATGTTGAGCAGGAAGGCGGCGAGGCCCGGGTCATAGAAGTACAGTTTCGGCGTCTTCACCAGACGCTTGCCGAAATTGCGGAAGTGCGGTTGCAGAAGGAACACGAGGTAGCTCGCTTCCAGGACGGAAAGCCAGCTCCGTGCCGTGTTGTGCGTGACGCCGCATTCGGTGGCGAGCGACGAGAGGTTGAGGAGCTGTCCGACCCTGGCCGCGCACATGCGCATGAACCGCTGGAACGTGGCGAGTTCCCTGACGTTGACGATCTGGCGCAGATCGCGCTCCACGTACGTCATCACGTACGACGCATGCCATTGCCGGGCGGACAGCTTCCGATCGTACAGCGCCGGATATAATCCCTTGAGAAGTACTTCGTCGAGATCCGAAACCTCCCGGCCAGCGGATTGCAGCTCAGTCAGCGAGAACGGGAGCAGCTGAAGGATGCCAACCCGGCCGGCGAGCGACTGGCTGATGCCGGCGAGCAGGCCGAACTGCTGGGACCCCGTGAGGATGAACCGTCCCGGCCTCGGATCCTCGTCCACGATCGTCTGCAGATAGGAGAAAAGCGGCGGGCTGCGCTGCGCTTCGTCGACGATGAGGCCGTGGCGATACCGGGCCAGGAAGCCCCGCGGATCCTCGGCGACAAGCTGTCGAGTATCCGGATCCTCCAGCGACACATATGGCAGCTCAGGGAAGGCCGCTCGTACAAGGGTGGTCTTTCCAGACTGCCGGGGGCCGGTAACGGAGACGACCGGGAACCCCTCCATCAGCTCCCGCAGCGTGCGTTGCGCAGTACGGGGAATCATGGCCGAATCATAACGCCTCTGTTACAATTTGTCAATCGGATTCGCAATCAGTAAGGGTTGCCTTTCGGAAAGAAGCGGCATCCCACTTGCTCCGCGAGGGAGCCAGCGCCGCATATCGTGGCGGAGGGACGGCGCCGAGCTGTTGCGCCCCCGTCTCCCTCATCCCCGACTGCTCCTCACTCGAGACGGTCTATTGGCCTTCTTTCCTCATCATGTAGTCGGTTTGTCGCTCCTCTCCCATGATAAAACCATTGTAGAAAGCGATCGCGTTCTCGTTGCGCTCCTATACGCCCAGCCAGACGAACTCCTTCTGTTTTTTCCTCGCAATCTCCACTCCCTTTCCTTCCCGCAGGTCCGTTTGAGCCTCGTTCTCATTCACTTTCAGATAGCCCGCCAGCTCGCCTCGGACGAAAAAAAACAGGAAGGTGGAGTCCTTGTTGTCGATCTCATGCCCGATCTTTTCCCTGCTGAATGCGGCAGTCAGGTATTCTGCTAAGGTTTCGGTGCGGGTCATCGCCGTAAAGGTCCCAGAATAAGTTTCGATTCCTATCGCGATGAGCTAGTCCATATCTTCGGTCGTGCAAATCCGAAACTCCAGGTCTCTCTCCATTGTCCTGCCCAGCCCGCCCCAATTCTCATCCGCTGCAGATCGCCCCGTCAAGTCACCGAGTCGTGGAAGCGGTACGAATGCCCGGCAATGTTTCACGTGAAACATTGCCGGCTCAGGGGACCGCCGTCACAAGCCTCCGTCCCTCTTTCCGAAGAATCAACTGGCTCACCTTGCGGCCGGACTGCGCGACAGTGGCGATGCCGCCCCATGCCTCGGCCTACTGGCCTGCCATGGAGAACCAAGCACGTGCAGCACTTCGGTCGCCGCGCGTCAGCCCTGCACGGCGCCCATCCGCTTCCTCGTGCAGCGTGCGCGCGAGAGCGGAGTCGAGACATCCACCACTTCGCCCTGATGACCGCATCGGCCGCGTTCTGGTTTTCTTGCCGGTATCGGTCCAGATCCGGCGCGACCTCCTGCCACCAGCGCCAGTCAGAGTTCCAGAACTCGGAAAGCAATGCTTGGCCAGGGGGGCGCCATAGACTGGTCGAACACCTGATTGGGGTCCGACGATGCACGGCATACCTGTGTGCATAAGCGAGAGGAAGCAGAATCGCGAGCAGCTGGACCTCGGCGCCCCCGAAGTGATAGAGGCTGGCGACCGCGAGAGAGAGAAACGGGCGGCGAAAACGCGAAGCGAACTCGCCGAGGGACATGCGGTTGCACCTGATCAGGAGGGGCAAGCGCGCGAGCGCGATGACGGTGAAACGCGCGTACTCGGCCGCGGCGGCGAGCCGGCCATCGATCGGAAGACCGCACTCCCCGGCGAGGCTGCCGTCGAACCCGCGGCCTCTGCGTTTCCATAATGTGCACAAAATGTGCACAACCCTCCCGACGTGTCATACATTTTGAGGATATCGGTCCTGTATCAGTTCATCCTCGCGCAGCAGCCTTTTGACCATGGGGATTTGAACAATGTTTCACGTGAAACAATGGGGAGCCAAGCCGCGCGCCCGGTGGTGAACGGGGACTTCCGGCCGGCCTATGCCTCTGCGCCGTTCTCGGCGGGCTGCTCTTCCTTGAGGACCCGGGCGACCCCGACTACCACGTCGGGCTTCGTGATGTTCACGATCCTCACGCCCATAGCGGTCTTGCCGAGGGTGGCGATGCCCGAGAGGCTCAGCTTCAGCGCGTTTCCCTGCGAGGTGATGCAGACCAGATCGTCCTTCGGATTGACCGAGAGCACGCCGATGACCTCCCCGGTCTTCTCCGATGCCTTGTAGCAGATCTGCCCCCTGGTCCCTCTGCCGTGGGGCGAGAAATTGTCGTACTCCGTCCTCTTGCCGATCCCGAACTCGCTCACGAGGAGCATCTGCTCGCCCTCGCGGACCATGGCGACGCCTGCCAGCTCGTCCTTGTCCGAGAGCCTGATGCCCTGCACACCGTGAGAAGCTCTCCCCATGGCGCGCACGGCCTCCTCGTTGAAGCGCAGGGCATAGCCCTTGCGGGTGACGAACACCACCTCGTTCTTCCCGGAGGTCAGGAGCGCCGTGACCAGCCCGTCGTTGTGATCGAGCTTGATCGCCACGATGCCCCGGGTCTTCGCATGGACGAACTCCGAGATCTTGACTTTCTTCACCACGCCCTTGCGGGTGGCCATGAGCGCGAAACGTTCGTCGGTGAAGTTGCGCAGGCTCACGACTGCCGTGATTTCCTCTTCGCTGCCGATGGAGAGAAGCACCTTGATGCTCTGGCCCTTGGCCTGCCGGCTGCTCTCGGGGATCTCGTGCACCTTCACCCAGTACGCCTTGCCCTGGTTGGTGATGAAGAGCACGTAGTCGTGGGTGGAGGCGATGAAGAATTGCTCGATGAAATCCTCTTCGCGCAGATTCACCGACGAGGAGCCTTTGCCGCCCCTGCCCTGTCTCCTGTAGGCGGTCACGGGGATGCGCTTGATGTAGCCGCGGTTTGAGATCAGGATCGCCATGTCCTCCTCGGCGATGAGGTCCTCGATGTTGATCTCCTCGGCCTCCTCCTCGATGATCTCCGTACGGCGGTCGTCGCCGAACTTCTTCGAGATCTCCGAGGTCTCCTCCCGCACCACGCCGAGGATCTTCTTCTCGCTTGCCAGCAGCTCCATCAGGCGCGCGATCAGGGCGAGCACCTCGGCCAGCTCGTCCATGATCTTCTTGATCTCGAGGCTCGTGAGCCTCTGCAGGCGCATGTCGAGGATGGCCTGGGACTGCTTCTCGGAGAGGGCGAACCTCGACATGAGGTTCGTCCGTGCCGTCTCGACGTCCTTCGACTTCTTGATGACGGCGACCACCTCGTCGATGTTTTCGAGGGCGATCTTGAGGCCCCGCAGGATGTGGGCTCGCTCCTCGGCCCGCGCGAGGTCGTAGCGGGTGCGGCGGGTGACGACCTCCTTCCTGTGCGCGATGAAGTGCTCGAGCATCTCCTTGAGCGAGAGCACTTTCGGCAGCCCGTTCACGAGGGCGAGGTTGATGACGCCGAAGGAGACCTGCAGCGCCGTGTGCGCGAACAGCTGGTTGAGGATGACCTTCGGCGAGATGCCCTTGCGCAGGTCGATGACGATCCGCATCCCGTGCCTGTCCGACTCATCGTTCAGGTCGACAATCCCGTCGATCTTCCTCTCCTTGACCAGGTCGGCGATGCGAATGATGAGGTTGGATTTGTTGACCTGATAGGGGATCTCGGTGACGATGATGGAGTCCTTGCCCGCGCTCGAGCTCTCCACTGTCACCTTCGCGCGCAGGATGATTTTGCCCCGTCCCGTCGCGTAGGCGTCGCGAATGCCCTTGCGTCCGAGGATGATGCCTCCGGTCGGGAAGTCGGGGCCGCGGACGACCTTCATCAAGTCCTCGTGCGAGGTTTCGGGATCGGCAATGAGCCGATCGATGGCGGTGCAGATCTCCTTCACGTTCTGCGGCGGGATGTTCGTGGCCATGCCCACGGCGATTCCGCTCGAGCCGTTGGCCAGCAAAAAGGGGAAAGCAGCCGGCAGGACGAGGGGCTCGGTCTGGGAGCCGTCGTAGGTGGGCCCGAAGTCGACCGTCTCCCTGTTGATGTCCCGCAGCATCTCCTCGGCGATGCGGTTCATCCGGGCTTCGGTGTACCTGACCGCCGCGGGCGGATCCCCGTCGATGGACCCGAAGTTTCCCTGACCGTCCACCACGGGGTAGCGCATGTTGAAGTCCTGGGCGAGACGCACCAGGGAGTCATAGATCGCCATGTCGCCGTGGGGATGGTACTTGCCCAGCACGTCGCCGGTGATCCTCGCGCATTTCTTGTAGGGCTTGTCCGCGTGCAGGCCCATCTCGTTCATCCCGAAGAGGATCCGCCTGTGCACCGGTTTCAGTCCGTCGCGCACGTCCGGCAGGGCGCGCGAGACGATGACGGACATAGCGTAGGTGAGGTAGGAGTTTTTCACCTCCTCTTCGATGGGCATGGGAATGGTGCGGCTTTTCACGTCAGACATGGTCGTTCAACCCCTACACGTCGAGGTTCTTCACCGCGAGAGCGTTGTCCTCGATGAACTTTTTCCTCGGTTCCACGTTCTCGCCCATCAGGGTCGTGAAGATCACCTCCGCCTCCACGCCATCGTCGAGCTTCACGTGGATGATGGTGCGCTTCTCGGGATTCATCGTGGTCTCCCAGAGCTGCTCGGGATTCATCTCGCCAAGACCCTTGTAGCGTTGGATGCTCACCTCGGATTCCGTCTTCTTGTGCCGGGCGAGAAGCTCCTCCTTCTCCTTGTCGTCGTACGCGTAGAAGATCTTCTTGCCGAACTCGACCTTGTACAGGGGCGGCATGGCGATGTACACGTGGCCGCGCTCGAGCAGCTCCCGCATGTAGCGGAAGAAAAAGGTCAGCAGGAGCGTGCGGATGTGCGACCCGTCCACGTCCGCGTCCGCCATGATGATGATCTTGCCGTAGCGCAGCTTGGAGAGGTCGAACTGCGTGCCCACCCCCGTGCCCAGCGACGAGATGATGGGGAAGAGCTTGTCGTTGGTCAGCACCTTGTCGATGCGGGTCTTCTCGACGTTCAGCATCTTCCCCCACAGGGGGAGGATGGCCTGGAAGACCCTGTCCCTGCCCTGCTTCGCGCTGCCCCCGGCCGAATCGCCCTCGACGATGTACAGCTCGCACTTGGCAGGATCGTCCTCGGAGCAGTCGGCGAGCTTTCCCGGGAGACCCGAGTTCTCCAGCAGGCCCTTCTTGCGGGTGAGCTCGCGGGCCTTGCGCGCGGCCTCCCGCGCCTTGGCCGCCATGATCGACTTGTCGAGGATCCTCTTCACGACGTCGGGGTTCTCGTCGAAGAACATGGTGAGCCTGTCGTAGACCAGCGACTCGACGATGCCCTTCACCTCGCTGTTGCCCAGGCGCGCTTTTGTCTGGCCCTCGAACTGCGGCTCGGGCACCTTCACGGAGATGACCGCCGTCATGCCCTCGCGCACGTCCTCGCCGCTCAGGTTCTCCTCGAGCTTCTTGGCGAGGTTGAGCTTTTTCATGTAGTCGTTCAGACAGCGGGTGAGGGCGCTCTTGAACCCGATGAGGTGCGTGCCGCCCTCGCGGGTGTTGATGTTGTTCGCGAAGGTGAAGATGGTCTCGGAGTACCCGTCGTTGTACTGCAGGCCGACCTCGACCCGGGTGGAATCGCGCTCGCTGTCGAAGTAGACCGGCTCGGCGTGGATGAGGGACTTGTTCTTGTTCAGGAACTCGATGAACGACTTGACCCCGCCGTCGAAGTGGAAGATGTGGCTCTTCTTCGGGATCGCCCGTTCGTCGGTCACGGAAATCTGGATCCCCTTCGTGAGGAAGGCGAGCTCGCGCAGGCGGTTGGCCAGGGTGTCGAAGCTGAACTCGATCTCCTCGAAGATCTGCTTGTCCGGCTTGAACCTGGTGACCGTCCCGTGCCGGTCGGTCTCGCCCGTCACCGCAACGGCCGCTTCCGGGAGGCCCCGCGCGTAGCGCTGGAAGTGCACTTTGCCGTCCTTGTGGACGGACACCTCGCACCATTCCGCCAGGGCGTTCACCACCGAGGCGCCGACGCCGTGCAGGCCTCCCGAGACCTTGTAGGTGACCTTGTCGAACTTCCCGCCCGCATTGAGCTTGGTCATGACGACCTCGAGGGCGCTCACTTTCTCGGTGGGATGGATGTCAACGGGAATGCCGCGGCCGTCATCCTCCACGGTGACGACGTTGCCCTTACCCAGGTGCACCGATATCGTGGTGCAGGCGCCCACGAGGGCTTCGTCGATCGAGTTGTCGACGATCTCGAAGACGAGCTGGTGCAGGCCGTCGAGGCTCGTGGAGCCGATGTACATGCTCGGCCGCTTGCGGACATGCTCCAGACCCTTGAGAACTTGTATGTTATGTGCGCTGTAGGTATCGTGCATGGAAATGGAGACGCTTATACCCTTGACGATACCGATTTTTCGGGGAAAAATCAATCGCAGTGCGGGGCTGCGCGGGGCCGGGAACGCCGCGGATCGTCCCCTTGCGGCATGGCACGGGATGAGCTACACTGGCGCCGAAAGGCTGTGTGAATAAACTGTGGATAGTGGACGTGAAATTCCGTCAGGCCTGTCATGATCGCTTCCAATACTCGCATTGATACAATATGTTATACGTTTTCCAATACCCTCTCTGCAATTTTATGTTATGAAAGCAATTACACAGCGATTCTTTTTCCCATCGATCTTCCCCCTGCCTTTCGCGAGAGATTTTTCCATTCTCAACAGGGTCTGGGAAGGATCCCGCCTGTGAACAACCTGTGCATAAACTGGCGATAGGAAGGGGACAATCGGGATGGAGACGGGCAAGCACAGCTACGAAGCCTTTTGGAAGCAGGCCGTCGCGGACATCACGGTGGAGTTGTCCGAGCAGGAGCTGGCCACGTGGTTCCGCGGCATCGAATACGCGGGCTGCGGGGACACGCACATCGTGCTTTCCGTGCCCTCGTCCTTCTACAAGGACCAGATCACGCAGCGCTATCTCGGCCGGCTGGAGGAAAAACTCGCCGAGCTGGCGGGCCACCCGGTAACGGTCAAGTTCACGATTCAGAAGAAGGCGGGGGCGAAAGCCGCGCACGAGGAGGGTGCCAAAGGGGCGCGGACAGAGGATTCCTCGGCACGCAAGCGCCAGCACCCTCAGCTGAACAAGGAATACACCTTCGAGCGGTTCATCATCGGAGAGTCCAACTCCTTTGCCGCCAACGCCGCCCTGGCGATCTCAAAAAACCCCGGCACCGGCTACAACCCCTGCCTGGTCTACGGCGGCGTCGGCCTGGGCAAAACTCACCTCGTGCAGGCCATCGGCAACTCGGTCTACCGCGAGTTTCCCGATCTCAAGGTGGCCTACGTGACGGTGGAGACCTTTGCCAACGAGTTCATCCTCTCGATCCAGAAGAAGACTGGCCACCAGTTCAAGAACAGGTACCGGTCGGTGGACGTCCTGCTCATCGACGACATCCACTTCCTCGAGGGCAAGGAGGGCACGCAGGAGGAGCTGTTCCACACCTTCAACGCGCTGTACGACGCGAACAAACAGATGGTTTTCACCTCCGACAGGCCCGTCTCAGAGATCAGGAGCCTGTCCGAAAGGCTGCGCAGCAGGTTCGAGAGAGGGCTGAACGTCGATCTGCAGCCGCCCAACTACGAGACGCGTATCGCCATCCTCAATAAAAAGATCGAAGAGAAGAAGGTGAAGATCCCCGACGAGGTGGTTGAGCTGATCTGCCGCAATGTGAACACGAACGTCCGCGATCTGGAAAAGGCCCTCACGAAGCTCATCGCCTATGCGGAGCTGGTGAACAGGCACATCACCCTCGAGGTCGCGCGCCAGCAGCTGAAGGACTTCTTCTCGCAGCCCAACCAGAAGAATATCACGATCGAGCACATCCAGAAGATCGTCTCCGACTACTTCGGGCTGTCCTACAAGGACCTGCGGGGCAAGAGGCGGACGAAGGCCGTCGCCTTCCCCCGGCAGGTCGCCATGTACATTTCCCGAGAGCTCACCGAATACTCGACAACTGAGGTCGGGGCGGAGTTCGGCGGCCGCGACCACACCACCGTCATGCACGCCTGCCAGAAGATCGAGGACAGGATGAAACTCGACCCCAACCTCGAGCCCAGCCTCCTCCAGCTCATCAAGAAGGTCAAGGAAAACAATGTGTAGGCCTTGGGGGCGGGCTGTTGACAAGTGCCCCGCCGGCGCGGTTGACAGGGATGCGCTCATTGTGCGAAACCCGGGCATCCATCGGCGCTTCGGGGAGCAAGTGGACAACCGGTGCGGAACCAGACGTGGTTGTTCCGGCCTCCAGGTCCTTGCCCATGAAGGATCTGGGCGGGTTACCCACATATTCACAGCGCTTACTACCACCACCGGTATTCCTATATACTTATAAGAGGAGGAGGAGACCATGAAGCTCAACTGCTCTCGCGACGACCTTCTAAAAGAGATATCCATCGCGCAGGAGGTCATCTCGTCGAAGAACTCCCTCTCGGTGCTTTCGAACGTCCTCCTCACTGCGGGCAAGGGCAGCCTCAAGATCCAGGCGACGGACCTGAAGGTCGGCTTCGAGACCAGCATTCCGGTGGAGGTCGTGCAGGAAGGGACCACGACCGCATTCTGCGACAAGCTGCTGAACATCCTGCGCTCTCTGCCTGAAGGGGATGTCGAGCTCGAGCAGGCCGACGCGACAATGCTCCGCATCAAGCCGAAGGCGGGAAAAATCGAATTCCAGCTCCGCTGCATCCCCTCCGACAAGTACCCCGAAATGCCGAAGGTTGCCGACAACCTCTTCTTCAGCTTCCCGCAGAGGGATTTCATCGAGATGGTGTCGAAGACGCTGTTCGCGGTTTCCGACGACGAGACCCGCTACTTCATGAACGGCATCTTTCTCGAGAAAAAGGACGACATGCTCGTCATGGTGGCCACGGATGGACGGCGCCTCGCCTACGTTGCGCGGAAGATCCCCGTGTCCCTCGATACCCTGCGCGGCATCATCCTCCCGCCGAAGATCCTCTCGATCGTGCGAAAGCTCGCCTCGGGAGAGGGCAGCCTCTCTCTCGCGCTCACGGACAAGAACGTCTTCATCCGAATGGGCGACAAGAACCTCTCGTCGAACCTGATCGACGGCCAGTTCCCTGACTACAGGAGGGTGATCCCCGACGCCCAGAAGTACAGGGCCTTCGTCGAGCGCAAGCCCCTCGAGGACGCGCTGCGGCGGGTCTCGCTCCTTGTGGAGGCCAAGTCGCGCAAGGTCGTGTTCTCCTTCGCCAAGGGCTCCCTCACGATTGTCTCGAAGGAGAGCGAGCTCGGGGTGGCCACCGAAGAGCTGGCCTGCGACTACGAGGGCCCCGAGATGTCCTTCGCGGTGAACTGCCTGTACATGAGCGAGCCGCTGCGCGAGCTGGCCTCCGAGAAGGTCAGCCTGGAGTTCAGCGACGTGAACAAGGCCATCACACTGAAGCCCCAGCCCGAGGACGGCTGCCTGAACATCATCATGCCCATGCAGCTGGATTGATGGGGTTCGAGGAGCTGAGGTTCTTCAATTTCCGCAACCTCGTCGACCGCGAGCTCGCCCTGAAAGGGGCGCGGGAGGTCTTCCTCGTCGGGGAAAACGGTCAGGGAAAGACGAACCTGATCGAGGCTGTGCACCTCCTGTGCGTCGGCTCCTCTTTCCGCGAAAGCCGCGACGCAGCCTTCGCGCGGGATGCCGACGCCCCGGCCGGCCTCTTTGGACGCTACGCCAACGGCCAGGCCGCGGAGAAGACCTTCTCGCTGCAGATCGCCCCCGGACGCAGGAGGGAAATCCAGCTCAACGGCAGGGCCGTTACGGAGCGCAAGGAGCTGTTCGCGGAAGCCCTGTGCATCTGCTTCGTTCAACAGGATATGGCCTTTGTGACAGGGCCTCCCGACCTGCGCAGGAAGTTCTACGATCAGACCCTCATCCTGTCCGACCTGCCCTTCCTCGATCTCCTGCGCGGCTATCGTCAGGTGCTGAGGTCGCGCAACCTCAGCCTGCGCGCCCGGCAGGAGGACCTGCTGGACGTCTACGACGAGCAGCTCGCCGGATTCGGGCTTGAGATCCAGTCGCGCAGGAAAGCGCTCGCCGAGCAGTTCAACACCGTGTTCGCCCCGCTGCACCGCGACATCTCGGGGTCCGAGCAGGCCGTGGAGATCCGCTACCGGCCGTCCTGGGCCGGGCTTGCGCGGCCGGCGGAAGTGATCGAGCGCCTCTCGGGCGTCCGGCAGAACGACCTCGCCTTTGGCGCCACCACCATGGGACCTCACCGCGACGTGTTCTGGTACTCCTTCGGGGGCAAGGACTTCACCCGGTTCGCCTCCACCGGCCAGCTGCGGCTGTGCGCGCTCGTCCTTCGCGTTGCCCAGGCACGGTTCCTGTCGGAGCGGACCGGCCGCAGGCCGGTTCTGCTGCTTGACGACGTGCTGCTGGAGCTTGACCCGGGCAGGAAGAAGGCGTTCGTCTCGCGGTTTCCAGGCTACGAGCAGGCCTTTTTCACCTTTCTTCCCGACGAGAGCTGGCAGTCCTTCCGGGGACCCGATACCCTCGTGATGACCGTCGAGAAGGGGGACTTCCGAGCGTGAAGCGCATCGGCGACCTCGTGCGGCAGTTTCTCGAAGACAGGGGATGGGACGCGGGAGACCCGTACTCGCCCCTGTTCGCGGGATGGAAGAAGGTCGTCGGAGAACCCCTTGCCGGCCATTCCCTGCTGGCGGAAGTGGAGGACGGTGTGCTGATCGTCGAGGTGGACCACCCGGGGTGGCTGCTGATGCTCTCCATGAGGAGGCAGGCCGTGCTGGAGGCTGCCCGCAGGGCGGCACCGGGGGCCCGGATCGAGGGCCTTCGGGCGCGGATCGCCCGTTGACACGGTGGCGCAGAACTCCTATATTCATACGAACATACCCGTCGACAAAACCCCTGGTCATCCAGGATAACCAAGGAGCACTTTCCCATGAAGCGGACCTACCAGCCCAGCAAGACCAAGAGGACGAGAAAGTTCGGGTTCCGCGCGCGAATGGCCACCAAGGGCGGACGGCTCGTGCTGAAACGAAGGCGCGCGAAGGGACGGATCAAGCTGAGCGCCTCCGATGAGAAGAAGCCTTACTAGGAAAGAGCGACTCCGCAAGAGCAGGGACATCAGGGAGCTGTTCACGGACGGCAGGAAAGTCGAGGCCAGGGGCCTGCGGTTGCTGTACAGGTCCAACGGGACTCCTGTGAACAGGCTCGCGGTTGTGGTCGGGAGGGGCTGCGGCGGGGCGGTGCGCAGGAACCGCGAGAAGAGGATCACGAGGGAAGCCTGGCGGGCGCTGAAGGACCAGGTGGCCCCCGGGCACGACGTCGTGCTCGTGGTCGGACGGTTCGGCGCCGCGTTCTCCGAGCGCAAGGCTGCGATGCGCCGCCTGCTCGGGCGCGCGGGCCTCTGCGACCGGGCGGAATGAGAAGGATGTGAGATCCATTGCGGTTTTCCTCATCACCCTCTACCAGAAGCTCATTTCCCCGATGTTCCCCTCATCCTGCCGCTTCTCCCCGACTTGTTCGCAGTACGCGAAGGACGCAATCGTGAAATACGGGATCGCGCGGGGATCGTACCTCGCTGCGCGGAGGATCCTCCGCTGCCATCCCTTTCATCCCGGCGGCTACGACCCCATACCCTGAAGAGAAGGACAAATGGACAAGAAAACGCTTTTAGCAGTCGTGTTCTCGGTCGTGATCATCGTTGGCGGCATGCTCCTCCAACAAACGTTCTTCCCGGCGAAGAAGCCGGCAGCGGCCACGACGACGCAGCAGACCACGACGCAGCAGCCCGCACAGGGCCAACAGCCCGCACAGGGCCAGGCGGCAGCAGCGCCGGCGGCCGGCGGGCAGGCGACGACGGGGCAGGCAGCCGCCCAGGGGCCGACTGGGGGCGTGACGCCGGTCCCAGTTGACGCCTCGCAGGGAGGCAGCCCCACCGCGGGCCAGGTCGTGGTCCGTGAGACCGACCTGTACCGTCTGAGCTTCACCGCCGACGGGGGTACGCTCAGCTCTGTGCAGCTGAAGAGGTTCAAGAACGTCAACGGCACTCTGGTCGACATGGTGCTGCTGCCGAAGGACGGGAAGTCCGCAGACCTGCCGTTCGGCATCTCCTTCGGCGACCACAAGGCCGCCCAGTTGAAGGAGCCTTTCGCCCTGCGCGAGACCTCCGACGGGACGCAGTCGGTCTTCGAGTTCTCGAAAGCCTACTTCTCCCCGACGGGCGTTCCCTTCACGCTGCGCAAGGCCTACGTGTTCTACCGCGATGAGTACCTGTTCGAGCTTCGGGTCACGATCGAGAACTCCGTGAACGATGTGCCGGCGCTCGACTTCGGCGGGTACTCCTACTCCCTGAGCATCGGGCCCCAGATCGGCCCCCCGTACCATAAGCTGGACGGCAGGAACGAGCTGCGCTCCTACGCGTACTGGGCCGACGCGAAGAGGCAGGATCCCCGCGTCGGGATGGGGGCGATGAAGGAGCTGGACAAGCGCGTGACCTGGGCGGGCATCGTGGGCAAGTACTTCACGGCGATTGCCGTGCCCGATGCGACGCAGTACCGCCTGGTGTTCGATTCCCGCAAGCTCGTCGACGGGTTCGACCGCTCGGTGGTGAGCTTCCAGCGGCCGGCGCTGAAGAGCGCGAAGTCGACCGACGCCTTCCGCTTCTACATGGGCCCGATGAAGAAGGATATCCTGGCCCGGTACAACAGCGCCGACAAGAACCGCTTCGCCGTCTCCGATCTCCATGCCGACGGCGTGGTCACCTCGTCGATCCTCATCGGGTGGCTCGCCCAGCTGCTGCAATGGGTGCTGGAGTTCTTCTACCTCCTCATCCCCAACTACGGCGTTGCGATCATCCTGCTCACCCTGTTCACCAAGGTCGTGTTCCTCCCCATGACTTTCAAGAGCTCGGAGTCCACGGCGAAGATGGCCGCGCTGAACCCCAAGATGGCGGAGATCCGCGCCCGGCTGAAGGACAAGCCCGAGAAGATGAACCAGGAGATCGCGGCGCTGTACAAGCGTGAGAAGGTGAGCCCCCTATCGGGCTGCCTGCCGCTGCTGCTCCAGCTGCCGATCTTCTTCGCGCTGTACAATCTGCTCAGCACCCACTTCGCGCTGCGCGGGGCGCTGTTCATCCCCGGCTGGATCCCAGATCTGGCCGCTCCCGAATCCGTGCTGGACTTCGGTTTCACGATCCCGCTCGTGAATTGGACCAGCCTGCGCCTGCTGCCCCTGATCATGCTGGGCACGCAGCTTCTGTCGGGCAAGTTCACGCAGCCCACGGGGGCCGGCCAGCAGCAGAGCGGCGCGCAGATGAAGCTTATGACCTACGCGCTGCCCATCGTGTTCCTCTTCATCCTCTACGATATGCCGTCGGGGCTCGTGCTCTACTGGACCGTACAGAACATTCTCTCCACCGCCCAGCAGATGTACATCAACCATCGCAAGAAGGTGAAGGACGCGCAGGTGGGGGCTGCCGTGGCGGTGAAGAAGTGAGTGCCGGCAAGGAGATCCGCATGGTGGTGAAGGAGTTCGAGGGAAAGACCGAGAAGGAGGCCATCGACAGGGCCATCGAGGAGCTGGGCCTCGACAGGAACGAAATCGACTTCGAGATCGTCGAGGCCAAGCGCCCCGGAATCCTGTTCCGCGGCGGCAAGGTGAAGATCCGCGTCCACATGAGCGAGGAATCCGTGGAGGTCGAGGACGGCGAGGAGGACGCCCAGGCCGGCCCGGCCGCCCGGGGCGCCGAGCGAGCAGAGGGCGGCGGGAGAAGCCCCGGCGGGGAGCCCGACGGCGAGTTCGAGGCGCGGATCGTCGAGTACACGCGGGAGCTGCTTGCGCTGATGGGCTTCGACGCCGATGTGGTCGTGAACTTCCGCGAGGACAGGCGCCTGGGTCTGGACATCGAGGCCGAGGGCTCCGCGATTCTCATCGGTAAGCAGGGCAAGACGCTGGAGGCCCTGCAGTTCATCGTCAACCTCGCGGCGGGCAGGATGGACGGGCAGTCCACCCGCATCGTGCTGGACACGCAGGACTACCGCAGCCGCAGGGAGCGGAGCCTCGTGCGCATGGCCAACCAGGTCGCCGAGCAGGTGCGCAGGAACCGCGATTCGCAGCTGCTGGAAGCGCTCAACCCCTTCGAGCGCAGGCTCATCCACACGGCCCTTGCCCGTCACGGCGACATCGAGACCGTGAGCGAGGGCGACGGGCTGTACAAGAGGATCCGCGTGATCTGGCGGGGGAAATAGAGCATGCCCATCTTCGAGTACGCGTGCACGTCCTGCGGCGGCTCCTTCGAGCTGCTCGTGCGCTCCGACACGAGGATCGCCTGCCCCTCGTGCGCGAGCGAGAGGGTGGTGAAGAAGCTCAGCCTCTTCGCCGCCCACACGCGGAAGGCGGAGGGCGCCGTGCCCGCGTGCCACACCGGCGCGCGGGGCTGCGACCTCGGCAGGTGCGGGTCAGGTTTCTGCGGTGTCCAGTGAGAAGGTGAGGAGGAAAGCCCGGACCGGCATCGCGGTCTGGGACGAGGTCGAGATCCCGCAGAGGCGCTGCGCGGTCTGGCGCTTCGCTCCCCGCAGCATCTGGGTCGAGCGCGTCGACAACGAGTGGCACGCGCTCTCCACGCCATACGGCGGGAGCGGCGCGGAGGCGGCCTTCGTCGAGAGGACCCAGAAGCCGACCTCGTCGCAGTGGCGGCACTACCTCCACACGGAGAACGCCCCGGTCCAGCCCGCCCCGGTCCTGCCCGATCGCCCCGTGGTCGTGCGCCCCGACAGGTCCCTCACGCTTCTTCCGGGCGAGAATGCGCTTTTCTTCCTCGAGATTCCCGTGTGGTTCCGCCTCTCGTGCGCGGGCAGCCGGCGCATCCGCATCTTCGAGGAGCCGATATCCACGCTCTCGCAGACGTGGTTCGGCGACCCGATCACCGGGGAGCTGTGCTATGGCCTCGCCACCCGCCTCCACCAGGGCCTTGAATCGATCGAGCCCTCCGCCTTCCGCGCCGTCTGCCCGCTGTCCATCACGAACGACTCCGAGACCGATCTCGCCTTCGAGAAAATCTGCCTGCACGTGGAGAACCTGAGCGTCTTCCGCAGCGCCCAGCGCCTGTGGGCCAACAGGCTGAACGTGATCTTCAAGGGGCCCGAGCAGGCGACGCAGATCGAGATCGTGCACGCCCCCCCCGACTTCGAGGATGGCCTCGCGCTCGCCGTCGGCGCCCGGCAGCCCGCCTCGGGCTGGAACATCAGGAAGACCTTCAGCGTGCTGAAGTACTTCACGGATTTCTGAGAGGAGGAGGGTGGGGTTGAGCATTTTCCAGCAGATCGCCGCCTGGTTCCGCTCTCTTTCCCCGGATATCCTCACCAAGGGGCTGAAGGTCGCCCTCACGATCGTGCTGGGCCTCTTCGTCGCGCGCCTGCTCGCCGCCCTCACGCAGCGCTACATCATGAAGAAGGCCACGCCGCAGCGGCAGATGATCGTGCGCAAGATCATCACCTACACGGGGTTCCTCCTCGTGCTCATGGCGGTGCTGGGCGAGCTGGGCGTGAAGCTCACCGCCCTGCTGGGAGCGGCGGGGATCGTCGGGATCGCGGTGGGCTTCGCCTCGCAGACCAGCGTGTCCAACATCATCAGCGGGCTGTTCCTCATCTCCGAGAAGCCCTTTGCCGTGGGGGACGTGATCCGCATCGGGGGCACCACGGGGATCATCCAGTCCATCGACCTGCTGTCGATCAAGATCCGCACCTTCGACAACCTCTTCGTGCGCATCCCCAACGAGAAGATCCTGACCTCCGAAGTGACGAACATCACGCGGTTTCCCATTCGGCGCATGGACATCACGCTGCAGGTGGCCTACGGCCAGGACCTCGAGCGCGTGCACACCCTTCTGGCCGAGATCGCCCGCGACAATCCATGGAGCCTCGATGAGCCTGAGCCGGTGATCGTGTTCTCGGATTTCAAGGAGGGCGGGGTCGAGGTGCTCTTCGGCCTGTGGTTCACGAAGACGGACTTTCTCAACCTTAAGAACTCCATCATGAAGAGCGTCACCTCGCGCTTCCAGACCGAGGGCATCAGGTTCTCGAGCGCGCGGCGGGTCCTCTCGATCGAGGGCGAGGGAGATCCGGACGCCGGAGGGTGACGGGCGAGGCCCAGCTTCGCACGAGGTGGTTTCCGCTTGAGGATCACGATCCTGACGGTCGGCGCGCGCGGCGGGACTCGGCTTTGCGCGCGTGGAAGGCGCGCCTCACCGGTTCATGTATGACGAGCAGGGCCCGCGGTGGATGCGATCGGGGGCGAAGCCGCTGGATTTCCTGCGCAGGGTTTTTCCCTTCATGGTGCGACTGCTCAGGGAACAGCTCGACGACGCCGTGAACGCGTGCAGAGGAGCCGATGCGCTGGTGTTCACGCCGCTCGCCATGGCGGGGTACCACATGGAGGTGTGGCGGGGCGAGATCAACCGCTGGCGCAGGGAGAGGCTCGCCCTGCCTCCGCTTCCGCTCGGTTTCAGCTATTCCCGGTTCGGCGGCGAGCAGCTGCCGCTGCTGTACGGATTCAGCTCCACGGTGGTGCCCCGGCCGATCGACTGGTCCAACCGGCTCCACCTCGCCGGCTACTGGTTCCTCGACGCCCTGGACGACTGGGAACCGCCGGATGCGCTGGCGGATTTTCTCGAGGCGAGCCCTCCGCTCGTCTCGATCGGTTTCGGCAGCATGGTCGTCAGTGATGCCGAGGCGGCCGCGGAACTCGTGCGGCAGGCGTTCCCACCGTCATCATCCCGATGGTCGCGGACCAGTCTTTCTGGGGCGATCGAGTTCACGCGCTGGGAGCCGGGCCTGCGCCGATTCCTTTCACAGGGCTCACCGTCGAGCGGCTGGCATCCGCGATCAGGGAATGCGTCACGAACGTCGCCATGCGCGAGCGTGCCGCAGAAATCGGCCGCCGCATCAGGTGCGAAAACGGAGTGCAAAGGGCAGTGGAGCACCTGGCCGGGATCTTCGGGTTCCCGCCGGCGCCGAAGAGTTACAGCGGGTGAATGTCGTCCAGCAGACGGGACAGGCCCACAGCGCGGATGCGCGGAGCCAGATCGAAGGTGCGATCGCCCGCATGGATGACGTCGAGCTGCTCAAGGCGGAGGTCTTGAAGCGCGCTTCGCATCGAGGGAGTCACGCGAGGGGAGGATGTCCGCTTGATTTCGAATCCCCTCCTTTCGCCGCCCCTCACCACCAGCAGGTCGAGTTCCGCGCCTGTGTGCGTGGCCCAGAAGAAACGTTCCTCCGGTTCGGCGCGTAGATGGGTTGCCAGCTGCTCGATCACGAACCCCTCCCACGAGGCGCCCGCCTTGGGATGTCCCTCGACGTCGGTCTGCCGGGGCAGGTTGAGAAGTCCGTGCAGAAGGCCGCTGTCGAGGATATATACCTTTGGGGCCTTGACCTGGCGCTTCCCGATGTTCGCATGCCAGGGCTGGAGCTGCCTTATCACAAGGGCGGAGGTGAGCAGATCCAGATAGTGATGGACGGTCGTGTCGGCGACGCCGAACGACCGTGCGAACTCCGAGCTGTTCCAGGTCTGGCCGTGGTAGTGCGCCAGCATGGTCCAGAAGCGCCGTATAGTGCTGGAGGCGATCCTGCTCCCCAGCTGCGGAAGGTCGCGCTCGACGAACGTCCGGATGAACCCACGCCGCCATTCCATGCTGTCGCTGTCCGTGCGCGCGAGGAAAGATGCGGGAAAGCTTCCGCGGCACCAGAGCCTGTTCCCCTCATTCACTCCGACCTCTCCCAGCGCAAAGCCTCCCAGCCCGTGGTAGACGATGCGCCCCGCCAGGGTTTCGGAGGATTGCCTCAACAACTCGGGTGATGCGCTGCCTAGAACGAGAAACCGGCAAGGCGTACCTGACCGATCGGCGAGCACACGCAGAGTACGGAAGAGATCCGGACGATGCTGGATCTCGTCAATGATGACCAGCCCGCCCAATCCTTTCAGGGCCAGCATGGGATCCGAGAGGCGGGCGAGATCCTCGTCGTTCTCAAGGTCGAAGATGGTGACCGGGCCGCGCTGCCTCTTCGCAAGCATCCGTGATAGAGTGGATTTTCCCACCTGCCGTGCGCCGAGAATGCCCACGACGACATGCCGGCGGAGCAGGCCTATCAGCACGGCCATCTCCTTGGGCCGATGTATCATGTCTACTGTATACCATGAAAGATCAGCGATAGCAACCGAGATTTCAATACAGTCGTGGCTCCGCCGCGCCGCTCGCACGATGAGCAGGACGCCAAGCGCCGTAGGAATAGGATTCGTCGAACAGAGCGGCGAGGCTCTCAAGCCCGCAGTCCCGGTGGATCATGTTGCCGGCGGCGAGCATCAGGCGCCCCTGGGGGCGCTGCCAGGGGTCGATGAGATGGCGCACCTCCGCGCGGACCTCCGATGGGGTGTCGAATGGGATGATGCGCTGCACGTCGAACCCAGCCTACACGCAGATGCCTCCCCCATAGCGCTCGGCGATGAGCCGCTCGTCCATGGCGTACTTCTGGATGGGGTGGATCACATCGAGACCGAGGTTGATCAGTGCCGGCAGGAAGGGCTCGATGTTTCCGCAGGAGTGCAACCAGAAGTGCATGCCCAGCTCGTCTCGGGCTCGCCCGATGATGGCGAGGGAGAAGTCGGTGAGCGCGCGGTAGAGGCGGTGCACCTCCCGCGGATTGGCGGAGAAATCCATCAGCGCGTTGGTCATCTCCCGCAGCGACCAGTGCCGCTCGAAGAGGCAGGACATCCACCCGGCGAGCCGGTAGCGGCCGTCGGCGGGCTGGTTGTCGGCCAGGATGGCGAGGCTCCGCGGATCGGGGAAATCGGCTAGCACCTCGTCGAGCCGGCTCCAGTCCTCGATGGGCGCCCGCGAGTCGATGCCGAGCCCTTCAGCCGCGGCAGGCGCCTCGAAGGTGACCCAGCGGTAGCCGGGGCTTTCTTCGGGTCCCTCGTGCATGCCCGACATGCGAAGGAGAAGCACCTGCGCATCCTGCGGGTAGCGCCCCAGGATCGCCCTGACCCCCTCCGCGTGATCGGCGAACTGCTCGGCCCGGGTCCAGAAGTGCAGCAGCATGGGGATGCGGGACGCGGCTCCTCGACCTTCGATGACAGAGCACACCTCGTTGCGGTCGAGCGGGCGACGGACCTCGCCGTTCAATACAAGTTGTCGCCCTTTTCGAGGAAGCGTGCAAACCCTTTTCTGTCCTGCGCTGCCTCCCCGATGCGCGCGACCGCCTCCTTCAGGGAATCAATGTCAGTAGCGATGGAGATCCGCAGGTCGTGCATGTTCTCCGTCCCGATTCTCCCGAAGGATTTGCGGTCCATGGTCGCAACCTGGTATTCGAAGAGAAGGAACATCTGCAGGAGGGTCGAAGGGGTCGTCATTTTTCGAAGGCTCGCGGGCATGTCACGGTAGGCGTCGAGGATGCCGATGTTCTCGCACACCCCGCTGACGTTGGGAAACACGTAGAAGGCGCCCTTGGGTTTCTGGCACCGTATTCCAGGAATCAAGGAGAGACCCCGGACAATGAGGTCCCTGCGCTCCTGAAAAGCTTCCACCATCACGTGGATGGCCTGCGCAGCAAGGGGAGATTCCAGGCCCAGGCGCGCTCCTTCCTGATTGTAGGCGGGGATGCAGGAGAAATAGTTGATGTTGAGGTTCTTGAAAACCTCCGCTTCCTCCGTCGTGGGGAAGAGGGCCCAGCCGATGCGGCCGCCGGTCCAGGAGAAGCTCTTCGAGACTCCGCTGACCAGGACGGTCCTCTCTTCCATGCCGGGAAAGGAGATGATGCTCTGGTGCCGTGACCCGTCAAAGAGGATGTTTTCGTATACCTCGTCCGAGTAAATGCGCACCTCCGGAGAGCACTTCGCGTTTATCACACCCGCGATCTCCTCCAACTGCTCCCGCGAGGCGACACCCCCGGTGGGATTTGACGGGAAATTGAGGAAGATCATTTTCGTTCGGGGACTGATGGCGGCGGCAATTTCGGCCCCCGACAGGGTGAAGCCCATCTCTTCCTTCAGGTGGATCGGCACGGGTTTCGCCCCTACGTACCGAATGAAGGATTCGTAGATGGGGTAGCCGGGACTGGGATAAATCACCTCGTCGCCGCTGTCGCAATACGCCTCCTGGCAGAGGCCGATCGGAGGCTTCGCCCCCGGGAAAACGACGACCCTCTGCGGATCGGCCGTGATGCCTCGCGTCTCACCGAAATATCCAGCCACTGCCTTTCGCAGGGAGATGATGCCCTGGGGATCGCAATAGTGCGTGTTGTCCAGGTCGATCTGCCTTTTGACCTCCTCCTTGATGAAGGCGGGCACCGGAAAATCCGGCTCCCCGAGGTTGCACGTGATCACCTTCTTTCCCTGGGCCTCGATGGCCCTGATCTTCGGCCCGATCTTGAAGGCGTTTTCCGTATCCAGCAGGCCGATCCTCTTGGACAGCAGCGGCATGGGATTCTCCTTTCGCCCCGGGCGAAAAAAAAGAGGAAGGCAGTCCGGTCGAGATTGCCTTCCCCCTGCCCTTGTACCTGAGAGATTCGTCCCGCGCTTTCGGGACTTGCCCCTTCGGTGCCCCTTCCCTTGCGGTCAGGGGACTCTCCTGCAATGAGTCAGAGAGTACAACGGAACTCACATTCGCGCAAGGAAAGCCTCGTCAGGCAGAACCAGGCCGCCGCTGTGGGTCGCGCCTTGAAATTCCAGAAGAGGTCGGGCACTCTGCGAGGGAAAGGAGAACGCATGAGCCGCGCCAGCATCGTCGGAGCGTCGAATACCAAATTCGGGAGCTTCGTGCAAAAGAACAAGGAAACGGGCGAGGTGACCGACCTCAAGTCGATCTACGCGCTGATGATCGAGGCGGGGCAGGGCGCACTGCGGGACGCTGGCATCTCGGGGAAGGAGGTCGACGGGGTGTGGGTCGGCAGCTGCGCGCCGGGCCTCTTCGCCAACCAGGAGCACATCGCAGCCATGGCCTTGGAAATCGACCCCGAGGGGCTGCGCTTCAAGCCCATGACCCGCTGCGAGGACGCCTGCGCTTCTGGTTCGGTCGCCCTCTATGACGCCGTCTACGCCGTGGAGGCAGGGCGCGCCCGTGCGGCACTGGTCCTCGGCGTCGAGAAGATGAACCTTCTGGACACGAAGGGCGTCACGCACGCGCTGGCCACCAGCTCGTACTGGCCCGAGGAGGGCGGCAAGGCACAGTCCTTCCCCTGCCTCTTCGCTGAGTACGCCAAGGGGTACGCGGCGCGCTACGGGCTGTCGGGCGAGCGGCTGGCACGAATGCTCGCCACCGTTGCCGCCCTCGGCTATCGAAACGGCCTGGACAACCCACTTGCCCACTTTGGAAAGGGCGGCCCCTCGGACAGGCTCCAGCTCGTGACCGCCGAGGCCATCCTCGGCCTGCCTGCCGACAAGAACCCCGTGATCGCCGACCCACTGCGCCTGCACGACTGTTCCCTCATCAGCGACGGGGCGGCGGCCCTCGTGGTCATGCGAAGCGAGGACTGCAAGAGCCGCGCCGGCAAGGTCGTCGAGATCGCGGGCATCGGGCACGTGAACGAGCGTATGCCTCTCTCAACTCGGGCGAACATGCACGAGCTGATCGCCGGGAAGGAGGCTGTGCGCCGGGCCTTCGCCGAAGCCGGGGCGGCAGTCGCTGAGGTGGACATCGCCGAGGTGCACGATTGCTTCACGATCAACCAGCTGCTGTGCACCGAGGCCCTTGGCCTCTCGGCCGACGGGCGTGCGGGCTATGACTACATGGAAGGCCGGTTCAGCCGCGACGATGAGCAGTGCTGCGTCAACCTATCCGGCGGCCTCAAGGCCAAGGGCCATCCCGTCGGGGCAACCGGGGTCTCGATGCACGCCCTGCTGTACAAGCAGCTCGTCGGAGAGCCGATCGGGGCGGCGCCTTCGCGAAAAGCGCCTCAGATCGGCGTCTCGTTCAACGTCGGCGGTTCGGCTGTCACAAACTGCGTGACCGTGCTGAGGCGGGTGAGGTAGCGGCACCCCGCGACAGCTCAGCGCGTGTGCTCTTTTGCGTACCTCACCGCATTGGCGA
>Ga0315288_10002549_pt1 | contig 23553 bp, 19 predicted proteins | sample YL17G11_20_MG_FD_203454 | JGI IMG/M metagenome (GOLD analysis project Ga0315288, IMG submission 203454) | Sediment microbial communities from Yellowstone Lake, YNP, Wyoming, USA - YL17G11_20 | ecosystem: Environmental > Aquatic > Freshwater > Lake > Sediment | place: USA: Wyoming | collected... | reverse complement strand
CCGGCGATGTTCGAGAAGCCAGTCATAGAGTTCCTGATTATTGTATGTTTCGGTCCAGGAATCATGGTTCGCATCTGGATATATAGTCAATTTCGCGTTTCCGCCGCGAGCGTTGATTGCTTCGACAACTTCTTTTGACTCTTCGACCGGGACAACGCTGTCTTTTGCCCCGTGGAACGCCCAGATCGGCACATCTTTGAGTGTAAAAGACATAATGCGATTGCCGCCGCCGCAAATGGGCACCACGGCAGCAAACCGGTCGGGATACTCCGAAGCCAGGGCCCACGAGCCGTATCCGCCCATGCTCAGGCCTGTCAGATATATTCTCTCGGGATCCACATCGTAGCGTGCCACAATATCATCGAGCAGATTGATCAATACTTCAGTTTTCGTGGTCCACCAATCCCCCTCGGGACACTGCGGAGAGACAACAATGAAAGGGAAATCCTTCCGCGTCTGGACGATTTTGGGCGGGCCGTGCACCTTTACTTTTTCTATGTCATTGCCTCGTTCGCCGGCACCGTGCAGAAATAGAATCATTGGCCAGCTTTTTTTCTCCTGGCCGTAGGTTTCCGGCAGAAACAACAGATAATTGCAGCTAAGAGTCTTCGTTACCACCTTTTCAAACGTCTTGGAATGCTGGCCGCCCCGTTCGAGCAAATCGAATTTCATCTCACTTTTCTCCGTCTGTGCACAGCCAATCAGAAACGATGCTGCAAATACAAAGCATAACAGATATGCCGCCTTCATTGTTCAATACCTCCCAATTAGTTTCCGACAGCTCTCAGGCACCGGAGCTGTCATCGAGTATTTTCGGCACTTTGAAAAATCCGGCATCCCGCTGCGGCGCGTTGGCAAGCGTTTTTTCGGTTCCGAGCGATTCTTTCACGCAGTCCCGGCGGAAAACGTTGCTGATCGGCAAACAATGCGCCAGGGGCTCAACGTCGTCGGTATCCAGCTCGTTCATTTTTTCCACATAGCCAAGGATTGCGCTGAGCTGGACGGTAAATTCTGCAATTTCCGCTTCGGTCAGCTCCAGTCGGGCTAGTTTGGCAACCTTCCTTACCTGCGGTTCGTCGATCTTTTCTGCCACGGTGTGTTTCTCTACCTAAATAAAAAGCGAGGCAGAACCCGCCCCGCTTTAAATCACATATTGAAAAACAGTTTTGTCAGCCGGTCGCCTTCTCGGCGGGTTTGTAATTACGTTTGGGCGGTTTTACAACCAGTCCCATCCGAATCGCCTTGGCCGAGACCTTGATCCTGCAAACATTGCCGTCAATGACGGCCCGGACCTTTTGTATATTCGGCTTAAACTTTCTTTTCGTGATGCCGGTCACTTTCTTACCGACACCGCCAAGATACTTCGCTTTACCACGCCTGCATATAGTCCTGCCGGATACCGTCTTTTTACCCGTAAAATAACATACTCTCGACATTCAAAAACTCCTATTCTATTTAACTTAGCCTGGGGTCTTATCCCAGTAGAATTACTAAATATACAATTTCAACTGAAAATTGCAAGGCCAAACCGGAAATTTTTCATGCAAAAAAGCCCCAGAAGTACATTTTTCTTGATATTATTGCGATTTTCACAAAAGCAAACGAATGAATCTTGTAAGTAACTTGTAGTTTTACTGCATTTTATCAAACTATTTAGCCTGCCGTTTTACGGCAGGTTTTAATCGCAAAAACAAAAACCGGTCGGAGCCGCAGAGACAATCCTCCAAAACTGGTATTCATAAAATGATGGAGGGGATATTTCTAACATTTCGTTTGACATAAGAATCAGCTTTTTGTTACAATAATTCTCGACATCTATGGCTTTACCTTCTTGCCGGAGCAGTTCGTATCGTTTTATCGTTTATTTTGGCAATTGAAAAGCGATTCGTTTGTTCTATCCACGAAAAACACGTATAGGAGGTCGGGAAAAATGGCGACTGCGAGAATTTCGCGAATTCCGGGGGCAATCACATTATTAATCACAATCTTATCTTTAAGCCTTCCCGCATATGCCAAATACAGCGGTGGTACAGGAGAGCCTAACGATCCATACCAGATCGCTACACCAGAGGACCTAATGCTGCTGGGCGAGAGTCCCGAAGATTACGACAAGCACTTCATCCTGACCGCCGACATCGACCTGGACCCCAACCTCCCCGGCCCAGCCCGACCCGGGCGGATGGTTTGCGCGCCCAAGCCAAGGTGCTTAAAATAATACGGCAAATCCACAGATAAAACAAGATTGGAGGCACCAGTTATATTATGAATCGGAAGAACAAAATCAACAAAAGTCAAAATCATTCATGGTGTAATGTTCAGTCAACAGGTAAATGGTCATGGTCATTGTCATTCTGAGAGCAGCGAAGAATCTCAATTACTAAGGAATGGCAACTGCTCAAAGAGCAGAAAGGCAGGTTTAATATGAAACGGTTTAATGATTCGAAAATTATGTTGCTGGTATTGGCATTCGTACTCGCGCTGATGTTTACCGCTGGAAGTGCATACGCCGATTTCACGTTTGGCGAGCCGGTGAAGTTTGGGCCTGTTGCCGGTGGCGAAGCTATCGATTGTTTCTCCTACGATGGGCTGGTGATGTACTTCGAAGCAGATCGGCCCGGGGGGCAGGGCGCTTGGGACTTGTGGGTGCTGAGGCGTGCGTCGGTAGAAGAAAAGTGGAGTGGGGCCGCGCAGAACCTTGGACCGGCAGTCAATAGTCCGCAGAAAGACGAGTTCGCATCCATTTCGGCCGATGGACTTACACTTTACTTCACCTCGACCCGTGTCGGCGAATATGGCGGTTTAGATATCTGGATGACAAAGCGCCAGAGCAAGAACGATGTGTGGGGACAGGCGGTGAATATGGGACCGCCGGTATGCAGTTCCGCCAACGAGATTAATCCCTGGATATCGGCAGACAGCCTGGAACTTTATTTTAGCTCGTCACGTAGCGACGGATATGGTTATAGCGATATCTATGTGACAAGACGGGCGACAACGAATGATCCTTGGAGTGAGACGGAGAATCTCGGCCCCGTGGTGAACGGCACGTACAATGAGGTTTGGCTCTCTCTTTCACCGGATGGCTTATTGCTTCTCTTTTCCGAGTCCGAAGAGGAGCCGACACGGCCAGGTGGGTATGGGGGGCACGACATGTGGATGGCGAGGCGCGCGAGCCTTTCTGTTCCTTGGCAAGCACCAGTGAATCTTGGGCCGATGGTCAATGGGCCCGGCGGGGACTACATACCACGAATCTCAGCGGATGGACGCACGTTTTACTTCTGGTCCAATCGCGGTGCTGGCCACGATGTGTGGCAGGCGCCGATCATCCCGATTGTTGACTTCAACGGCGACGGCCAAGTCGATGGAAAAGAAGTCCTGGCGATTGTAGAGCATTGGGGTCAGGGTACGACGCTATGCGATGTTGGCCCTTTCGCATGGGGAGATGGCATTGTCGATTTCGAGGACCTGATTGTCCTTGCTGAGTACATTGGAAAGGATATCGTTGATTCAACGCTTATAGCCCATTGGGATTTGGATGAAACGGAAGGCTCGACAGCCAACGATAGCGCCAATGACAACAATGCCTCTGTGATGGGCAATCCCGTCTGGCGGCCGACAGGCGGTAAGGTCGGAGGCGCACTTCAATTTGATGGTATAGATGATGAGGTTGTTACACAACCTGTCCCCGCTCTGGCCCAGGGACCTTTCAGTATCCTGGCATGGGTTATAGGTGGCAGTCCGGGCGGCGTCGTGATCTGTGAAGAGGGTGGGGCCGATCTGCTTTCAACAAATCCTGTAGATGGTACCCTGATGACCTCAAGTGCGGATCAGATACCTCTTTTGTCGCAGGCCGTCGTCACAGACTGGAAGTGGCACCGCATCGGGTTGGTGTGGGACGGCAAGAATCGCATCTTGTATGTGGATGGCCAGGAAGTGGCCAGGGATGACTACTCCACACTGACATCGGGCGGTGGGCTGACGATCGGCAGCGGTGAAGTTGCAGGAACATTCTTCTCCGGCCTGATTGACGATGTCCGCGTCTACAATCGTACAGTGAATCCATAGCAAACCGAGCCTATAGTACGTTTGAACGCATCAGAAAGAAACAAAACGCCCAATATAGTAAAAAGGCTGGCAGCTTAAGAAATTGTCGGCCCTTTATCTGCCATCTTGCTGGGACTTCGCAGGCGAGACGGCTAACGGCACAGACGATATCTGGTGGATTCTCGAAGGCCAGGACTATCCGAGGCTTTGGTGGGAAGCCGAGTAGATTTATGATTTACTATTTATGATTTATGATTGTTTACTTCTCTGAGTCCTCGGTGCCCTCTGTGGCCATAAGAATCTGCGTTTATCTGCGTTAATCAGCGGTTAGTTTCCGCGAGAGCGTTTTTCTCTCAAAAACAGTTTAGTCGGCGGTAATCTTTTTCAGGTGTGCGACTTCGACCCTGGTTAGTGTTCTGAACTTGCCGACGCCGAGGCCTCGGACGGTAAGCTTGCCATAGCTCGTTCTCGTCAGTGATTTAACAGGCAAGCCGACGTTTGCCAACATTCTGCGAACCTGGCGGTTCAGACCTTGCCTGATGGTAATTTCAATTGAAGATTCGTTATGCCTGCGTTGTAATATTTTTACCGACGCCCTGCCGGTTTTACCCTCCGCCAGCCAGACTCCTTTTTTTAACTTTACAACTTGTTCCCCGTTAATCTCACCATTAATCCTGACAACATAGGTCTTTGCAATTTCGTACCTGGGATGCGTCAGCCTGTTCGTCAGCTCGCTGTCGTTGGTCAGCATAATCAGGCCCGTGGTATCGGCATCGAGTCTGCCGACACAAAAGATACGCTCATTAGTGTGGATGAGGTCTATTGCCTTTTTCCTGCCCCGGGGATCGCTGTTCGTGCAGATGACGCCCTTGGGCTTGTTCAAAAGGAAATAGACCTTCTGTGCGGCACGAATTTTTTTCCCGCTTACAGTGATAATATCTTTTTCCGGATCAACGAAGGCCGGCAGCGTATCTACCACCTTGCGGTTGACCTTAACATCCCCGCTGAGTATCAGCTCCTCGCACTTTCTCCGCGAGTCGATACCCGCCGCCGCCAATACTTTTTGCAACCTCTGTTCGGCCATAATAAATCGTCCCACTTTCGTTCTGTTAATATAAATGAAACCACGGAAAAAGTAAAATAAGAATTTATGTCTTAAATGCCGCCGAAGCCGAGCTTGTCGGCGTAAATAATTCCGATGCACGATAAAACCCAAAGCACAAGGCCGATCTGAAACGGCAAATCCTTGTACATAAGCTGCAGCGGGTCTGAGTAACTGCCCTGTTGTATTAACAAACTGAAACGGAAAATGCAGTACAGAACCAGCGGCGTAGTATAGACAAGATTATTCGTGCCGAAAATCCGCAGTGTCCTGTCATCCATCGCATATAGCAGAAAACATACCACCGCCAGGCCGCTGGTAACATCAAGCATGTGAGCGAGCAGCTCGGGCGTATAGCCAGCCAACGTTTGGCGAAATGATTCGCTGTTTTCACGAAGCAGGATTATTTCGCCCCGGCGCTTGCTGAACGCCAAAAACAGGCACAGAGCAAAAGTGCAGATAATCAGCCACGGCGAGATAAATACACCCACCACTATTGCCCCGGCGATAGCCCGCAGACAGAAACCTGTTGATATGATCACACAGTCCATAATCATCATTCTCTTGAACAAGAGCGAATAGAGAATCATCAGCACAATATATGCCAGGATGACGATGGCAAAGCTTCGAGCGAGCGCGAAACTGCCGATGATTGCCGCCGCTGCACACAGAGCGGACACAGCCATGGCCGAGCCGATACCGACATTTCCTGCCGCGATGGGCCGTTTGCGTTTTTCGGGATGAAGGCCGTCCGCCTTACGGTCAATAATGTCATTGAAAATGTAAATAGCCGAAGCAGCCAAACAGAAGCAGAAAAAAGCGCCAACCGCCCTGCCGACGGCAAGAGGGTCGGTAATTTTTTGCCCGAATATCAGGGCCGCAAACACAAACACGTTCTTGGCCCAGTGCTGCGGACGCATTATTTGCAACAGTTTCATGCGGCTACCTTTCGCTGTTTATTCGCCGGAGTCAATCTGCAATCCCTAAAAAACAGGAATTCACTTACTCTATGCTACAGACTTATTGAAAATATCGACATCCAGGCCGATAAGCCGTAAAATAAAATTATATGGTAATAAGCGCGTGCTGCATAGCGTATCGTGAAATTTTGTGCAAAATGGGACGGGAATAATGAGGCTCAAATTATGATAACGACTGTTGTTTTTGATCTTGACGACACGCTTTACGATGAAATCGAGTATTGCAAAAGCGGCTTTAGAGCTGTAGCTGAGTTTCTCGCCGAACTGCCTGAGGCCCCCCCTGCCGAGCGTATTTTTGACGCTCTATCGAAACAGTTCACTGCCGGCAACCGCACCAAGACTTTTAACGCGGCTCTCGATGAGCTTGACATAAACTATGATGATAAGCGTATTGGGGAACTGGTAAATGTTTATCGCAGCCACATCCCGAAGATAACACTGCCTCAGGACAGCCGGGACGTCCTTTGCGAGCTGAGAGCAAAATATACGCTGGCCCTGCTGACCGACGGTTTCCTGCCGGCCCAAAAATTAAAAGTACAATCGCTGGGAATCGAAAAATATTTTAAGTGCATTGTCTATACGGAACAGCTCGGCAGGGAATTCTGGAAACCATCGCCGGCCGGATTTGAAAAGATAATCGAAACCCTCAAGGCAAGGCCGGAAAATATGGTTTATATCGCTGATAACGAAAAAAAGGATTTTATCGCACCGAATAAATTGGGATTTTTAACCGTTCAGCTAATCCGTCCGGCACGTTTACACACATCGATCCGGGCCGAATCCGGAGCTAAAGCGCGATTCTTAATACACAAAATCAGCCAATTAACTGCCCTTTTAGACGAACTTTGAGGTTTTCATTCGCATCGTAAGCCACGCTTAAAATCCACGCTGACAATCTCCAAACAATCATTCTTCTGAAAAAGGCTTCTATGTGGGCTTTTTTTATTGACTTTGATACCGTTTCCGGCGATAATATGTTATCAAAACAAGCTTTTAGGGTGATTTTCAATATTTCTAAGGAGTTTTTATTATGCCAGCACGCAGGAGAAAGCAGAGCAATGCTATGCTTTACACTCTAATAACTTTTGTTGGGCTTTTTATTGCCACAACAACGGTTGCGGTTATCTACTATGTCAAAGCCGAAGAGTATAAGACCGGCGGGGCCGATCTGCAGCGAGAAATTAACAATTTGGCCACCGACAGAGAACGTCAGGCATTGGGAACAATAGTGGGGACAAAACTACCCAATGAGACATGGCTTGGTACAATGGTTAATTATCTTGATAAAACCGTAACTCTGATTGCAGGTGGAGTGCCTGAGCCAACATCGGCCGAGGTCAAAGTTAACAACAGTAATACAGAAACGGCAAATTCACTAAAGCTGGCTCAGGAACATATTACTATTGGGACTGGGGACCCCAACTTAACGGGGCTGGTCCAAATCGTGCAGGGATTAAAAGCAGAGCTGGACAAAACCATCAAGGAAAAACTTGATGTCCAGAAGCAGCTTGAGGATAGGGAAACAAGATTTCAAAACGCGGACAAGGCCAATTTCGAAAAAGAACAAACTTTGTTAGCTGAAAAAGATAAATTACTGCAGCAGGTTGCTGATGATAAACAAAAACAAGATGAGCTTTCAGCGCTATTGGAACAAACAACAAGCGAGCAAGTTCAAACTCTCCGGGATCAGTTACAGCAAACGAGGGATGACCTTAAAGCGTTAAATGATGAAATGCTTAAGACACAGGAAGAATTGAAGCTCGCCCAGAATTACCTGAAGAGCGAAAAGGATAAGCTCAGCAAGATTGAGCCGGGCCCAGACCATGAAATTCTCGCTTACAAACCCGACGGAAAAATAATATTGATTGATGACCAGGCCCAGGTAGTTCATCTGAATATCGGCATCGACGACCATGTTTATCAGGGATTAACATTTACGGTTTATGACCGGGGTACATCTGTCCCGGAGGACGGCAAGGGAAAAGCCGAAATTGAAGTGTTCGATGTGGCAAAAACTTATTCGGCAGCACGAATCATCCAATCAGAACTCAGAAAACCCATCCTGCAGGGCGATATCATTGCAAACCTGATTTGGGACAGTAGCAGAACGAATATGTTTGTGATCGCCGGCGATTTCGATCTCGATAACGATGGGATGATCGATTACAACGGTGACGAAAAGATAAAAGCACTTATCGAAAAATGGGGCGGCAAAGTTGCCGATACCATTTCCATTGACACGAACTTCCTCGTGCTCGGCAAGCAGCCGCAAGTTCTCCGGAAACCGACTCTTGACGAACAGGATATAGATCCAAGGGCAATGGAGACATATAACGCCTCGCTACAACGGCTCAGCCGCTATAACGGGCTTCGGGACCAGGCGATGTCGCTGTGGATACCAGTAATCACGTACGACAGGTTCCTGTATTTTATCGGCTATAAAGGACATGTCGGTCAGGCCGGCGCCTTTTAACGGGTGGCGATCCCGATCGAGGCAACAAAAATCTCGCCCGTGTATTGAGCGGCTCTCGCAGAGAGAAAACCCTTCTTGACGGCAACGAAAGTCACCGTCCATGCGGCCCGAATTACTTCGCCGAGCGGCTCACCGGTATCGCAATCCAGCCCGGACGGAATATCCACAGCCAGAACGGGGCTATTGCAGGCGTTGATCCTCTCTATCAACCGTATGTATTCATCGCTCAATTGTCCTCTTAATCCCGTGCCGAACAGGCTGTCAACAATTACGCCGGCGCCGGTGCCAAGACGCTCTATCTCGCCGGCGATATCCCGGCCAGACGGATTCAGCAGTTCGACGGGCCGGCCCATTCGCTCCAAAATATCCAGGTTTATCTTTGCATCGCCTTTGATTTTGTCGCGATCTCCGCACACAACGACAGCCACTTGAATGCCGCGATTAATCAGGTGCCGGGCAATCACATACCCGTCCCCGCCGTTGTTGCCGGTCCCGCAGAATAAACAGACCTTCGGCTCGGCAACATCTTTGAGCTTATCTTCGATCAGCTCGGCGCAACTGCGCCCGGCATTTTCCATCAGGACCACACCCGGTATGCCGAGGGTATTGATCGCCCATGCATCGAATGCGCGAACCTCGTCCCTGGTCATTACGACACATTTCTTATCCGGTGAATACCTTTCCATGGTTGAGCATTATATGTCGCAGAGTGGAACTGTCAATTGACAGAATAGCGCAAGCCGTTTACAATACCCGGCTGTTGGTATTCAGCCGGCGCTGCCGCCGCCGGTTCAAAAAAATGTAAAGTAATCTATATGAACATATTATTGACAAATGACGATGGCATTTTCGCGCCGGGCCTTGCGGCTATTTATAAAGAGCTGGTCGGGATCGGGAACGTTACGGTGGTTGCGCCTTCCGACAGCCAGTCCGGCACCAGCCATAGTATTACCTTCGCTGAGCCGCTGGTTTGCAACAAGGTTGACATCAACGGCCGGTTCTCAGGTTTCAGCGTCCAGGGCTCCCCCGCCGATTGCGTCAAGCTGGCGGTAATGCAGCTCCACACCGACCCGATAGACATGGTCGTTGCCGGCATAAACAACGGGGCCAACGCGGGAATCAACGTCTACTACTCCGGCACGGTCGCCGCCGCGATGGAAGGTGCGTTTCTGAAAATCCCGGCAGTCGCGATGAGCCTCTCCAGGGAAGAGATTATGGATTTCGAACAGGCCGCCAGGTACTGTGTCGAAGTCCTTAAAAAGCTCATGCCGGTCAAAAAGGGCAACGTGATCAATATCAATATCCCTGAACTGTCGAAAGGCCGGCCTAAAGGCGTGAGAGTCGTGCCGCACTCCGGCAAAGGGTTCGACGAGTATTACATCCGGCAGACAAACGAACTGGGACAGACCGTCTTCCAACTGGCCGGCGGCTCCCATCTGCTCGACGAGAGTCCGACCGATATGACATCATTAGCGGAAGGTTTCATTACAGTAACGGCACTGATTCCCGATATGACGGACCACCGGAAAACAAGCGAGCTTCAGAAAATAAAGTGGTGAACTGCTCTGTCCGTGTGCAGCTCACGAGTGCAGACAGTATAAGAAACGACGGTGTCTTAGCCTTTCATTTTGCGGAATTAAGGAAATGAATCGATGAAAGCATTGATGAAAAAGAGGCCCGAATTCGGGCTGTGGATGGAAGATGTTCCTGTCCCTGAAGTCGGCAGCAACGATGTTCTGATCAAGATTCAAAAAGCGGCGATCTGCGGCACCGACATTCATATTTTCAACTGGGACCGCTGGTCCCAAAAGACCATCAAGACACCGATGGTCATAGGCCACGAATTCGTCGGCACCGTCGAGAAGATCGGCGGCAACGTGCAAGATGTCGAGCTTGGCGAGCTTGTCAGCGGCGAAGGACATATCGTCTGCGGGCGCTGCCGGAATTGCCTGGCCGGACGAAGGCATCTTTGCACCGATCCGAAATGTATCGGCGTGAATCGGGACGGGGCGTTCGCCGAATACTTGTCCATTCCGGTCTCAAACGTCTGGCACTGTGACACCAGCATCCCGAAAGAGGTGCTGGCCTGCTTCGATCCGTTTGGAAACGCGGTGCACACAACGCTGTCGTATGACCTGGTTGGCGAGGATGTGCTGATAACCGGGGCCGGCCCCATCGGGTGCATGGCCATTGCTGTAGCTAAACATGCCGGCGCACGCTACGTCGTGATTACAGACGTCAATCCTTATCGCCTTGAGCTGGCCAGGAAAATGGGGCCTACTTTGACGCTGGATGTCCGAAGCCAGAGCATCGAAGAGGCCGCCAGGAAGCTCAACATGAAAGAAGGATTCGACGTCGGCCTGGAAATGTCGGGAAATCCGCAAGCGTTTAAGGATATGCTCGCAAACATGTGCCACGGCGGCAAAATCGCGCTGCTGGGGATCATGCCGGAGACCGCCATCGACTGGGATTATGTCGTCTTCAATGGCCTGACAATCAAGGGTATCTACGGCAGGGAAATGTTCGAGACCTGGTACAAGGCCACGATGATGATTCAGGGCGGAATGGATCTGAGGCCTCTGATTACCCATCGCTTCAGTTACACAGAATACTCAAAAGCCTTCGAAGTTATGCGATCGGGCGAATCGGGAAAGGTGATTCTTGACTGGACGCAGAAATAATAAAGCGGCTCAAATCACAATTGCGAGGGACAAAATATGTTTGGCCGGATGAAATCTCATATAGTTGAAGAACTCAAGCAAATCAAAGACGGTGGTCTCTACAAGGCCGAACGCATAATCACGAGCCCGCAGGATGCCATGATTACGATACAGACAGGCCGGAAAGTTCTCAACTTATGCGCCAACAATTATCTGGGGCTGGCCGACCATCCCGATGTCGTTCGAGCCGCCCGGGACAGCTATGCCAAATGGGGATACGGCCTGTCTTCGGTTCGCTTTATCTGCGGCACGCAGGAGGTGCATAAGGAATTAGAAAAGAAAATCTCCGAATTTCTCGGCACCGAGGATACGATTCTCTACTCTTCCTGTTTCGACGCTAACGGGGGCCTGTTCGAGACCCTGCTGGCCGACGAAGACGCCATCATCAGCGACCAGCTCAACCACGCCAGCATTATCGACGGCATCCGACTCTGCAAGGCCCAGCGTCTGCGATTCAACAACTCCGACATGAAGGATCTGGAAGAAAAACTTCAGCAAGCCCAATCTTCGCGATTTCGCATGATTGCAACCGACGGCGTGTTCTCGATGGATGGAACGATAGCGAAGCTGGACCGGATATGCGAGTTCGCCGAAAAATACGATGCACTTGTCATGGTGGACGATTCGCACGCGACCGGTGTGCTGGGCAAACGCGGTCGCGGGGCTACGGAACACTGCGGCGTAATGGGGCGTGTCGATATCATCACCGGCACACTCGGCAAGGCTCTCGGCGGTGCCAGCGGCGGTTTCACCAGCGGACAAAAAGAAATCATCGAGCTGCTCCGCCAGAGATCGCGTCCTTATCTGTTCTCCAATACGCTTGCGCCGGCCATCGCAGCGACCTCGCTCAAGGTCCTCGATATGCTAATGGCATCGACGGAACTGCGTGATAAGCTCGCTAAAAATACCAGCTATTTCAGGCGGCAAATCGCCGGACTCGGATTGAACGTCATCCCCGGCGAGCATCCCATCGTGCCGATTATGCTCGGCGATGCCGTCTTGGCACAGAAAATGGCAGAGAAACTCCTTCAGAAAGGTGTTTACGTCATAGGATTCTCTTACCCGGTGGTTCCCAAAGGAGCAGCACGAATACGCACACAGATTTCCGCTGCACACAGCACGAACGATCTGGATTTCGCGATCGAGAAAATCGGCGAGGTCAAACGAGAGCTTGGAATATGACGCCGTCAAAGCGTTGAACGGAGGATACAAATGAAAACAAGGGCTTTTACACTGATTGAGCTGCTGGTGGTCATCGCAATCATCGCCGTGCTTATGGCCATTCTAATGCCCTCATTACGCACCGCCAGAGAGCAGGCCCGCAGTATTATCTGCCGCAGCAATGTCAGAACCCTGATACTGGCGTGGATCATGTACAAAGATGAGAACGACGGCAAACTGGTCGGCGGCGATACCCCGACCACAGGCCAGTCAACATGGGTGCTCACTCCACCTAACGGGGCAAATTCAAGCATCGAGGAGAAAAAGCAGTATATAAAACAAGGTCAACTATGGCCTCTTATCAAGAAAATTGAAGTATATCGCTGCCCCTCCGACCGCAGAAATAACCAGTACCATAAGTATGCATATCGCACTTATTCGATTGCAGGCGGCATGAACGGAGTGAATCCCGACGGAGCATGGGAGATTCTGCCGTGCATAAAATATTCCGATATAAAAGGACCCGCCATGAAATACGTCTTCCTGGCCGAATGTGATCCTCGGGGATACAACATGGGCTCCTGGGTAATGTACCCGAAATCGAAACAGTGGGTTGATCCATTTGCCACCTGGCACCGCAGGAACAGCAGCACTCTCGGCTTTGCCGACGGACGCGTCGAAATGCACAGATGGCTCAGCGAGGGTTTAATTAAATGGAACGAGCAGTCGCTGTACGAGCCGTTGACCTTCCAGTTCTACAGGACACCCAATTCGGACGAGGAACTCGATGATTTCGAGTTCGCCCTCAAGGGCTACGCTTTCAGGGCTCTTCAGTAGAGCCGGCTCTAAGCAAAAAAACCGATAATTATTGACATGCCCAGCTTGACATAGTGCAATAAACCCAGTATAATATGATGTATTAGTCTATATTAGTCTACAAACGAGAAAATTTAGAATTAATGAAACACAACACTGATTTCGCGCATCCTGATGTTTTGATATAAGATATAAAAAAAAGCGTCGCTAATGTAGATTCCTCTAATAGTCTTTTTTTAGGTAATTTTTGCCGGAAAGGATATAATGAAAACAAAAGCTTTTACACTAATTGAACTGCTGGTCGTTATCGCAATTATCGCTGTCCTGATGGCAATTCTGATGCCTTCTTTGAGGGCAGCCAAAGATCAAGCCCAGCGTATTCACTGCATCAGTAATGTAAAGACCCTGTCATTTGCGTGGATGCTGTACAAAGATGATAATGACGATAAATTGATTGGGGGCATGCCGGGCCGAACCGTGGATGCATGGATGTTCGGCCCCACAGGTAACGATCCCGACCATCTCGAGCAATGTAAGGAAGGTATAAGACGGGGTAAGCTCTATCCCTACGCCAAGAACGTAAACATTTATCGATGTCCTTCTGACGACAGAGACTCTCGGCAAGGTATGTACACCTTTGGCAGCTTCTCTGTCTCCGGCGCACTGAATGGTGAAGAAAAAGAGTGGAGCAACAGGCATCTCATAAAATATTCTGAAATTAAAAAACCCTACGACACATTTGTCTTTGTAGAGGAAATCGATCCGAGAGGATGGAATTTGGGTTCATGGGTGGTGAGCAAAGATTTTGGAAACAGCTGGATTGACCCGTTGGCAATCTGGCACAGTAAAAACAGAAGCACGTTAGGCTTTGCCGACGGAAGCGCCGACATGCACACGTGGGTCAATCAGAGCACCATTGATGCGGCTATACGTGCCGCCTGGGGTGACCAGAGCGCATTTAATGTGACCCCACCGGCAAATGAACAAGACGACCTTCGGTTTATGCAAAAGCGTTACCCTGTACTCGACAAGCCACGAGGATAGTTGAAAAAAATCCCTGCTGGAAACTAACTGATAGCCTCTCAAAGGATTGATTAGATGTCCGACATTTTCGAGCAGCCATGGACGCTGGTGGGTGCGGCGGTCCTTGTTTTATTCGGCATGTTGACCTTCCGTAGTTTTTTCCCGGAAAAACGCCGCTGGTGGCAGTTGCTTGTACCGGTTTTTTTGACTGTCGCTGCTTTCGGCATGGATATGCTTGTCCAAACCGACACCGAGAAAATCAATTCCGTAATTAACGCCGCAATAAAATCCGTCCAGCAGGAGGATTGCAGCGCAATCGGGGCTGTTATCGCCAATAATTACAGCGACTCGTATCACGGCACAAAAAAACAATTACTGGACCACTGCAGGAGGGAGCTGTCAAAACCTTTAGTCGAGAAAGGCAAAAAGACCGGCCTGCTGATAAAAATATCGGACCCGAATGCAACTGCAATTCTATTTGCGGCGATAATTTTCGATAAAGATAGTTACATCTCCCAAAACTACAAATCATTTCTCCAGGTAAAGGCCAGGCTGTCCCTCCGGAAACAACCCGACAAAAGATGGCTTATCAGCCGCATCGAAATACTCGAACTTGACCGGCAGCCGACCAGCTGGAACCATATCAGATAAGCAAGAGACAAAACCAAAGCAAACCGGTGAATTCGGCATTCATAAAACAACGTACAATTTGACTGTAATATAGCAAAGTTGGTACTGCAATTTGCCGATAGGGGGAGGGTGCAGTCATCGTAGCTGAAGTTAATGGAAAATTAAATATGACGTTTGCAAGATTCAAAAAACAAACATTACCTTTGAAGCCAAAGCTGTTCGCCCTTCGCTGGTATCCAAACTGCAGAAGCTGCGTGCATCCGGGCAGCAGAACGGTCAATCCTCAACAAATGCCGCCCTTAATGGTCCGCAAGGCCGAATGGCGCCGCTAAGACCAATCTTCGCCCTTCCACATCGACTCTTATTTCCCGTTACAATCTCAGCGGCTACTTCTATACCGAGCCGGTGGCGAAATAATCGGGGCCTATACCTATGCCGAATGGTATAAGCCCCGAATTCATACTGATCCTGTCTTCTTTTTAGGGAAAAGACGCGTTTATTCAGCAGCCTGTATCGACCGGTACAGCCTAATGTCATCAAAGAACATTTTTCCTGCTCCGCCCGGTGCCGTCAGGTTGCCTCTTGTCCCCAGGCCGATCATGATCTTGTCGATGTCGGCCAGATCAATACCCTGGTCGGCAAAGGTCTGCAGCGGGATGACCCACTCCGTCCAGGCCCCGGCTTGGGACGCGGCCGGATTATCGAGTACCACCACCACAGGCGTACCTGTTTTGTTGGCTATCGCCACATACAGCGGATCGGCGGAATTGGACGAACCGCCGCGGAACCATAGTGACAACTCATTAACGCCTTCGTCGGTCCAGTTACGCGCTTCGCTTAATGTCATATCCACTTCCGAATACAATGAGAAGCCCTGCTTATTGTTATCGTAGAGCATTGGCATGGATTTTTTGCCGCCATGGACGATTTTTTCTTCACAATAAGAAGGGGTCGTCTCGTCACCCACGGCCGAACCGGTGCCGTTACCGGCAGAATAAGGCGGCGTATCCGGCGTGCCGAAGCCGAGCCCATCATGCCACGCGTACCAAATCTGGTTGTCGCCTGTGTCGTAGGCTTCAAAATCATCTACTGTAATGAAATCAGCCGTCGTAAAGCTCCAGACAGGCCCTTTCAAAGCATTACCGAGATTATCGACTTCGTCCACACGCCAGTAGTACCTGGCATACCAGGAGAGTTTTCCGGGTTCATAGCTCTCGGCGCCCATCGCCTTGGGGCCTTTATATTCCGGCGAATTCTTATCGGCATTACGTACGGCATCTTTGTCTGTGCCGAAGTATACCTCGTGCGAAGCGGCACTATCGGCCGCAGTCCAGCCAAGAATCGCCGTCATCTGCACATCCGTAGCACCGTTAGCCGGAACCGGACTGCCGACGGCGCCCGGAGTCGTAAAGCTCCAGACATCGCCTTTATAAGTAGCAGCTCCATCGAACTCATCGACACGCCAGTAATAAACCTTCCCTGATTCGAGTGTGCCGGGGCTATAGGTCACAGGCCCCTGCCCGACCCCTCCTTCGGCATCGTTCACATCGTCAAAATCGCCGCCGATATATACCGTGTGCATTTTTCCGCCGAATCCAGCCGTCCAGCTAAAAACCGTATTCGGATCTATATATTCGGCACCATCGGCCGGATTGGGATTATAGGCGGTCCTGGGCGGAACCGTAAAGCTCCAGATATCGCCTTTCCAGGGACTGTTTGGATCCGCTACGTTGACCTCGTCGATTCGCCAGTAGTACGTTGTGCCCGGGACAAGACCGTCGGGGAAGGCATACCCCGGAAAGCCGGCGACATAAAAAGTGGTAGCCTGGTTACCCCGGAACGCATCGGCGGCGCCGTTGTCAACATCCTCGAAATTGTCGCCCATATAAACATCGTGCGAGACGGCGAAATCTCCCGGCGACCAGCTTAGAGTCACCCACGTATCCATATGATAGGCGCCATCTTCCGGACCTGGACTAAGAGCGTAGGGGTATGCTTCACCCTGCATGGCTTTAAAAATCTCGTCTTGTGACAGCGCCCGCTTGAACAAGAAGAACATGTCCATGAGTCCAGTGAAAGGTCTTGCGTTGTCGATATTATATCCCACGCGAGCACCTGAGTCCCAGTCTCCTGCGATCTTCAAAGCACTTGAAACGATTTGTTCCTTGACCAGCTCCCCATTAATGTAGAGAGCGGCCCTGCCGGAGGACTGGTCGTATACGCCGCAGTAGTGCTGCCACTCATTCCACGTTACAACACCTGCACGTATATCCATGATTCCTGCACCACCGGCACCCCGGAGAAGCCATCGAAAATCGCCTCCGCTCTTGATTTCGGGATGAACGAGCCATGTCGAATCGGATGCTCTGGCATTGAATATAGCATGATCTCCGCCTGTGTTTTCGCATTTTACCCAGGCGGAAATTGTTATACCCGTAGTCGGAATATGCTCTGGAGGAATACCTGGCCCATCCAGATCAAGGTAACTGCCGGTTGCGAATTTGGCGGCCCCGTTCCGTTTGCCGTCGGGATCAGCCGTGACATCGCCTTTTACAACACCGTCGTGGCCATTGCCGGACTGGTCGGCAACGATATCGCCGACTTCATCAAATGAAAAGTATATGACCAGGTCAGGGTCGGCAAGAAGATCGGCAAAAGTATTAGTACTCAGGACAAACACCAAAAGAAAAGAAACCGGATAAAACAATTTCCTAAACATAATGATCCTCCTTATTGAAAGTTGAGATAATAAAACAGTGGATAATTATTTAACGTTCGCTGCATTTTATCCTCATCCGATCAGAATATTTTTGACTTGAGACCACCTCCTTCCTTTTAAGGCCGGCAGTTTACTTATGAGGCAAAGATCCTCTCTAAGAAGTATATGAATCCGGCTGCCTTATTTGTATTCTGCTGTTCAGCGTCTTTTTATATTAAAATAAAGACTAAAGGAATATAACCCGCATTCAAAGCTATAATGCCCGAGACTTCAGGGCTATGCGGGCCGGTACTTCACTGACTTTAATATATACTAAATCCGCCGTCTCTGGTCAAGGGAAAAATATGTGAAATTGCTCCCGGGTTTTCCTTGCCTCATTTTTTCCTTGCAATCTGGCCTGGGGACAGCAATATTTGGTGGCAGATTGGAAGTAAGAATCCATAAAAAGCAATAAGGTTAAACAATCAGGAAAGGACAGATTATGAAACTTGCAGCAAAATTCCAAGCGCAATCCGGGGCGGCAATTACGAAGAAAAAACTCGGCATCTGGATGCTTTGCATCTTGTTGTTTGTCGCCTTGTCATCGACCGGGCTATACGGTCAGAACCCGGAATTTGACGGCCTGAATATGAGCATGGCGAGTCTGCCCCGTTTGTCGAACGCCAAAACCCGCTCTGTCAGCCCCGAGAATTTCACAGGTGAAAAAGGCAAGGGAGGCATGGCAACCGAAGGTACCGGCGCGAGAGCGGCCCGCGAGCTGGGGCAAAAATGGAAAGTCTCTCCTTCGGTCGGAATCGAAGCCGGCCAGACATTTGTCATGGCCGATATCAAAGGTTCCGGGGCAATCCAGCACATCTGGATGACTCCGACGGGGAACAACCGGTTCAACATTTTGCGAATCTACTGGGACGGCGAGGAGACTCCCTCGGTCGAATGCCCGGCGGGCGATTTCTTCGCGTGCGGTCTCGGACAATACATGAAAGTGACATCCCTGGCCGTTTGCGTGAATCCCGGCAGCGGGTTCAACTGCTATTGGCAAATGCCGTTTCGAAAAGGCTACAAGATTACAATGACCAATATCGATGAAAAGGCGATGGTACTGTATTACCAGATCGATTACACGTTGACTGAGGTTCCTGCAGACATGGGCTGCCTGCATGCGCAATTCAGGCGCGTCAACCCGGTCCCGGATAAACAGGATTATACGATTCTCGACGGCGTTCGCGGACAGGGACAGTACGTCGGAACCTATATGACATGGGGCTCGAACAGCCCGGGCTGGTGGGGCGAAGGCGAGATCAAGTTCTTCATGGATGGTGACAAGGAATTCCCGACGATATGCGGCACAGGAACCGAGGATTATTTCTGCGGCTCGTACGGTTTTCAAAAACCGGGAACAGATGAGTACCAGGAATTTGTCACACCTTACGCCGGTATGCCGCAGGTGATAAATTCCAAAGAACAACCGCGTTTCAGTCTGTATCGCTGGCACATCATGGACCCGATACGATTCGAAAAGGACCTGAAAGTCACCATGCAGTCGCTGGGATGGCAAAGCGAAGGAAGATATCTGCACCTGAAGGACGACCTTTCTTCGGTGGCGTTCTGGTACCAGGCCGAGCCGCACGCGGCTTTTCCGAAATTGCCGGATAAGGATTCGCTGAAAATCAGGTAAGCCGGCTTGACGCTAATCTCGAAGCCGAACCTTCAGCACAGGCGAAAGGAACATTGGATGAAGAGGGATAATCGGACAAGACGTGATTTTTTAAAGACCCTGGGGCTGGGAGCCGCATCGCTGGCCTTGCCGGGATACTTGAAGGCCGCCGATCGCAGTGTTTCCCGGCCGAATATTATTCTTATCATGGCCGACGACCTGGGATATTCCGATATCGGATGTTACGGCGGAGAAATCAGGACGCCGAACCTCGATGCACTGGCGGCCGGCGGAATGAGGTTTACTCAATTTTATAATTGCGCCAAATGCAGCCCCACGCGAGCAACACTTCTGACCGGCCAGTACGATCAGGCCGTGGGGCAGCAAAATATGGAGAACGGCGCCACTTTCGCCGAGATTCTCCGCCCCGCCGGCTATCGAACAATCATATCCGGCAAATGGCATCAAAAACCCCTTCCCACGACGCGCGGGTTCGACCGATACTATGGCCTTGCGGATGGATGCTGCAATTACTGGAATCCCGGAATCAAAGCCAGGCCCGGAGAGCCAAAGCCTGGCCGAAAGATTGCCGAGCCCCGCCGTTGGGCCATCGAAGGCGAAGCGATTATGGGATACACCCCCGAAGACAAAAACTTCTATACGACCGATGCCTTTGCCGATTATGCCATCGCACGGCTCGAAGAATATAAGAATGAGACCAAACCGTTCCTGTTGTATCTGCCTCAGACGGCGCCGCATTATCCGCTGCACGCATGGCCCGAGGATATCGCCATGTACCGGGGCAAATACAAAACTGGCTGGGATAAACTTCGCACACAACGATACAAGCGGCAGATAGAAATGGGCATGTTCGATCCTAAATACGAGATGTCCCCGCGCGACGAGCGTGTCCCGAGCTGGGATTCGCTCAGTGAATCGGAAAAGGACCAGGCCGATCTGAAAATGGCGGTTTACGCCGCGATGGTCGACCGCATGGACCAGGCGATAGGCAGGGTCTTTGCCAAGGTAAAAGAAATCGGCAAATGGAAAAACACGCTTATCCTGTTTCTCGCCGACAATGGCGGCTGCCCCGAAACACCCGATACGACACCGGACATACCACCGGGGCCTGTTGAAAGCTATCGCCCGGTTGGTCCTGAGTGGGCCAATGCCAGCAATACGCCGTACAGAAAATATAAATCAACGGACTACGAGGGGGGCAACTGCACTCCTTTCATAGCTTATTGGCCCGGCGTAATAAAACCGGGCGCTAAAACGAACCAGGTGGGGCATGTAATTGACATCATGCCGACGTTCATGGAAGTAGCCGGCGCTGAATATCCCGACCAACTTGACAGCAGAAAACTCAAACCTCTCGCCGGCAAATCATTGCTTCCGATCTTCCGGGGAAAACAAAGAGAGCCGCACGATGTACTGTACTGGCAGTATGGAAAGGCCAAAGCCGTTCGGACAGGCAATTGGAAACTCGTCCGCTTAGGCAACGCCGACTGGGAACTCTATGACCTTGAGAAGGACCGGACGGAATTGAATAATTTAGCTTCACAGCATCCGCAGAAAGTAAAACAAATGACCGGCATGTGGGAAGACTGGTGGAAAAAGTGCCGGGAATAAAGTTGCTGCAATCTACAGGATTCAGAGTTCTCGCTGAGAACAGGCTTGATATTATCGCCTGAATTGATAGTATCGTGCCGTCGTTGAAACATTAACAACAATCGAATAAGGAGTTAGTAGAATGAAAGTACAGAGACACTTCGGATGTTCTGTCGCCATAGCTGCATTTCTGGCATTTACCTCGGCCGTATGGGCGAATCCTTATATGGGCGAATACAAGGGGACGTATCATCCGGACGGCATGACAACGATGCAGGCATCTGCACAAGTAATAGCAGAGGGCGACGATGTGTATTACCGCATTGTAATCAAGGCAATCCCGAACGAGGAAAACCAGGACGGGGCGAATATAGAGATTTACGGCAACAGGCAGGGTTCGACTGTGTACATCGGCGACAGGGCAGGTGGATATCACTGGGCCGGACAGATTCAAAACGGGCATCTATCTGTGCAATCCGAGTATGGGCAGCACTTCGAGCTGGACAAATTCGAGCGGAAGTCCCCGAAGGAAGGTTTGAAGCCGCCCCAGGATGCGATCGTGCTGCTGCCTTTCAAGGACGGCGTCAAGCCGGACATGAGTGCGTGGACGAATTCCGAATGGAAGAGCCTCGACAACGGAGCGATGCAGGTGAACAAGGGTAGTAACAATACGAAAGAGCAGTTCGGCGATATCGAGAATTTTCACCTGGAATTCAAACTGCCGCTGGAGCCGAACAACCGCGGGCAGGGACGCGCCAACAGCGGGGTGTACTTCGCAGGCCAGTTCGAAGTGCAGGTGCTGGATTCATTCGGCCTGGTACATACTTCCGGCGACTGCGCGGGTCTGTACAATATTGCACGGGCCAGAGTCAACGCGTGCCTGCCGCCGGAAACGTGGCAGACTTACGACGTCAAATTCCGGGCTCCGAGACTCAATGCCGACGGCAGTATCAAAGAGAATGCACGTATCACCGTCTATCAGAACGGCATCAAAGTACAGGACGATGTTGAGATTCCGTATTCCGGGAACAGGTGGAAAGGAAAGAGCGAGGCTACCGGGCCGATCGATCTGCAGGATCATAGTCACCCGATTCAGTACCGTAATATCTGGCTGGTCAAAGGCAAATAACCGGCATCGGCAGGAAAACGCCGGGCGCCGATTAATAACACTAAGGGTGAACATTTCCCGATACATATGCAACGTTCTCAGGAATCCGCGGCGCCATAGCCAGCAGGTTATCGACGATCATATTGCCCCTGCCGCCAATAACTTTGAGCGAAGTCGATTCGGCATCGGGGCGATTGTCACTGATTAGGCAGCCGGAAATTCGGCTCCCGGCAACGTCTTTTAGCAGCAGGCCGACGTTGTCGCAGTCGAGAATCGTGCAGTTAGTGACGTTCATCCGCTTGCAGCTCTCGATCGTCAGCCCGGCCGGGGCCTGCCAGACGTTGGTAACATGCAGTCCCGAAAGCGTACAATCCTCACTGTTGCGCACGAGAAGGCTGTTTCGGGCATCGAGGCTGTTGCCGTAATCGTAGCGAGGATTCCGGTCGAAGTTGTTGACGCCGACAATGATATTCGAACAATCTTCAATCAGAAGGTTGTGAGTATAGCCCATCCAAAAAGTGTTGCCGGTAAGGATAACGCCCCGGCAGTCTTTTAAATGAACGTTGACCTTGACGTCACTGAGGACATTGCCGGTGATGGTTACGTTGCCTTCACGAACGGGCTCTCCGGTACGAACGGGCTTGCTTCGGCCTATTATGCGGATGTTGGCCGAATCCGGCGAAGGGCTGTCATGCTGAATCGTGCAGCCGGTAATGGCCACCTCACCGGTCCCGTAAGAGCTGTCCGCAGAGTCGATCAGGACGTTTGCGGTTGGCGGCGTTTCGGGGCTCATATTGCTTTCGATGTCGCAGCCGGTGATGTGAATGTTGCGGACATTACCGGCTCGCGAAACGATGCCGCCCCGGCGATTATAGCTTATGTGGCAGCCGGTTATGTTCGACTGGTGCAGGTTGACGTCGTCATAAAAAATGCCGACACCGCGGTTCTCGTACAGGTGACAATCGGAAATCATCAGGTTGCGGTTATTGCCTGTAAGATGGATGCCGTGCAGTGCGCCGCGGATATGAACACGCGTAACAGTCAACTCCATGGTCCCGACGGCCTCGATACCGACCGCATCCGGATGGCCGCCGTCGATTGCGATTGCGTCCACGAGCGGCATGCGTTGCCGCTCCCAGACGTTCTCTGCGAAGTCCTCCGGGTCGGCCGACTTGAAATGTGTGCCGGCAAACTTCAATGCAGGCCCCGGACCGGCCATAACGATTCGCGCGACCCCGCCGCCACTAAGAGATGTATAGCCGGTTTTGTCCAGGTCAATCACAATAGGCCGTGTGATACGGTATATGCCCTTAGACAGTGTAATCGCGCCAAGGCCGGAGTCGACGGCTTTCTGGATCGCAATGGTGTCGTCGGTTACGCCGTCTCCGGCGGCGCCGAAACTGCGAACGTCGCCGTGATTTGCTTCCTGGGCACTGCTGCCGATTGCAAGACCGGCAAGTAACACTAAGACCGTCAAAGCGATTTCTCGTTTGTTAAGAAACATGATTATCT
>Ga0315288_10002548_pt1 | contig 23561 bp, 36 predicted proteins | sample YL17G11_20_MG_FD_203454 | JGI IMG/M metagenome (GOLD analysis project Ga0315288, IMG submission 203454) | Sediment microbial communities from Yellowstone Lake, YNP, Wyoming, USA - YL17G11_20 | ecosystem: Environmental > Aquatic > Freshwater > Lake > Sediment | place: USA: Wyoming | collected... | reverse complement strand
ATATGGCCCGTGCTCGACGAGCGCGTCGCCGGGCGCGGGCGCGGCGGCCTTTCCCCGCAGGGCCGCCAGCGCGAACAGGATGATCGTGGCGCCGCTCGCAATGAGTGCCCAGGCCGCCACAGATTTCGCTGCCGAAGGGCCGAGAAATGGCGGCATGCGCATCCGGGCGGCGAGTGCATAGCCAAGGGCCCACAGGGGTATGCCGAGGATGTTGCGCAAGAGGAAGGTGAGGGCTCGCCCGCGGGCCTCCCCCAGGCGCTCGCAGAAGATGGCGGTGAACGCGCTCAGGCTGTTGAACAAGAATCCCAAGAGGAGGGGCAGGAGGAATGTGAGACGGGAGACGTTTGACATCAGAGGGCGCCCTTCGAGCAGCCGAAAGACATGTGCTGTGCTCCTAGATCCTTGAGCGTCTCGGCGTCTCGGCGTCGGACCCGAGCGCGCGGCGCAGGCGGGAAGCGAGGGTGCCGGGTGGGTCATAGAGCACACGAAAGCCCGGCTGGACAACCATGCGCGTGCCTTCGTCGAGCGGTTCCGTCATCCACGCAGGGGTAGCCAACCCGAATTCCACTTCCAGACCATCGGCGTACCAAACACGCAGGCTGCGAACCGCTCCCCCCCTTCCGCCTGCCAGCGCTGAACAGCGCCGAAAGACCTAGCCCAATCGTGTTCTGCAAGGAGAGCGGGTGCATTATCGGTGATGATCACCAGGTCGACATCAGAAGTGGGGGTGGCCGTTCGGCGAGCCTGCGAGCCGATGAGTATTACCGCGGTGATGCGGGAGTCGGACCGTCCCCAGTCTGCAACGCAATTGAGAAAACCGTCGACGGAAACCACGAAATCACCTCGCCCGACTCCGACGAGATGCCCAGGGCATGACGGGCGCCCGAGGCGCAACCTCCATCCAGAAACCTAGCGCACCAGACGCATCGCGCTGCGGATATCCTCGGAGATCATTCTGCGCTTGCTCTTCTTGATGAAGATTGATGGCCCGGCCTGCAAGAACGAGGCGAAGACGCGCATACCGCGATAGGTGTATGCCCCGCCGCGGATATTGTAGGTCGATCCCTCCGGGCCCACACGCCCCTCACCCTGCCGCTTGCTGATCAGGTTGAGCGCGGTGTTCGCTACATCGCCCATGAGCATGATGACCCGCGCCCGTGGGAAAAGGGCCAACTCATTCTCGAGCAGCGTGGAACAGGCATCGATCGTGGCGCGGCCGACGGCCTCCCCTTTCTGGCCGCACTTGCTAGCGGTCGTAAGGTAGATGCCGCGCTCGATCATGTTTCGCATGCAGGTAACCTTGGCTCCCACGTCGGCGAACGCCTGCACCGTTGACGCGGATCAGGCTGCGACGGCTTGCCGGGCGATGTGCAGCCGCTTCTCGACAACTGCGTAGACTACGCCTGCCGAGTCCTGGAGTTCCACGGTATACCCCCGTTCAGTCTTGGGTTGTGAGGCAAGTTCGGTGCGAATCGCCTCGACGCTTTGCGGATCGATGCTGAAGGTTGCCCGAAGTGGGGTCCGCCCCGGGCGCACAAATCGGATCGAGGCAGCCTTATCCCACACGATGTAGCCCGGGCCGAGCATGCGGATGAGCATGATCATGTAGACCGGGTCCACGGCGCCGTACATGCTGCCGCCGTAAATCGTGCCGACGTAATTGCGGGTGCGCCACGAAAGGGGCACGCAGATGCGGATTTCGGACCAGTCGCGGGCGATGTAGGTGATCCAGGCGCCCGTGCCGCGATAGGCCGGGAACAGGTTGAAGGCAACCCGCGCGAACAGGGTCTGGAGGGACTCGGGCATCTTTAGCTCCAACGGCTCGCTTCCCGCGGGCCGCTAGATATCTTCCCGGATGGGAGCGCGCCGCGCGACGCGCTTCACCGCAGCGACCCAGCGTTCCGCCGCGTCGAGATAGGGGTACGTCTGGCTGCGCCCGATCGGCTCGCCGTTGGCGGACTTGAGGATGAAGGCGTGGCTTCCGTCGGCCGCCTGCTTGCGCTCGTAGAGATGGTCCTGGGTTGAATTGTCGCGCACCGACTGGATGCCGCCCTGGGCGCCGGCCTTGGTCGTGTAGGTCTGGCTGGTGAGAATGGGTTCGTTGTTCTCCGCGGTAAGCACGAAGTAGAACTGATGGTCGGAGGCCTTCTTGAGCAGGAAGGAAGCAGGCACGCGCACCTCCTAGGATGCGGGTTTTGAGTCGGGTGAGGTCCTGCGGGCATTGGGGCGCTGTGTGCGCCGGGCCGTGCGCCTCCCGCGGGAGGCGAAAAAGAGGTCAGAATCCATATGGATGAACGAACGCAAAAGGGTTTGATGGCTGAGCCAGGTGGGCCGGGTAGGTTCTCGCTGCGAGAGAGAGGCCGCCTGGCGGAGGACGCGCGGCGTGGCCCAGCGATTGTAGTCAACCAGGAGCAGGATTTCATCTCGTCTCATCGGGCCGCTCCAGACTGGTGAGGATCGATGACGGAGCGAGGCGCGCCCGGCACCGATTGGGTACGGGGGAGGCGCCGGGGCGGCATGACGGGCGCGCCCAATGAGAGCGCGCCCGCCTAGAGAGCTTTGCGCTTGGCAAGCCTGCACGGCGGCCCCAGCGCGTCACCTGGCGGCGACTCGCTGGACACGCCCGGTCAAGCCTGATGTGCCGGCTAGAACTAGTAGCGGCGCTCGCGCCCGCCGGATCGCCCGCCGGGGCGGGAAGAACCGCGACGGCCGCCGGGGCCGCCGGGGCCGCCTGGGCCGCCGGGGCCGCCACCGCCCATGCGGTCTTCGCGCGGCCGCGCCAGGTTGACCGTCAGCGTGCGGTCGGCATACTGCGTGCCGTTGAACATGCTGATGGCTTTCTGGGCATCGGCTTCGCTGCCCATCTCCACGAACGCGAAGCCCTTCGAACGGCCGGTGTCGCGATCCGTGATGAGAGTGGCCGACTTGACCTCCCCCGCCTTGGCGAAGAGGGTCTGCAGATCGCTATCGCTTGTCGAGTACGAGAGGTTTCCGACGTACAGCCTGTTTTCCATGGGCAGGGTCCTGGTCTGTCCTTCCGAGGCGGCCAAACCGCCTAGCTATGCCCCTGGCGGCGGTTGGATGCAAGTGCCAGAGGTCTCTCCCATCATACCATGCCTTGCCGAGGGGCGCGCGGGGGAGATGTGCCCGGCGCGGCTAGACAGCGAGGGCCGGCCTCCGTGACCGGCCGTTCCGGGTGAGGGGAAGGGGAGAGGCGGGCGCAGGAGTAAACCGCCAATGTGGCCGCCGTGGCGCCGAATGGAGTCTGGCCATTTCAAACCGATGGGGGAAGAAGCGCAGGCTAACGTGCCGAACGGCCGAAAGAGACGGCGGCCGGCGCCCGCGGAAGGCGGCTGGAACCCTTTGCAGGGCGATCCCGGCGCCGGAGGGCGTTTGACAGCTGTCGCACCCATGATGCAATTTGATTGATATTCATCAAAGCAGATTGAAAGAACTCAATGAGCGAACATCCCGAGAGCGACGAACTGCACTCCTTCTTCAAAGCCAGGGCAGACGCCAACCGCTTGAGGAAAGTCGCCCTCTTGGCAGGCCGAGAGCTTTCGGTGGAGCAAATCGCAGAAATGGCCGGCTTGAACGCCTTGACGGTTTCGCATCATCTCGCACGCCTCTCTAAGGCGGGGCTGGTCAGCGCGCGAGCGGAGGGCTACTAAAGTATCTACCGCCTCGAAGAGAGCCGCTGCACGACATGGCGCGGCGTCTGCTCATGGACGAGACACTGCCTAGCCTGGCGGCAGACGTCGACCTGGACGCCTGCGATCGCAAAGCGCTGCACGCCTACCTGACTCGCGACGGGCGGCTGCGCGAATTCCCGGGCCAGCACAAGAAGGAAGAGGCGATACTGCGTTACGTGGTGCGAAGCTTCGAATGGAGGAGGCGCTTCAGCGCGAAACAGGTCAACAAGCTGCTCTCCCGCTTCAGCGACGACTCCGCCCGCCTACGGCAGAACCTGATCGCGGTCAGGTTGATGAAGCGTCAAGGCGGAGGCGGGGAATACTGGCGGGTGGACCGGCCCGCAGGGTCAAGCCGCGGACGTCCACCACGGGCTCACTTGACCCGCTGTGAGGTGGGTTGGGTTTAGTGCGCTGGGGGTTCGCCGCGCGTCATGGCGAGATACGCCTTGGCGACCTGGGCGTCGATCGCCGCAGGCACGGGCACGACGCACCTCTCGCGGCCGACCTGGCCGCGTGCCACGGCTTCCAAGCACCGCGCCTGCAAAGTGAATCCCAGGTCCATCGACTCGATGGAATTGCCAAGAGGCGGCGGCCCGGCCAAATTGACCATGGGACCGCGGCCGAGCAGATGGACCCGCCGTCCGCCTTTCAGCCGCCAGGTGGTGACTCATCCTGGTCCGTGCTGGTCTGCTCCACGTCAGGCGAGGTTTCCAACCCGGCCACCTCGGTTTCCCAAGGGAAGTGGCCCGCATTCGCCAGAATCGCGCCGTCCTTGAGGAGGCCGAGGTCATAGGCAGGGATCACGCCCTTCGCGCCGGTGACGGGATTCAGCGATGTCGGCCCCCCGCAGGGCCTCCTCGCGCAGCAGGGTGAGGAACCCGTCGAGATGGGCCTCGAGGGTTGTGACCGGGTTCGTATCCACGACTGGCAGGACGGCGGATCCGTTGCGAAAGCACGCGGCCACGCCTTTGCCGCACGCCCCATAGCCAAAGACGGTCACCCGCCGTCCATTGATCATTCGGTTTGTGAAGCGCCCAACGCTCTCGAACACGCTCTGCCCGACGGCGTGCCGGTTCTCGGCGAACTGCTTGATCGGGCTGTCGTTGATCACCAAGACCGGTTTGCGGATTTGCTCCCGAAGCGGGATGAGCCGCATTCGCCCGGAAGTTGTCTCCTCGGTCCCACCCAATAATCCATCGTACGGCCCCTCGGCGAATCGCGAGAAGAGATCGCAGCCGTTATCGAGCCTGACCGCCGGCTGGCGGGCCATGAGCTGGTCGAGGTACCCGGCATGTCGAACGGGGGTCCTTGGTCTGCTCGCCGACAACATCAACGCCATGGGCTCGCAGGTAGGCCAGGGTCTCAGGCTGAGTGCCATTGAGGTTGCCGGTTGAGACCACCGTGGCCCCGCCGCGCTTGAGCGTGAGCAGCAGGGCTGCCGTCTTCGGCTCAAGATGAATGGCCGTGGCCAGGGTCAAGCCCTCAAAGGGCCGTGTCTGAGCGAATTCATCCCCTGTTGCCTGCAGCAACCGGCAGCTCCCGGCGACCCATTCAAGTCGAGTGCCTGCAAACTCATCGGCGCGCGTGGCGTCGGGCATGGCATGCCTCGTCGGTGGAGAAGTGCTGCGCGGTGTGTCCGGGATGTGCTACCCGCCAGGTCAGAGCAGGGCAAAGCGCTATCGGGCCGGGGGGAGCCGATTGGCCGCTGTGATGAGGGGCGGTCTCCTCACCACACGCCCGGGATGAGCCTGAACCTGACAAAGGTGCAGTAGTCCCGATAGCCCGGCAAGCGTTCCTGGAGCATCCGGTCTTCGAGCGCGGTGCGAACCACCATGACTGCCGCCACGCACACGGCGGGCACGCTCGACCATGCCGCGTCAAGCATCAGCGGGAGGGCGAGCATTGCCAGGATGCCGCCGGCGTAAGCCGGGTGCCGCACGATGGCATACGGCCCCGAACGAACGACCTGATGGCCTCGCTCCGTCTGGATCCTCACCACAGCCGAAAAGAAACGGTTTGAGGTGATGGCCCATACCGAGAAGGCGTAGGCCAGAGCCAAAAGCACACAGCCTGCGACCTGCGTAGCCACGGCAAAGTGCGGCGGCCAGCGAAAGCGATGATCGAGACCGGCCACGAGCAGGGTTGCCAGCGGGCCGGCCAGAGCGATGATGAAGACGAGCGGGCGGTCCCATGCGGGCACTCCTTGAACCTCGCCAGCCCGCGAGCGCTCGGCTAGCATCTCGGGCGACACTTTCAGCGCGATCAACCGGCTGCCGGTGGTCGCCACCATGGCCAGCACAATGTAGGCCCATCCGGCGAGCCAGGCGGCTTCTCCGCCGGCAAGGAGGAGGACGAGTGGGGCGACCAGCAGATAGGCCGCGAAGCCCAGTACGGCCTGTGCAGAGACTCGCAGCCGAGGCGCAGCAGATGGAGCGCTGGATGCAGAGTGTTCCATGGAGCACTCCTACGGTGTAGGGCGCTTCGCCGGAGGCCTCACACAGGCCTGCGGACGGCTCGACCGGCGGCCGGCCCTCAGCCGACCCTGAGGATACGAGCTCATTGGCTGGCGCGGCGACGGGCGCGGCCGCGATGCGTTGGAGGGATCGACGGAACCCCCGAGGTCTGCCCGATCCGGCTAGAGATTGATATCCAACTTGCGCGTGCGATAAGAATCGTAGTCGGGCAGCAAGCGGTCGTACTCGTCGTCCATGAGCGGCGATGAAATCATGAAGTCGGCTGAGGCGCGATTGCAGGCGATGGGTATGTTCCACACCACGGCCATGCGCAGCAGCGCCTTGACATCCGGGTCGTGCGGCATGGGCTCGAGCGGGTCCCAGAAGAAGATGAGGAAGTCGATCTCCCCGTCGACGATCTTGGCGCCGACTTGCTGGTCGCCGCCGAGGGGCCCGCTTTGTAGCTTGTGGATCGAGAATCCCAGCTCGCGCTCAAGCACCTCGCCCGTCGTGCCTGTCGCGTACACCTTATGATGGGCGAGCAAAACGCGGTTGAATTTGGCCCATTCGAGAAGGTCGCGCTTCTTGTTGTCGTGGGCGACCAGGGCAATTTTCTTGTCGTGCTCCATCGCAATGCGTTTGTGCGGCATACCGACTACCCCTTCTATGTCACAGTGCCAACGCGTGACGGACACGAGCCTGCGGCGACGGCGAAGATGTCGACTCGCAGGCCTCTCACGTGCGTCACTGCTTGCGGCCGCTGCCCCCGGACTTCTTGGGCGGGAGGTGCCTGACGCTGTCGACGGCCTGAAAAAATCATATGATCAGCCCTTTGGGTGTGCTGCATACGCGCGGGGGGAGCACAACGTAGTTTCTCATCGGTCGGCCGGGCATCGGTTCGAGGAAGTGCGCCCCCGCGAGCTGGAGGGCCGTGGACTGACCCTCTTGAGGCAGCCGGACGAAGATCCAGTCCTCATACACGCCAACCGTCATGTAGCCATTGACAAATCCGCACGGGTAACCGAACACTTTGCGCACCTGCACTTCAGGAATCGCCGCGCACGCCTTCTGCAAGAGTGTCAGCGTTGCCGCAGGCGAGGGCCGCAAGGATGGTCTTCTGGCGCTTGCGTTCCGCCCGCCCGGTTTGGGTCGATGAGTGTTGAGGGTATCCCGCACGACACGCCTCCCCTGGGCCAGACGGGTCCGGATGCTGTCGATCGCGCCCCCGCACGAGATCCACGAATGCGCCCATCCCTCGAAACGCCCGACAGGTGCATTGTAGCGTATGCGCACCGCCTCCCATTTCAGGACTAGAGCGGGGGAGCCAGGTTCCAGTCAGCCTCACTTGCGGCCACCCAGGGTCCGAACGACAACGGCAAGCGAGGGGCGGGTGAATGTGGGGTCTGCTTCGCCTCCCCTGAGGTGGTTCGGGTCCGTGACCGGGCTTTCGCCGTTTCAATTTGCGGGGGGAACCGCCGAGATCGGCCCCGATGATTCCGGGTGGAGGATGATACGGGGAGGCGGCTGCCTCCCCGAAGGCGCAATGGGAGATCTACTTCTTCAATTCGCTGGCGATGCCCTCTGCCCAGGAAGAGATGGCGGCCCAATCGCGGAAGTCGCCGAGGGGTGCCTTGATCCCCTTGATGATCAGCTTCTCTGGCAGACTGACCCTTTTCATGTCGATCACGCCGTGGAAGAAGGCCGTGTCGCGGGGATGGATGCGGTTGGCGATGGGCTGCAGGTCGGCCGGGAAGCGGAAACCGTTCATCAGCTGAACCGGATCGCCCTTGCCGGTGGGGCCGCTCGAGAAGAACCACACCGCACGCTGAGAAAGGGCTTGCTCGTTGGCTGTCAGAAAGGCAGTTGCCTCTTTGCGCCACTGGCCGACGTAAATGGCGCTTCCCAGGACAACCGCGCCATAGGGGGTCAGATCACCGGCACGGTCGACGGGCGTCACGTCCACCTGCAGGCCGGCGCGCCGCAATCCTTCCCCGACTTTCTCGGCGATACCCGCCGTTGCTCCGTACTTCGTGGCATACGCCACCAGGACTCGAATTGCCATTTGATCCTTCTCTCCATTGTTGAGGTCGCGCTCGCGGCGGCAGGGTGCCCACTCGCGGGAGACATCGGGCAACCCTTGGCCGACCGGCTCACGACGGATGGATGCCAAACAAGGGGCTAGGATACCGCGGAACGGCCTTCGGGCCCAGAGAAGATAGTAACCCCCATGAGGCGCTTGACTTCTGCGAGCACACGACCAAAAGAGGTCTTCGCCCCGCCCGAAGGACGTTTTGCGGGCGGATCTGCCCAGAGTGCGACAGGACGGCGAAGCCGAGGAAGAGAGTGCGCAGCCAGAGCAGAGTCTTCGCTTTGTGGAGGGTGATCGTGCCGTGATCGGCGGGCAGCCCGACCGGCAGTTCGGCGAGCGTGCCGTCGGGGGCCTGCCTGCGTGCAAAGCGGGCCAACGTCGGATCCGACAGAATAAATTCGTCGACCAGTGTCCGCGTGTCGTGGCTGGTTTCGCCAGAAAGATTGAGCGGGAGCAAATCGAGGATGACGTCGCGAGTCACATCTATCGCTCTTACTCCATGGGGTCTTTGATATACGCGAGCTTGAGACGCGCGCGGTGGGCTCTTACCCGGGCCGCAGCCGGCGAGAAATGAAGTGCGGTAAGAATTTCCCTGTAGGAGAGCGGGTGCCACGCCCGCAGGAGAAGCGCAGATCGATCCGCTTCAGGAAGCTGTTGGAGTGCTCGCAGGACCTCGATCAGCGCCGAGTCGCGCTCAGCCAAGCGCTACCATGCCGGGCCTGGCGTCGGCCAACCGCTCGTCGAGCGACGTGCGACGGGAGCGACGGCGGATCTCGTTTTGTAAGAGACTGCGCGCAATCGCAAACAGGTAGGCCCTGGCCGTCGCCGTACGGGTGGGCTCGGGGGCATCCCACACCCTGATAAAGACCTCCGAGGTGATGTCCTCGGCGAGTGCCTGATCGCCGGATAGGTAGAGGATGAAGCGGTAAACGTCCTGAGAATAGCGTTCATAGAGCCAGGCAAGGGCGTCCTTGGCGGCGGCCTGCTATAACTACACGCTGAGGTGTCAAAAAACACACCAAGGAGTGAGGGTCGACACATCCGTCCAATGCGGATCAGGATGCACCTCAACCCGCGCCGCGCTTTGCGGGAAACGAGTGGGATCGGGGCGTTCAGCACGGTGCGACGGCCGCCGGGCGCAGGGCCGGCGTAGAGAGCATGCCTCTCTCAGGCGGAGGGAAAGCGGAGCGGCTGTCCCCGCGCCCGAGGGACGTGCGTGCGAAAGGCGATGGAATGTTCTCGCGGCTCGCGCCGCGCCTGTGAGTCAAGCCTCTCTACGGCCGCGCCCTGTCGGCACCTTCAACATGCAGGCGGTGAAGAATCCGGTGCGCGAGCGGCGCCACGAGGATAGCCGACAGGGCCAGGAAAACGATTCCCGCGAACAGCGCGTAGACGGAGGCAAAGACCTTGCCCAGCGGAGTCGATATGGCATCCACCGGTCCCATGCCTGCCAGGATCATTGAGGCATTCAGTAGCGAATCGAGCCAGGCCAGACCAACGAGGAAGTGATATCCGAGGACGCCGAGGGCGAGCGACACGGCGAGCAGCGATGCCGCAACGGCGGAATGGGAAAGCAGGCGAAGGGCGAACGATCTGCGGGAGAGCAGGGGTTGAGAACGATGCTCATAAAGGGGCATAAAGTTCTCCTCCAGCCAGCATGGTCTCCAACGAGAGCGCCGGAGCGGGGCCCCCCTTGGGGCGGTCCACGGCCCGAACGGCAAGCGGTGCCCGGCTGCCCTGCGAGCTCCTTGCGCTGCTGTTAAAGCTTGCCGAACGCAATACCTTTGTAAGTCCAGCCGCAATGGGTCACGGCCTCCTGGATCGGCTTCTTGATCTCGCGCGTGTCGAAGTGGTAGTTGTAGACCTGGCCGGGCTCCAGCTTCTCGCTGAAGGCATAGGCCTTCCCGAATTCCACCGACTGCATCTGCCCCTTGAATGCTGTAGCGGCGACGGTCAATTTCGGCACTCCGGCGGCCCACTCCAGCGAGTACTCGCGGTCCATCGCGCGCACCTCGTGGGCCGCCTCGTCGAACATCAGGTAAATGCGGAAGACCTTCGAGAGACCGGCCTTGGCGAAGATCTCATACCAGGCGGCGTCGACGATCCTCCACTCGGCGATCAGGTCGACCTTCTCATCCATCCCATCAACAATGCGATAGGGCGCAGTCGGCCGGTTGAGGGCATACAACGCGGCCGCGACCTCGGCCCTCGGGAGTGCGGGCGTTCCGGCAGCCGGGTGCTTGGTCGAGGAGAGAGAATCGAGAAAACCCATATTAGGCCCTCCGTAGGATGCCTATTCAGTGGACTAGCGAACGGCGCGGGCCACGTGCCGAGCATTCACCATGGGACCTGGCGCTGTTGTCGTGCCCCGAAGGGTGCACTTTACGCCCAGGCCGCTTCTTACGCAAGTCGGCACTCGCCGGCCCGAGTTCAGGTGGGCTGGACACGTGCGTCATCGGTTCGCTGCAAGGCGCGCAGGGCCATGCGGCCGCGGTAGATTCCGAAAAGGACGAACAGATGGAAGGCAATGCCACGCCAGTCTTTGAGCCCGATCAAAACGAGCGCGTCGAGCAAGCAGATGACCATGCCCACGACAAATGCCCAGGCGCGTCTGCGGTTGGCGAGAAAGCCGAGCGCCGCGAAAGCCCCGCGGATTGCGCTTCCGAAGATGATGGAAAGGGCCTGTATCGGTATGGTCGGATGCGGCGGGCTCTCTGTGGAGACTGCCGCAAAGGCGTCGATGAGCTGGGTCAGCCCAAGCCCAAAGATGAACACGAACGAGCCGCCCATACGAAGGATGACCGAAGAGACAAGAGACAAGCCGGCGATCCAATAGAACCACGAGGCGCCCCTCCGAAAGGATCTTTCGAGATGCAATGTGACGTGGAAAGAGGCAGGAACGGCGGCAGTGGGCGGAGAGGAGGCACTGCCGGACGTGTCGGGAGCATCTTTGTTCTCACGTGTGTGCTGCGAAAGCAGTACCTTGTCGTATCGTTCAACACTGTCAGCGAGGTCCCGCAGGCAGGGCACGCCAGCCGCGAACCCGAAACCTCCACCGTGCAGTTGGGGCATTGGACGAATGGCATGGGGGTCCCCCTGGGAATAGACTGGCCGCAGGGCGACTCGCAACTATCGAGGCCACCTCGTCGCTCAGCGGGTCCGGCAACTCTCTGCCGCCGGGGAGGGGACCGGGCTCAACGATGGTGGAGTAGTTAGCCGACAGCTGCGGGATTCTGGCCAGCTAGTCCACCCCGTTGTCCTCGATCTTGAGCGCTGCCGCGCTTTCGAGGAACTTCACCACACTGGCGTAATCCAGGTCCCCATAGCCGGCCACGTGTGCGGCCGTGTATACCTGATGCGCGATGGCGCTGACGAACCGCGGAGTCTTTAAGTCGTGGGCCGCTTCCATTATGAGATCAGAATCCTTCTTCCAGTATTTCAGCGCGAAGGACGGTGCAAACTGATGCTCGATCATCATGCGGCCCTTGTTCTTCAGGTGCGGGGAGCTGACGGCTGTTTCGCCGAGGATTTCTAGCATTTGATGCGGATCGAGCCCAGCCTGACGGCCCAGGGTGAGCGTCTCCGCCACCGTCAGAACGGTCATGCCGATCATCAGGTTGATGATCATCTTCATGGCACTTCCGGCCCCGTTGGGCCCGACATGGTGGATACGCTCGCCCATGGCGAGGAAAACCGGTTCAACCGCGTCCAGGGCCGCCCGATCCTCGCCGACCATGAAACCCGGCTTGGCCTCTTTGGCCGGCCCGACGGAGCCCGAGACGGTGGCATCGAGACACGCGACCCCCTTTGAACGCGCGGCGGCGGCCATCTTCTTCGAGGCGGCAATGCCCACCGTGCTTGTGTCAATGAGAATCAGGCCGGGATGTGCTCCTTCAAGGTCGCTGCTAGGCCCGAGGACCGCCTCCAATTCCTCCGCCACCTGGCCGATCATGGTGATGACCACATCGGATGATTTGGCACTCTCCGCGCAACTAGAGGCGACGGGGACACCTTGGGCGGCCAACTCCGCGGTGCGGGCGGGCACACGGTCGTACACCGTCAGTGGAAACCCCGCCTTGAGGAGATTAAGCGACATGGGGGTCCCCATGGCGCCAATGCCGATGAACCCCACTCGCAGTTTGCTTTGTGCCGTGTCGCCTCCAGAACAGGATGATCCACCCGCCAGGGCAAGATGACTGGGGGGGTGGGCCCCCTCTCGGTCCGCGTGCAAGATCCAGGGCGAATTCCACATAAGGGTCTGCGCGTGCCATTCTACGCGCCGGGCCTGCATGCGGCAACTCGCCGGTGATGGAGCGTGAGCCACAATCGGTGTCGCAGCGAAGCAGTGCATGCCTGCGTCTCGAGAATGGCCTCCCGTGTGCCAACGGTCTGATTGCGGACAACTCTTCCGCGTATCTGGCTTTCCGATCATGCACAGCGACCGGACTGCGCGGTGCTGCTCTACGGCAATTGCAGGTATCCAACGAGATCGGCGAAATCCAGGAAAGAAAAGTCCGGACGAGCCTGGCTAGGCTCACCACGAAAAAGGCAAGTTCGCAGGCCGGCGGCCTTCCCGGCCAAGATGTCGATGTCACGATCGCCAATGGCGACGGTTTGGGCCGGGTCCAGGCGGAGCTGCTCGAGCAGCCGCAGTATCCCAGCCGGGTCTGGCTTCTTCGGCAAGCCATCTTCCGCAGCGATGATCGCCGAGAAGAGATGCGTCATGCTGTGCGTGGAGAGCAGCTCACGCGTCGACGCGCGGCCGCGGTGCGTCAGGATGGCATTTGTGCCGCCGTGAGCGACGATGACTTCGCAGACGTAGCGTACACCCTCGAAGGGCGGCTGGACCGATGGGGGGATGGCGCGATAGACGGCCGCGAACCGCGTGCCCAAACCGTTGCCGTCCAGGCCCAGACGAAGGGCAAGTTCTTGCGTGCAATGGGTCAATCCGACCTTGCTTAACCTGCCGACCTCGTTCGGATCCGCTGTCCGGCCGAGGGACTGCGCGGCGTCGAGAAAAGCTCGAACGATTGAAGGGTACGTATCAAAGATTGTCCCATCGACATCCCAAATGACATTGCGAATCATCGTAGCCCTTTGCGGCCCTCTGCTGAGATGGAGGTCGACAACTCTCGCGTCAGGAGAGTCCCGGTGCCCTTGCCCCGGCACAAGGAAAAAACGATACCGGGTAATTGGCCTACACGCCTACCCTAGGCTGAGCCGGGTGGAGAAGGTCAACTCCAAACGATGCGTGCGGCCGAGGCAAGGGTCGGCCGGACTGCGGCCCACGCACCCATCCACGCATGCTGATGTCGCCGCTCGAGGGGCAGGGTGCGACCCGGTGGGCGACGACCCGCCTAGATGATCGCGGGGATGACCAGGCGGGCGCCAAGACAGAGAACGATGAGATTGCCGACAACCGTCGCGGCGAGTCGGAAGCGAGGCGTCAGGTGTCTGCCGGCCAGGCTGCCCACAACTGCCAAGAACGTCTGCCAGGAAAGTGACGCCACGCCCGCACCGACAACGAAGAGTAGGTTAGCGGACAAGAGATCATTGCTGGAAGGTGGGTTCCTCCCGAGGATCAGCGCCGTGAAGTAGACGATGGTCAAGGGATTGACCACCGTGATGGCAACGAACTGCAGGTATGTCGTGAGCAGGTGATGGGTTTCCCCCGTGCGAGGCGCGCCCGGCTGCGCCTTCAGGCCCTTCCACAACCCGGCTCCCGCGATGGTCATGAGCACCAGGCCGCCGACAACTCGCAGCGCATCAGAATACGGTTGCAGCGCCGGGGCGATGATGAATCCCGCCAAAGCCGCCAGGGCCGCGAACAGCGTGTCGGCAGTCGCCGCTCCAGCGCCCGCCGCGAAGCCGGCGGCCAATCCGGATCGAACCGCCGTATTGACGATGAGCACGGCGACCGCGCCCACTGGAATGGCGATACCATAGCCTGCAATGAGCCCTTCAAAAAGACTTGACATCGGACTCCATCGCCCCGGAGATCATATGGATGGCAATGAGCCACGGACTTGGCCATTTCGGCTCCCCAGCGGCGCGCCCGCTCGATTGAGCAGATTGCGACCGGCCTTTGTGGCTGACGCGATGCCGAGGTGAAAGCGACCTCGCTTTCACCTCGGCATAATTGAAGAGAGCCTGCCTCGCGGGATGTCGGACAACGCGGCCCATCCCTCGACCTCTGTGTTCAGCATCGACAGGCCCCCGTTCCTGCGCACGCAGACCGGGTCGCGCGACGATACGAGCGTCGTTCTGCTGCACAGAGTCGGCGCCCTTCTTGGTTGAACCCGGACGGTTTATCCTATCGCGGGAGCCGACTACGATGCCGATCCAGCGACGATTGGACGCAACACGCGCACCAGGTGGCGGGCCACCCCCACCGTCAGGTGCTCGTCGGTGAGTTGTCTGTAGCCCTCCACGTAGGCGAGCCAACCGGGGCACTCAAGACGGCTGACTGCCTCCACCGATTTCCTGAGCCAGTCCAGGGTTACATTCAGGTAGTCGACGTCCAGCCAATCCGCGTTGATCCCTGCCCTCGTCGCTTCGACGATCTGAGCTGGCATCCCCTGACTGTTGCGATACGCAGGGATTTGGGTCAGGAAGTAAGTCACGTGCCCGGCTTCAATGTCCTGTTGCCAGTCTCCAATATCGTCGAGTAGCTGCGATGCCACGGCGATGTGTTTGAGCGAGGCCTCCATCGGCGGCAAGATCGCGGGCCGCCCTGAGGCCTCCGCCAAGGCGGCGAGGGTCACCACGATCGGCGAGACCTTGCCGTGGGCCATTTGGGTGAATGTCTCTTCGCGCATGCACGACGTGTCGGCTTGTGCATCGAGTTCGGCTGCGAGCCCCGCCAGATGATCCGCCGACAGCCGCTCGAATTGGGCCCAGAAGCTAGTCGAGGCGGGGAGCGCGGCTCGCAGGCACTGGGTGCCATGCGCATGCAGCGCCTGATGCAGGAGGCTGGCGGCCTGGGGCTGGTCGACCTGACGATCGATAATGTGGTCGAGGAGAATCGACGCCAGCACGAAAAGCGCCCCTCCTTCGGCGATGGCGAGGAACTGTTCATCGTCGAAGTGCTGGAATTGCTCCCAGAACATCCAAGGAGTCCCGGCGAGTACCGGATTCAAGTCCGCGATCCCCTTGAAGGGTTCAGCACTGGGGCTGCCCAGGTAAGTTCGTCGGAGACGAGCCATTCGGCCGAGGCTCTCGGGTAGTCGATCGGCAAAGGCCTGGTAGCGCGCGTCCACCTCGCCAAACAGCCGGATGGCGCGTGGGTTCTCGGGGAGCTTCAAGGCACCCATGTCACATGCACCATTACTTGCGTACCCGGACTGAAGACTGTGTCTACCTATGGGGCTGCGGCCGACCCTACCCCAAGGGGCTCCACCACCTCACGCTGCCCCGATCGGCGATGAGCTCCAGGTCGTCCAGAATCATCGCCACTTCTTCCGCCGAGAGACCGACCTGGTCTCTTAGGGCCGCAACAACCTCTGACGGCTTTCCATGTCTCATCGTGTTGCTCAGCTTGCGGCTTTTCTTGGCGAGCTCGATCAACCGGACGAGTTTGTCCCAGTGCTCTTGACTCGACTGCGTCGCCTTGGTTGCCATGGCTTCGATCCTCCTGTAGTGCGAAAAGGGGGTTTTCGGCGGAATGCGGACAAGCTAAGTCTGCCAATCGATTCCGGCGGTGGTCCGCGCTCTGAGCGCGAGGGCCGGGCCGAAGGGATAAAACACAGCATACATCAGATAGAGCAGCAGGGCCGTCGACGAGCCTTCGCGATAAAGGATGAATACCAAAGGGAGACTGGCGAGCGCCAATCCGGCAGAAGCCCAGATCGACCGCACAAGCTGATCGCGCGTGGAGGCGGGCTGGTGAGGCGGTGGCACGACCCAAGCCAGCATCAACCCCACCAGCAATCCGTAGAGGATGTCGACCGGAACGTACACAGCCGCACGGGCAATTGGCTGGAGCCCTCCAGTGGCGGAGAGCATGATCAGGAAGAAGGCATGCACGAGCCCTGCCGCCGCCCCGGCCACAAGCCGCCAGCGCGACCCTCTCCGACTTCGGATCACGGAGTCGGCCAAACCCACGCACAACCCAGTGGCCAGGCCTTGCAGCCCACCCCAAAGCAGCCCGAGCACGGCGGCGCTGAATACCCAGATCGCCAGTGGCATGAACTCCAGCGTCTGGCGAACCTCAACGGGGTTGACCAGGGCACCTACCAGGATCTGAACACCGCCGATGAGCGTGAGAGCCACGGCGCCGCCCAATCCACAACGCAGCATCTGGCTGGTGATCCGTTCCCTGTGAACCTCCCAACGTCTCGACGCAATGCCCCATGCCACGGGGAGGCGCGGGTAGCGGACGGCGCCGGGTGGCAGGCCGACTTCATCAAACACGCGAACCAGCGCCGCGACGGCGGACGCCTCATTGGGCGAATGCATGTCCCTCAGAAGGTGGTCGACAACCTCGTTCAGGTGTCCACCGTGTGCTGCCGCCACCGCAGCTGCACTCCGCACCGCGGCCGAATCGTCATTCCCTACGATGTGGAGTAGAAGTTGGGCGGAATCCTTTCCGGGCAACTCCTTGAGAGCATCCACAATGCGCAGTCTGCTTTCGGGCTTGGGGTAATCCTCGAAGGCGCGTTTCAAGGCCGCCACGGCGACTTCGGCGGAGTCGATTCGCTGGCACCAGGGCCCGAGGTCTAGGCCGTAGCGGAGGACGCTCCGGATGAGAAGGTCCGCGTCAGGTTTCTCAAGGGCGGCTCCATCCGGATAGGCACGGATGAGTGCCAGACTCGCCAAGTCGAGGAAAGTGACACCTTGCCTGCGCCATTGGTCGAATAGGGTACGCAGGCCCTTTCCTCCGGTGGGTTCCGCGGAGACGGTGCGTTGGGGTTCCGCTTCCGGAGGCGATCCACCGCGCAGGCGCTCGAAGGCTTCTTTGGTTTGCTCCGAAGGCTCGATGCCCACCTCGTCACGCAGCGCGTCAACACAGCGTTGAAACACGCCGGCCACGCTCGAAAGGTCCCCTAAGCCTGCATAGGCAACCATCAGCGCCCGGTAGGCCGGCTCGGGGTACTGACCCAGGGCAATCCAACGCTCTCCCCATTCGAGCACAACCGGCCAGCGCCTGGCGGCAATGAGCTGTTCCAGGAGGCGCTGCAATTTGCGGTCGTAGGCAGCCTTGATTCGCTCCCGTTCGAGAAGCACCCAGTCTTCGTAAAAGCCTGGCAGCAATTCGCCGCCATACACGGAAAGGTTTTCGATCAAGTCCTCGAGCGAGGCATCTGCAGCTGATCTGGCTTCGAGCGCAATGGCATCGACCCAGCATCCCGGTTGACGCTCGAACGTGATGGACACATTGTCGGCGAGGAGTGTGCCGCAATCGGCTCTGCGTCCCACGCCGACGGCTTGGCGTATACGCCAAAGCGCATGACGCAAGTTGCTCCGCGCGTTCGATTCGCTGGCTTCAGGCCAAAAGAGACCGGCAAGCTTCTCGCGGCGATGTGCTGTTCCGGAGTTAAGTACGAGGTAGGCGAGGAGCGACTGGGCCGGACGAGAGGGCAATTCCACGCGCTGCCCATCAATCCGGAGGTCAAACTGGCCAAGAAGCCGTACTTCGAGCACGTTGCCCGCCCCGTCAGTCATGAGCAGGCGTGGAGTCCTGGCCCATTGCCACGAATCCCCTCACCCCCTGCTCGGATCGTTCGTCGGCATCGGACGTTCATGCACTTGGTTTGCGGCGCGCCTCATGCCCTTGGGGGATGTCTTTTTGGCGTGAGTCGGCATTGCGCAAGCCGATTATAGCATCTACATCCGAAAACACGCTAAATAAACGCCCAGGATCACGATTGCCAAACACCGGGCTGCTAGGATGGTCGCAGAACGTTATCCGCAGGACGAACCCAGAACCAGTCCGAGGAGGACGAAATGTTCAACGACTACACCCTGATGAAGTTGGCAGATGCACGGCGCGACGACTTGCTGCGAGAGGCTGAGGGGGAGCGGCTCGGTCGATTGGCGCAGAGCACTGAAGGCTCCAAGCCCGCAAGGCCTAACCTGGTACTGGCGATGGCCGCGGGAGGGGCAGCGCTGGCGGCACTCCTTATTGCGGTCGTGCGCTGACTTGCAATCCGAGATTCAATGGCTTTGGATGACTGGCGGGCTTCCGCCGATAGAAAACCCAATGATCTCAAGCCTGGCCACAGCAACGGCGGGAAGTCCACCCGCCGTTTGCCCTTTCTAAAGGCAGCGGGGCGCGAAGTCCGCCAATGCCGTGGAGGCCGCGCGCAGAGCCAAGGCGAGGCACAACGGCCTAAGAGTCTCATTCACCGCATCGGCGTCGATCGGCGACAGATCCACACCCTTCTCCTTCCATCGGCGGAGTAGCGCGAGGACTCGCTGATCCCAGAAGGCAAGATGGGTCAAGAGCGTTGCGACGGTCCACATGAGAAGGCGCGCCGAGTCGTCCGGCAAATCGGACTTCCCAAGGGCAAGCCAGCCCCTGCCCGGTCAGGCTTTAACCCGAAGCAGCCAGGCGTTCCAGCTTCCGGTTGAAAGGAGAGCGGCCACGACCAGCACCAGGCCGTAAATAGCGAGCGTTTCGCCGCGCGAGACCTCCACGCCCACCACAAGCAATCCGAGAGATGCGAATGCAGGGATTGCATACTCGCGAAGGGTGTCGCCGAGTTTTCCCCTTCCTGGCGAAGAGGGGAGAGAGCGGACGGCTTGACGAATGAGCCCCACGCCGCGCGCCGCGCCCAACACGATCAATGCGCCGGCAAGGCCGAAAGGAACCTGTTGGGGGACAAGGAAAACCAGCCCGATCATCAACACGTAGAGCAAGTGGCCGATGCTTCTCTGCGCGGTAGAGAATCGCCCGGCCGCGGACGCGGTCTTATCTCGATCGCGATACAGCGACAGCGACACGAACAGAAGGCCGACCAGTGTCGCAGAGGCAAGGGCCACCGTTGAGAAGAAGGGCTGCCAATCTCGCGGGTCTTGGAAGAAGGAGTCCATGGAGGGTATTGTATCGAACGAACCGCCGTTCGTAATGGGCGCTGAGGCCAACGCAAGATCTCGGCGCGGGCCGCGTTCAATCGAACCGTTCGCCGGGTTCCGGCCCGCGTCACCCGGGTCCGATTGTTCAGGTCGCGTCATCACCACAGGAAAGGGAGCAGACGGTAGCGCACTTGACGGGCGTATTCGACGTAGCCGCTCAGTTCGGCCAACAGGGTGCGGTCTTCCAGAGCGGTGCGGAGGACGAGCAGGAAAGCGGTGAATACGCTGATGGCGGCTACCCCCCACGAGGCCAGCAGTACCCCCACCGCCAGCTCGAAGAGGAGACCCCCGGCATACCCTGGATGACGAAGGAAGCGGTACGGTCCGCCCGTCGCGACCGTGTGGCTGCGCTCCGTTTGAATGCGGACGATCTGTGAGAAGAACTTGTTGCTGGCGGTTGCCCAGACAAACAGAGCGTAGCCCAGGACGCAGACCGCGAGCGCGACGACCTGTGCGGCCAGCGGAATGCTGCCGGTCCATCCATTGCGATGATCCAATCCGGCCACGATGTAGCGCGCCAATTGCAGAAGGCCGACAAGGCTCATGAGAGCCGTGTCCCATCGCTTGGCACCCTTGCGCGGGCCCAGGCGTTCAGCCAGTAAGTGCGGGTTTGAGGTGACGATGACGATAGCTGTGGCCAGAATCCAGCCCGTCATCACTGCAAGCGCTGCCCAAGCGGGCCACCAGCCGATGGTCCCGGCCGACCAGAAGAGGGCGACGGCCATCCCGACAATCCCGAGACATTCTCGAATAGCATAGCGGACGACAAGCTTTGGGTTCATGTCAATTCTCCTGGCCGAGATGGCGGCATGGCCGTCCGGCGTGGCGGTGAGCGCCGCCTCCGTGAAAGGGCGGCCGCTCCAAGGCTGTCAGCCGGCCCAATGGTCGGCGAACAATCGGGCGAAGCCGGGATACGGCCGCAATCCAATGACCTCGAACTCGATCAAACCTGCCCTGACGAAGGGCAATTGTGCCAGCGCTCGTTGCGTGTCTTCCAGCGTTTCCGTTTGGAGAAGGAGGACGGCTGCGGGGGCGGTCGCTTCGGAAATGTATCTCGCGAATCATACCGACCGGGCAGGGACCCACACCGCGCGGGCCTCCACCTCAAGGTGGGCTGTGAAGTCGGCTGATGCAAAATGTGGACGGCCGAACTCCTGGGCAAGGACTCGCTGTGCTCCCTCTCCGAGGCGACACGCATGGTCGTCGCTTGGCGGCTTGCGAATTACCTTCCTGGACTCATGGGTCATCCCGTTCTACAATCGCTGACCGGGGCCTCATGGGTGCGGCACACTCTCTTCTCTTCTCGAGCCTCCTGGATGGCTTTGCCGGCTTGCCAAAGGATGAAGGGGACCATGATCAACGCGCCGGCGGAATCCGCCCACCACCAACCTAACAGGCTGTGAAGGCCAAGGCCCAGGAGAAGGGCCGCAGAAAGGTATGCGCACACCCATGTCTCGACGGCGTCGGCCGCGAGGGCCTTGCTACCCATCGCTCGAGCCGTGACCTGCTTGGCGTAGCCCAGCCCCGGCATTGCGATAAGAGATGCGATCGAGAGGCCTATGCCGATGGGGGACGTCTCGGGAGCCGAACGGGCGACAAGGGCCAGAGTGGCCTCAATGGAGATGTATCCACTCAAGAGGACGAATGTGAAACCGACAAGAAGCAGGGCCCTCCGTTCGGCTTGGCCGTGCTCCTTGGCCGTCGCTCGTGGGCCGGCACGCAGCAGCCTCCACAGGAGGGCGACGGCGGACAGGACCTCGATCAGGCTGTCGATGCCAAACGCGATGAGAGCGATGCTCCCGGAAAGCAGGCCTGCGCCGATGGCAATTGCGGCTTCGACAACATTCCAGGCTGTGGTTCCCCACTCCAACTGAATCGCTCGACGATGAAGGTGCTCCGTGGGATTCCGCATAGCCCCTTTCTTATGGATGGTCTACCTCGGCCGCGCGAAGACGCGTGTGTTGTCTTGTCCCGCAGATACCGGCCTTATCGAGATGCGGGGGGCTTGCCAATTCTAGGGCCCCTGGCCTCGCCCAAAGGGTCAGCGGCGTGAGCCGGTGGGACTCCATCAGGAGTCCTCTTCGTGGGCCCGCTGGTGCCAGTCCAGCCCTTCCGAATCCACTTCGACGGGAGAGGCGAGGCTGGCCTGCAGGCGCAGGGTCTCGTGAATCCTCGAAGGCTCCAGGCGCCCGACGGGCGCTTGCCCCTCCAGGCGCAGGCCGAGATCGGCCCGGTATTTGGTCGTTGGCTGGATCCTGGCAAACGTCCGGCGCGACCAGACAAGCGACACCTACGTCATGCGGGTCTGGATGACGACCTCCCCGAGGCCCGCCGGGGCAGCGACAAGCGCATCGAAAATCGGTCTGAGGTTCGAGGGGTCCGTGTACTGCGCGTCAGTGAGGTTGTCGGCCGGGGTCAGCCGGAAGTCCGGGTAGCTGAATCGCTCCATCACGAGTAGGGATTGTGTGTATGCTGTTACGCCCCGCCTGGTCAGCCATGTGCGAAGGCTCTTCTCATCCGAAGAGCGTTCCTTCATGATGCGTTGATTGCAGGCGTCGACGGTCCCGCCCGTCCGCTCCTTGGGGAGGCGGGCAGACATATCCCTCATTCCCTTCCAGTCACGAGTCACACTCACCGCATTCTCCATGCGGATCGCAACCGGTCCACCGGCGATGGTTGCCGCTGCCAGGGGATCCCCTCGCGCCGCCTTCACTCTACGACGGATGTTCGTGCGTGACAAGCACCACGTTGCGCTCTCGCCGTGATCGCAGCGAATTTTGCCCACCCTCGCGTGATACGGTGATGGTGCCCGTCCTGCGGATTGTTAGCCATGGTGTCCAGGCCCCATTGAAGCGTGTCGCGTAGGTTCGTGGATTGGGTCAGGCGACCGCGCGAACGCGGGAAGGAATGGGCGTCTCAGGGCAAAGGGACGGGTACGACGCTGACATCTCGGGAAGCCAGAGCGCTGTGGGCCTGCCGCCGACGACTCGCCCTCTATCTGGGAGCGCGGCAGGTGGTGGTTTCTATGACAGCTCACTCTAAGCAGGAGGGGCCGTGGCGGGAGTTCGCCGCAGCAAAGCAAAGGAAAACCGCAAAGAGCTGGGCGCATGCTATAATAGCGGCAATCGTAGTGTCGGTTTAGCGTGCAGCCTTGCCGTCAGACCCTCATATGGGACTGACGGCATTTATGTCCCATGCCGGCCCCCAAGGAGTCCGGAGAATTGAGGCGACTCCATGCGATTCAGAGCTAACGACTGGCTTGTACACCCACAACACGGCGTGGGGCAAGTCGTCAGGTTGGAGACAAGGCAGTTTGGCCCGGGAACCAGACTGGAGTACTACGAGATTGCCATCCCGACAGGCACTGTCTGGGTGCCGGTAGACGGGCCCGCCAGCGGGCTGCGCAAGTTAACGCCCAAGGGTGACCTTGGTAGGTATCGCGGCGTGTTAAGGGGCCGCCCAACACCTTTGGCTGCGGACCATAAGGAACGCCGAATCGTATTGGTCGAACGCTCGAAAGAAAGTTCGTTCCAAGCCAGGTGTGAAGTGGTGCGCGATTTGACAGCCCACAGCTGGGACAAACCATTGAACGAGAGCAGTGGCAATCTGTTGCGGAATGCTCGCCTTGTGTTGTGTGCGGAGTGGGCAGCTGCTGAGGGGCTGTCGCTCGCTGAGGCTACCTGCGAAGTTGAGGCTCTGCTGCTTGAAGGGAGACAGACTTACGGGAAGTAGAGCTTGGCAAGTACAGCAACTTCTGTTAGTCCCCCCCGCGTCGCCTTCAACAAGCGCATTCCTCGTCTGACGATAAACAGCACAGCCGCCCGCGAGCGCAGCCAAGCGGGTCGGCTGCATGCTGTGTTGGCAACGCCTATGGTTTTTTTTCTACCCCGTCTGTCAGGTAGTCAGCGGTGTAGTCGCAGAACTCCCGCGAGATGACGGATTGCGATGGAAATTGAAATGGAGGGCGGGATACCGGAGAAGCTTCTCAAGTGTCATGAATTCGCTGAAACGAGAGTCCCAATTGGTCGGAGAACACATTCCGCGTTCCCGATCCTCATCATTGAGCGAAGCGGCTTAAGTCACCCGCGGAGCATAGACGCGGTCAAATACCTTCCTCATACGGCGGTACACAAAGACTTTGCCGTGCATCCAAGCGCCCAGCGCATTGAACCCATTAGAGGGTTTAGTGGAGAGGTCAAGCAGCTAGGCAAATGGACCAGACGAACCCCTGGGTCCGCGTCTCCATATGGG
>Ga0315288_10002546_pt1 | contig 23574 bp, 23 predicted proteins | sample YL17G11_20_MG_FD_203454 | JGI IMG/M metagenome (GOLD analysis project Ga0315288, IMG submission 203454) | Sediment microbial communities from Yellowstone Lake, YNP, Wyoming, USA - YL17G11_20 | ecosystem: Environmental > Aquatic > Freshwater > Lake > Sediment | place: USA: Wyoming | collected... | reverse complement strand
CAGGACTTACCTGCGTGTTTCTCATCGATACCGGCGGCAATAAGCCTTTTGGATGGATGTAGCCCAATCATCTCGTCCTGAATCCGACGATTTGACTGTCCAACGATCCGCCTATGTAGAACACGCTCGATTCGTTCAGGGTCGTTGTGATGGTCTCATTTTTGACAATAACCACGCCGAATGGGAATTCCTGAGCGCCTTTTTTGGTCCACTGCTGCTCGAGCACGAAATACGACGAACCGTTCAGGGCGATGCCCTCCCTGAGATCATACGGAAGCCCCCTACTCCCGTTCAGATCGAACAGCCTTCCGCCCGTCTCCCCTAGCCTTTGATCCGACGTGTAGCTGTTCACGCCGTGCTCCGAGAACCACTGAACGGCATCGTACTCGAACCAGTAGGTCTGGTTCTCCACGCCGAACAGCTCTTGGCTGCTGTACGCTATAGGAAGCGTGGAGGCGCATACGATGACGAGCGACGCCCCGGCGGCGATTCCCAGCCGGACCCTCCCCTTGACGATAAACGCGAATCCTACGCCTATCAAGAGGGCGAACGCGGGCATGATGACGTCGAACGTGCGATAGATGATCAGCTGCGATGTGGCGTCGTTCGAGCGCAGGAAGGCGAACAAGATGAGCGAGAGCGGTCCCAGGAGCATGGCAAGGAGGAGGTTCTTGGTCTGCCCGCGCTTGTAGAGCACACGTTGAACACCGGTCCACGCAGGGGCGACGAGTATCAGATACGCCAGGAACGGGACCGCTATGAGCCCAGCGGGGGCGGGCATGCCCGGGAAGATCGGATGCACATAGTTGTACGCCATCAGGAGTGCGCCCGCAGCCGGCACGACGAGTTCTATCGGCGCCCTGGTCATGGGGCGGTCCCTTCGGGACAGCCGGACGCCCACGAGGACGAGGAGGAACGCGACTGCGAGGTACAGGTAGAGGTCCGTCGAGGGGGAGAGGTAGTCGATGTAGGGGAGGTGTACGTGCCAGTAGTAGACGATGGCGACGGTCCAGGCGGTGATGACGGTGAGTGCGTCGAGGAGCTCTCTCCTGGAGAGGAGCTTGGAGCTCTCTTTGCTGGTCCTGTTGGCTAGGTCGATCATGACGGCGAATGTGACGATCACGAAGGCTGCTATTGTGATGTGATGATGAGTGAATATGGAGAGAAGGAGCGAAGAGCCCAGCAGGAGGCGGTATTGTGGTTGGTCCCTGAGCGGGTAGGAGTAGAGCGCGAGGGCGAGGAATACGAAGCCGAGCGATTCCTTCCACGTGCAGCCGGAGGAGAAGACGAAGGAGCCGGTGAGGGCGAGGACGAGGGCGGATGCGAGGGCGCCCTTGGAGGTGTTCCAGTGCTGGCGGAAGACGAGGAAGAAGAGGGAGACGGTGATGGCGCCGAGGAGGGCGGAGAGGAGCTGGAATGAATCGACTGGGTTGATCCCGAGAGTCGAGCAGAAGAAGGCAGAGAGGAGCCCGAGGATGGGCATGTCGGAAACGTAACTCTCGGCTTCGTTGGTGAGAGCGGGGAAGTCGAGGTGATGGGAGAATAGGATGTCTTGGGTGACCCTGAGCTCGCTGAGGCCGTCGATGTTGTAGGGGAGAGGACTCCACTGGAGTGAGAGGGAACGCGCGAGGAGGGCGGTGAGAAGGATCGTTGGGATCGCGAGGAGAAGGAGGCGGTTGTTGGTCGGAAGAGGTGGGTTGGAGGTCATGTGCGGCGAGGCGTCGTAGCCGGTTACGAGCGTAAAAAGGTTGGCGGGTTTCTGGCGAGGTTGTTCGGAGGACTGACTCGACAATCGACGGAGTGCGAAAAGGATGACTTTTCTAACAGAGTCGGTAAGACGGTCTGGTTTCATTTGCGATTAATATAGGAAAGGTTAAAAGATGAAATGCAGATTAGATGCTTCCCTGGAGGAGTCAGCCGGTTGGAACAACCGGTTAGGAAAGAGCTTGATTTCCCTCTCCCAGTATATCCCACCAAAGGTTGAGTTCAGAGATGAGCGAGAGCACACAAGCGCAGCCAATGATAACGGCTGTGATCCCCGCGTACAATGAGGAGAAGACGATAGCGAAGGTGGTAGAGGGCGCGAGGAAGCATGTCGCTCAGGTTCTTGTGATCGATGACGGGAGCGAGGACGGCACCACGGTGCAAGCGATGAATGCTGGCGCCAGGGTCATCCGGATCCCGAGGAACCAGGGCAAGGGGAACGCGCTGTCCATCGGGCTGACGACCGCGGCCCTGAACGGGAGCGATGTGGTCGTCTGTCTGGATTCGGACGGTCAGCACGATCCTGATGACATCCCGAAGATCGTGAGACCGATCATCGACGGAAGGGCGGACATGGTGATCGGGTCGAGATTTCTGGATGCGCATTCGAAGGGGCTGATACCTGCATACCGGCGAATGGGTCAGGGTGTGCTGACGTTTGCGACCAACCTGGGGAACCCAGTGAGTATCACCGACTCCCAGAGCGGATACAGGGCATTCAAGAAGGACGCATTGATGTCCTTCGATTACGTCCAAACTGGCATGGGAATAGAGTCAGAGATGGTGAGGAGCGCGGTCAAGAGTGGGCTGAGGATCGAGGAGGTCCCCATTACCGCGAAATACGAAGGCCTAGACACCTCCACACTGAAGCCCGGTACCCATGGAATGTCGGTTCTAGGGTCAATAGTAAGGGAAATCAGATCGGAACACCCGCTATTTTATTTCGGAGTCAGCGGGCTTGTCATGACAATCGTTGGAGTCGTTTTCGGGCTCTACGCAATAGAGCAGTACATCACCTTGAAAGCCCTTCCATTCGGCCCAAGCCTACTGGCGGTAATGCTGACAGCTCTTGGGATTCTGTTCGTGCTTGTTGGTCTGATTCTCAACGCGATTAGCGCGATGATGAGCAATGGTCACAGGACAAATGGTCGATAATCTCTCTACTTGACCCAGTGGATAAGGCATTATGTTTCAAAAATGATATGAGCAGTGACGATAATCACCAATCAACAGGTTGAGTCGGATGCAGACGCAAAAAGTGCTCGTTACGGGCGGTGCGGGGTTCATCGGAACCAACCTCGTGAATGAGATGGAGAAGCGCGGCCATGACGTCCTAGCAGTCGACCTCTACCACACGGACAGAGATCGATACATGCGTGCGGATGTTAGTAACTACAGACAGCTAAGGAAGGTCTTCGATGGTCGGAAATTCGATTACGTCTACCATCTGGCGGCTGAGTATGGCAGGTGGAATGGCGAGGACTACTACGAGAACCTCTGGGCAACGAATGTGATCGGCACGAAGCACATGCTTCGGCTCCAGGAAGAGCTGAAGTTCCGAATGGTTTTCTTCTCATCTGCGGAGGTCTACGGTGACTATGAAGGCAAGATGGTCGAGTCCGTCATGGAGACAAACCAGATCAAGGACACATACCAGATGAATGACTATGCAATCTCGAAATGGGCCGGCGAACTGATGTGCCTGAATTCTGCAAAGATGTTTGGGACGGAGACTGTCAGGGTCAGGCCAGTCAACTGCTACGGTCCTCACGAGGAGTACACACCTTACCGTGGATTTATCCCGAAGTTTGTCTACCACGCGCTGTACAACAAACCGTATGTTGTGTACAAGGGTCACAAGAGAATTATCGACTATGTAGAGGATTCGTGCAGGACCTGGGCGAACATCGTTGACAATTTCAAACCCGGAGAAGTCTACAATGTCGGTGGAAAGCCTGAGTGGGAGAAAGACATAAAGGAGTACTCGGACATCGTTCTGAAGGCAGTCGGTCGAGACAAGAAGCTGGTCACGTACAAGGAGGCTGAGCCGTTCACGACCAAGGTGAAGCACATGGACTTCTCTAAGGCGGTCAAGGACCTGAAGCACGACCCGAAGGTTGCACCTGAGGAAGGAATCACGAAGACTGTCGAATGGATGAGACGGTACTACAGGATCGGTGAGTAATTGGAGGAAATCTACGAGACTTTCAAAGGGAAGACCGTCCTAGTAACTGGAGGAGCAGGTGCAATTGGAGGAACTCTGGTTAGGAAGCTGAACGAGCTCAAGACAAAGAAGATCATAATCATTGACAACCTCTCATCTTCGTATGAATGGAATCTGCCAAAAGGGCCAAAGATACAGTTCATTCTCGGAGACATCCTCGATGAGGAGAAGCTCAGGTGGGCATTCAAGCACAAACCACAGATTGTGTACCATTTGGCAGCTCACTTCGCGAATCAGAATTCCGTTGACAATCCAGAGACAGACCTCATGGTCAACGGAATGGGAATACTCAAGGTTCTCGAGCATGCTCATCTGGTTGGGGTCGAGAGATTCGTCTATTCCTCATCTGGATGCGGAATATACGGCGCCGGTTCGAAGATACCGTTCGAGGAACATGACGTCTCGATGAAACTGTGCACTCCTTACCAAGTGACGAAGATGCTCGGTGAGCTCTACACGAACTACTTCCACAGCCTCTATGACATGCCTGTGGTCAACGCTAGATTCTTCAATTCCTACGGGCCCGGAGAGGTTCCAGGTAAGTACAGGAATGTGATACCCAATTTCATGTTCTGGGCAATGAACAAGCGCGTGTTGCCGATTACAGGAACAGGTGATGAGACGAGGGACTTCGCTTACGCGGGGGACTTAGTCGAGGGTCTCTTGGCGATGGCATACTACCCCAAGGCCATCGGAGAGGCATTCAACCTTGCCACGGGTAAAGAAATCAGAATATCAGACCTGGCGAATTGGATCAATGAGATCGCCGGTAACAGTGCGGGCATCAGACACGTAGAAAGAAGAGACTGGGACAAAAAGCCCAGACTGCTTGCATCAATTGATAAAGCCAAGCGTGTTCTGAAATACAAACCAAGCATGGACTTCAGAAAGGGGCTTCTGAATATCCACGAATGGTTCGAGGCCAACTGGGAGAACATACAGGCATCTGCAGAGTTCGGATGACGTCTGGAATCACCTGTATCTTGTTATCCTGCAGAACTCATGTCTGCTGCGGAGAATGAATGATGGATGGAGCGAGGGAAACACACAGCACGGTTCAGGTCTACAGGACCTCACCGAAGACTCTCAAAGCGGATATCGGTCGAATTCTGACTTCACCCGAATCTCGGCCCCTCGATAGCAAAAAGGAAACTTTCGTTAAGATAAACGCCAACTATGATCGGATCTGGCCAGGATGCAACACATCGAAGTGGTTCCTGGAAGCACTATTCAAGAATCTGCGTGATTTGGGCTTTGATGACATCAAAGTCATTGAAGGAAACCTCAAGCTTCAGCCAGCAATAAAGACTGTGCAGATGACAGAAATTGACAAGGTCCTTGCGCGGTACGGCGTAGAGTTCGTCCCCATCGAACTGCTCGACAGAGAGGATGAATTGCCGACCTTTCTGAAGGATTCTCAACTGATAAGCACCCCAGTCCTTCACACTCATACCTTCGCGGTAATCTCTGTTGCGGCGAAGAACCTCTATGGCTTGCTACCCGTCTATCGAGAAAGATACCACAAGATACTCTCCCAGAAGTTGTTGGACCTAACCGAAAGAATCAAGGTCTTCAGCATAGTCGATGGGACAGTTGGACTAGAAGGAGGGAGCATGCGAATGGGAACTCCCATTCGCGCTGACCTGATTCTGGCTGGCTGGAACCCAGTAGCAGTGGACGTAATTGCAGCAAAGATCATGGGGTTCTCGGAGAATGAAGTACCCTACCTGAGGCTAGCGAGAAGAGATGGAAGAATTGGCGACATAGATATTGGCGGAGACTTCTCTCAGACGGATCTCCCGAAATTCCACTTTCAATTCTCTGAATCAAGGCTTTCGAATATTGATTTGTGGTTGCGCGGCAACAGACTCACAGGGTCACTCTTTGACTACGACAAGACCCTTGATAGGCTAGCGAACCGAGTCAGGAGAAGATACACCCATGCTGTCTACAAGCGGAGGAAGGAGAGAGTATCTGTAGGATCATGGAGAGAGTATGAGGAGTTGAGGGCAGGAGAATGAGAATACTCATTACTCAAGACACTGATTGGTCGAAGAGGAACCCTGGTCAACAGCATCACATTGCAGAGAGGTTGACTCTCCGGGGTCATCTAGTCAGAGTCATTGATTATGACATATTGTGGAGATCATCGGAAGAGCAGAAGCTTTGGTCACGAAGAAGGGTTTTCAGCTGTGTCGGAAAGACTGTGGCTGGCGCTAAGGTTTCAGTTATCCGGCCGGGAATGCTCAGACTGCCGGTACTCAATTACGTTTCAATGCTCTGGACGATTAATCGCGAACTTATGGTTCAGACAGCCGAATTCAGGCCTGATGTGGTTATCGGACACTCAATACTCACCAACTTTCTCACAATGCTGTGGGCGAGGATGCGGAACATCCCTTATGTCTTTCATATGACAGATGCTCAACACACAATCGTGCCTGAACACGGACTGAAACCCATCGCGAAAATCCTGGAGAAGTGGAACCTCAAACGTGCCGAAGTCGTAATCGTCATCAACGAGAGACTGAGGGAATACGCCGTGGGAATGGGCGCTAGACCAGAGAGAACGAAGGTAATTCGAGCAGGAGTCGATCTAAGTAGATACCAGCCCCAGATAGACAGTAGACGCGCAAGAGGTAGATTCGGACTGGGTGAGAATGACATTGTGCTCTTCTTCATGGGTTGGCTGTACAAGTTCTCGGGCCTGAAGGAAGTCGCGGAGGAACTGAGCAAAAGCAATGATTCGCACATTAAGCTACTGATAGTTGGAGATGGCGAAGCGTATGATGACCTCCGACGCGTTCAAGAAGGGGAAGACATGGCGAAAAGACTGATCCTAGCTGGCAAACAGCCATACGAAGAAATCCCAGGATTGATCGCAGCTGCAGACATATGCCTATTGCCAGCGTACTGTAACGAGACCATGAGAGATATCGTTCCCATCAAGCTCTACGAATACATGGCCATGGCAAAACCCGTGATCAGCACGAGACTCCCAGGCGTTACTAGGGAGTTTGGCGAAGACAACGGAATAATCTATGTGCATGAACCGCAGGAGGTCATTGCCGCTGCTTTAGAACTTGCGCACTCAGGAAAGGCTAAACTTGAAGGTGCGAAAGCCAGGAGGTTCGTTGAGAATATGGGATGGGATAGTGTTGTGGACAAGTTTGAAACCGCCCTCAACGATATTATCGTTGGTTCACCCGGAAGCAATTAGGAAGAACTGAAGAGTAGGAGAAGTCATGAGGGAACCGGCCAGAGAGAGGAGAAACATAGCCGTCCTCTCAAGGATAGACTTGTCGGCATGATACTTCTCTTCAAGAGGACTCAGAATAATAGAGGTTTGCTCAAAATGGACTGCGACGGCGCACTGACTGTGGATCTCGAGGACTGGCATAATGCCCTCGTTAAACGAACAAAATCAGGTAGTTACCTGGCAGGTCCATTGACTGACGCAGAACATCTCCAACGGATTGTCCGGATGCTACTTCGTGAGTTTGCCAATTCGAACACAAGAGCGACTTTCTTTGTTGTAGGCGAAGTGGTCCGGGAGGTACCCGAAATCGTCGCGGAGATCTTCAAGAATGGACATGAAATTGCAAGTCATTCTTCGATTCACGTGCCACCAAACATAATTCCGAAAGACAAGTTACGCCGCATGCTGGAGGAGGACATAGCCATCTTCAGGAAAATCTCTGGTGAAGCGCCGATAGGTTTTCGCGCTCCATATTTCGCCATTACCAGGAAGGATGGATGGTTGCTAGAACTACTCTCGGAACTTGGTTTCAAGTATGACTCGAGCGTGTTTCCCGCATGGACGCCCCTGTACGGCCTGCCGAAGGCTAGCAGGCGTCCCTACTTCCCGGATTTCTGCGATTTGACAAGATCCGCAAGGAACGGCCCAATCCTGGAGATCCCTCTTTCGGTTTGGCCATCCACCAGAATGCTACCCGCCCTACCTATGGCGGGGGGATTCTTCCTGAGGACGCTGCCTCTTAAAGTTCAAGTATTCATGCTTAGGAGTCTCGTCAAAAGAGGAGAGCGCCTGGTTCTCTATGTCCACCCTGCAGACGTCGACAACGAGAGGCACTCAACGAAAGGGATGAGCTTTGAGGATTCATTCATCCAGAACATTGGCAAAGGAAGCGGCCTTAGGAATCTGCGATCTATTCTAAAGGAGTTCAGACTCGTGCGGATGAAGGATGCCTTCTCCCAAGAGATCCAACGCACGAACTGAGAATGGAATCGAGTCAGTTGGTCGTTCGCCACAGCACAGAAGAATTCACGCCTTCCTATCAAAGAGCGCGGCAACCATGTCTGAGTCCGTAAGGGAGTGTGCAATGGATAGCATAGCTCCGAGAGTAGGAATGGGGTCATGGAAGGACTCGACATCGAAGCATCTAGCCCTAAGTGAATGTCTCAAGAGAGATACCGATTTCGATGCGAAGCCCCCGGCGAGTATTGATGCAATCCCAAAGGGAAGAAGATTCACGCACCGTATTCCCAAAGGATACGTAGACTGGCAAGGCGTCACTTCATTCCTGTACAATCCGCACAAGAGCTTGGGGAAGTCAACGCCACATCTTATGGCTAGTGGCAATGACCCCCAAAACCTCGGATTTACCTCAATAAGTACAGGATGACCAGAATGAGCATCAACCAGGAACTCGACCATTGCAACGCCATTCCAGTTGATTGACTCCAAGAACATGTGGGCCGATCTCTCCGCTTCATCATTCCTTGTTGATTCGCGAACAATGCTAGGACCTCCTGATTCTGGAAACTGAAGGACTCGCCTATGTGTGAAACTTGCAAGGATTTCTCCGTTGTTCACCAAGCAGGACACCCCCAGCGCTTCCATTGAAGGAATCAATTCTTGCATGATCAGGGGTCCGTACTTCTCGAAAGCTCCAGTGAAAGATGGAGGAGGGCCTTCACGCAAGAGAAATAACCCTCGAGACCCTGATGAACGAATAGGCTTGACAACCACTGGCATTTGAACATCAATGATGGCACGCTGGAGCGCTGGCAGGTCCCGAACGAAAATAGTGCGCGGAACTCTCAATCCGAGCTTAACTGCCTGTTCGAACGTTCTGTATTTGTTTCGCGCGAATTCATAAGTCTCCTTTGGAGGGAGAGCTACTTCTGAGTCAAGTCGGCTCCTGTTCCGATAATCACTAAGGAGATCACACTCGGGATCGTCCATTGGTATCAGAAGTTCGATATCTAGTAGGCGAACTATCTGAGCCAGGCTCTCCAAGCAGCTCGTGGGATCATTGGAAGCAGATGGAATCCTGTGGAATCCCGAGCAGTATTTCGAATACCGACTCATAGGAAACCTTGAGTCGTCAGCAACATCAACGCGTTCGCCACTCCTTCCCAACGACCTGACTACCGCGAGCGTCTTGGGATGCTTGCCCATTGTCACCAATACATGCACTCCGAGACCACCTTCTTGGCGTAACGGACTGACAATCTTCATGGCCGTACTTTACATTTGGCTTTTTTGACAGACGAACAATCTATTGAGGATCATTCGCAGTGCCATGTTCAGAAAATCAATCTACTATACCTGCTTTGTAGAAATCCCCGATGAAGAGCAAAGAGAAGGACTCCACCCTTCTCGAGTTGTATGAAAACGCACGGAAGACAAGTTCATTGTGCTGCTGGCCAACCGATTAGAGCCGTTGAGAAGGCGAAGGTGGATATTGCCCATGCGAACGGTCTCTTCGCAATACATGAGGCGACTTGGGCATTCATTGCAGAACGTCCTTCGGTCTGGCGTCCAGTCGTGAAGGTCTATCCGGAATGGTTATTGATGCGAAAGGACCTTAATTCTTGAATTTTGGGGCCAACTCGTACTTGTTTCCATTAGGATGGCTGACTACTATCTAGGCCCGGATTGAGCTGGCCCAAGATGACCGTGATTCAAAAGGGAATCGATGCTGAGTGGTTTGACGCCGATTTGATGATTATGCGGCCATTGACACTCATTGAAAGGGGCAAAGGTTCTAGATAGTAAGCCCGACATTTCACAGAGTGAATCTAGAGCATCTGTGACAGAAGATTCAATGGAGAAGATGGAATGATAAACAACTCGCGTTCTGATGATGCTTTTTCAAGAGCGTTGGAATTGACGGGCAGGAGAATTATCGGAGAGACTGGGACATGACCATGTATTCCGCTCAAGGGTGTCCGTTGCTCAGGAAAACCGATGAGTTCTAGGAGTTGGCTGAAAATGTCAAGAAGTGTAAGTGACTTTGCTGCTCACATCGCGAAAAACACAGACATAAAGGCAAGCTTGGTCGAAGGACTTGATTTCGTTCACTTCAATGATATCGTGAAGCGCGACTCCAGCGTTTTTGTGAAGCCGAATTTCACCTACCCAGAATACAGAAAGGGAATCACTACCAGCCCGCACCTTCTGAGGATCCTCTTGGAGATCCTAAAAGGCCGGGCAAAGCGGGTGGTCCTTGGAGAATCTGACGGAGGTAACCGATCATTCTCAGGCTCAGATTCAATCAAGGGACACGATATGTACGAAATCTGTAGGGAAACCGGTGCTGAGGCGGTAAATCTATCAGAATTGCCATCTGTGTCAGTCGAAGAGGAGATTCAAGGAAAGAGAGTCAGGGTGGAGCTCCCAAAACTTCTGCTCGATGATATCGACTGCCTTATTTCAGTTCCAGTCCTAAAAGTTCACGTAATGACGGGCGTGACCCTGGGGATCAAGAACCTCTGGGGATGCTACCCGGATACGATGAGGGGTCTGCACCACAAGAACCTTGACAACAAACTCGCACTCATCACAAAACGACTGAACCCGAAGCTGGTAATCATTGATGGCACCTATTCTCTGGACAGACATGGACCCATGTACGGTGTTCCGAGGCGAACGGATTTACTCATAACATCCAACAACCCTGTCGTCGCAGATGCGCTTGCAGCTCGAGTCATGGGAATTCCTCTGAAACGCGCGAACCATATCCTCGTTGCTGAGAAGGAACGCCTAGGGACAACTGACATGAAAGATGTGCATATCAACTGCAGGTGGGAGGATTTCCAGCTCAACTACCGAATTGAGCGGACATTGTTGGATTACGCATCCGTACCTTTGTTCAGAAGCGAGTTTCTGGCAAATACGGTGATGAATTCAAGCTTGACACCCTTAATCTACAAGATTGGGAACGCATTCAAGAACTCAGAGGAAAGAAAGATCTCCAACGATATAGGACGCTTTCGAACATGAGAATCGCGCATGTGATCCCATATTTCACTCGCCGCAGAGGAGGCTCAGTCGCTTCGACGGGGAGTCTCTCCATTGAACTATCAAGAATGGGACATGACGTCACGATACTCACAACGGACTTCGAATGTGACTCGGATTTGCTTAGGTCTGCGGAGAATGCCAATGTAACCGTGCTTACTTTTCCCTATCTAGTCGAGATAGGACAGCTCATTTTCTCACCATCTATGAAAGCCTGGCTTAAAGGAAATGGTAGCAAGTTCGACATCTTCCACATGCACAACTTCAGATCATATCAGAACAACATTGTCCATGCTTTTGCCAGAAGACACCACATCCCATATGTGCTCCAAGCTCACGGATCACTACTTCCCTTCTTTGAGAAGCAGAGACTGAAATTGCTCTATGATTTTGTTTGGGGGAGAAGAATCCTAGATGAAGCAGCGGCAGTAATCGCATTGAATCGCATGGAAGAGAGACAATGCATCAGTATGGGGGTGAAGGAAGATAAAATCAAAATCATCCCAAATGCAGTCAATACCTCCGAATTTGAGCACCTGCCGGAAAGGGGCGCGCTAAGAAATAAGTTTGGCATCGGCCCAGACTGGCCCGTAGTGCTCTACCTGGGCAGAGTCCATAAAATCAAGGGTCTTGATTTACTGCTGGCTGCGTTTGCATCTCTCGTGGAGGAATTGAAGAACGTCCGACTCATTCTTGCCGGACCTGATGATGGATTCCTCACCGAGCTTGAGAGTCAGGCAAGAGCATTGGGAATCGAAGACCGGATCATAGCGACAGGACCACTCTACAATAGAGACAAGCTAGAAGCCTTTGTTGACGCAGACGTATACGTCCTTCCATCTTCATATGAGATGTTTCCGAATACAGTGCTCGAAGCGTGGGGATGCGGAACCCCCGTAATCGTGACGAACAGGTGCGGGATCTCAGACCTCGTTTCCAGAGCCGGCTTGGTGGTTGAGTACAATGAACATGAGCTCAAGTTGGCCATAGCTAGGATTCTAGGCGATGATTCCTTGAGACGGAGATTAGCCGAAGAAGGCAAAAGAATGGTTAGAGAGGAGTTACGCTGGGACAAGATAGTTGAGAGATTCGAACTCTTGTATCGCGACACGCTTGACGAATTCAGAGAGAAGCCGGTGCTGACTTGACACTCAGGAAAGTATTGGTTTCATCGATAGTCTCAGTTTACCATACTGACGGAACAACTGTGAGAACGAAGAGGGTTCTGATATCGCTAGCTCCTTGTTTCGACGTCCATGTAATCACAAGGGCGGAGGAGATACGGTCCTTGGATGGCCTTGAGCAATCCCACGTTCATATTGTCAGACCAGAGCGTTCGGTTTTGTGGCCAATTCAGATAATCCCCCACATTGTGAAAGGGAAATATGATGTAGTGTTGTGCGAGTCGGACTTCTTCGGATTTCCAGTCTACTACCTACTCTCTAGACTCCTAGGTTACACAGTGGTTTTCGAGGCCCACGGAATTCTGTCGAAGGAGGGTAGGAATCGTGGTCATGGTCCGCTCAAATTCAGATTCAATCGTATGCTGGAAAAGCTGGCGATCAAGAAGGCGGATTTCGTTATTGCTCTTTCGGATGAAATACGAGAGGAATATCACAAATATAGAAGCGACATTATACTAATCCCCGTTTTCATGGAAATGACTCCCAGCTCTTCACCCAAAGATGCGCAAACGAGAAAGACTATCGGCATCATCGGCCCCTTCGACACGGTCAGGAATAGACAATCACTAGAGTTCCTGCATACGAATATCGATAGATTTGACCGAGAGCTTGACTTCGTTGTTATTGGTGAGTGCAGAACGAGAATAGATCATCCGAGAATCAGATATTCTGGCTACATCGAATCATTTAGTGACTATATCAAGACAATCGCCCATCTCGATGCAGTTCTCGTCGACGAGAGAATTGGCACATCTGGTCCATTGAACAAAATTCTAGAACCCATGAGCGTAGGTGTTCCAGTTTTCACGACAACACAAGGTGCGATTGGACTGAGCAACCTTGTGAATTCTCGAGACATATTCGTTGTCGAGGAGGGAAATCTAGTCGAGATTGTGAATGACACCATTCGTAATCGCCATCTCATGCAATCAGTGGCTGAGAATGCGAAGAGATATGTCGATAACAGCTATGATTGGCAGAGCAACTCACGAAAGTTGATATCTGTGCTCAACGAGGCAGCGCACTCGAGCAATAGAATCTAGCGTATGGGCCATTGCGAAATGGATTCGACGGGGGAACCTAGAGCTAGTGGCCAAAGATTTCCCCAAAGGGCGGATACGTCAGATGAAAACCTCGGATTGACCGTTTGCATATAACCGATCTCTGAATTCAATGAAATGCAGCGCGCTGAAATACTCGAGCGAAGAACCATCCTGTACAGCCACGTTCAGCAACAGTCTGCTAATATGGACGTTCTGAGCGCCGAAATACAAGTAGGAACCCGACGGAGTTTGATTGAGATCTGTCGGGTATCTTGCGGTATGGAACCAATCGATGCCTCCCAGCAATAGGAATCGATATTGATCAGCATAAGCCTGACCACCGCTCATCGCAGAAAACATCCACTGAGCGCCTATGACTTCTTGATTGCTAAACCTTGGATAATCAATTCCATCATCAAAGGAAATCGAAGTGGGATTGTCGTTCGCAACGTGATAGATGAACCCGGTATTGAATAGCAGCAGGATGACAAGCAGGATGACAAAGGAGAAGACTATAGATATCGAGGATGACTGAGGTTTTGCCTTTACCCCCCTCAGCAGTTGCATCCGGGATATTCTGCCAATAACAGATGACCAACCAATCACTACGTAGGGGGAAAGTAGAATCAGACCAATTTGATACATTCTATCTGTGTTCAGAGCACTAGCAAAAAAGGGGATCGCAATACACGCGACAAGAAAGGAGAGAAAAACTGCAGCCAGTGTATTGTATTCCCCCGTTCCCTCTCGATTCTTGCGGCTCCAAAACGAGACAAAGAATCCGAGGACAAGCAGGAACTGCGAGAAAAGATACAGGTACTTCGCGGTCATATGCAAAGGCGTTAGTTTGCTCGCGACTGCCAATGCAAGACCTTGTGCGGTTTCGGGGTTGAGGAGTCCTCCTGAAATGGAATATGCTATGTTCTGAAGGATTTCGACAACTGAAGTCAACGGTGAAGAACTCGCTACATATGCATACCAAGAAAACACAATAACGCCAAAAAGAAGCACGAATCTAGGTGAAATAGCTGCGGTGCGTCCAATATGTGATTCTCTTCTTGGACGAGCGAAGACCGCAACTACGACAAGAGAGAACAGGAAAAGATACGAAAGACCATAATGAGACACAACTAGCGAAGATCCGAAAACAACTAGTAGAACTGACCTCGGAGCGGGCCTACCATTTTGCCCAAAGAACAACATAAGGATCAGGACTAGGAAGAGTTCTGCAATCTGCTGTCTTGCTAGTTCAACCATTGTATTGAAAAATGCGAATGTTGACATGAAAAAGATTACGGAGAGAAATGCAGCTTTCTCGCTTAACAATGCTTGGTAAAGACGATAAAGTCCTACCGGGACAAGTGAGAAAATAAGTGGGTATATTATTTTGAGCACCCAGATCAGATCTGTGTTACAGACGAGTGAGAACACTGGAGCCAGAATTACAATATCTAGCATTCCGTTTGTTGTATAGGGAAGGGATGGGGTCCAGTGTGAACTGGAGACAACAAGGTGTGACAGATAGTACTCGAATTGGATGTCCCATCCCCATAGATAGTTAGATATCAAAGACCTATGGAAAAGAAGGGCCAAGGATATAGACCAAATAGCGACAGGATAAATGGTCTTTGGGACCCTTCGGGCTGTGCCAATCATGATGACAACAGCGGAAATCATTACGACGACAATTAGCAGCAATATGCTATTTCCATTCAGGTTCATGATAGTCGTCCCGAGCACAGTCAGCACAATGATTAGCAGCAAAGAAAGAAATGCTGGAAAGACTGCAGTCTTCGATTCCAAAAACGTTGGAGAACAAAATCCCCTGTCCCTCCAGAAGCAGAGCAGGCACATCCCCATCAACACAACGGCAAGCGTGAGGACAACATTCGTAAGCGATATCGGGTCAGAGATGCCGAAATAGGGAAACACCGCATTCATAATCAGCCCTGTGAACATCAAAATCGCCAGGCTAAGACCGACCGTATACAGCACTGATCTGACACTGCCAAGCTTATGAAGTCTGAGAATCCTCAAGGCGACAGCTCCTGGCGCAAAGGTCAGGTAAACGAACCCAAGAAACGGCCGCACTAGAGGCACTTCAACACCAAGTCTGTCCCATGCAATCAAACCTAGAATCGAGAACTGCAGCGATAGTATTACGACTAGAAATCTTCGCATGCCCCAGTCGCTGATCTCCAAAGGATTCGGCAGTCTCACCAATTGACCTCACCAAATCCTTTCAGACCCGCACAACCCTCTAATATCACACCCGTTCGATTCGTTGATTGATGGACACAATGCGCGCTTCCGAACCAACTAGTAGGAGACTGCACGAACGGTATCACATGCTGACCTTCGAGGCTGCGGATACAGCTTTGAACTAGAAAAACCTTCTAGTATGATAATCTCAATCAGTCTCCTGCAATAACCGAACATGGTCTGCCTACGGATCAGTGCCATGCTACGATCTTAATCCAAATAACGACCCACTTGTTAAGATGATGATTAGAAGAAACAGAGTGTCACTAACCCCATTCCTGTGAATACTTTGAGCGCAGTTATAAGTGTAGGTCCTAATGTAACTAGATGTGACTTGACATGGGAAGCGAACAAAAACCCTGTGATCTCATTGCACTGGTTCTCAACTACAATAACTGGCCTGATACGGCTAGGTGCATCAATAGCTTTCTTGCTGATCCGCAGATGGCTGAGAAGAGGCTTGTTGTGATTGACAATGGCTCGACAGATGATTCTGAGGAGTTCATAAGGAGTAGTTATCCCAACATTGAGATTCTGAAGCACAGCACGAATCTTGGTTTCGCGGAGGGATTCAACAGAGCAATAACAAAACTTATCGAGGAACACCCGAAGTCTTTTCTTCTACTAAACAACGACGTTGTCGTCCATCCTAATTCCATTCAAAAGATGCTCCTCACTCTCGGGAGCGTGAAGAATGTCGGAGTCGTTGGTCCTGCAGTACTCTACATGGGCTCACGTACCATCCATTCTATGGGTGTCTCAATAGACCTGAAGACGGGTCGTTCAGTCGGACGTTTCAATCGTCTTGGCTATGATTCGGTCAGTCCTTCAGTCGACGACGTAGATTATGTACAAGGATGCGCGATGCTTGTTAAGCGTGATGTTTTTGAAAAAGTAGGTCTGTTCGCTTCTCACTTCTTCTTGTACGCGGAGGAAGTAGATCTATGTCTGAGGGCGAAAAAGTGCGGATTCAGGGTAGTGTGTGATTCTAATGCTGTCATAGAACACCGTGAGGGATCGACGACCAATAGGTACCCTGAAATGAAGGTAAGACTCCAGGCAAGGAATAAGATACTACTTTTGAAGAGACATGGTCGAGCTCGCGATTTAATGTATTTTGCATTGTGGACTACTGCCACCGAGCTCCCTCTGATGATCGTTAGGGCTCTAAGATACGAGCACTCAATTCGAGGACTGGCTTCCTGGTCAAGGGGGAATCTGGAGGGGATAGCTAACTCACTTAACGAGCCTCGCTTATAGGAGATTTCGAAAATCGGGCCCACTCTCTTTCTCGGATTTGTCAGTTGCCTGTCGGGCGCATTGTGCTGACAAACGCCTAGGTCTCACGAATCGCGTCATCCATGTCAAAGCCACGCGAGAGAACAGTTCACGCGAAGCGTAGTTCACAACAGTATTGGCGATTTGAATACATTTCGACTACTAGTTGAATACGCTCGCCTGAGAAAGGCAGAGACAGAGACATCGGAGCAGGATGAAGGTATCTTCTTGATTGCCAAAGCAATGTGATGAGCGACTTAGACCAGAACTGGGAAAATGGACAGGTTGTCGCTGAGTGCTCCCAACACTCGTTCCGTTCAGTATCGTTGGCGCCGTCGACTTTGCTATTGCCTGAGATCTCGATCGACATCAAGAGTCGGATTATTCACCTCCAAGACGCACTCCGACTTCCCCGTGTCCTTCCACCAGCCCTGGACGTTGTGTGGCACGACCTTGAACTCCTCGAAGAACGTGTGATTGAACGCATAGACTCCAATGACCGCTAGGTTCGACTTCGGCTTGTTCGGCATCTCGACGCACCGGAGGACCTTCTTGCCGTCCTCGGACAGCTCGGCGATGCCATACCGCTGCAGCTCGGCCACGAGCATGAGCGATATGACGCAATCGGCCCTCTCGTCGACCATCATCTTGGGGATGGCACTGATGCCGTTCTTCAGCAGGTTGTCGCCCAGATACACGACGAACGGGTCCTGCCCATGAACTCCTTGGCGCACAAGATCGCGTGAGCGATCCCCTTGGGCTCCCCCAGGTCGATGTAAGTGAACCTCACACCGAACTTGGACCCGCCCCCGAGGAGCTCCTGGACCTTCTCGGGCATGACATTGCCAATGATAATCCCTATGTCCGCAAGGAGATCTAGATCGCGTTATTAGGTTACCGGTAGACCTCGAACCATAGCTTTTCATCGGAATCCGTTGTAAGGTAGCTCCACCACCCCGCCTGGCCGGTCGGATAGACGGTATCCGCGTCCATGCGATTACCCTCTGAAGACAATTGTCGTGTCCAGAGCGGGCCATCATCCTGCAGATGTGACATCCCCAAGAACAGCAGCACAAAGACCCCGACCGCGAATTTCCAACCAGGTGCCTCAGACCTTCCTCTCTTTGACTTCTCCTTCGTGCAATCCTGCCGAAGATTCTGCGACGAATCTCTATCCCATAGAGCACAATGGATGCTCAAGATGCAAGATCTGAGGACGCAGCCACATGCAACTCAATGTTGAAATAGACATATTCCTTACATGGCCCAGTAGTCCTGCCCAGAACTAAGAACAATAGGAACATCAAGGGGAGTATCTCAATGAATGTAGTTACTACGTGCAATACGACCTCGCAAACGATTTGCTAGACACAAGGTGACAATTCCGATGGAAGCAAAATCTGTGAGGACGATTAGACCCAGGAGTGGATTCATAGGTTGGGGACTCGTCGAAATCTGGAGAGCCTTGCCGAACATGACTGTCTGCTGTCCAGGCGACCCTGTCGAGGTGAGAGAATTGGTGCAGAGCAGCTTCTCATATCAAGGTCCTATTTACTTCAGGCTAGGAAAGAATGGTGAGCCATCGATACACGAAGCAAGCAGAAGAATTGCCATAGGAGAAGCTGTGAAGATCAGAGAGGAAAAGGATATCGCTCTTATAGCAACTAGCAACATGCTGCTGCGGGCAAAAGAGGTCGTTGATGAACTTGTGGACGAGGGTATAGACGCCTCCTTGATTTCAATGCACACCACAAAACCGCCGGAGACCAGAGCCATAGAGCGACTCGTGTCAGCAGGAACCCAAATTGTGACTCTGGAGGAGCACAACATAATTGAGGGACTTGGCAGTGCAGTTGCGGAGGTCATTGCCCTGAGCGGAGCAACTGTGAGGTTCAAAAGGTATGGAATTCCCGATTCGTTTGTTCATTCTGTGGGGAATCAGGAATACCTGAGGAGCGAACTCGGGATGGATAGAATCGCCGAAGACATCAAGAAGGAGTTGCTTTGAGCGCAGTGTGCGAGAGGAAGCCTCTATTGTCTATCTGCATCCCGTCATATAACCGAGCGGAACTGTTGCGCTCAACACTGTCGGCTGTTGTTCCGCAGGTCAAAGATCTTGAAGATGAAGTTGAGCTAGTTGTATCAGACAACTGCTCGGTTGACCACACAAAGGCTGTCGTTGATTCCTTTATGGGATCTTGTCCCATCAGCTATCACCGGAACAACGAGAACATCGGCTATGGGAGGAATATCGCGCTTCTTACAGGCAGACTTGCTCGCGGAGAGTATTGCTGGATTATCGGAGATGACGACACGATCCGCGAAGGAGGCGTCGGGAAAGTCGTAGAAATCCTCAAAGCGCATCCTGAGCTGGATTACGTCTATGTCAATTACTGCACACAGATTCCACTTCCGAAGGAGAACAAGAACTCAACTCCTGTCACAGACGTCGAATGGCCTATGCTTGGCAACAAAGACAGAAGGGAGAGAAGAGTGGATCGATGGGAACAGTTGCTCGAAGAAGATCGGTGCTTCCTTTCCGCCATATTCAGCTCTGTGTTCAGACTTTCGCTTTGGCGTGAGGCCCTGTCTGGTCTGCACATAGGGACCACTCCTACGAACGTGGTCAACGTGTTTCCCCAATCAGTTATATTGGCCAAGGCCATGGTCGGAAAGCCTTGCTGGTCAACCGGCAATCCTTTAGTGGTCTACGGACTGAGAATTAGCTATACCGACTGGTATCCTTTGATAGTTTTGGTGTTCCAGGATTTGTTCGACGTACTTGAGGAACTGGGCGTTGATCCGAAGTATCTTCGGACCCATAGAAGGAATTCACTTAGAGGTTCTGGGCGGTTCTTGGCGGATATTGTTCAAAACCCAGATGCCCAGAAACCAGAGGAGTTCAGCTTCCGGGATTTCGTGTTCAAGTACTTTGAGTATGGAGAATTGAAAGGTTTTCTCTTGTTCCTATCCAACATCAATATTCGAAGAGGCTTCAGAAAGTATCCGATGATTTCGACAATCGCGATGGGTGCTACACCTCTTGTTTTTCTTGTCCGTGGGTTTCTGATTCTCCGGAATCAACGTAACATGCGGGAGCGTTGATTACGCGCGTGGAATAGATCTTCCTTCTAGAGATCGCTTATGGAATCGGCATCAGAAAACCCCTCTTCGTGTAAGAAACCACGATAGGAACAACTGCATGATTTCAGGAATGCCAGGAGCAAGCGCACCGTAGCCTTGCTTTTGACTGAGGGAGGTCAAGGACATGTCCAGGAAGGTCCGATCCTGCGAAAGGACGATACAGAACTGGCTGGATAAGTACAAGAAGGGCGGGTCGTTCTTCACGAGAAGGGTTGGCTGCGGCAGAGCGCGAGATGCCTGGAGCCGGCGAAGCCCGCAGCCTGCTCATGGTGCATTGGCTCGATCGATATCTCCATCCGCTTCTAGAGGCTGTCCAATTTATGGGTGGTCATGCCTCCAACTACTTCGTCGCGATTATTGACGGAGTTGCGGGCCAGGTATAACGCTAGGGCATCAGATGCTTACATATCAGTCCGTTCCATTTTCGGACCCAGATGCCTCCAGGTTCTTAGCCGGCTGCCGTCCGATCAAGCCTCTGTTGTAAAGCGAATGGCAAGTGCGCACTAGGCTTTCTCGCAATCCCGTAAGTGGATGATAGAACTCATACATGCGGTTCAACTGAGGAACATATCTGTTACAGGAAGAACTTGATCCAGTGTCTTGCTTAGACTTGTTAATCTCCAAACCGCCAAAAATAGTAAAAATCGTCTGGGCAAGTTGGGCAATTGTGGTCGTGCCTTCACGACACCCTACGTTGTAGACCTCATGATCGGGTTTCCCGAGCAGAAGCTTGAAGAGGAAAATAATAAGGTCGGTCGCATAACAATAATTTCGCACGGAGGTACCGCCACCACTAAGATGAATGCACCCCTTCTCTGCCGCCTGCCGGATGAAATCTGGAACGGCGAAGCATGCGTTTAGACTCTGGTAAGGTCCCGTGAGCGAAAAGGCCCTGGCAATACGGTGATCGATACCGGAAAGATGGAATAGCATCTCCGACAGACGCTTTCCCTCCCCATAACAAGATGTCGCCCTGAAGATATCAGGTGCACCCAGGAACTCCTCAGGAATCTCCTGCATCCCTGCAGGCTGCTCACCGTAAACCGCCCCGCTGCTGACCAGGACTGCTCGTTCTGATTCGAACTTCCTTGCCATTTCCGCAATATGACTTGACGGGTTCACCATCGCCCGAAGGTGGAGACCGTGTTCTCTGTGGAGAAGCGGAAGATGGGGTCGATTGTGCTGGCTCGGAACGCGAGCCAGCAGCACAAGGAGCTCGTGTTCCGGGCGTTCTCATACAACTCCGCGAGGATGGAGTCTCTCTTTTTGCTCCTCATCGAGGTTTTCTACAAAGCACTGATGGAAAACAACTTAAATAATGATAAGCGATACCAGACTGAGCGGCAACTGATATGAAAAAAGTGTTCAACAAGCCTCTTGAGCTCCTCCATGGGTTCTTACATTCCCGTGATATGGTCAAGGTCGACGTTACAGAAAGACCACTCGTTCCGAATTCGACTGCGTTCGAAAGTTACATTGACTGTTTCCATCACAACTGCAGAGAGAATATCAGGTGGATGGGTAAGAAAGCCAGCAAATTCCCGTCAGATGCTTGGATCCTCCAAGAGATCATCTATGAAACGAAACCAGACGTAATAGTGGAGATCGGAAATTTGTTTGGCGGAAGCACTCTGTTCCTGGCAAATATGCTCGACATCCTGGGCAAGGGAAGGGTTATAGCCATTGACATTGATCATTCTCTTGTTGATTTTGAACACCAACGAATAGCCAGGATAACCGGAGATGCGAACTCGAGTACAGTTCTTTCCAAGGTGAGACATCTCATAGGTCCGACAGAAACGGCCATGGTAGTGGAAGATTCATCGCACACTTTCAAGAACACCCTGTCGGTGCTGCGCAACTACAGCAGGTTTGTGAAAAAGGGGATGTATTTCATCGTCGAAGACGGAATATGTCGCTATCCGTTCATTGAAGACGGCCCGAAGCCGGGCCCATACGAAGCAGTACACGAATTTCTCCGCGAAAACGAGGATTTTGTAATCGACAAGACACGTGAGAAGTTCATCCTGACATACAACCCCGACGGTTATCTGAAGCGCGTTCGGTGAGATGTATGCGCGAGTGGAGGTCGAGGACTACGCTAACGAAGGGCAGAGAGAGGGCAGATAGGCCCAGGCTCAGAGGGGCGACGATGATAGCTATCATCCTCAGGGACTGAACGTACCCAGTCTTGAGACGCTCCATCGAATCCTTTATCCGCGCCATAGTAGGAAACAGAACTGCGTTGACGGTCCCCGAAATCTGTTGGCCTAAGATTCTGCCAAATTTCAAGGCAATGTAGTATACACCCAGAATTGCCAGTCCCAGAACCTTACCCACGACCATTTGGTCCACACTGAATATGACGAATACCATGAGTCCATTAATGACGAGGTGTACACCAAATCCCAGAAGCTCTCGCATGAGCTTCTTGTCAATCCTCGGCCTGAGTCTAGTCCTCTCGTAGTATCTCATCACAGAGACTGAAAAGCAGGTTCCGGAAAGTGATCCTAGGACGATACTCCAGTATGAGAAGTTGAGCAAGGCGAGGGTAATGGACACAATCGTTCCTGCCGTAGACGAGACGATAGCGGCTATTGCGAGCTTCGAGAATTCGAGCTTCCTGACGAGCATTACGGAGGAAGAGAAGGCGATTGGTTGTATGAAGAGGTTCAAACTCATGACGATAATCACGAGCGCGATTGCGGGGTTGCCGTAGAAGTTTGAGATAATGGGTGAGAACCCGACAATGGCGAAAAACAGAACAACCGCAATAATCCAACGAAGAAAGAGCATCACAGATATGGAATCTTCGATTCGAGTGTCCCTCTGAACCACCGCATTGCCAACACCAAAATCCTGAATGGTTGTGAACAAGAACATGAACAACACGCCGATGCTAACTATCCCGAAATCCTCCGGCGTTAGTACCCTCGCAAGAACTGTAACTGAAAGCAAGGACAGCAACAGAGTAACTGCTTGGGAGACGCCTATGAAAGAGATGTTCCTGACGGTCCTGGTCTCCAGTGTTGACAACAGCTTCGGAATGGGAGACTTCGTTTTTACCTTTTCGGTTGAAGCTAGAGATAGGTCCCAGAACCCACCAATCCGTCGCAAGAACCACTCCGCGGCAAGCTGTTCGCATTCAGACCTTCGAGAGCCCGCCCGCTCCCTCCTGACGGCGTGACTGCCGCACAACCGTCTCGCAATCGACCTAACAGCAGTTTCACGATCACAGGCATATCCGTCGTATTCGCCCCGACCGCAAGTTACTCGCCGTTGAGCAAGAGCCCGTCCGCGGTCAGTATCTTGGACTCCTTTCCTATCCGCAGCGGTTCCATAAGGAAGCCAGAGAGAGATTCAAGGAAAAGAACTGATCTCTGGGAGTGTCGGCATTTCCCCTCT
>Ga0315288_10002545_pt1 | contig 23578 bp, 13 predicted proteins | sample YL17G11_20_MG_FD_203454 | JGI IMG/M metagenome (GOLD analysis project Ga0315288, IMG submission 203454) | Sediment microbial communities from Yellowstone Lake, YNP, Wyoming, USA - YL17G11_20 | ecosystem: Environmental > Aquatic > Freshwater > Lake > Sediment | place: USA: Wyoming | collected... | reverse complement strand
CTAACGAGTCATCCATCATATCCGAATAAGATTCATGAACATACACGTCGCCGGTACTCACGTCTATCGCAGACATCCCGATGATGCAGATCGGTTTGCCGTTCTTCTGTATAACCTCTTCGACTACGATGTCCGCGATGAAACTAGAGTTCGGTCTAGTAAGATTCTCTATGTACGTCGCGGGTGAGAATATGCCCATCAGTGCGCGTGTCACGTTCGGCGGCGGCGTCACTTGATCGAATACGATCAGGTTGTACCCGCTGTTTATAAGCAGCGGCATGTACTTCGACGCGGTTTGTATAGGGAACCCCCACATATAAGGGTACGCCATGCTGACATTAGAACCCTTACGCGCAACAGCGGCATCCGTTATAGACTCTAGTTTGAACAGGTTAGGCCCCCTAATATCTGTCCCGTATGCCTCATAAAACTTCCCGACCTGCATCAACACGAGCGTACGGTCTTTGCCGAACTGCTTCACGTACTTATCATGCAGATCCATGTACTCCTTCGTGAGGGATTTTGATTTGGTTGAATCTGTGTCTTTGCTCATTTGTGTAAGTGTATAGGCCGAGAGATTTAAGTAATTGTGTTTGTATTAGCAGTTTTGTTTTGATGGATTAGGATAATTCTGATGGCTGAACAGTCTAAGTCTGAACAGACTAATCAAATCAAGGCTGAACAGACAAAGGCTGAACAGACAAAGGCTGAACACGCGTATAACAATATACCTCTGTTGATATTCGATTTAATTCTGCTACCGTTCACGCTGTGCCGGATCTTGCTGATATACTTATGGGGTGCGAAGTACGCGGTTCGGGGATTTCGGGCTCTAGACATTGTGATGCATGCGGATACGCCGTACTTCAATCAAGATGCTGAGACGTATGATATTAATACGATACGTGCCGATATTCGAACCGTGATCCGAGACGATTCGCGTATTGAGTCAGAATATACACGTGCTGAGCCGAAAGCCGAACATAAAATCATAACAAAAACCGAACCGATAGTCGATAAGACAGTCGTACAGAATATTACGCTGATCAAGAATAATCTAGCCGGTTTGCGCGAGATGCTAAAGCAGTACGCGTCTGATGTAGGGCGGTCACAGGTTGTACAGCCTACGCGGGTCGATAGTAAAAGCAAAAGTGAAACCGCAGAGCTTGACGATACGGCTATACCGCGCAAAGCTGAATCGCGCAAAGCTGAACCGCGTAAAACAAATCGGCTATCTGATGAGACGGATGAAACAGAGACAGAGACACAAACAGAAACAGAAACAGGCGAAACTGAGTCAGATAATTCAGCCGAATCAGATGATACAGATGGATCGGGATCGGGATCGGATTCAGACACAGGATCAGAAACGGGATCAGATGAATCGGACCAAAAAATAGATCCGATCGAAATGTTATTACAGAAGGCGCGTGAGCGTAATCGCATCAGGAATAGCGTATCGAATGGTGCGAATGGTGCGAATGGTGCGAATGGTGCGAATGGTGCGAATCATACAAATCATACAAATCATGCAAATAATGCAAATCAGATAAAGCGCGACATCGGATCGAAGAATACAACGTCGGATCGGTTGGATTCCATCATGTTAAATTTAGAGAGCGCGTTTGAATGAGTTCGTAATTTACTTACGCAACTCCCTGATTTTTTGTTTGACGTACTTTGCCTGAGTGTTGAACACAGAGTCTTCGTTCTGAGGCAGGTTGAAGAACTTGAGATTGAAATTCTTTTCGACGATCTTTTCAAGAATCTTGAGGTTCTTGGATCGGGTCAGTATTTCGTTTCCGATGAAATCGACTTTCTTTTCGACATCTTTGTTCGAGTCACCGCTATCGGTCGATCCTTCTGGCAGAGGCTTAACCATCCCGTCTTTAACGGTCAGCATCTGCAGAATATCTTTGTGCTCCTTGACGAGCGCGCTATCCAAAAATTTATACCGAAGATATTCGTTGATATCGTGCTTGCCGAGCTCACTAGTATCCGCCATGTAGTAGGGGTACGGGTAGCTGGGGTAGCTAGGGTATCCCGCGTACGGCAAGTTTGCTGATACAGTCGATACGGTTGATACGAGCGGGTACAGAGGGTCGAGCGTGGCATAAGACGTCGTGTATCCGGTTTTAGAAATTATCGGCGTATAATACGTAACGCTATCGACGAACGGCGATAGGCTTATACTGGTCGTCGGTGCGTAATAGTAGTAGCTCATCCGCTCTGTTTTATAATATTGGGCGCGATAAAAAAATTATACATTATTTGAAACTGACTTCAATCCGCTGTATTATATAGTCTATCATGCTGTCTACAACTACCTTCGTAAAGCTATCCCGCTGCTCTACAGATATGTTGGACACGCCGTACCTGAAGAACTTATTCAGGAAGCTATTTATTTCGCTCACACCGATCAGTTTGCTTTTTATATAAGCATTCACCAAAGATATCGTCGTCTTGTCTATAGCGCTTATATCTACCGAGGAGTCTGATGATAGAGGCGGGCGCAGAGATATATTAGTTTTATCAGAATCATCTATACGTACGTACTTCACAATAGCCCTAAATATCAACGCAATGTTGTGGGTCATTATGTTATGGACGTGATTTATGAGCCTATGGTCGGCGAGACTTAAGTTATTACCATACAGTACGACGATCTGATTGAACACCCTCTCTTTTGTTTTGTACGGCAGATCTGCATTCGCATCTATCCATTCGAACCCCTCTTCGAGAGACCCGATGTTGTAGTACAACTTCAAAAAAAACACGGGATCGAATTTGAAAGTCGGTAGAGCCGCCTGCTGACTAGTGCCGATAGTCGGCGCTTTGGCCGTCGGTACGCTACAAAAATCATATAACTCAACACGCGTACCGGTGCTGTCTGTTACAACTGTCGGATGGATAGGACACATGCTATATGAACGAACATCATCGTTCAACGTCACAGGGTGTATGATAAAACTATCCGGCGGATAACATGGCCCGATACACTGATAGTTGTTCCTGGATACTGGGTACTTCTCTTCCATAGAATCTGCCAAGGGGGATTCGTATATCAAGAATATTGAAATTGTTTTCGGTTCTTTCATCATAAAGATTTATCCTGTATAATCTTAAGGTTTAGGGGTATGGACACCGATTACACCGTACTGGAGAGCATATACTCTAATTCGAACTGTTCGAATACTAATAACAGCATCCGGTTATCGGCTATCACGGAAAAGCTTGTACTATCTCATCAGAGTATGCATATTTTCAACATGGTCAGCGCTCTACAGGATTCGTCTAATAACTGCGTGCTAGACGGATCGCCGACCGGTACAGGCAAGACGTACACAACGGCCGCCGTTTGCCGCGAAACTAAAAGACAGCCGTTCATAATCTGTCTGAAGTCTAATATCGAAGCGTGGAAAAACACACTCAAAAAGTTTGGCGTCGAACCTATCGGCGTCGTGAATTACGAACTCATCAAACAAGGGAAGTATTACACATACGAGTACGAGTCTGGCAAAATAAATCAAACAAACCAAACAAATCAAACAAATCCGATGCAGATCGTAGAGTGCCCGTACTTAAAAAGAGAGGGATCGCGATTCAAATGGGATTTTTCAGAGATCGGGAAGAAGAATGTTGTGATGGTGTTCGACGAGGCGCATATCTGTAAAAAGAAGACATCGCTCAACGCTAAACTTCTAATCGCTGCAAAATCTATCAAGACCATCCTGCTCTCTGCTACACTTTGCGATAAAATCGAAGACTTTGGGATCTTTGGCATGATGCTTGGGTTCTACAAATCTATCGCAGCCGGAAAAGATTGGCTGAGACATATTATGCTCAAGGAAAAAAGGCGGCTAGATCTAAATCAGAATCAGAATCAACATCAGAATCAGAATCAAAATCAGAACAGCTCAAACGGGTACGTAGATAATATACTGCATCGGGAGATATTTAATAAAAAAGGTAGCCGTATGTCTCTGGCCGACATAGACAAAAAACTATCGAATATTATAAATATCGAATGCTACACCGTCGATCAGAAGATCTGTAAGGAGATAGACAAGCTGTACGCCAAGATACATAAGTACGAAACAGATACGGTGCGCGAACCCATAGCTCTAGAGGCTCTGAATTTTGAGCGCGAAAAGATAGAGAACGTCAAAGCTGAAATATTTATCGAACAGACCATCAGCTACTACGAAAACCGGTCGAGTGTTGTGATCTTTATTAATTACAGATCTACGCACTCTATTATCACATCCGCCCTTCAGAAGCATAGTATAGAGTTCGCGATTATTATTGGCGGTCAGACAATCGATGAGCGTATGCGTAATATAAACATGTTTCAGCGTAACGAGGTGCGGGTGATGGTATCCATGATACAGGCCGGCGGGACATCGATCAGCCTAGATGATACGGTTGGCAATGCGCCTAGAATCTCTATCATCTCACCGTCGTACACGATTATCGAGCTGCTTCAGGCGTTAGGCCGGATCAGGCGATCTAGCACGAAGTCTCATACTCTGCAAAAAATCATATACTGCGCAAATACGTGTGAAGAGCGTCAGGCCGAGATTCTGCGCACTAAAGAAGAAATCATATCTCTGATGACCGGCGAGGATACGGCTAAAGCCCTACTCAAACATAACGATTCGTCTAGCACCCCGATGCCGTACGAGTTTGGTTCTAATATCGCTGTACAATCAGATCCGACACAAGATGACAATCGAATCACATCTCATATATTTCTTGATTCGATGAAAAATGCAGAGCAAAATGTAGAAGTAAGACATCCGGCGAAATCTGTTAAATCGACTAGGGAGACGCGGGATGTACGAGTCAAACATGGGCACACGAGACGCGATATTATTTGATATTGATTATATAGAGATGGATGTTCAGCATATCGATACTGAACATGATAATATTGGACAAGACAAGCAAGACATGCTAGTCATGCCGGTCATACCAGTCATACCAGTCATACCAGTCATACCAGTCATACCAGTCATACAAACCATACAAGAGCGGTGGTACTGTTACATTCTGCGGAACAGATCTGTCAAAGACGCGAGCCGGACGTATAACGGTAAGACGAATAACCCGATACGCCGGTTAGCCGAGCACAATATGATCGGATCGAAGACCAAAGGTGCGGCATATACGCGAAAATGGGGTTCTAGTACGTGGGAGTTCATTTCTATAATCGGATACTTTCCGAGCGATGTCGAAGCGCTTCGTCACGAGTGGCGGATCAAAAAGCCAGAGGGTAAGAGCCGTACACAAAAGTATAACGGGCCGGCCGGGCGTATCAGAGGGCTGAACTATGCTCTGATGCTTGAGAGATTTACATCGAAATGCGAGACGCCGATCAAAGACATGGATCTGAATATATGGGTGCTGAACGAGTACGCCGATCTACTAGACGCCAAGCATAAAATGGGGCTAGACAAGCTGCGTATAATCGGATCTGACGTGTTGGATGCGGCGTACATTACGGAACACATACACACCGTACAAGATCAGTAAAATTTGGCGAATTCGTTCAGATTCTGCATCGTGATCGGTGTCATCATTTTGATGATGCGCGGCTTTTCCATGCTCAGATCGACTCTATAAACGGTCGGCGTATTTGGCTGGTCTAGACCGAGCTTCTTGACTAGCATATCCGTCAGATCTTTCTTCTGAGCCGCATCGTACATCCGTAGTGTTACGTATTCGTTAATAGATCCAGATGGCTTGACGTTCTGACTATACGCATCCCATACCGGCAATACATCACAGTGCGCTTTTTGATTCGAATCGCATACCATCACCATGAAATAATTTTGTAATTCCGGGACCGGTTGTTGGAATATCGGCTTCGGTTGGCTAATAGAACTCATCGGTTGTACTACTTGAGCTGTCGGGGGCATGTTATGCATATTAGACATGTTAGGCATGTTATGCATATTAGGCATATTAGGCATATGGCGTGTGTGATGTATGTGTTTCATTTGTGGCATCTGTGGCATCTGTGGCATCTGTGGCATCTGTGGCATCTGTGGCATCTGTACCATGCTAGACATATGAGCCATATGAGACACAGGAGGATGGGTCGGCATAGTATATGGGTTGACGAATTTTCTAATCATGCCCGTGTTATGTGGAGCTTGTACAATCTGTGAAGGTTGAACGGTTTGTGCGTTTTTCTGTATTTGACTAATAGTCGCCGAATCCATCCGGTGTATTTTTATTAGGATGGCGTGTATACGGGCCATGCTATTTGTGTCGTGTTGTATCTCATTCAGTATCCGCATCTGTAGATCCAGAGCATCGATTCTACTTTTCGGCGGTTGAGTCGGATCGTTCAGGATGATCGAGAGTTTTAAAAAATCCATGATCTGTTCCAGGTCATCCATTTATCGTACGTCGATATATTGTATGTCGATATATTGTATATGCGGATTGTTTTTTGGATGCGTATATTATATTAGATTAGATTAGAAGACCATGAGTCGTACCGGTAGTATAGGTAGGTTCGTGCCGGAATCTGATAGCGTGAAAATATTAAAGAATGTTGTACAGTCATCGTATCCGAATCTGAATACGGCAGATCAGAACACTCTACACAAGTATATATATTTTTTGATCCAGTACATCGCGGTGTGTTTTGACTTCTATTCGGATGTTAATGGATTCCGGACAAAATTGGAACAAAATTCTTACAAAGACTGCCGGTGGCTGCTGACGTATCTCATACCGTACATCGATACGGAGACCATATCGTTGGCAGATATTAAAAACCTATCCGATCTGTACACTTTGGAGGAGCCGGATCAGGTAAAACACGATATTCCGCCCGAGGACAGTACAAGATTCCCAAATCTACAAAGCATATCGTACAGATCGCCGCGGTACGTATTTTCGAACATACAGTACTCTAGATTCGATCGGCGTAACTCTTACAAGACCGTACAGTACGACGAGTCTCATATCAGACATAATTTCGCTCTGCTGATGAAAACCATCAAAGACGTTCGGTACAAGATGTACGTGAATTGGATAGACATCGTACCGATCAGGATGGACGATTATAAATCAAGCCGTCTGTACGAAACTACAAAAGCCGGACTGCAGAACATTAGCGATTGGGATCCGTTGGACATGACTATGACTATGACTAATGAGAGCTTCGACAAGTTTGAGCCAGATGTATCAGACGCTGAGATCGATAGCTTTTATTCGAAGACGCTAGGCCTCAACATCGGGGATATCTACAACACGATCAATTCCGATCTATACGGTTCAATCGTTCAGTACAAATGGCTTCTGTTCGATATATATACGGCGAGCGGCAGTTCTAGTGCAAAACGTATTACGGTACCCATCCTGTACGTTCTGAGAGATGTGTTTGGCATAAAACTCATGCTGAGCGGTACGTCTTACGATGAGCTGAGTTCCGACGATCGGAATGCATTTGACACAAAGTTCAGAGAGCTGCAAAGTATGTACGGATCGACTAGTAGTACGTCTATCTTACATCCTAGCGCCGTCGATACGTTAGTCAATTCGATCGTGTTGTTTTACAACCAGAAGTATTCGAAGATCAAGAGGAAGGGCTACGTACCTCTACCGCCGAACATGACTAGATCGAACCCGGACGACTACGATCATAATAGATCGTACGACAAGGACAAGACCGTAATTCTTACAACACTAAAATCCATGGACCCTAGCTCTGTGTACGGGTTTATTGTAGAGGCGTTGGAAGGGTTCGGGCGCACGTGGTTCGGGCTGAAGCTATTGAATCCGGACAAGACAGATGTCGTAGATGTATCACAATGTAATTACGCCGTGTTGGAGAGCGGGGACTACGTGACGTACAAAAACATCTACAACTTTTGCAAATCGATCGTACATCATACTCAAACACCTCAAACACCTCAAACACCTCAAACACGTGAAAATGCAAATACATACATCAGGTACCCGGCTCTATGGGATGCGATAGACGACGTGGGGAAAACAGATTTCACAGATCGGATACGCGGAACGAAAGACTACAGATCGTGGTTCAATATCTTTTCGAATCTGCTGCATCCCATCAAGATGTACGATCAGTCTATCGATGCAACAGCGACAGCGACAGACCGCAATATCGTGATACAGATCAATCAGCACATGTCTGACATCTACAACCTGCTGAAGACGTCTATCATCGATATAGTGTTCGAAACTATGATAGGAAAAGGCATTCTGAGCACTATGATCGCGAAGACAGAGCTGACGAATGCGCAGCTGTACGATGTGTCTGACAGCGTGAAAAAATCGAACCTAGTGAAAGCCGTAACCGGATTGTATTTTTCACCTGAATCGCCGTACATGAAGCACTGCTACTTCTACATGACGAATACGCCGTATAATAAGGTAGGTACGCATATAGTGGATATCGATAATAAGAAGCAGAAGTTGAACTACATAATCGCGCAGTCTACAATAAGCCTAGCCCCGTACATCAATACGGCGTACCATTGGGTGGCTCAGATCGGGTTCTGTCATAAGTTTATACACAACAGAGTGACATACATCACAGGAGCGACAGGCGCCGGTAAATCGACAGAGATCCCGAAGTTTTATCTGTACTATTTGAAAAGTTTGGATCGGATCGATGACGGGACGGTAGTTATTACAGTACCCCGTAAGAACGCCGCCGAAAAAACATCGGACTACATCAGCAAACAGCTAGCCTTGCCGTACAATATTTTTGATTTTGATTCAGATTCGACAGATACGACCGAGCCATCTATCAAAAACAGATCCGACCTATTCTACGTACAGTTCAAGCACAGCGGCGATCGTCATATATCGAGCGGGCGGTTTCCGAAGATGCGATTCGTGACAGACGGCTCTGTGATTGACGACATAAAAGATCCGATGATCAGATCGAAACGAGTCGGGAAGCACGGCAAATACGTGTACGGTAGATCGGATCTGTTTAATATACTGCTTGTAGACGAGGCGCACGAGCATAATGCGAATATGGATATCATATTATCGATGGCCAAGAATGCGGCGTACTACAACAATCGGTTCAGATTATGCATAGTCAGCGCGACGATGGCGGAAGACGAGCCGGTGTACAGACGATTCTATCGAGACATCAATGACAACCGTAAGTATCCTCTGAGTACATGGTTAGCCAAGCACTCTATCGATCGGATCAATACGGATCGGCGGTTCCATATATCGCCGCCGGATGTCGGAACCAGATTTAGTATAGAAGACATATACAGGCCGGCCGAATCTATTGTATCCATAATAAAAGAAATAATCAGCAAATCGGAATCCGGTGAAATCTTGGTATTCCAGCCCGGGTCGGCCGAAATTAATAAGCTAGTAGCTGAACTCAATAATAGTGGTGTAACGCCGCCAAACACGATCGCCCTACCGTACTACGCAAAGATGCCGAAAGACAAGAAAGAGATCATCGAGCAGATCCATAACGAGCTGAAAAATATTAAGCTGAGCAAATTAGAAGACTTTACACAGAAATCTCTTAACGCGTACGAAGGCAGTTACAGCTACACGAGAGCCATTATCGTCTCTACGAATATATCGGAAGCCAGTATCACATACCCGTCTCTCAAGTACGTTGTCGAAACAGGTATCGAAAAAACAGCGGTGTACGATTACAAAACCAGATCGAATGTCATAAAACCGAACGGTATTACAGAAGCCAGTCGGAAGCAGCGGAGAGGTCGAGTCGGCCGTAACTCACAAGGCACGGTGTACTACACGTACGAAAAAGATTCTATGCTGATGAACCGGAAGCAGTACAACATATCCGTACAAGATTCTCATTTTTCCATATTTCTGAAGCTAATAAAAGACGCGTCGGATTTACCGATCTTCACAAAGACCGTAATAGATGTGATGCGCGGAACTTACGGAGCTAGTCAGGTTAATGCGAATACTGTAATCAGCGCCATAAAACAATCGTATGGTTCGGAGTATTCGAGTTCGAATTCATATTCGAGCAAGTTCGTCGAATCGATAATCGATATCATAACAGAGCTCTACATGCCGAACGGATACTATGTACCGTACGCCGGAATCCAGTACACCAGTACCAGTACCAGTACCATGCCCATGCCCATTACGTCTGACACCAGATACGGCTACCCGTACGATTTGTATTTCTCAGGCTACGACTACAAGCAGCTGACAGATGTACGGGGTACATTTTACATCGTACACCCGGATGAGTTAGTCATAGACCGGAATATCAACGGTGATGTAGTACGGGTCATCAAAGACATCGAGCTAGTAGATGTATCACCTTTAAATCCGGATATACCGGCCATACAGCAGAAACTCATGCGATCGCAAAAGATCAGATCGTTTTGGCTATCTTTATTAGACGGCCGGTACTGTACGATAGACCAGAGCCATGATCGTGATCATGATCGTGATCGTGATCGTGATCGTGATCAGAATATAGTCAAAACAGTTCTAGGCTCAATTATGGAGTACTGTCTATCGAAGCTGTCGAAGTACGCGGAGTTCGAAGAGAACCAGGATTTCATGAAGATGATCATCTTAGCGTACGGTTTGGCGGATACGGTTGATTTTAATATTATACTGAGCGCCGTATGCTACACGATTATAGCGGATCTGAAACCTGTAAATATTTTTAGAGAAGAGCTAGAGCCCCCGTCTACCTTGTATGGGAAGCATATACAGAGTATGGAATCCCTATCACAATCCACACAATTTAAGTCTATGCAAAAACAATCTGCGAAGGCTATTTTGAACCGAACGAAAGCGATACTGAATCCGATGGATCCTAAGTTAGGCCATTCCGATATGTCTGTGCTGATTAAGATCGTACAGATAATAGACAGCTTGATAAAAATAACGAATTTAGAGGCCAGTCAGACCGAAGTTACGACGCAAGATGTGTATGACGAGAAAGATCTAGAGGCCAGATATCGCGCGATTAGTCTGAAGCAGGAAGAATTGATCAACAAACAGATGACGGTTCTGCAACAATCTTCTAGTATGACCATACTCAAAGGCATGGGGCTGAATATGTATATGTTGAAACGGTATCTGAGTCTGAGACAGAAAATGAGAAGCGGGATACTCGATCTGATTTTGAACGTCGATGGATTCAAGAGGGCGCGCACAGGGTTCGATAAGTTTGACGATATACGCAAGCTGTTCGAAGACGATAGAGCGATAATGAGCCAGCACGGCATAGACGCTCTGAGAGCTAGCCTGCTACTCAGCTTCCCGTATTCAATAGTTCGGAAGATAGACGGCACAGACTATCATTATCTGTCTGTATATACGCCAGACCTGTCTACGATATACACGATCGGTTCGATTAGCCAGAACTACTACTACCCAAATACGTACGTCAATAAGGAATATTTGCAGAAGTACGTGCATCATGCAAATTTGAATACAGAGGCGGGTACGATAGATGTCTTGACAGAGATAAAACCAGAGTATATCACGCTGATCGGAAATGTGTACCGGAATAAGACGTATGGTACGGATACGATTAATACGAAACCGGAAGCGATACAGAAGTACGCAGAACTAATTAAGAGCCGCAGTACGCCGCGCAAAAACTTGGATGATCTGTACGCCATAGATGGGGCTAGGAAAGCTGTCCAAAATATTAAGCATGAACTGACATCCGTGATCGGCGGATCTAGTACAGATGCTGTGAGTATAGAGCAGATTTTATGGGGCGTCTGATTTTTCAGTTTATTCCTTCTTCACCTTCCGCAGCTCGTCGTACAGTCTGAGCATCAGCTCGTCCAGAGTCTGATTAGAATACCGCTCATTCAGCCAGTCGTTAATACTTAATCCAACGGAAGCCAACACATCATCTCTCTCCCGGATGATATTTCTTGAGTAGTTACGTATCAAGTTCCGATACTTAATTCCTTTCTCGTGTATGTTTGAGAATAGAAGCTTGATCAGCTTGTCTCTCGAATAGTGAGGGTACTCCAGCCTCTGATCCACGTACCAGATGCTCCATAACGCGCAAAAACCACCGGGGTCACCGATCCTGTACGTCCGCTCTTCTTGGCTATCCATCATCTGAAAGCCTATTTTCGGTATGTATGTCTCGGGTCTAATGTATTTGATGTTCTGATCGATAGACGTAAAGTACCGGTCCAGTATGTCGTCCAGCTGTTTCGAATTGTAGTTGAAGCCGATAGGTGTCGTACCGCCGTGAGGTTCGAACCGCTCGATCTCTTTTATATTTTTGTCGTATATCAGATAATTCGCGTGAGATCCTGTTTTCATCTCGATGCCGATCGGTATAATGATCCATCTTGTAGCAGATTTTGAGCACTTATTAAACAGATCCGCAAAGTTGTCTATCATGTACAGCTTGTAGTCTATCCACACTATTTCAAAGTTCAACAGGTCGCATCGGCCGCTCATAATCAGACCCATCGATCTGTAAAAATCACACAGAGCCTGATTTGGATTCGGATCGCGGCCGATCGTCGAACACGCATTCGGATGCTTTTTCAGAAGATAGAGTAGGCCGAACAGGATGTCCAACAAAGAGCCTGTGAACGTCGTAATGTCTAGCATAATACCCTCTTTTATCGAAATCTCTTTGCCTATGTTCGAAGGGTACGATTTCTGACAACACTCTAGTTGATTTGTTCTGATCTGCTTCAGCGTCTCTAGTATCCTGTCCTTAATTACGCCGAAACATAGAGCACTAGCACTACTGTCTACCTTGTCTGATTTTGTGATCGTATTCTTCTTCAGCACTTCAATCTGATCGTCCGTCAGATCTACAAAGTTCCGCGCGCATATCTTATGAATCTCGTCCGTCCACTCCTTCTTTTTTGTCTTTTGCAAGAGGTAGATGTAGGATTTCACAACAGTGTTTATCAGCAGACTAAAGTCCTCCATCTTTTCACTAATAAAATCCACGACCATCTGAGAGTTCGAATTTTTGGCAAAGATATTCAGCCTCTTTTTCTCAAGTATGCTGATGTAGTTCTTCCACAGCTTCAGATAAACCAGATAATGCAGACACGTATTACCGTACGCATCCTGATAAGACAGATTAGAGTCCTCGATCAGAGCATCTATGTATTTTTTATACAGAGGGTCGGATGGATCGTAAGAGTCTAGCACCTCGTGTAGTACGATTTTGCCGTCTATGTTCCAGTTGTTCAGATTCGGCTTCTGTTTGATGATCAGATCGAAACATCTGTCGTGTTTCTCCTTAATACAGTACGTCAGAGGTGTATTACCGTAAAAGTCTTGCCTATTCACATCCGCTCCGCGTTTGATCAGGATATCAACGATTTCGATGTTGTTCCAGCCAACCGCGTAGTGTAAAGGTGTAAAATCCGTATCATCGTCCGAAATATTCGGATCTGCTCCAGCTTCTATCAGATGAGTCGCGATATCCGTGAACTGATAGTTGATCGCGATATGCAGAGCCGTATTACCCTTGATCGTTTTGGCGTCTAAGTTCTGCATGTAGCTCGTAATAGTTTTGACGATCGAAATGTCTTTCGTCTTTATAGCGATATGCAGAGAGTTGTAACCCGCGTCGTCCGCTATGTACAGCTTCGAACCGGCGTCTATCAACATCTGAATCATTGTTATATTCTTGAACTTTATCGCGTAGTGTATAGGGATGCTGCCGCTCGAATCTCGTATATCCGTTATCATAATACCGATCGCTTTTTGCGCATGCTCCAATACGATCCGCAAAATATCCACATAATTAGACTCTATCGCATCGTACAATATGGATCGGCCCAATCTGTCCACTACGTCATACCGGGATCCTTTGTCCAAAAGAGCCGATACGATGCGCTTCTTGTTGAATCTAATCGCGTACGTAATAAGATGGTTCTCCTGACTATCCCTATAGTTCAAATCTAAATCTGTATACTTGTTCAGGTTCGATATAAATATATCGTCCTCGTGGTTTTTCAGTAGCTCGAACATATCGATCACTGTCACAATATCCGCCGATTTCGACGATTTTAACGGTTTTGATTTGGCCGATTTTGACATCGAATACCGAATGTCAAATATATAATAAACTTGCACAAATAAATTTGGTCAGCCGACTAGGAACTCTGATCGTTCATGCTCTGATCGTTCATGCTCTGATTGTTCATGCTCTGATTGTTCATGCTCTGATTGTTCATGCTCTGATCGATCTCCTTTTTTATAGAAGCATATACAACATCGAAATAGTACTGAGTCAGAGAGGTCAGTAGATTTATTTTTTCAATATGGTACGGTCGTATGGTGTGTGTCGCCATATTCAGATTCATGAACGTAATGTCTCCAACCTCGTCCAGCTGAGACTCTGCATCTTTGCGGGGTAGCTTTTTGGATATCAGCTCACCGACGTAGTAGATATGCCGGTACTTCACACCATTTGTTCCGTAAAACTCCTCAACGATCGGCTCTATCGAATCGACAATTTTGAAATCAGACTCGGTGTAGCCAGACTCCTCCATAAACTCTCGGATCGCACATTCTCTGTCCGATTCGTTCCGTGACCGCCGACCTTTGGGGAACCCCCACTCGTTTATATCGTACTGCGCCGTTATCTCATTAACCATGAAATCTAGACCGATCTCCGGCCCGTCGACGCCGATGTACTTCAGGATGTTGTACTTTGACTTCGAATCGCGCTTATTAGAATCCAGAGGTATATGGTCCGCCTTCTTCCCCCACATGTCCCGCCACAGGTACTCGAAACCGTCATCCAACATCAGAGAGTGTTTGATCTTCGAAATCTCGTCCTTCGTCATCAACTTGAACAGATAAGACAGCTGCATCGGCTTCTCCACATGGTACCGGCCACGCACAAACTCCACGTACCCTAGACTGTGTTTTCGGCTAATCATCAAAAAACTTACGCTATCCAATATCCGGCTACATAGATACCGGTCTGTCTCCGTATTCGATATGCTCGAATAAGACGTGTATGGTTTGTAATCGCCCAACGATGTGTATATTTTGACAGGATTAGTCAAAGAATTAGGGTGTACTATCGGTATATCCGAATTAATATTCACCAGTATCACGCCCCAGCTCGTCGTAGGCTGCGTACACTCCTTATATTCATGACTACCCCTCCCACAGTTCGTACAGAACTTCTTCTTTTTTCCTTTATTATATTTGGCACTTAACGCCATCGCTATATCGATTGAACATAGCCGATATAAAAAACTTCACGATTCGAACGTACTATGCGTACTACTTTGTTTTGGTCGATTTGACCGATTTTGTCGATTTGGTCGATTTGGTCGATTTGGTCGATTTGGCTCTAGCCGGCGTCGAACTAACATTCGAATTTACACTGCTGATGACGCTCGATTCGGATTCAGATTCTGTAGACTCTACTTCCCGACCTCTCAGCACTTCTATTGCGTCCGGCGTTAGTACCGGCTCTTCTTTGTTTGTATGCACCTTATCGTAGTCTTCCGACTTAACAACAGACTCTAACATGCCCAACCCCATGATCTGAGTCTTGGTCGGCACGATCTTCGTCGCCAATAGCTTGATGATGACGGGGCTGCCAACACTAATCGCCGGGCCAGATGGCTTGCCTTCCGTATCGACCGGGTAGTACGCGTTCTTCATGTACTTTATGTTGTCCTTGTTGATGCTTTTCTCGTAAATGATAATCTTCAGCTGACCCGTCTCGGCTATAATCATCTTCTCGTTGATGCCGGTGATCGAAGCGTAAATCATTTCGTTCGGTATCGGCACAAGCATCCGGCACTCCATCGTCACGTAGTATAGGCCGGATGCCGTCGAATCTTCCGCCTGTATAACGCCTCGCGGATCTTCGACTATCTTATAGATGCCGTCGATGTAGCCGTAATCCTTGTAGCACTTGTTGTTGTACTCCTTCTCAGCCTCGGCCTTTATATTCTCTAGAATGTTGTTGTTCATGCCTCGCGGATGCAGTCGAACTCGGTCCGATATCGTAATACGGTAGTACGGATTACTCATTTCGATCTGTTATACGGCTATATTAATTGTTAGGCTTTAAATTTAACAGCATGCTCGTATCCTGTTAATTTTTCAATTTTATTACTCGCTTATGGTCAGATCCTGAAACACTGACCCGTCTTTCGTCAGATACTTGAACTTCTTGATCAGCATATCTATACGGGCCGGCTTGGCTTCCATGTACCGGTTTATGTATATGCTGTGCACGATTTCCAAGACCTGACGATTCGATTCCATTTCGTCTTGCACAAATACGAAGCTGTACATATAGTGTCCGCTAATCCCTTTGATCCGGTACGTCTGACTCGATAAATCATAAACAAAGTACGTCTTCGTAGTTGTGTTCGGGCTCTTGATGTACAGCGTCTTGCTCGTCTGATCGATTTCGATTTTATACAGCGTGTACGGTGCGTCGTCCTTGTACACCATTATATGATGGGCGTCCATAGTTTCGGCTGATGCTGATGTAGATGCTGTAGATGATGAAACAAATTTATAAAAATCACGCATCGCATTCGTACACTGGTGCGTAATTAGTACGTTCGATCTGATATCGGGATTTAGCGTATTCAGAATGTTAGGCATATTAGACGTAGCTGCGGCCGACGTAAATGCATTCGGTATCTTGATGTCATCCATGTACTTACAATATCAGCGTTCCGGCTTATATTAAGAAAATATATTTTTTTGAACTACGCTATGAACGGGATGATCGATTTGTAGCGCTCAGGCATGTACGGCTTCAGGGCTTCTGGAATCATAATTCCGTCATCCGTCTGATTCGATTCTAAAACAGCGCAAATCATCCTAGGCACCGCACACATCGTTGAATTCAGCATATGAGCATAAACCTTGTCGTCTGAATTTGTACATATCGTCGTATTCACCGCCCTAGCCTGATAGTCTGTACAATTAGAACAAGACACAAGCTCGCGATACCCTCCGACAAACAGGCCTTCTATATCGTACTTGATAGACGCCGCTAGATTCAGCTCCTTCGACACGATCGAAATAATACGGTACGGGATGTTCAGACTATGCAGTAAAGTCTTACAATTGTTCAGCATCTCTTCGAACATCTTGTCCGAACTAAACTCGTCATCCGGGTTCGGTGAGCATACGACGAACTGCTCGATCTTGTCGAACTGATGCACTCTAAAAATACCTCTCGTATCCTGGCCGTGACGACCGGTCTCCGTCCTGAAACACGCCGAATACCCGGCGTATCGGATCGGCATATCGGCCGGCTCTAGACGCTTATTGTAGTTCAGCGCCACTAGAGGCTGTTCGCTCGTCGCGATTAGATACAGAGAACTATTCTCTTCATTTGGATTAAGTCCATCGACCTTTCCCTGTTTCGCATCGTACCCCTCTACAACCTTGTACAACCTGTCGCTGAAGTCGTTGAGCTGAGACACATGTTCCAACATATCGTGTCTCATGAAGTACGGCGGCTGTACAGGCGTGTAGCCCTTATCACCCAAAATTCGCAGAGACAGCTGGATCAGAGCCTGGGATAGGAAGACAGCTACCCCCTTCAAATAGTATCCCCTGTTACCGGCGACATTTATCCCGGCCTCGTAATCCACACCGCCTATCTTCTGCAGCAGATCGATATGCGACAACCTGTTTGGCGAAGTATGTAGATTGTACTCCTCGATCAGCAGATTATCATCTTCGGTTTGCGATACGGGTACTTTTTGGTCTAGTATATTTCCGACTCTATCGATCAGGGTGTTCCGCATGCTGAGACAAGTTGCCGATTCCGCACTATGCTCGTGTTCGATATTAGACACGTATTTTGAATACGCTTTCAGCTCTTCTATATTCAGACAGTACGATTCAAGTATGCCGTACGACACTTCATCGACCGGCATCCGTTTCATTAATTCCAACTTGTCTACATAGTCTGGCATGTGATTTATTTTATTAGACATCAAGTATCTGATCCGCTTACCGATTGTGTTTTTCAGAGTCAGACAGGATTTCTGCCGATGGCTTTCGATGATCCACATCTTATCGTACTCGATAATCCGATCCACGATCGACGGATCCCGGAATCTTTTGGCTTCAGACTGCCTGACTAGCTCGGCCTTTTCGGCGTCCCTGAACATCGAAATGTCTAACATGTTTGACTAGATAAGTATGTAACGCTGGATCTGTTTACACAAAAAAATATACATCTATTCCAAAGTAATTACAAATTTTTCTGCCTTATCGACAGCCCCTATCTTCTTCAGAAAGTCTGCGTACTCTAAGAGCTGCGGCTTCTTGGTTATACTTATGACGTAAGACGGCATGCCTTTCTCGGGCCCGGTCTCCTTTTTGATCTGAGATGTTTTAATTTCGACAGGGTACTTGATCTCGTTTTTGATTTTGGATATAACGTGCTTCGTTCTGTCCTCCAAGTTATACGGAAAAGGTAGAGTAGGATGGTTAGCCGGGATCCTAATATACGTGTACTTGTCACCCGCTTTGTCTGTAGCGTACTTCTCTTTGTATAGCATCTCTTTTTCTATAGAATCACATACATCAACCCTCGTGCCATTCGAATCTATTTTGGCGCCGATGTTCTTGGCTATTTTCTCTAGATACTCTTTCGACTTCGATGTAGAGCATACGGCGCCCTTGATAGACGGGATACCTGTGCCTCGTTTCTTGTCCAATATCTTTGGTAGCGCCTCGCGGATCTTGAATACATCTTTTATCTCGTCGGCCGATTTGGATTTACGTCTAGACGCTTCTTTGTCTATGATGCCGACGTACTTAAACTCGTCCCGGTTGTCATAGTACTCCATCGTATCCTCGAAATTGTAGTGCTGTACGTCTTCCAATATATTCGGCTTATCACTCTTGCCGTCCTTTTTCGTTTTCGCCTTATATTCTGGCAAATTCTTGAGGTAGTGATACAGAGATAGCTCGTACTTCATGTCGTCCGTCTGATTCGCTCTGTAGTACAGCGGAACCAACTCGTTCTGGTTTAACGGCTGGAAGATGTAATACTTGTCTCGGTATATCAGGTAGCCCTGCGTATTATTCTTGTCCACTATCGTATCTTTGAAATTATTGAAATCGTTCTCAGATATCGGAATCATATCGTCCAACGCTTTGTACACGAAAAACTCGTCGAACAGTACTTGCTTCTCCTCGCTGTACGACTTCTTCACGTGATCTAGAATGTCTCGTAGAGTGTGCGCCGGCTTTGTGATGTACATCTCTTTGATTTTGGTTTTAGCGTGCTCGATCTCAGACTCCGCTAGCTTCGGCGTGAAAGTAGAGTAGTCCAACTCGTCCTTATCCACCAACTTATACAGCTCCCTATTCGGATCGTAGTATTTCATATTCAGCTTCGGATCGTCACACTTGTACGAACACTGCTGGTAGTCGCATAATGCTGTGCATTTATTAGATGAGTCCGGGTGCATGCTACAATTCTTACTCTCCGCCACCTCCTCTTTGAATATATTACCGTGCATATTGAGCGGGCAATCGAACGCCGCTTCTTTCATCGCTCGTTCAATCTTCTTGATCAGCAGGTACTTCTGCTCGGCCTTCTGATACAGCTCTTCTTCAGACGTCAGTTCTTTGCTGTCTTTCGCTAGAGACACCACGTACTTGTATACATTGACGTACGGGAACTTGTTAGACTCGTCCATCAGCTTGTAATGCGAACACCACCGGATCGCGCGGCCTACGACCTGATCTACCTTGCCCAAGTTGAAATACACATCCAACACATGTACCTCTCCGACGTAGAACATCGATATACCTTCGTTCATTACTTTCGATCCTAGTACAAGTTTGATATGCCGGCCTTCCTTGTTGTCTATCGCGTTGAACACCGTGTCCAATATGCGCTTATTGTCTTCGGATACCGTATCGACCTTCTCTTCGCTCGACTTACCCGTAATCGTCAAAAATGTCGCCGGAAAAAACTTGTGCTGCGGTATGACGTCCCGTTTGGATTTAACAGACTCTGAGTACTCCGTCGATGATGGCGATATTTCGACCTCCGCATGAATATCCTTGATCACGATGTTCGTAATCGCTTTCTTTGTCGCCTCCTCATCTACGTCCATCTCGTCTAGTCCAACTGATTCGGCTTCGATATTATTCTCAGCCTCGTCTACCTCATCTGCCTCATCTGCCTCATCTGCATTTTCATCAGCCTCATCATCTTCATCATTAACATTAATATTCTCTGCCCCGCCTCCCAACAGATCTCCTTTAATGCGCTCCAATTTTTTGGTTCTAGCAGCTTGTCTGTGTTCGGCGTACGTTTTACCGCAGTAGTAGCATATAGTCTCATCGTCGATCTGATAGTTTGACGCGTCTTCTTGGTACTCAAGATATCCGTTCTGTAACAGGATTTCCTGAAAGACGTCTATGCCTACCCTCACAAGATTCGAATAGACGAACGCTGTTTTCGCGCCTTTCTTACCGACCACAAGCCGATTAATCTTCTTCAGAGCCTTGTAAAACTTAATAGAGAAATTTTTGAGGTGCGGCATCTTGAATATCTTGCCGGTCACGGTTTTGCCGTCATTCGTGATGTACATCAGATCTCGATCTTCTTTGCCATCGAAAAACTTCTCGCCGATCATCTTGTTCAGAGTCGGGCCGTACACCTTCAGCTGCTCCTTCACGATGTTCAGACCCTCTAGACCGTAGTAGCCCGATAGAGACTTTTTGTCTTTCGATAGGCCGGGGAAAGCCATATTCGCAACTGCTTCAGACGCCCGATCTAACGCGTCGTCGAAATCCTTGATCGTGCTGTCGTATACTATACGCTGGAAATCCAACATCACGCATCTGTTCAGATTAGTGAATATCAGGCCTTCCGGTACAACACCTTTGTCGATACGTTTGGCGAAGGTCAGGGGATCCGATCCCCGAACGTGCGATACGTATCCGTTAATCATGCGCTTGAAGTACTCTCGGCCACCGGGCTTGAAATCCATCTGATGGTTTTTGTACGCGTTGAATATCTTGTCCCGTACCATCGGGGAATCAGACGGTCGTAAGAAGTTAATCAGCTCTACGATGTCCGATCCTAAGTTCTTCATCGGCGTGCCTGACATCAGAACAACTTTGAGATTTTTAGAGTCGCGAATCACTTTCTGCAAAGCCAAGCCGTACGCGTTACCCGTTAAGTTATGAGCCTCGTCCACTACGATGATCGTGTTGTCTAGAGTATGGATCCGATCGATCGCTATGTCTCGCTCGAACTCACCCTCTTTCGTCTTGCGGTACGTCGTTTTAGTTTTACCGCTGTCCGCTACCTTCTTGTCTACAATCTTCTCACCTAACACCCTCTTGTAGAAGCTACGGTAGCTCATCAGCTTGTAGTACTGCAACGCTTGTGCCAACGCTATCTTATCCTGTCGAATCTTTTCCTGCGAATCAACGTAAGCGTACTTGTCTTGGTACTTTTTGTACGTCTCACCTGTGCATTTGAGCAGGTGCTTTTTCCAATTCTCTTTGATATTCGGCCCCGGTACAAGAATGTAGATCTTCGTGTTGTACTTCTGTACCATCTCCTTAAAATTCTCCGCTATCGCCACGCCGACACACGTATTATGGCATAGTATGTCCTGCGCGACGTAGTTGTGAGTGTCCTCGATCTCCAAATCATACACGTAATCGTTATAAAATACGGCGGCTGTCGATTTGATGGCCGATTGTGACAGAATGCTGGTGCTCGGATTGTATGTATACACAACATCACCGGCCACCAAATTATTAGACCACCCCGTATACTTGTACAGCTTGTGCGAATACGTTATTTTGATAGACGATCCGTTAGTCAGTTCGACCGAACGGATGTACGACGCGATTTTCTGCCTGTACAGATGTATAACTTTCTTCTGAACCATCGTATTAGTCAAACTATCGTAAGACATCACCGTCGTGTTGTGCGGCGGTTTAGACCATAAGCCCCCATCGGCGTCCGTAATCTCATTAGATACGGTTTGAAAAAGGTCCGCTATCCGCTGATACTCGTTGTTGATATAAATCATCGTGTCTTTATGAACACACTTGCCCGTACCCAAGCCGTGAAAAACCATAATACCCTTGTACGGCGTGTCCGGATTTATAAAGTTACTCAGCATACCCTGATGCTCGTGTAGCGCGAAATATCTACCACATGTGTTTTCTCGGTACTCTTGGATTACGGGGTACGGCGTGTCTTTTTTAATCTCCGGCCTCTCGCCAATCTTATTATAATAGAACTCTCTCTTCTTGTACAGCTTGTACTGTATGTGCGGATCGGCTGGGTCGGGGTACGAATAGTTCTTCTTCATGTTCTGCAACGTCGTGTCCTCGATATCCTCGTTCGTCGCATCCAACTCATCGTCGGCCGATTTAACTATTTCAGCCGATTTGTCCGATTCAGCGGATTCAACTGATTCAGCGGATTCAACTGATTCAGCGGATTCAACTGATTCAACTGATTCAACTGATTCAGCGGATTCAACTGATTCAGCGGATTCAACTGATTCAGCGGATTCAACTGATGATATGTTAGACGATACGTCAGATACGGCTGATATGTTAGACGATACGTCAGATACGGCTGATATGTTTGAAGATAGGTCAGGTGCATCGGATGGATCTAATTTTTCATCACCCCCTGTCTGTGCAATATTTGGCGTATTATCAGCATCGAAAGCCGATACAGCTCCGACTTTTTTCACATAGTACGGTACTTTTTTCAGAACGTCACGATTATAAAGCGCGCTCGCCATATGTTATATATTACGGTTTTATTTTTTCCGATACTAATCTGCGGGTTCAGAACGGCGTACATAATATAGATTTGTAGAGTAGTAATACATATATCTGTTCGGTTTGATGAACAGTAATCGTAAAACAAAGACAGATACCGCTGTTCCAAAAGCGGATAAGGCTGATAATGTTGAAAAGGCCGATAAGACTGAAAAGATCTACACGAATTACGATAAGGAAGTCATGATCAAAAAAATATCACGGCTTGCGAAAGATGAGCATCAGGTGATACGGCGGATCATAAAGGCCAACAAGCCCGACATCAAAACAAAAAAGGTGAAGGGCGGATCTTTCATGTACTTCCACAATCTCGAAAACAAAGCATACTGTGAAATAGACGCGTATCTTGATGAGCTGTCTGCTAAGAACACAGAAGAGCTACAGAGATACATCAGCGAAACAGATCACAGTACCGAAGACGCGGATATGGATTCCATTACACAGGCTCGGCTACGGCTATCGAATCGCGAAAAGCATATGCTCAACCGGCAGCGATTCGACAAGATCCGAACAGATGAGATACAGGAATCGATAGAGATGAATAACCGTAACCGTAATATAGATCTCGTGTCGTCCGATACGAATAATCGACCAAAGATCATCAACATCGGATCGGCTGAATTCTCGTCCATATTCGACGGGTTCGGAAAGTCTAGTCTGTCTAATACGTCTACTGCGGCTAATACGCAATCTGCAAAGAAAATAAAAAGCGACACAGACTCTGCGACAGATACGCCAAAGCTAGTACAGCTAAAGCTAG
>Ga0315288_10002543_pt1 | contig 23581 bp, 33 predicted proteins | sample YL17G11_20_MG_FD_203454 | JGI IMG/M metagenome (GOLD analysis project Ga0315288, IMG submission 203454) | Sediment microbial communities from Yellowstone Lake, YNP, Wyoming, USA - YL17G11_20 | ecosystem: Environmental > Aquatic > Freshwater > Lake > Sediment | place: USA: Wyoming | collected... | reverse complement strand
GGTCCGGCGTTTTTTGCTCGGCGACAGGTTTCAGGGAACGAGCACGTCGATTAAGGAGAGGACGGGCGTATGGGCCGCCGTCCGCGGCGCGATGCCCTCGGAGGCCCTGCCCCGCGCGATGGACGTCGCGGCCGTGGCCGCCCGGGCCCACCGTGCCGGACTCGACACGGCGGCCTTCGGCCGGACGGCCGGCGAGCTGGCCAAGCTCATGCCGGCCACGGGGGCCGAGGACATCGGCGACCTGGCCGCATTCTTCGAGGAGATGCAAGGCCGCCACGGTCAACGGATCGTGGAGAGCGGATGGAGGGCCCTGGAGAAGTGGAAGGCCGCCGACCTGGGTCCCATCGAACAAGGTCTCGGCCTCGTGCTGGCCAGCATGGAGGCACGCCAGGGGAGTGTGGCCTTCGAGGCCCTCCAAGGGAAATTGACGGAAGAGAAGAAGTTCAAAAAGACCGGCTTCGGCCAAAAGGTGACGGACGAGGAGAATCGCGAGCGGGCCTTTTACGGCATGGCGGCCCCCGAGCGGCTCGCGGCGTTGCGGACGGACGAGCAGGTCCGCAAGGACATCCTGGGCCCGGAGCGTGCGGGCGTGGAGGCGATGTTCGGGCGGGACCCCGAGGAGTTCACCAGAAAGGCGATTCTGGCGCAGAAGAACAACCGCCTCCGCTTTACCGAGATGAAGGCGATGCAGGACGAAAGATGGGAAAGTGTAATGGAAACCGAGGAGCAGGAGTCCCTCGCTGAACAGGCGGAATACGAGAGGAACCAGGGGCGGGCGATGGAAAACGTCAGACGGACCGTTGCGTACATGCGACAGGAGAATTACCCGGCCTTCCTGCGGTCCTTCGCTCGAACCGGCGGGCAAATCAGCGCGGCATTGAATATACCAAAGTGGTTTCAGGGGCTTCCCAGGACAAGCGTTACCGTGCCCTGGGTCGGACCGGTCGAACTGAACCCTTTCGCCGGGGTCGCGGCGGTCGTCAAGGAAAGCAACTCCAAGTGGTTTGACGCGAGCAAGCAGCTCGACCTGGGCCTCAATCAGCCGACCACGGCGCCGAGCCCCATGGACAGCGCCGCCGCCAAGATCGGAGAGGCGGCCGATCGGCTCGGAGGCCCCGGGACGCCACAGTTTCAATCGCAGGTTTTGGACTAAAGGCAAATGGCAGCAGGGATCGGATCCGTGAGCCCGGACGTCTTTCAAGGCGTCCTGCCGCGTGCGGGCGAGTCGGTGGAGACGCTCGAACGCCGCGGGCGGGACTATTCCCGCTTCCGCACGGTCGGCCTGCGGAACGCACCAGTGGAACTCTTCACGGCCGACTACGTGGCCAACCTGTCGGCCGCCGTGGCCCTGGAGTCCAGCTACGCCGCCCTCCGCGGCACGAGCGTGACGGTCACCGACAGCCACGGCACGGCCTACGCCAACTGCGTGGTCCTCGACGTGCGGATCACGCAGAAGGCGGCCTGCGTCCAGGCCGGCGGTGTCAAATACCGCGTGGCCGCCGTCTGGACGATCCAGCCCGGCGACCCGTGGGCGTGATGAACAAGCCCCCGCCGTGAGGCGGGGGTCGATGACCGATAGGCCGAGGGTCCCGATCCTCGGCGGGCCGAAAGAGGCGACATGACCATCGACGCCGACGACGCGCGAGCCGTCCTGGCATGGCCCACGGAGGTGAGCCTGGGCCCGGACGACGTCTTCCGCGCCTACGGCAACGGCGGCGACGGCGGCGAGGTGGATTACGACGCGGAGCTCCTCGGCCGGCCCGTTCCGGCGTGGCCCGCCGGCCGCTACCCGGGCGGCCTGGGCTCGGGCCCTCTGGGGTCCGGCTCGCTGGGCGGCGGGTACCGCGGCTCGGGGCTGGGAAACGGCATGCTGGGCCGGGGGCCGCTGGGCCGCGGGAGCTTCACGCTGACCGCGACCACGGGCAAGCTGATCGACGGCGACTGGACGTTCGCCGTGGCGGGCCAGGACGCGGCGGGCAACACGGACGACGTGGGAGACCGGGCGGAGGCCGACCTTGCCGTGGCGGGCGTCCCGGAGGCCCCTGGCGTGCCCACGGGCGGCTACGCGGCCGCTCTGCTGACCTTGACCTTTGACCTGAGCGTGGACGACGAGGCCGCCTGATCCCGCTTCGCCCCGAGGGATCGGGGCTTCGCAGGACGAGAGCGGCCGGGAGCCAAGACATGACCGAACTTTATCGCAGCGACGCGGAACTGACGGCCCTCTCGGCCACCATCGGCGGCGGCGGCGCGGTCTTTCCGACGAAGGACGCCGACCCCCACTACACGCTCCTGGCGAAGTATTGGAGCCGCGTGGCCGACGCACTGGTGCCCCTGACGGGCCTGGAGGTTTTCAAGGACGGCGACCTGACCTTCGGCGTGCGGTCCGGCCACTACCTCAACGGCGACACGGCGGTCAACTACGCCGGCGCCGCCGCCCAGGCCCTCACCAACAACGCGACGAATTACATCTACCTGACGGCCGCCGGGACGCTGACCGTCAACACCTCCGCCTTTCCGACACCGTCGGTCACACCGCACATCCCCCTGGCGACGATCGTCACCTCCGGCGGTTTGTACTCGATCGACGACGGCGACATCGTCGATTACCGCGGCCGGTCGATCTTCCGAGTCTGCGGCAGGACGGCCGTGCGGGCCCACGGCGTGCCGCTGACCGCCCTCCGCAAGTCCGCGGCCGCCAAGGACGACCTGCCCGACGCCGCCGACGCGACGGAACTCGGCCTCGCCGACACGCAGGGCTCGACGGTCAAGGGCACGACGACCAACAACACCACCGCCTCGGAGAAGGCGGCCGTCCGCGTCGCCCTGCCGGCCGACTACGTCGACGGCCAGGCGGTGACGCTCCGCGTGCGCGCGAAGGTCTCCGCGGCGCGGCAGGTGTCGGCCACCGTGGACGCCGTGGTGAAGGAATGCGGCGATTCGCTCGGGGCGGATGTCTGCGCCACGGCCGCGCAGACGCTCACGACGAGCTTCGTCAATTACGACTTCACGATCACGCCGACCGATTTGGTCGCCGGCGACGAACTGAACATCGAACTCGCGTTGGCGACCAACGACACCGGCGGCAGCACCAACGGCTACCCGGAAATCAGCCACGTGGAGGTCCGCACGACGGACAGGGTGCTGGGATGACGACGAGCGGACAACTGGCGACTGTTGCCGACCTCCTCCGGCGCCGCGCGGCGTTGGAGGCCGAGGTCGGCGCGGACGAACCCCTCGACGTCGGCCCCGGCCTGCCTGCCTGCCTGCCGGCAGGCATGGCCGGAGAGGCAGGCGCGACGTGCATGCGGCGGCTGATGCGGGTGGAGGTCGTCGGCGGCCGCCTGGCCCGCCATTACGAGTTGACCGCGGCGGGCGCGAAGCGGTCGGGCACCATTCGCGTCCAGGTCAACCGGGCGGCGGAGAATGACGACGCGTATCTGGCCTCCGTCGCGGCCGACTTCCTGAACCCCGTTGCCGAGCCCCTGCCGCCGGATCCACGCAAACCGCCGCCCGAACCGGAGCCCATCGAGGCCGACAGAGGAGTTTCTTAATGAAAAGCACGAAACGATTGCCCTTCACCTTGCTCATTCTCGCCTCCATGCTCCTGGCCGGCTGCCAGGCAGGAGCGCCACCGATCGGTGGGGCATCGCAGGCCCCCGCGATCGCGGGGTTTTCGGCCTCGACGCCCTTATGGCCTTTATGGCAGAAGATACTCTACGTCCACCCAGCCGGCAGCCCCGACGCGCCGGGCACGGCCGCCCGGCCGACGACGCTCGCCGTCGCCTTGCAAAAACTCTCCGCAGGCGGCGTGATCCACCTCCAGACCGACGCGGGTCGGGTCACGGACTATCGCGCGCCCCTTGTCCTTACGGGCCGGTCGGACCTCAACGTGTACGGCGTCGGCACGGGCTACCCCCTCTTCCAATACGTCCAACTGACCAACTGCCGCGACGTACAACTCTCTCGCGTCTGCGCCGGGCCGTCGGCGGGGACCGTCTTCGCCCTGACCGACTGCACGAACGTCAAACTCATGCAGTGCGTCGGCCGCAACGCGGCGGCCGGCAACTGCATGGTATTCGGCCTCAACCGCTGTAACGGGGTCACGTTTGACGGTTGCTACGGCTTTGGGACAGGCCGGAAGATTTTCCAGTTCTACAAGTCAAAGAACATCATCGTCGCGCGGTGCTTCGGGTCGGGCGGCAACTATCGCGGCGGCTACGGCAACGACCAGACGCCGACCATGGCGTACAGCACGGCGTACAACACTTATAACATCGACTTCGTTCAATGCTGGGGCACGTGGGATGAGAAGGCCGGCAAACCGGCCGGCGCGGTCTACGGCATTTTCGGCGTCGACGGCAACGAGGCGCTGAAGTACCCCGAGTGGCCCTACGGGGCGAACATCAAGGTCCGCTATTGCACCGCGTACACACTGCCGGGCCAGAACGTGACGGGTATGATCGGGGCAAGCTTCCACACGGGTCTGTCGGACGTCGCCTTCAGCAACTGCAATTCCATCGTCTCGCATGCGATCAAACCCTACTTCTTCGGCCTCAAGGCGTGGGGCGGGGAACGGTGTAACGCCACGGACTTCTTCGCCAAGGGCGGACTCAAACCTTCAGCCTCGGCCAACTGGACAGTGACGCTGAAGGGGACGCCGAACCCGCTGCCGCCCGTGCTGCCGTGGCCCGCCGCCGCCATGAAGCTCCTGGGCGGCCCGGACTTGGTGAAGGATGTTGCACAACTCAAACTGCTTATTGGGCAGGGTTGACCATGCAAGAAGTGATTATCCGTATCGTCGAAATGGCGATGGCCCTCGTGATCCTTCCGACAGTCGGATGGGTGCTCGTCAACGTGATCCGCCTTCGGGAACGCATGATCGTCGTGGAGAGCGACATCAAGAACGCGGCCGCCAGAACGGAGAGGATGTGCGCCAAAATCGACACGATTCACACAATGGTAGAGGCCATGGACAGGAACATCGTCCGTCTTTGCGAGGTGGCGAAAGTCAAGTATAGCGAAGGAGTCCGACAATGAAACTGCGAATCTGCCTTGCCCTGTTGTGCCTGGTTCTATTGTCCGGCTGTTCCGGCGTTCTGATGAACGCCCAGTACTCGACCCTGCTTGACCAGACGGTCGCGGTGTCGAAGGAGACTGCGGTACGGGCCGATGCCGGCCAGTTGACTTCTGTCGAGATGGTGGCGGCATTGAAGGTGCAGGCTTCCGTCTGGCAGCGGTTCAAAGATGCTCGTGATGGAAAGGCGGGTGAGTAACCATGACGCTGGACGAACTCAAAGCGAAACTGCCCGTCCAACTGCAACCGTGGGTAGACCAATACGGCCCGGTGTTCCTTGCGATGTCCGGCGCGGAACTCAAGGCATGGGTCGAGCGGGTGTTGATGGGCGACATGGAAGCCGCATATCGGGATGTCGTGTCGAAGCTCGACAACGCCGGGCTCCTGTCGGCTTGGGACACCGTGAACGCGGCCTGGAAAGAGGCGAATGTCGCCAATGCGGCGAAGATTGCCGTTCAGAAGGAAGCGCTCGTCACGATCGTTCGGATCATGCTGGCGATTGCCCTTGCTGCGGTGGGTCTTTAGCACCCTGGCCGCATGGAAACTGGTCGGAAGGATGTGGTACATGGACAACAAGAAGACGATTCAGTGGATCGTGACGGCCACGCTCAGGCTGGTCGCCGGGTACGTTGCGGTCAAGTTCGGCAAGGATGCGGTGGATGAGCAGACCTGGGCGAGTCTTGGCGAAGGATGTGCGGCCGTCATCATCGCCGCACTCTCGATCTGGACTTCGGTCAAGGCCCGCAAGACGCTCCTGGCGACCCCTGCGCCCCCCGTCTAAATGGACCGATTCTACACGATCCTGCAACGTGAACTTCAGAAGTTGGGATTCTCGGGCTACTGTCAGAAGGCCAAGGGAAAAACGGCCTCTGCCACGGGCGGATGACGGATGAACCGCGGGCCGCAGGGACAATCGCTCCTGGAGTACCTCGACGCCGAGTTGGCGGGTTTCGCGGACTTCGACAGCGTCGTCACGGCCGGCGGCTCGACGTTCGCGCAGACGGCGCTCGCCGCCTTCCCGGAGCGGCCCGGGGCGTTGAATCAGGGCTACCGCGTCACGACCACGCAGAGCAACGCCGCCTACGGCCAGGTCGACAATGTCGGCAGCCTCTCGCCCGGCGACGCGGTCTACCTCGGCTTCTGGCTGCGGATCACGGACCTGACGACGTCCACGTGCAACGCCAACCGGCTGGCGGTCTGGTCCGGCGGCGTCTGGAACACCAAGCTCATGGTGTACGTCTACGGCGACGGGCGTCTCCGGCTCCGCTACCAGAGCGACGCCACGTACAACTACGGGACACTGAGCGCGGACAACGTCGCGGACCTCAACGCCTGGACGTACGTCGTCCTGGCGATGCGGCGGGCCACGACGAACGTCGCCTCCGACGGCTGGGCACGCCTCTACATGAACGGGGCGCGGATCGACAACTTCACCGGCGTGGACAACTACGACACGCTCTCCGGCACGCTCGCGCTCCACGCGGGGATATTCGAGAACATCCAGCCCAGCTTCAGCATGGACCTCGACGAGATAATGGTCGCCTCGGCCTACCCGGAGCCGTACGTCCCTCCGGCGACGAGCGACTACGTCGAGGCCGCCCGCACCGTCGTCTGCTACCGCCACGCGTCCGCCGACAGCAGGACCTTCGCCCGGTATTGCAGCTCGGCGCTCGGCGTGCCGCGCGCCAACCTCTGCCCGCTGCCCGCCGCGAGTTCGACGGAGAGCCTGGCGACCTACGCGACGTTCCAGGCTCAGGTCGAGACGGACCTGGCGGCGTGGCTCGCGCTCAACGCCTCCGCCGCCGCCCAGTGCTGCTGCATCGTCCCGGGCTACGGCGTGCCGCAGTTTTTTACCAGCGGCGGCGTCCTGCACTCGGCCGCCAGCCGCCTGATGAAGCTCGGCACCGCCTTCAGCTCGCGGACGGTGAATCCCTTCCACGGGCGCCAGACACGCATCACGTCGGCCGAGCTTGTGGCGGCGGGCGTCTACCTGACTGCCACGATGGACGCGCCCAGCCTCGCCGACGCGGAGGCGTACGTGACGAAGGGCTTGGCGGTGGGCGCGGCGGCCGAGGGCGAAAAGGTCCTGGCCTCGGATTCCGCCGTGCGTGCGTCGCTGGCCGCGCAGGCGACGCGGCTGGCCCGGGCGGCGACCTACACGCCTGGCGACCTGGGGGCCCTCATGCTCGGCAGTATGGCGGCGATGATGGGGCCGGACCCCTACTGGCCGACGGCCGGGACGCGTGCCGCGATCCTCTGCACGACGGAGGCGAACCTCACCCTGCGGGGGGTCGGGTCGTACCTGATGTTCGGTCTTCAAACGCTGGGGTGGGCGGCCGGGGTCGGCTACTCGATCGCCAACGGGGGCGTCGAGGCGGACGCCGAGAGCCTCGTCGAGATGTTGCGTGGGGGCGGTTCGTTCGCGGAGGCGGCGCTCGCGGCCGTCCACTACCTCAACTACGCGGCGATCCCCATCGGCCTACCCACGATGACGCTCGGCTTCCCGCAGGCCGGATACAACCTCTACGGCGGCGTTGCCGACCGCACCGCGGTCGATTGGGGCACGCCGATCGCCTACGGCCGGGCCGGGGCCAACTCCATCGCGATCGCCCAGGCCGACGACACCGACCTCTGGTACGGTTTAACCGCCGTCAGTTCCGCCGGCGTCGAATCGACGGTGAAGCGGACCTTCCGGGCCGTGGTCGCCGGCGGCGTCCTGGTCGGGCCACCGCCCAACGCACTCACTTGGGCCACGGCCAGGGCCGCGGCCGGCGGCAAGGTCGAGGTCGCCTTCCAATACAACTCCGCCGCCGCGGCGGGCGTGGCGACGGCCGTGCAGGTCGCCCGCTGCACGGGAGCCGGAGGCGTCGGCGCAGATTGGGACAATCCAGTCAAAACCGTGACGGTCGTCGGCGACGCGGCCTGGAAGGGCGAGCTTTCAGTAACGTTCGACGACGGCGAGACGGTTCACTTGGCCTTGCGGGCCGTGACGGCCACGGGAGTCGCCGGGCCGGCAATGGTCCCGGCCGGTTCGCCCGTCGCGGCCGATTCCAGCGGACCCGAGGCCGCCGGGTACCTCGTCGCCACGCAGGCGGATTGAAATGGCACAGCCGGAAAAACTGAAAAGCCCGTACGTCGAGTTTCGGCGGCGTTGGTCCGACCCCTGGACGCTCGCGCCGTACCTCGACGTCGACCAGTTCGACCAATGCCTGCCGCCGTCGATCGCCACGGCCCGCCTGATCTGGCGTTACGGCAACATCTCCGACAGGGGCGCGGCCTTCGCTACCTGCGAGCCGGTGCTGGAAAGGCTCATCGGGTGCTACCTGCGGATCCTCCGGCCCGCCCGCGTGGAGGAGATCGAGGGCGACGCCCATTACGTCCCGGCCTCCCCGGTCTGGCACGGTTTTATAAGCGGCGGCGAGGACGACCGCGGCGGCGGCGTGGCGGGCGAGCCGGCCCGCGGCGACGAACACGTGACGGCCCGCGGCCTGGAGGGTCTGCTGGCGGAATCCGCCGTCGACGGCAGTTACGTCGCCTCGGGGGCGACCGCCGTCAAGGTCGACGCCCTGCTGCCCTTCAACCTCCACGACGGCCGGTCGGACGAGCTGGTCGGCAACCGCTCCGCCGAAAAGGTCGCCGACGCCGACGGGCGGCTGACCTTCGTCTTTAGCGACACGGAGCACCAGGTCTGGACGGCCGGCGACGTGGCGGAATACATCGTCGTCCGCTTCGGCCCGCCCGCGTTGGCCCTCACGCTGGCGGGGCAGGTGGCGAACCTCGCGATCCAGCGGGAGCCGTTCGGCACCTTCCGCACCGTCTGGGAGGCCCTGAGCGGCCTGATCGCCCGCAACCGCGGCCACGCGTGGCGGATCGCCGTCACGCAGGTCAACGACGAGGGCGAATACGACGTCGGCGCCGCCGAGACGCTCAGCGTCTACGTCTACTCGACGTTCCCCGAGGCGGTCACCGCCGGCGGCCAGACGATCGAGCCGGCCGCCGTCACCGGCACGATCGACGCCGACGCGGCGGCCGTCGCCGGCGTGCTGGTCTCCCGCTCGGAGGAGTCCCGCTTCGACCGCGTCGTCGCCCGCGGCTCTCCGATCATCGTCATGGGCACGCTGAGCGTCACGAGCGGCGAGTTGGAAAAGGCGTGGTCCGCCGCGCAGGAAACCGCCTACGAGGCGGCCGACGCGGTCGGCCGCGCCGCCGACCAGTACAAGCACGTCTTTACCAGCCTCCGCGTGAAGGCCGCCAGCCTGCCCGGCGGGCCCACCTGCGACGATCAGGGTTTTCTGGTCAGCCTCGGCACGGCGACGCGGTTCCAGGCGGGCCAGCGTTTCCTGCGGCGGCTGCCGATCGTCGAGACGGACGACGACGCTTCCGGCCCCACCGACTTCCGCCCGCCCCTGGCGATCGGCTCTCTCACGGTCGGCGCGACGACCTACTACCTGATGGACCGCCTGGCCGAGCAGATCGAGGGCGCGCCCTCGATGACGCTCCGGATGCTGGACGGCGAGTTGGGCGTACAGCTCCAGGCCCGTCCGAACCACTTGTTGGCATTGAACCACTTCGCGGGCGACGGGGGCGGCTTCGAGCCGGTCTTCGATTACGAGGACATCCTCTTCACGGTCGCCTGGGCCTCCACGGAGCACCTGACGGTCGAGGCGGCGGTCACGTCGGACCCGACAATCGACCGGACGCGGACGCTCGTCATCGACGTGCCGGATTGCCATGCGTGGTACCGCCTGGCCGGTACGGTCACGGACGCTCGCGACGGCTGCCTGACCACTCAGGAAGCGGCCGTCCTCCGCAACGACCGCGACCGCCTGGCCGCCGTGGCCGCCATGGCCAAGGCGTGGTACGCCCGCCGCCGGGCCGCGTTGACGGTCACCTACGACGACATGGTCTACGACTTCCAGGCCGGTTGGCTCATTACGCGGCTGGAGGGCGAAGCGGGCGGGACGGAGATCAACACGATCGTCAGCCGCGTGGTGTGGGACGCGGCGGCCGGCCGAACGACCGTCCAGACGGATTTCTGCGAGCTGGACTTCCGCTCCGCCGCCGGCGCCAGCCGCAGGGGCGGCGACGCGACGCTGGCCGTCCCGGCACTGGCGGCACCCTTCGTCGCCGACCGCCTCGAAAACCACCCCGTCCGCATCGGGCAGGGCGTTTCTACCGTCGGCGCCGTGATCGGCGCCCTGGTGACCGTGGACGGCGGGGCCGCCGGAGGCGAGGACTCCGAGTGCACGTGGACCTACACGGTCAAGACCCTCGACGATTCGCGGGTCCTCAAGAAGAACGTGGCCGGTGACGCCGCCACTGGCATGACGCCCGAGAGGCCGCGCTACCACTTCACGGAGTATTGGTACGCCGGGGAGACGCGGACCGCTCCGGCCGTCGCCACGAGCCGGTACGCCACGATCCTCTACCTCGCCGACGGGACGCTGATCCTCCTGGACTGCCTGGGCGAGATCGCGGTCGACTTCGACTGTGCGGAGGCGTGATGGCCGACGGGCGGATCCACAAGTGGCAGGGGAAAATCCTGCGGCGGTCCGGCAAGGTCGCCACGGCCGACGACTGCTGCTGCAAGGGCGACTACAGGCTCACCCCGTGCTTCCGCGCGGCCCCCTACCCGCCATCCTGTGATTGCTGTTCGGATTACACTTACATCCCGGCGGCGTACACCGTCCGCTTCTGGGAGATCGAGTGGTGCCTCACCGCCTGCTACGCCTGGGTGGGGTGCAGCTACAAACTCTACGCGATGCCAGAACCCGTGGAGGTCGCCGTCCACTGGATGGGGGAAGACCCCGAGGATCCCGACCCGTGCTCATGGCAGGGCGAGGTCGACCTGGGCCACGTCGGCGATTACTGGGACGCGCCGAACGACGATTGCAGCGGCGCCCCCGACGCCTCGCACGTGTGGGTTAGGGTCTCCATCTACGTGCGCGAAAACGAGATGGGCGATTGTCAGCGGATCATCGACGCTCGCCTGGTCTTCAAAGACGACGGCGGGGTGCAGCACAACAGCCTTTTGTTCTACTGGTCCGCCGAGACAAAGACCGCCCCCACCAAGCTGCAATGCGGCGTCATCCTCTACACCGACAACCAGTACGACCCCGACATTTGGCCGTACTTCGACTGCGATTACGGAGGATTCGCCGGCGTGAGAGGGAGTGTGATGGCATTTCCCGGCGACTCCCTCACGCCGGACAACCCATGCCCAGGCGGCGCGCCCATTTACACGAGCACAGACCTGTCGGCCTACGTCGGCCGCGTGGTCCACATCGCGGAAGACCCAGACGTCTGCTACCAGGTGGCGGAGAACACCGACGAGGTCGAGCCGGACACGGAAGTGACGGTGACGAAGGTCTGCGACACCTGCGTCGACTGCTGCTCGGAGCCGGAGGGAGAATCCTGTGCCGAAGTCTAAGCAGCCCCACCTGACGGTCGATCAGGTCCGCGAGCTTCGCCATCGTCGGGCTCGTGACGCCGCTTTCGGCCGAAAGGTCGCGCCGATGATGGCCGCCCCACCTGGACCGCCTGCCCCGCCGCCTGATCCCGCGATTGCCTGCCTGCCGGTAGGCACGGCCGCCGAGGCCCGCCGCCGCTTCGAGCTCTGCAAGTCCTGCGACCAGGCGGAACGCGACGCCTTCGCCTGCGCCCTGAAAAAGGGCTGCTGCTTCGGCCGCTGGCGGGCCGTCGCTGAAAATCACTGCCCCGCCGGCCGCTGGTGAAGGTTGAAGTTCCTCTTGACGATTTCGGCGTCCGCGGTACAATCATCTTGGCGGAAGACGCGGCAAGGGGAAGGAGACGCGAAGATGGAACGCTTGACGATCACACTCCTGGCAGTCGGCCTCTGCGCCCTGGCGGCCTCGGCCGCCGAACCCGAGGCCTTCATGGACGCCGCCGAGGTCTTCTCAGACGGCACGGAGATGGACGGCTTCGCCGCCGTCCGCCTCTCTGCGACGGCGGGCGACACGGACCTCACAAACGTCCGCTTCAAGATGGACGTGCGTTCGCCCGCCTTCTGGCAGCCGCAGAACTGGGTCTACGACGATCCGACGTGCCCCTGGCACCTGGCCAAACCGGCGCGGGTCCCCGTCGGCGACGGCACCTTCTGGAGCGTCGGCCTCGTCTGGTACACCCACACCGCCGAGCTCGCCCCGATCTTTTTGCGCTGGGGTGAGGAGGTCACCTACGAGATACGCGACACGGTCCCCGCCGGCTACACCTGGGACATTGCCGTCAAGATCACGGGGTCGGGCGGGGCGGACGTGGAGTTGTTTTCAACGGCCTCCGGCGAGCTTCTGAGCGACGATTGGTCCGCCACCCTCCTGGACCCCGACCGCTCGCCCCAGAGCGTCCCTGAGCCCGCCTCGCTGGTGCTGCTGGCCTGTGGCGGGCTGCCGCTGCTCCTCCGCCGGGCGAGAGGCTGAAACCGGCATGGGCGAGCCCCGGCAACAAACCTTGCACGGCCTGTAGCCTGCCTGCCGGCCTGCCTGCCGGTCAGGCAGGCAGGCATGGCCGGCCCACCTTGCCGCCCACTGGCACCGCCACCCGATCAGGCGTCCGGGGGCGATCTTTGCCGCGTGCGGGCAATTGCGCCTGTGGTAAACCCGCTCCGCGCCCCTTGCCACATCGGCATCGCTCCGCGCCGCCGCGACGTACGGCATGAACCGTGCCGCTTCGCCGTGGACCGTTTCGGCGAGACGCCAGACCGACAACCCGGCCACCAGGACGGGTACGGCCACGGCGATCGCCGCGAGGGTCTTGGGCGTCGTCAACGTGGCTTGTCCCCCTCTTTCCGCCCCGCCTGCCACTCCCGCCGCCAATCGCGGAGGTCGTTGATTAGCTCCCCGAGTGCGAGCGTGACGAGGGCCAGGAAGATCAGGAACACGGCGGACGGATCGGCCGTGGTGATGAACCAGACGATCCCGCCGAGGACACCCAAGGCGGCGAAGGCGACCACGACATGTTTCATTCTGACTTCCCCTTTCAATGGGCGAACTTGCGACGCCCCGGGTTACGGGCCCGCTTGCACAGACCGGACCACGTCGGCAATGATCCCCTCGATGTTGAGTTCTTCTTCCTCACCGATCGGTGGCGGATCCTCGCTCTTGGGACGGCACTTATATTCCTGCAAGGCAGTGGAGGCAGCCACGGGAATCCACTTGCCGTCGTCGAACGCGAACTGAATCGTGTATCTCTGAACCGAATGGAGATAACCCCCGCTGTCGCCGCCCCGGGAGGTCGATGTCTGGTGAAACAGGGCAACAGCGACGACAGGGTGAATCAGGCTGTCCGTTTTCTTGTAATCGCAATGGACGACGGAGACCTCATGGTCCTCAGAGTGGCCGGCCGCCAACGGTCTTCCGCCACGGACATCGTTTTCCTGTATCTCCGACCACTTTTTTATACCTCCGGCCAACGCCTCGGCGAAGGCCCTGAAATCCTCGATCGGGGGGAATCCCGTCGGCATGGCGGTGGCGGCCACCGGGTCTTTGCCGACGCCGATCCGGAAGCCCAGCACCAGCGCGACGATGAAGAAAACCGCGAGCAGGCCGATGACCGCGATCTTTCTCACCGTCGCCCGTTTCAGCGGCAAGCCCCGCAAGTGTTTCATAATCCGCCCTTTCTAAAGGTCAGTCCGCATCATACCACAGCGGGGATAAAAAAGCTAAAAATTGTCGAAAATACTCTTGACGTTCGGCGGCGCGAGCCGATAATAGCCTTTGATGACGACGATGAACGCAACACGGAGTGAACGAATGGCCTGCAAAGACGGGCGGAAACAGCGGGGCGCACGGAAGCCGACCTGGGACCTGGACCGCATCGCACTGGAGAAAGCTGCGAAGGGACTGACGGACACCGGCCTCGCCGCGGCCTGCCGCGTCTCGCGTCCAACGATCTCGGGAATCATGGCCGGTCGCAGCACGAAGGCCAGCACGATGAAGAAGATCGCCGGCGCACTCGGCATCCCTTTGGCCGAGCTCGTGATCCCCGTCGGCGGCCGCCCCGCCCCGCCACCGGAGGCCCGCGAAAAATGACGCCAACCGCCCCTGTCATCCAGCGTCACGCTAAAGATATATTATCGGACGTGGGGAATCCGGGAAGGGGCGCCGCCATGCTAACCGACGCCCGCAAAATCACTTGCACCGACGATCTCTGCTTGCTCCAATGCCCCAGCGGCCCCGCGCGCCGGACCAGCGCCGAGACCCGCACGAGGGGTGACATCGATGCAATGCACGGCAGCAATCTGTCCGCCGTGCCAATCAAGATGGACCTGGCTCTGGAACGTCTCGCTGTCGAAGGCCCGATGCCCCATTTGCCACCGGGCCTTGAGGCGCGACAGACCGGAGGGGGCACGTCGAACGTACCGCGTCGGCTCGCACGATGTGTGCCGCCCCGGCAGAGATTGAACCCCTCCAGGGGTTCCGCCATTCGCCACGCCTTCCGGCGACGGGAGGGCTGCGCATGAACCCGCCACGGACGGCGCCGCTCAGGCCACGGACGACAAGCCCGCAGACCCCCCCCGCGACCAGACGGTGCGTCGATTGCCGCGACCACCGGACCTGGGGCGGGAACTGCCCCGCGCCCGAGAACCAGGCCGCATGCTCGGCCTACCGCCCGCCCGTCACCGGCGGCGGCGACGTGGACGCCGAGACGGGCGACCTGGTGCCGACTGCAGTGGAGGGCCGAGCATGAAACCCGCCGGCGATAGGCCCTATCCCGCCAGCCTGGCCGACAAGCCGGCCAATCAGGCCCGGGCGACCGCCCAGGAGGCGTCCAGGGACTTGCGGACGATCCCGCCAGCCATCCGCCTGGTCGTCTCCGGCCACAGCCGCTTCTGCCCCCGCTGCCCGCTCTTCACGCGGGCCGGGGGAACCTGCCCCGGCGTCGCCGCCGGAAGCCGCGACGACATTCCGCCCCTCTGCTTCTTGCAGGCCCGCACGATACGGGGCGCGGAGCGTTGCGGAACGATTGGAGCGTAGACGAGAGTTCGCGAGCCGTTGAGTCGAGCCGTTTTGCACCGCTGCCCAGCGAGGATGGAATGCCGCGACGCTCACGAGAACCTATCAGGGCGGCTGGACGCGACCCGGTCGATCCGGACGCCAGGGCCCCTGACAAAACCCCCGAGTGCCCGGGCGGTCTCCCCCAAGCCGCCCGGCCTTTGCGCGGAGACGGCGAGCCCGCCGCGGTCCCCCCCCGCCGCGACGGGCCGCCCCGCGTTTTGCGTTCTCATCGGGCCCAAGCAAGCCAGCCAGGAAACTCTGCCGCTCGGGCAGGAGTGCTGCAGTTGCCAGGCCGCGACGGCTGCGGGGATCGCGCGAGGACTCCGAACAAGAGCGGATTAGCTAGCCGTGCGGAGAACCGTTGCGGCTCGGCAATTGGAAAGACTCGGATTTCGCTTGAGAAAAACCATCGAACGGCCGGCGGCTCGTCGTCGCCGGCAGCCGTCGGGCGCGGGCCGGAGGACATGAAAACCCTTGCCGGCGGATCGTCCTCCGGCCTGCCTGCCGGCGAGGCAGGCCGCCCCGCGGCGCCGAAACCAGTCGAATATTCCGCGAGCCCCCGGCCAGGCGCCGCACTGCACCGCGCCTCGCCCACGGCCGCCGAACATGGGATCGGCCGTGCGAATGACGGCCCACCGCCAGGGAAGGCGGCGGCCCAGGAATTCGTGGGGGCTCGCACCTTGATCGCATCGCTGCTGCTTGGCAGCGTGATCCTGATCTGCTCGGCCACCTCCACTCGGCCCGGAACCTCCTACGCCGGGCCTGGTGATCCTTCCCGAAGGGCGCCCGGCCTCTTACCTGCCGCGGCGCCCTCGGGTTCTTTTGCCCCCGATTCGACGGAAGCCGACCTCGGGCGGGGTCTTTTGTCAGAGGCCCCGCGACGGCCGACGCCGCCTGGGATCGCTCTGGCCCTCGCCGGCCAAGCCCTCGCGACGGCCCCGCCAAACCCCGCCCGGTCGGACCTGCCTGCCGGTCAGGCAGGTTTTTCCCAAGGACCGTTACCCGGCGGCCTCGAGGCCGCCGTTGGCATGGCCCGGATAGAGCGCGGAACGCACCGATCGCAGGCGACGCCCACCCCCGCCGCGGCGAATCGGATGGCGGCGTACCCCTCCGACGCGCCGCCGCGTTCCGCACCCTCCGGGTTTGTTGACCGCGGTGATGCGGGGCGCCTGCGTCCCCTGCTTGACGCGATCCGCCAGGTCGAATCGGCCGGGAACGATCGGGCCGTCGGCGACGCCGGCCGCTCGATCGGGCCGTACCAGATCGGCCTGGCATACTGGAGAGATGGCGGCGGTGACCCCGGGCGGTATCTGGGAGACGCCTGGAGCGCCGCCGCCTGCGAAGTAGTGATGCTGACCTACTGGCGGCGGCACTGTCCTGCCGCACTGGCCGCCGGCGACTTTGAGACGCTTGCCCGTGTGCACAACGGCGGGCCGCGCGGGGCGACCAAACCCTCGACGCTCCCCTATTGGCGCCGCGTCCGCGCGGCCACCCAGGAGAAATAGAGATGCCAGACCACTCCCACAGTATCTGTGTCAAGTGCGGCGCGGTGGAACGCGGCCATTACGATCATGATTTAGGGCTCATGATTTTTCGAGTTCAGTACGTGGCCGCAAGTCCCAACGGTGGAGGCGACGCTCTGATGCGGACGTGTTACCAGTGCGGCTACACCTGGCCCGAAGCCTGCCTGGACAGCCTGACGCTGGCCACTGCCCACACATTGCCGATGGAAAATCAAAAGACGGAAGCCGACCAGGGCGGGTGAGGGTCCGTGGCTGAAGGGCCGACCTGCCTGTCCGCAGGCAGGCGCCGCGCGGGGCGAGCAAGGCCGCGACGGTCGCCTACTGGCGGAAGGTTGAAGCCCAAGTGGCAAGGAGCACCGAACCATGAGCAGCCGATGCGTGAAATGCGGGGCCAGAAACCTCCCATCCCGGCCGCTGCCGCATCCACGCGGAGGCGTCGCGGGGTGGCTGCCGGCGTTGGAGCATCGATGCCGCTATGTTCCGCAGACGCCGCATTCGACGGGCGAGGCGATCGAACGAACCTGCTACAGGTGTGGATTCCAGTGGTACGAACCGTGCGAGAGCACGGCCATGCTTGGCAACGCAGTTCCAGTAAAGACGGAAGCCGACCAGGGCGGGTGAGGGAAAAGCGGCTGAAGGGCCGACCTGCCTGTCCGCAGGCAGGCGCCGCGCGGGAGAGTGATCTCTCGTGTTCGGCAAGCCCCGACGCCGCAAGGCCCGGCAAAGACGCCCGCCCTGTCGGATCTGCCTGCCGGCAGGCAGGTTTATCGAACGCAGCAGACGGATGGCCAAACCAAGCCTGCCTGTCCGGTAGGCAGGGAAAGGAAACCGCGATGACAGAGTCCAAGCCGGACGCGGGCCGGTCGCCCGCACTCCTGGAGATCCCCCCCGCCGATGAGGCGGCCATGAGCGTAACGCCGGCCCCGAGAAACAAGACGCAATGGCAACCGTGGGAGGACGGCTGCCTGATCTGGAACGCGCACAACGGCGACACCCTCCGCCAGATCGGCCTGAGACTCGAACGTTCGGAAGGAAGTTGCCGCATGCGCCTCCAGCGGTTTCTGTCCGGGCGGCTTACGCCGACGGATTCCGACGGCAAGGACCTCCTTGAAAAACTCCGCGAACGCCGCGAGCCGAAGAAGCCGGCCCGGCAGGTCGAGGACAAACCGGCCAGGCCCGGCGTCATCATTGCCGCAGGCCATTTGGAGGAAGTTGCTCGCCTCTTGAGCGGACAGCACCGCACGATCCTCAGCGCCCTCGATCGGCTGGCCGCCGACCATCTCGCCCTGCTGGCCGCCGCCATCGTCGCGCACGAGCTTGGCGGGATCGACCTGTCGACCGGCGGCCTGTCGCTGGAACGCCAGCACGCCGTCGTCTCGGTGGCGGAGAGGATGTTGCGCTCCGAGATCGACCGTGGCGACCGCGGCGACGCCCGCGATGTCGCCGACCTCCGCGAGTCTCCCGTCGTTCGGACCGGCCAAGGCGACACGCAAGGGGATTGGCCGCGGCGCGAGTTCGACGGCCGATTTGCCACAACCCCGGCCTGCCCCTCGTGCGGAGCACGAGACAAACTGCTGGCCCTTGCCAACTGGTGCTATTCCTGCCGGGACTGCAAAAGAATCTTCCCGGCCCCGGGCGAGGAATTGCCCGACTGGCCACCATACGCCGAGTTGGTCGCCTGCCCCCTCTGCGGCCATCACGCGATGGAGGCAACGCCGACGGGGACCCGCCCGAAGGACGCCAGAGACTTCCTCTGCGGGAACCCACAGTGCGGCGTCAGCTTCAGTCTCCTGCCCGATTGGTCCTATACCGTCAGGGGAGGGGGGATGGCCGCTCCGCCCCCGCCCGTCGAGGCGTCGCCGCCGGTGCCGATCGAGGATGCACGTGTCGGCCGCTTCGACCCGGCGAATCCCTGGCCGCTCGGCACCATCGTCGTGTTCAACGACGGCAAAGAGGCGATCCTGATTGAGACCGCGGAACTGGGGATAACCTTACATTTTCACGGTACGAGGGGAGCCTCCTATTACAGTTTCGGCGAGTGGAATCGGCTGTACTCCCTCGACGTGAAGGAGGTCTGGTTCGCGCGGCCGCCCGGGGCGACGGCTACGGCCGCTGAGCCTGCCGCACAAGCCCCACTTTGAGGACCGAGGACCGTCGCGGTTGAACCGCGAGATGGAAGAAGAAAGGACCCCTGCCATGAGAATCGAACTTTTCCCCGACAAGAAGGGACGCTGGCGGTGGCGGAAGGCCTCCGCCAACCACCAGATTCAAGGCACGAGCCACGAAGGCTTCGCCTCGAAGTCCAACGCCCGCCGTAAGTCGTCCGCTGAGCAAGCCACCGCACCGATCAGGGCGGCGCGATGTCCCTCTGTCACCTGCGGCTCGATGAACGTTGCGCTTCAGGAGGACGGCCGCTTCCGTTGTGCCGACTGCGAACTTGTATTCGACGATCCGGGATCACCGCCACCGCCAACCGTCTCCGCCACGGACAAGAAGCTGATGCCTCACGCCGAAGCCCTCCTAGTTTGCCATGGACAGAAGCGCGCGGCTTTGGAGGCGATTGCCGCGTGCGACGAGGCGGCCTTCCTCCGAGGGCTGTTAGCCACCGGCCTCAAGGGCGACTGGCGCCGGGCGGCCGTCGCCAAGCGGATCGAGGAGCTTGGCAAGAACCCATGAAAACCCTCAAGGCCATCGACCTCTGCGCGGGAGCGGGCGGTTGGGCGTGCGCGGCCAAGGGCCTGCCCATCGAGATCGTCGCCGCCGTGGACTTCTGGGAGCCGGCCTGCCAGACGTACCGTCTGAACTGGCCGCTGACGACGGTGATCGAGGGGGATCTGCGTGACGTGGACGTGCAAGCCAAGGTCCGGGACATCGCCGAGGCGCAGGGCGTCCAACTCCTCCTCGGAGGGATCCCCTGCGGTTGGCTGAGCGTCGTGAGGCGGGCGTTCCATAACACGCCCAAGGAGGCCGAGCGGTCAGAGGAGCGGGCCACGCTCGCGGCGGTCCTGGTGCTAGTCGAGCGGATCGCGCCGCGGTGGTGGTGCCTTGAGGACGTCCCGGCCATCGTCGATGAACTCCCCGCCGGGACACCGTGGATCGCGCTTGACTCGGCGGACTTTTCGGCCCAGCGGCGGAAGAGGGTGTACGTCGGCCGCTTCCCGCGACCGCAGGGCGTGGGGCCCTTGATGACGCCGCGATCGAAGGCGGTGCTGGCCGCCCTGCTTCGGCCGGGCCCGTACAGGATCGGCCGACGCGCGATCGGGCGGACGCTCGTGACGGCGTCGGCTTACGCCCCCGACACCGCGTGCGCGAGTCGGCCGGCCGACAAGGCCCCCACCGTCTGCTGCGTCACGTCGCGGCGCGACGTGGAGAACCTGGTGAGAGACGAGTGGCTGCCGGGCGGCGTCAGACAACTCGAATGGCAGGAGGCGGCGGCCCTCCAGGGTTTCCCAACAGACTACCTGTTTTTCGGTTCGGCGTCGGACGTCGGCAAGCAGATCGGCCGGGCCGTCCAGATCGACACCGCCCGCGTGATCCTCCGCGGCATCGTCAAGGAATGGGAGCAAGGATGAAGGTCTTCCAACACGCCGAGATCAAAGAGGCGATCGAGTGGGCCCGAGCGGGCGGTGTCGCCCTTCACGTATGGCAGCCGGGCGGCGGTTGGTCCGGGGCCCCGGCAATCTTCCAACACGAAGCGGCCGCCGGCAGGCCCTGGGGCCACCTGTACGACACGGACCCGGAACGCCTGCGGAGGACGGCCCGCCGCCTGGGGGTCCGACGGATCGTGATCCACGTCAGCGCGAGAATCCCCGTCCCTCATGTCGACCTGTGCGGTCGGCCCCTGGCCAAGGCGATCGTCATGTGCCGGCAGATCGAGTGCGGCGAAGAAGTGGTTAAGTGATAACCCCAAACCTCGTTTATTGCAGACGCTGTCGCGTCCCCTGCCGCACGGGCAGACCGGATCCGAGAGCCCGACTGCTGATGCAATCGGCCGGACCTAAAGGGCTCTGCGTCAACTGCGCCGTGACGCAATTCTTCAAGGATGAGAAGTACGGCGTGTCGCTGGAGCAAGTTCTTCGCGGCTCTGATGAGCTCGATGGCACACCGGGCAAGGAGATCAGCAAGTCGCTTCTCCTTCCGCATATACAAAAACAGTTCACGGAAATCCTGCGGGTGGGCCACGCCCAGGTGACGCCGGAAGAGATCGATTGGCTGGAGGTGGTCGCCAACTGGGATCTGCCGTTCGACCGAAAGACCATCCGACCGAGGAAGCGATGAGCGACTTGGAGACAGAATGGTGAACAATCCATTTGTTTGCGAGGACAGGAAGTTCCTCCCTGGAGAGATCGATGATCTCCTGAAGTTGGAGAACGGCCTGAGCGAATGGGAGGTCAACTTCATCGACTCGATCGCCAAGCAACTCCGCGTCCACGGTGGCACGACGGACAAGCAGGCGGTCAAGGTCCATGAAGTCTGGGACCGCCATTGCGGGAGTAAGCGATGAGCCTTTGCCCTGGTTGTTCGGCGCCGTTGATCTCAATCTCGCCGCTTTGGCTCAGCGGGCCCGTTCGGAAGTTCCTTTGGGAGTGCGGGTCATCAAAGCACGGGATCTTCTATCAATCAATGGACTGCCTTCGACGCCGCAACGCCCAACTGGAAGCGGAGAACGCGGGCCTGAAAACCCAGTTGGCCAAAGAATACTTTGGGAGCAAGGCATGAAGCCCGACGCGGCCAATCCGACGAAGGGCGTCGATCTCCTCGCCCGCCTGAAGAGGCGGTACGGCGTCGGATGGGCCTTCATGGCCGAGGTGGGCAACAGCACAGGCTGGAGCTGCTCGCGCCACGCGGACGGTCTGCCGTTGGGTGTACACTGCCCCGATTGCGAACCATGCCACACCGACGTCCTCCTGGGGGCCGCCAACAATAAGGAGCGAACATGAACTTCATCAGATTCTGTGGACCAGGGCCGGAAGGGGTCTGGCCGCCACCTCCGCCGCCGAACCGCGTGATCCGTGACTTCTTCGGCGAGACGAGAGCGTCGCGAGAACTGGGGGCGCATTGGGACGGTCTCTTACGCCGCTGGGGCGGACTCTCCGACCAGGAAAAGATCGCGGAAGTGATCCGGCTGCAGATCCACAACGATCTTGTGCACGGGTTCAACGCATGAGTCCGAACCTTCACGACCTCGACGGGCCTTTGCGTTTCGGAGACGCCAAGCAGATCGCCGCCATGCAGGCGTTCGAGGCGGGCATGATGGCTTGTCCACGCTGTGGAGTCTTGATGGAGTGGAAGCCGGAGGAGGGTGAACTCGCCAACGCCTACTGCTGGCGTTGCGGTCGATGGATGGAGTGTTTCATCTGTGGGCATTGGCTTGAAACCCCGGCAGAACTCGACGACCGCATGTGCGAATTGTGCAGGTTGGATCGCGTGAAAGGCAGGCAGGCGTCGTGACAAAAGAACCGTCCAAGGCCAAGACCGGGACGCGGTCGAGGCGGGCAGTGACGCCGCCCCCCCGGCGCCCCCCCACCGGCAAGGCCGGGCCGAAGAAGCGACCGACTGGGGGCAGGGGCGGCGTTGCCAAAAAAGGGAAAAAGGTCTGGCACATCTTCCGCTTCACGGAGCGGTACGAACTGCCAGACGACGTCCGCTACTGCCGGCGGTCGCCCCTGCTCTACACGAAGGACTTCGTCGGCTCCGGGCAGGACGACGAGTCGATCGCGTTCCACCAGCAGATGACGGCCCTCCGCGCGCGGCCCGATCGGCAGGCGTTGTGTGCGGGGTTCTACGACCTCAAGCAGATCGCGGCCAACCGCTCGCGGGCCTACCGCGGCTACCTGCTGGACGAACGACTCGGCCCGGCGGCGGAAGAACGCATCGCCCTCTGGTTGGGGCAGGACGTGAAGGCCACGCGGAGAATCCTTGCCGGTCTTGCCAAGGTCGGCCTGATCGAACTCGTCGAGATGCCGCGGTTCGATCCGCGCGACAACGACCTGCCGCCCAAGGGCGGTGGGGGTGAAGCGGCCAAAGGGGGCGAACCGCGGAGGCGAGCGGGATCGCGGGCGAAGACGGCGGCCGGAAGCGGTCGCAAGACGCGCAAGGATCGGGCGGAGGGCGGCGAGTTTCCGGGCGCCCCCGGAAACGCCCGGAATGGACCGGAATCCCCTTACGCGCGAAACGGAAAAGGGAAAGAGAAGGTCAATCTTCAATCGACAAGCGACAAACGGCAAAGAGAAACTGAAAAACGAACGGCAACGGCAACGCCGAAGGCCAAGCACGCCCAAGGCGCCAAACCGCAAGCCGAACCGTCCGCCCCGAAACTCAAGTGCCACCAAGGGCGATCGGAACCCCGAACACCCACCGCCGATCGCGGCGGAGCCGCGATCGCCCCGACCGCCACCCCGCCGATTGTGCCGACGCTTGCCGACGGAACGGAGGGGCAAGGGAGAGCCAAGTCCTACGCCCCTCCTCCGCCGGTTCGACCGCCCAGGATCGAGCACATCTACGATCCGCAGGCGAGGGAGTTTGCCGCGATGATCTACGAGGCGATGACCGTGCCATATTCCGCGGAGTGCCCCGAGGCCAAGCGGGAACTCGCCAACTTCGCGTCGGCGTGGCAATCGGCACAGGCGGCCGGCCTTCCGCCGTCGACGCTCCGCGAACTCTGGGACAAGGCCAGAAAGGAGGCACAGGCGATGGCGAAGAAGAGACGGCGGACTAGATTCCGACAGTCGCCGGAAGCCTGCTGGCGGTGGCTATTCAACGCCCGATTAGAGGCGGCCAAGGCTGGTCGTGCATCGGCCTGAAAGGCAGTAAACTAAGGTAAAGCTATGGCGAGCAACACGATAGGGCATGGGCGACAAACCGCGACAGGCCGACACACGCGGCGACTTGCGCCCCGTAAGACCATTACCCCCCAGGGCTTACGGAGTCAAGGTACTTCCAGAAGAAACAGAAGAAGAAGGTTTTTGTGT